>Ga0209121_10000905_pt1 | contig 31623 bp, 44 predicted proteins | sample Cruoilmetagenom3_FD_187292 | JGI IMG/M metagenome (GOLD analysis project Ga0209121, IMG submission 187292) | Oil polluted marine microbial communities from Coal Oil Point, Santa Barbara, California, USA - Sample 3 (SPAdes) (version 2) | ecosystem: Environmental > Aquatic > Marine > Oil seeps ...
TGGCAAAGGCGAAAGCCGATGTCATCCGCGGGGTGCGCCAATGATGGCGCGGCATCCTGCGCATGAATTCTCACGGCCGATGCGCGTGCGTGCAGTAACGATGTTGTATTGTCCCGATGATCCGGTCTTGGGCAAGCCGATGTACGTCGCGCCGTGTCTATTCAGCCGCGGCGGATTCCAGGAGACGCTGGCGGCTGGCTATTGGCCGGATAATTCTGTGTTTGAGTACGCCATCGTTTATCGCGGGAAGCCGACGCGGTGGCGTGTGAGCGGGTGCTATTTGCTGGAAGAGGAAACTGGACGCGTTGCCGAGGGGCAGCTGAAAACGGATGATCATGTGTGCGTCAGGCTGATTGAGACCGCGACTGCGGCGAAAGAGAGGTGACGTGATGTTTGAGCCGTTACTGACCGACTTGGCTGAGTTGTCTGTGCCGGCTTGGCTGCTGTTGATGCTGTGTGCGGGCGTGATCGGTATATTCGCTGGCGCCTGTCTAGGGGGCCGCGATGACGATGAGCACTAGAATCCACACCGGCGTGTGGATTGACCTACGACAGTTACGCCGGAAGTAATCAACGCAGGAGATACGACATGTTGGTAATCAAGCTCTATGTCAACCGCGATGAGATCGACGAGATCCATGTCCAGCGTGTAAGTGGCGACATTGGCGGGTGGTGTCAGTATGCCGTGAGGAAGCCGGAGATCCCTGGCACTGTGCTCCACCATTATGACTCAGGCGCCGTGGCACTGGCCGCGGTGGTGCTGAATGCGCTGGCTGAGGCGGGCTATGGAAGGCGTGATGGCGAAGAATGATGATGTTGTGCTGCGGGCGCTCATTGCGTTTGAACGGCATGCGCGGGCCGGGAGGAGCGGCGGATTGCTGGACTTGTGGCGGTTGGTGAAGGCGGCACTGACCGAGTACAAGCGGAGGGCAGATGAGTGAACATGATGAGCAGAAAAAGCTGTTCCAGTGGGCGCAGCTCTCAGAAGGCCGCTGGCCCGAGATAGCGCTGCTCCACGCTATACCGAACGGCGGCAAGCGCGATATCCGCGTGGCCCGCAAGCTAAAGGCCGAGGGGGTGCGCCGTGGTGTGCCGGACATCTGCCTGCCGGTGCCGCGTGGGGGATATCACGGGCTGTATGTTGAGCTGAAGCACGGCAAGAACAAGCCGACGCCAGAACAGCGGACGTGGCTTGAGCGACTGACTGCCGAGGGCTACTGTGCTGAGGTCGCGTGGGAGTTCGAGGGCGCCTCCGGGCTAATCAAGGGCTACCTGGAGGAGGCGCTGTGAAACAGTCGGCTTTGCGAGAAACTGGAAAGACAATAGGATTATTTCTTGACAAAATCACAATAGTGTGGTAGAGTTTAGGCGTCAGAATCTGAACCTCGCCACTATGCGGGTAGTAGGATTCACCCGGTCGGGATTGGTGGGGATGTTGCGACAGGGATCGCGGCGGTCCGCCAATCCTAGACCATTACTCGTACTCATCCGCCATGATGCGGAAGGAGCTCTTGGACCGGCGGTGCGATTCGGTTCCGCCGGGACTTGCACAGATTGTCGGTGCGGGCACAAGCCCCAGAGAGGCGGCGAGAGTGGAAGTTACTTTGACGGCGCTGTTGATTTCGTCTGTTGTCGGTATTGTCCTCTCATTCCTCGTTGAGAATATCCCCGCGTTCGCTGCCAAGTGGAACGGGTTTGAGTATAAGGGTCTGGCCGTCGCCGGGTCCGGTCTCATTGTTGACGCGGCTCTAGTCATCCTGAGCTACGTTGGTGCGCCGGTCGTCGGTGTGCCAATGCCGTTCATCTGGGACGGGCTGTGGACTGCCGTCGGCGTTTTCATCACGTATCTGATGGCGACACAGACGGCGTACCAGCTCCAGGCGGGCAACCTACGGCGCAAGCAGGAACCGCAACACGATGAGGCACCTACTCCGTGACTGCCACTGCTGAGATCGGGCGCCATATCACACCTGAGCGCATTCAGTGCGGAGGCGAGCAAGAGGGGTTCGCATGAGTGAGCATGTCATCTTCCACGAGGACTTCACCGGCGAGATCTGTAACGCCGTAGATGCCTATAGCAACATGATCAATGAGATCACCACCGTCGGTGGCTGGACGCCATTCTGGCGCGAGGGCGACGGGTATCTACGCCCGGAGATGCACGTCATCGATGCATCGAATCCCAATTACCTGGAGCCCGTGCCAAGGCTGAATTCTGCTAGCCGCGGTATCAAGATCTTCAAACAGTGGAGCGTGATGGATGCCGGTTACTGCCGGCAGATAGTCGTGTCCGCTGGTATCACAATGATCCAGGCGAGCCTGCAGGGGCATTGCTGGTATTCGCAGGCTGATGACCCGACCAAGAGCGTCTACAAATGCGGCGATAGCTTATGTGCCGTCACCGAGGGTATGCGATTGTGGATTGGTATTGACGCCGCCGGTGGCACGGATCCATGGGCGGATTCAATCGAATGGTCGTATCAAAACATCTACGACGCCCACGGCTACGTCTATCTGAGTCTTGTTGACCCCGGTCCGCTGGTAACAGTATTCATCCGTGCAGACAACGATTATGGATTCCTTCACGCTGACGCTTACTTTGCAAACGTGGAGCTGGTGGGTTACTCTGATGACGAGCCCGAGCCGTGCCGCGGCGCGCCCCGCGAGCAGTATGCGCGGGCGGTCAATGTAGTACCGCAAGATGCCACACAAGAGCGATATCTGGACATTGCAGAGATCGCGTGGGTGCGCGGGAGGCAGACCGTAACTGGCAGCTATGACGATGCTGGCATAGGCGACCTGGATGATAGGACCGCTGTGCTGTGGGACATTGATGAGGCCGACCGCTCCCTCTATCGCGCCTTCTATGCCGCAGCCTATCCGGGCACCAGGCTCGTATTTGACGGCGACGGTGTACCAGAATCCGAACCGCCTGAGCCGGAGCCCGAATCGCCGGACCCTGGCTGGAGGCCGCACAACTACGTGCCGACCGGCATCAAGCTGGGCTTCCACGCTGCCGGCGACGGCGGACAGACTGGCGATGTATTCGCGCCGCTGACGCCCCTCGGAGCGCAGCCACCAACGGCGAAGGTGATCGTGTCGCTGGGGGCAGCGCGTGACATCAAGATGATTGATCCGACCGTGAAGACCATCGGGCGCATCATCGACGCACCTGGATACGCCAACGTTGAGGGCTTCGACTATAATGGTGATTCATTCGCGCAGGCCGACCGTCGCATGCGGATTGTCTCTGAGGCGTTCGGTCCGTACTGGCGGAGCTACGATTACATTGAGGTTATCAACGAGATCAAGCCGCCCTCACCAGAGGCACACATTAAGCTGGCTGAATTCTTCAAGCGCTGCATGTGGATTATTGAGAATTGGGGCTGGTCGTCACGCATCGCGCTATTCTCGCATTCTACCGGCACGCCGGAACCGGCAGACTGGGACGCCATTGCTGACACCGGTGTCTTCGAGATGGCTGCCACAGGCGGACACGCTATCTCTCTGCATGAGTACAACCTCAATAGCGGCGGCGGCCATCTCTATCGCTATCGCGATCTCTACGAGCGCATCATCCTCCCGAGGCGGCTCGACATCCCACTTTACATCAGTGAATACAACGTGGACGTTGCCGACGCAGGCAATGCCGATCTGATGTTCGCCAACTGGACTGCCTATGATGCCGAAGTGAGCCGCGATCCGTATATGGCTGGCGCGCACATCTATTCCACCGGCGAGGTGGACAGCGACTACCGGCCCACGATCTATTCGCTGTGGGACCGCTATCGTGCCTACGCGATTGCGGTGAGGGATCGCATCAATGGCTAAGCCTGAAGACATCCATCCCACTGACATCACCATCACCGCCAACGGCACTTGGGGGCATTATGTTCTCGAGGACTCCGGCCATTGTGGCGAGGCGCCATGTGTCGCGCCCACACCGGCGCTGGACCGGATCATCGGCTATGCTCAGCAGGATGATCGCTGGGCCAGCGACCGCATGGGCAACACAATGCAGACTATTGGCAGCTATGGTTGCGCTATGGTGTGCGCATGCATGGTATATACGCAAGTAGATTCGACAATGCGGCCTGACGAATTCAACCGCGTGCTCACAGCTCAGCATGGCTACAACATCGTCAATGGGCGCGAGGCGCATCTGGCCTGGGACCGGCTGCCATACGTCTTCTCCCGCTTCGAGTGGCGGGGCCGCGAATCATGGTCACGGCTGCTAAAGCAGCATGAGATTGATCGTATTTTTGGATTCATCGATGAAGCGCCGCTAGTATTGTGGGTGGACTTCCAGCCTGCGAAAGCCGGGATGCAAACTCACTTTGTGTTGGCTACCGACCATACCACCGACGACATCGAGGCCATCGATCCATGGGGCGGCGTGCGGGGATCGCTGATGGAGCGCTATGGACGCAAGGGCGGCAACGATTCGCTCGAGCGGGCGATCTGGGGATATAGATTCCTGGGAGTGATGTGAAGAGCACCGATTATCTGAGGGATAGTACCACAACAACACCAGAGATTGAGGTGCTGGCTATGCCGTCATCCTGGGATGCCGCAGCCGCTACAGTGCTGGCGGAACACGCGGAGTTATGGCAGCGATTGGCCGCATTGTCTACGAGCGACTGGATGGAAATCATAGATCCTGACCTGGATAGCAACCCCCGCACAGTACGGCACAGGACGATCAATGGTGCTGGGTTTGTGGCACGGATTCTGAGGGGGAAGCGGTAATGGGCCGCGAGTTCCAGGACTGCCTTGATGAACAGCTGCGCGATCCAGTGTTCCGGTTCTGGTGGTATGTCTACACGCCTGAATATTGGATGAGGAACAAGCTGGCGACGCTCCTATTCTGGGTGCGTGACAGAGCACACGACGCTGCGCTATGGGCGTTGGGTACGAGCATTGTGGACGCCGAGGACGAGCTGTGACCGGCGCGCCAGTTAGAGTTTGTGAGGGCGAAGTGTGTGATCTGGACCTGCCGACGCGCATAGACGCCGTGGAGTGCTCGCTTGATGTGCTGCACGACAAGGTGGACATCGTTCTGGCCGCGCTGGATGACATGTGCAGGGAAGCGGTGAACAACAACGACGATCTAACTAGCAAGGGCACCCGGGACAACAAATGCCAGACACGGACGACGGCAGAATAACGCTCGCAGTGTTGGGTGAGAAGCTGGACAACATCGAGCGGCTACTTGCGGCGCATATTGACGACGGCAAGGTAAAGCACATGGACCACGAGACCCGCATCCGTCACAACGAGACGGCGATCACGCGGCTAGACCAGCGACAACGACAGGCGACGGGGGTATTAGCCTTCATTCAGCTCATTGTTGGTGGTGTGGCAGCGTGGTTTGGGAGCCGTCAGTAGGGTGTCTGGCGCTGCAGACCTTGGCCAGAAGGCAGCGCGCCTGGTATGGGCGTGTGAGGCTAACGACTGGACGCGCATCACCTGGACCGAGGCGGAGAGGGCACTAGGTCTGGAGCGAGTGAGATTCCGCACCAAGGTCAGGGCGTACAAGAAGCATCATCCTGATGAGTTTCGACGTGCAGCGCCGCAGATCACAGCATCAGAAGGCGTGACGCCGGGGCTGGGGATGCCAGACCCTGAGGAGGCGTTTGAGCGGGCGTGCGGGGAGTGGAAGCGTACTGAACAACTCATTGATCTGCGCGCTAACCAGCGGCTCGTATTCGACCACGGACCGATTGCACTCGTAGAGACGGCGGACTGGCATATGGGCGGGCAGGGGATAGATTACCCCCGACTTGACCGGGAGCTGCGCATCATTGCCGACACGCCGGGGATGTTCGCCATCGGTGCTGGCGATCTGATAAATCAGATGATCGTGGGCAAGCTGCTAAATGCTCGCGTGAATGACCGACTGGCGATCCGTGATGAGTGGGCGCTGTTGCGCCGGGAGCTGAAGATCATCGCGCCGAAGCTGCTGGCGGTCGTGATGGGCAACCACGACAACTGGCTGGAGGCGCTGACCGGTGTCTCGTATTTCGAGCGAGAGTTGGAAGAGCTCAGGCCGACCGTCATCTATGACCCAGAGGATGCGATCATCAAAGTGCAGGTGGGAGACTGGGAGCTGCCGGTGCGCATCCGTCACAAATGGCGAGGCAGCAGCATCTACAATCCCACGCACGGCATAGAGCGGGCAGCGCGGGAGGATCATAACTTCCTGATCGGCATGGGCGCGCACATACATCGTTGTGGCATTGTGCGAGGCTTCCCGACGGATGGGATCACGGGGATGGCGATGATGGCCGGCTCGTACAAGCGATACGATGACTATGCCAGGCGGCAGGGCTTGGCACTGCCGAACCAGTCCATCAGCGTTGTGGTGGTCATCAACGAGCAGCATCGCTCACTGACGGGGTTTGGCGACTTGCAGACCTGCGCTGACTACATGGAGGCGATCTACTGATGACAATAACGACACGGATCAAGCTGGGTCGCGAGCATATCGGAGGGCAGCGATGATACGTAGACGGCGGGCGATGTTGGCGGCGATGGGCGTCGAGGCCGGCTTCGTGTTCGTCCCCACTGACATCCCGCAGGCTGAGGCGGATGCGCTGATCGCGTTCTACAATGCTACCAGTGGCGATTCGTGGACCAACAACACGAACTGGCTGACTGATACAACAGTCGCCAACTGGTTTGGCGTCACTGTTGATGGCGGGCATGTGGAACAGATTGATCTGCACAGCAATAATCTAGCAGGTGCTGCCGGAGACACGTTGGCTCCGCTCGCTGGGTCGCTGGACGAGCTGTTCTGTGAGGACAATGGAATTACATCGCTGGGCATTGGCGCGCTAACTTCGCTAACACGTTTTAAATGCGGTTCCAACAGCATTCCGGCCCTGGACGCGAGTGGTGTAGCAAATGGCCTGCAGTACATCAGCGCCGCGGATAATGGCATGTCCCAGGCCGCTGTGGATTCAATTATCCACAGCCTCTGGACGCGGCGCGCAGACTGGACCAGTGCCAATGTAGCGCTAAACGTAAGCGGCACGAATGCGACGCCGACTGGTACTTATCAGGACGGCTATCCTACGCCACTGCTGGCGCTAGAGGAAGTGCATGATCTCATCAATGACGACGACACAGCCGGGATTCAGACCTGGGCCGCAATCAGTTGGAATGGAGGCACTGCACCGTAATGAAATACTACCTGATTCGAGGCGACCAGATTATCAGCACGATTGACGCAGACGGCGGCGACGTTGTGGCGATTCCGCTTCTGGGCGGTGGCGACGCAATGAGCCTGATGAGCGAGCAGCGCGCGCTCAATCTAATGAGCAATCTGGACCTGACCGCAGCCGAAGCGCTGGCCGAGATGGGCATAGCCGACCTACGGGAGTCGATGCTATCCAGTGTCTTTATCGCATCGGCGGCATCGGTGAACGGGTTGAATGTGACAGGGCTGGCGGCGTATCATCTGGCCGACATCAGCGCGGACTACTCGCTCTGGCAGGTATGCGGGCAGCAAGACGATCTGCTGGGGCTGCACACGCAACTGTGGGCGATGGAACCAACCGAGACCCTTGGCCTGCTCGCCGTTGTGCATGTGTATGGCGAGGCGTTCTACGACGCGGCTGCAAGGACCGCCGCGGGGCTGACGGTGGCTCAGGCATTGGCGAGGCGGGACAGGATTGCGGACTATCTGGAGTCGCAGGGATATGCGGACACCGGTGCGCTTCGGGCAGTGACGACTGAGGGAGCACAGGTGGTGGGGATTGCAGGAGCGCTTGGGTATACCGAGACGCAACTGTGGGCGGCGATGGTGGAGCTTGCCGTATAGCACCATTGCCGGAGAAGAGACGTGCGCTGACTACCTGGAGGCGGTCTACATATGAGGTCGGTGGGCGCTTACAGGAATCACAGTTTGTGACTAAATCAGTCACATAAGGGGAGCAGATGACGTATAAGTCAACTGAGGATGAGCCTGAAGTTCTCAAGATTCAGTGTGAGGTATATTCGAGGTGTGTTGGCTACCTGCGACCTGTAAGCGCGTGGAACGAAGGTAAAAAACAGGAGTTCAAGGACCGAATAGTATTCAAGCTGCCAAAGGCAACAGATGGTAGAATTAGCATCTAGGCAGCTATTACGAGGAGACGTAGTACGAATACTAGTACCTGGGACCAAAAACGCCCCAGCAGCCGCTAAGCGGCCTCTAAGGGACAACTAGCATATGGATGACAGGCTGACTTGGACCAATAGTACGCGCAAGCTGTCGGAGCTGGTGCCGTGGACGCATAACCCGCGAGGCATTAGCGAGGCTGACGCTGTACGGCTGGCGGAATCGCTGGACCAGTTCGGGCAGATTCACGCTATCGCTATTGGGCCTGGCAATGAGATTCTTGATGGGCATCAGCGCAAGAATGTGTGGGCAGCCTGCGACCGCTATGGTGCCGACTACGAGGTCGATGTGCGAATATCGTCACGCTCATTGACCGAAGCAGAGCGCGAGAAGCTGGTCGTCTACCTGCACTCTGGCGCGACCGGCGGCTGGAACTGGGACAAGCTGAGTGCATGGGATCCTACGGCGCTTGAGGGCTGGGGGCTGGATGAGGGCGCGCTGCGACAGTGGAACGATAACGCGGCGAATCTGCGGGAGATGCGTGAGGCAGAGAAAGAAGTACCAGACTTTCCTGAATATGATGAGAGCATTGCCGATGAGGTCGAATGGTTGGAGTGTCCAGAGTGCGGTCATCGCTGGCCAAAATGAGTATGAAAGACTGGTTTCCGAAGGCGGAGACGAGACCGGTAACAGTGCGGCAGGCAATCGGATATCTGCCAGTCGGAAAGCAAGGCAATCATGAGCCACAGGTACTAAGGGCTTGGGAGCTAAGCAAGCCTGGCAAATCTCTCCTAGAGACTTGCCGATATGTTGGCAGCTTTCAGAGCGTTCGACTAGACCCGAACAAGCCAAGCATGACACAGATCAAAGCGCACCTCAATTGGCACTATGCAGTGGCGCGGCAACTAACGGCCTTGGAGGCTGGGCTAATTGGTAGCTTTCCGCAGAGCTTCCAATGGATCGGGGGCAAGGCAGACTATAAGAAGCGCATCGGCAATAGCGTCTCGCCACTGATGATGCGCTTGATTGCAAAAAACATAATCAGTATGCTTAGAATAGGGAAGCCAATACGAGTGAAGAAGTTACAGAAAATAGCTGACTATCCCGCGCATCTTGAGGCATGTTGGCAAGAGCATCTTGCCCCGCGCGCTGAGGATGCGCCAACAGCCATCAGTACCTTTGCGGGTTGCGGTGGATCGTCGCTGGGCTATTCAATGGCCGGCTTCCGTGAGCTGCTGGCCGTGGAGTGGGATGACAATGCTGTGGCAACGTTCAAGCTCAACTTTCCTGATGTGCCGGTGTATCACGGTGACATCTGCAAGTTGTCACCGGCGAAGTGCTTGGAGCTGACAGGGCTAGAACCTGGGCAACTGGATGTGCTCGACGGATCGCCGCCGTGCCAGGGATTCAGCACGGCAGGCAAGCGGAAGTTCACCGACGACCGCAACCAGCTCTTCCGCGAATTCGTGCGCTTGCTGCGAGGACTACAGCCGCGGGTATTCGTAATGGAGAATGTGAGCGGGATGGTCAAGGGCAAGATGAAGCTCATCTTTGCCGACATTCTGCGAGAGCTGAAGGCAAGCGGCTATAAGGTGAGCGTCCGGCTTCTGAATGCGATGTACTTTGGTGTGCCGCAGTCCCGGCAGCGGCTTATCTTCGTTGGCATGCGTAAGGATTTGGGAATAGAATCGAATCATCCTAAGGCAGAGACGGGGCCGGTGCCGGTGCGTAGGGCATTTGTTGGTCTAGCTGACAATAAAGCTGACCGCGTGGTGCCTGACGCTGACAGCAAGACGCTTACTCAGATGACGACAGTGAGGCCGGGTCACAGATGCTCGTTGCATCACAGTCATCATAGGCTTTCATCATATGAGCCGTCACCGACAGTTGATAGAGGAGGCGGCGCTGGCGAATGGCATATCTGGCATCCAGTGGAAAATAGGCCGATTACAAGGGCTGAGGTCAAGCGATTGAGTTCATTCCCTGATGAGTATGTGTTTGCGGGTAGTATCAGCAATGCCTTTGAGCGCATCGGCAATAGTGTTCCACCGCTAATGATGCGCTCGATTGCGCGGCACATTCGGCAGGCGATATTGACCAACGGCACACCAGGGCTGATGGGATAGGACGGGCGCGGATAATAGGGTAGAGGTTAGCGGATGGGTTAGCTTATGGCAGCGATGAAACGAACTAGGGCACAGCGGGCAGCAGACCTCGTTATCATAGAGGGACTGGCGCTCAAGGGCGCAACTGAGACGCAAATAGCGGACAAACTCTCAGAGATGCGTCCCTACACACTGTCGCGCCAACAGATCGGTTATGATCTCCGTAAGCTGGCGAAAATGTGGGCGGCGGAGGCAGTCGCCAATCTTGATGAGCATAAGGCGCTTGCGCTAGCTGAGGTCCGCCATTTACAGCGCACCTACTGGGATGCCTGGGAACGCAGTTGCAAAGATGCGGAGACGCTACGGCAGGAAGGCAGCGGCGAGGCACCGTCGAAGATCGTCAAGACCAGCAAGGGGCAGGCGGGTGATCCGCGCTTCCTGACTGGCGTACAGTGGTGCATCGAGCGCAGGTGCAAGATCATCGGAGTGGACGCGCCGACGCAACAAGAGCATAGCGGCCCCGGCGGTGGACCACTAGAGGTGACACAAATTGAGCTTACAAATGATGAGCGAGCTGCGAGGGTTGCAGCCATTCTTGATACAGCGAGAGCTAGACGAGATCGACAGGCTGGTGACGCACGGCTGGTTGAAGATCCGGCCTGATTGTCCCGAACCGCACGTCAAGCAGCGCGGATTCGTGCTGTCGCCGGCTATCAGGAAGGTCGTTGTGGCCGGGCGTCGTGCTGGCAAGACTACCGGCATGGCGATCAATGCGGCACGCAGACTCAGGGAGGGCAAGCGAGTGCTCTATGCCGGACCAACGGCAGAGCAGACGGATCGCTTCTGGTATGCGATCCGCCACTACTACCGCGATGACGTCGCAGCCGGACTGCTCAGGAAGAGCGAGACGAAGCGCATTATAGAACCACCTGGGGTAGACGAGAACGGGCCGCGCATTAGAGTTAAGACGGCGTTCAATGCGGACATGCTGCGCGGCGACTGGGGGAATGAGATTCTGTTAGACGAATACAGCCTGATGTCATCGGACGTAGACGAGGTGGTGCTGCCGATGCTCCTGGACCGCGGCGGCACGATCACCTATGGGGGTACTCCGAAGCGCAAAAACCACTTCTTCCACAAGTACGTGCAGGCGATGGCGGACACGACCGGGCGTTGGGGGGCGTGGCACTTCACCAGCCATGATAACCCGTATCTGGACGCCGCGACGCTTGAGGAGATTAGCCAGGACTTGACCGAGGACGGCTACCGGCAGGAGATCATGGCCGAGTTTCTGGAAGGTGAGGGCGTGGTATTCCGCAACATTCAGGCTTGTCTGCATCATGAGCAGGCGGTGCCTGGCCGGCACCGGGCGCATCGAGTGGTGATGGGATGCGATTGGGGAAAACAATCGGACTATACTTCGCTGTCTGTGGTATGCGCAGATTGCGGGCTGGAGCTAGCACTGGACAGATTCAATCAGATCGATTATACTTTCCAACGCGGGCGCCTTAAGGCACTGGCCGAGCATTGGCACGTCACCGATATTCTCGCCGAGGCGAATGCGATGGGAACTCCGATCATCGAAGAACTACAACGTGACGGGCTACCAGTTACGCCCTTTATGACAACTGCGACCAGCAAGCCGCCGCTTATAGAATCGCTGGCGTTGGCCCTTGAACGTGAGGATGTGCGTTGGCTGGACGACCCCATCGCAACGATGGAACTGGAGGCCTACGAGCGCACGGTGAGCGCGGCCACGGGCCGCAGCAGCTATAGCGCGCCGGCGGGCCTGCACGATGACACGGTGATTGCGCGGGCGTTGGCGAATCGTGCGCGGCTGGAAGCGGTGCAGGGCCAGGTATATGTCTACTAGGGGGCTGAATGATTGACCTCGATCTAGTCTATGCGGCGTATCAGGCATCCGAGGAACGCACGCGCCAGAAGAACATCGTGATTGCTCGCGATTACTACGAGGGCGAGCACAACACGAAGCTGAGCAAGCGCCAGGAGGAGTTCATCGGGTTCAATCTGGACAAGGAGCGCTTCGCCGTCAACTATTGCGCGCCGGTGGTGGATGCCGTGGTGGAGCGGATGATCGTGACCGGCTTCCTCAGCGATGATGAGGACTACGCCGCGTGGTGCTGGGATGTGTGGGAGCACAACAGGATGGACGCCAAGCAGCGGGACACGCATCAGCAGGCCATCAATGAGGCGGAGAGCTTCGTCTTCGTGGATTGGCCCGAAGGTGACGAGTTCCCGACGTTCACGCCGCATCCGCGCTACACCGACCGTGAGATCGGGGGAACCGGCTACGGCTGCAAGGCGCACTACGCACAGGATGATCCGAACCAGGAGCTTGAAGCTATCAGCAAGCGCTGGTATGAGAGCTACCAGGACGAGAAGGGCAACAACAAGACACGCGAGCGGATGAACATCTACTACCCGGATCGCATTGAGCGCTGGGAGGCGACCACCAAGGGTACCTTCCACAATTCCGGCTGGGCGCCATTTGCGGATGACGATGGCGACTCTACGATTCCGCGGGTTGACGGAGCTGGTAAGCCGCTGGGCATTCCCATCGCGCACATTCACAAACCTGGAACCTATGAGCTGTGGGATGCGATCCCGCTGCAGGATCTCATCAACAAGACGGCGCTGGACATCATCGCGACGGCTGACGCCTGCGGCTTCCCGATTCGTATGGCCTATGGTTGGGTAGCAACGACCGACGGCAAGCCGCCCGAGACCGACGGAGGCAACTATCTCGCGCTCACGCCAGGAACATGGGTTACCGTCGGGAGCCTGGAGGCACGCACCGAGATCGTCCCGCCCTCTGACCTGATGCCGATGCTAGCAGCGCTGGACTCGTACATCATGAAACTTGCGCAGGTGACGGATACACCAGCCGCGCGGTTCCAGATCACCGGGCAGATTGCCGCCGAAGGCACACTGAAGCAGCAGGAAGGCCCGCTGCTGGCAAAGGTGCGGGCGTACAAGACGCTCGTCGGCAACGGGTGGGAGAACCTATGTGGGATTGCTCGCAGCCTAGGCGCTGAGCACGGCGTCACATTCGGCGATGATGCGACGGTAGAGGCCCAATGGGAGCCATCAGAGACGCGCGACGAAAAGGTAGAACTGGAGACGCTAGAGATCAAGGGGCGGTTGGGCGTGCCGCAAGAGACGCTGTGGGCTGAGATGGGGTATGATGTGGATGAGGTCGCCAAGATGCAGGCGCAGAGGGCCGAAGAGCTGCAAGACCAGAGCAACATCGGTGGCGCACTGCTGCAGAGCTTTGAGCGCGGCGGAGTGTAGTCGCAGGCTTTTGAAAGGAGCGAGCGATGAGTTATGATGATACAGTGGGGTATGGCGATATCTTCGACATCGGAAAGGTGATAATCTTTCGTGGAGAGCCTACACACGTCAACAATGAGAACATCACGGTGAAACTGGCTATTACCTGGACTTGCGCCTACTGCGGACAGAGCAACGCCGCCGAGCGCGAGAGCTGTTGGGGCTGTCAGGCGCCGAGAACAGAGGCTATATAGCCCATGCCCATCACGCCGCGCATCATCGAAGCCGCTGACACCTTCCGCGCTCATTTACTTGCACGGGAGAGACGGGCCGCAGGCGCGATGGTCCGCTACTACGGCACCGCATGGCGGCGGCTACGGGGCGACATCACCGCACTATCGGCTGAGGTGGATGCGATGCGGCTGGCTGGCGAGGAGGTAACGCGCGGTAAGATCGTCAGGCTTGAGCGGATGCGCGCCATCCAAGTGCAGGTTGAGCAAGAGCTGGGACAGTTCGCACAGTATGCAGATGAGGCCATCGTGGCTCAGAAGCGCGAGAGCATCTTGGCTGGGGAGCGGGAATCGGCGGCTCTGATTGAGTACGCATTCCCGCAGGGCGCCAGTATCAACATCAGCCACTACCAGATGCCGCGGGCCGCTGTTGAGAACCTGGTAGGCTTCCTGCAGGACGGGTCGCCACTACAGGATATCATCACGGGCTATGTTGGCAGCGCAGCCGATGCCTTCGGTGAGACGATGGTCACGGGGTTAGTGACCGGGCTGGGGCCGCGGCAGTTGGCCCGCGAGCTGCGGCAAGCCTACGGGATGGGACTAACAGACGCGCTGCGGCTATCGAGGACGGAGAACCTGCGGGCCTACCGTACTGCGTCCCGGCAGACGTATGAGGCCAATGCCGACGTGCTCAAGGGGTGGATTCGGCATTCGGCTAGGGACGACCGGGTTTGCCTAGCTTGTGTGATGCTTGACGGCACGCATTACGACCTAGCAACAGACATGGCGGATCACGTGATGGGCAGATGCCTGGCTGCTGGAGAGCTGGTGTTGACGCGAGCGGGCTGGGCGCGGATCGAGGATATCACGGCTGGCGATTGCGTAATGACGCATAAGGGCAGATATCGGATGGTTACGGCGACAAGTAAGCGCAGGCATGATGGCGAAATCTTGCATATTAGGCAAGGTGAATACTCCGCGCGCGTCACGCCGGATCACCCAATAATGACCTCCACCGGATGGGTGGAGGCGCGCCTCCTAAATGCGAGTTCTATCTTGCGCACATTGAATGATGTACTTCTGCGAGATTCAACGCGTAGCACTTCCCATCCGAGCGATATGAGAAGCGCATCTTTCCTGGCGTCTCCAAGGGCTTTCTTCCCTGTATTATGCCAGAGCGGGTCAAGTTCTATGGCGAGCTTCACGGACAGAAACGCGAAGTCGATGTTGTATATGTCTACGGCATATTCCGGCACAGGGAAGAGCCCAGCATCATTCAGTGCGCCCATAAAGGCGCGTTCGTTGGGGCTTTGTACTGCGCGCCAATTTGCGCCGCGCGTTCTTGCGCGCTTGCGGCGTGCCTCGGGCGCGTTCCCAGCAGCAACAAGATTAGTGATGAACTCTGGCCGATCACGTATTAGGCGCCTTGCTGCCTCGCTGTTGGAGATTGGTTCAATGTTGCACTCTCGCATCAACCGCATAAGCGACCTAGTATTGATTCCGGCTTCTGCTGTGAGTTCTCGATATGTTGCTTCCTCACCATATCGCCGACGGAGCCAGGCGCAGATAGGTTCACCGAGCCGTGCTTCAAGCTCACGGTTCCAGCGCAGCGAGACGATAATGCCACGCTGCTCCGGTGTCTTGCGCAATCCTAACGCTTTGGCGCGGTGGCGGACAGACCCTGGAGTACGCCCAGGCAATTCTGCGGCGATTTCTTCTGCATCATACCGGAAGAACATTTCACGTATAACTGAACCTTCTGAGCTAGTCCATCGTCGTCCCATTCGTTGCCTCCTTGATTGGTTTGGTAACATTATACACCAGCTCAACATAAAGGCAAGTGAATACACCGGCTTGGTTTACGATCTGCAGGTTGACCAAGACGAGAGTTTCATTGCTGGCGGCATAGTAGTCCACAACTGTGCGATGCTTCCAGAGACCAAGACCTATGCCGAGTTGGGCATCGATGCGCCTGAGCCGCAGTTCCAGCAGGAGTCGGCGCGAGAGTGGTTTGAACGCCAGCCGGAGAGCGTACAGCGCAAGATGATGGGCGCCGGCAAGTTTGACGCCTGGAAGGACGGAAAGTTTAAGCTTGATGACATCCCGCAGCTCACGCACTCGGACTTGTGGGGCGATGCCTGGACTCCCAAGTCGCTATACGAACTATTGGGCGAGGATGCGCCGGTGGGCACATATGCGGGGTGGGCGGCGGGACGGGGAGCAGCTATCCCGGATTGGATGCCGCCAAGGTTCGGAGATAAGACTGAGGCGGGGCAGTGGATAAGGGACAATCTACTCGCAAGGCCAGGCTCGCAATTCGCATACGACTTCATCGATCTATCGCCAGAGCAATTGCAGACATTGGCGGATGTTCTCGCGGAGGAAAAGCAGAAGCACGGGCTGATGTTTGACATGATACTGCCGACCTCTGCGGAGTCAAATGCATTTGCATGGGTTCAGAACCGCGAGGTTCTAGGAGAGCAGCATAGCAACCTAACACTGACGTTTGCGGGAGCGGATGAAGAAATAGCGAGGCGGCATGCGCGGGCATTATCGGATGGATTTGTCACGGAAGAAAACTATGCAGACGTGATAAGACATGAGTATGGACACCTTATGCTATTCAATGATCCAGAGCTTGCGCAGCGTGCTGAGGAATTATACTTGAGTGAGCATAGGGAGATGTGGGTGCAAATGAGCAGATACGCGGCGCAGAATTACCATGAGATGTTTGCAGAATCCTATTCTATGAAGGGGCGCAACTGGATGGCCGACAAGGTTATGGAGGCGCTGGGATTATGACAACCGGACTTCCCGTGTGTGCGGATTGCAAGCATTTTAACAGTGATGATATGACAGGGAACTTCTGTGATGCGTTTCCCGACGGAATACCTGACGACATATTTTTATGCATAATAGATCATAAAGAGCCATATGAGGGAGATGGGGGGATACAGTATGAGCCAGTTGCTTCTGGGGAGGATTAACCTCATAGTGGAGCAGCCACGGCTGGAAATGTGCGGGTATTGCGGCGGTGCGGCGACATATGAGACAAATATGAGCGACGGCGCACGTAAAAAGTATTATGCCGCTTGTAAATTGTGCGGCGCCACAGGCAGCCACATGAAAACACTAGAGTCCGCAGCTATCGCATGGAACAGGGTCAACGGCGGGTATCTGGGACGGGATGTCGAATGACCCGCGACCAAACCCTGGCTCTGTTCCAGTGCCTACGCCGTGCATTGCTGATGATCGTGCGGCACCTGGAGACGCTGATGGAGGAACTAAAGGAATGAGCGCTTTTGAAAGGAGCAATCGATGCCAATTCAATCGTGTCGCAAAAATGGGAAGCCCGGCTATCGCTGGGGTACATCGGGCACCTGCTATGTCTATACAGCAGGTGATTCCCAGAGCCGTAAACGTGCAAAACAACGCGCGCTGCTACAATCACGCGCTATCCATGCATCACAGGCACGCAAGAAGAAATAGTCTAGTCTAATACGCACGAATCATAGGGCCGCACTTACGCAGTAAGTCCCGCCCATCTCTAAGAGTACCGACCGCAAGGTCCGCGCTCTTCGAGGTGGGCGGTTTTCGTTTCAGGGGACACCGGGCGAGATTGCCCACAACACGAAGGAGCCGAGATGGCAGAGCAGGAAGAGACACAGGTCGAGATGACCACAACACCGCTGGCGGGCGAGATACCTGCAGGCGACAATGCGCCAGATGCTACTGAGTTGCAAGCTGAACTAGAGAGGGTTCGCGCCGCACTCAAATCAGCTAACAGCGAGGCAGCGAAACGGCGCAAGACGCTGGAAGCATTCGAGCAGGCCGAAGAGGAGCGCAAGCAGGCCGAGATGACTGAGCTGGAGCGGGTCCAGGCGAAGCTGAAAGAGGCGCAAGATCGCGCCGAGGCCATCGAGCTAGAGGCTCGGGAAGCCAAGATCGGCCACGCCGTCACACTCGCAGCGACGAAGGCGAATTTCTATGACCCTGAGGATGCAATGGCATTCCTAGTGGGCGTGGAGTTCGACGTTGACGATAAGGGCAAGGTACAGGGCGTAGCCGAAGCACTGGCCGCGCTGGTGAAGGAACGGCCTTACCTAGTCAAAGCTGCGACGCCCGGCGATCCCGATGCACGCAAGCGCAACACATCAACTAAGCAGGTCGCGACGTCGAAGCAGGCAGAGATTAACCGCCGGTTCGGCATTCGCGATCCATACGTGAAATAGAGGAGCAATCGATGGCTGATATCAGTTTTACGGCATCGGACGTTCGCCCGCTGCCTGGCTACTGCTCTCGGAGGATTGAGAGCGGTGGCACGATTTACACCGGCGAGGGGGTCTATATCGACTCCGCCGGCGATGGGCAGAGCACCGCTGCGGGCGGATCGTTGACCGCTGCGGCTTACGGCATCGCCGTGGCCGCAGAGGATGGCGGGACCGTTGCAGCGGATGGCTACAACGTGGACGTTGTTTACAACGGGGCGGTGACGGGGTATTCCAGCATGACGCCTGGACTGCCCGTATTCGTCAGCGCAACCGCCGGACTGCTCACGCAGGAAACCCCGGTTGCGGGTTCCTATGTGTGCATGATCGGAATCGCGGAATCGGCCAGCATCATTCTGGTCAATCCGTCCTATGCCACACCGCTCGTGGTCAAGGCATAAGGGGGGTATGAAATGGCTGTTATAGGATTCTCAGACCTCCGCAACAACACACTCCCTGCCCTGTGGGACGGGGATTACTTCGCCAGGCTCGAAATGCGTGACGGCACGAGCTTCGAGGCGATGGTTCAACGGGCTTCCGCAGCGCTCGCCGGATTCAATGGTGAGCTTCTGAGTATGCCCCATTACTCCGGGATGTTTGCAGTTCAGGATACACCGGCGATCAAGTACGCCATCGGCACCTCGAATTCGTGGGAAGTCGCCACGGAGTACGGCGTGCCCGACCCGCGACGCGGTAAGACCGAGGGCCACATGGCTCCCATCCGCCCATATGATTGGGCGCTGGGCTGGACTCAGATGTATCTGCGCGAGCACTTCGCTGAAGATCTGGACGCTGACATCAAATCTATGATCGACAGCGCGCGCAAGCTCTGGCAGAAGGCGCTGCTTACGCGGTTCTTCGACGACACTGCCAATACGGTCGATGCCACTGCGCTGGCCGATCTTCCCTTCGCCAACTCTACCAGTGACATCAGCACCTACGTGCCGCCAGTCTCGCCCCAGGGCGAGGAGTTCGCAAGTACGCACAACCACTTCCTGGGCTACGGCACCACGGGCGTTACGCAGGACACCTTCGACATCAGCGCGGTAGATGTGATGGTCGAGCATCTACAGGAGCACGGCTATGCTAGCCCCTATGAGATGATCGTCAGCCGCACCGACATCAGCTCGTGGGCCGCCATAACCGGCTTCAAGCCCCCTGACTGGCAGGGTATCAGCTACCACGCTTCTGCTGTAGAGCGCGCAGACTTCAACGACATCGGCAGTTACATCGGTTCCGTTGAAACCAAACGCGGGATGGCGCAGCTCTGGGAGACGCCCAGGGTGCCCACAAAGCATGCGGGTCTGTATAAGCGCGTTGACGATGGCATCGGTGGCGGAGCAGGCGCTCCGCTGCGCGTGCGCATTGACGATATGTACGGGTTCGGGTTCAACCTGGTGCCCGGCAACTACGTCAATTCGCCGGTGCATCTGGTCGTTGGCTTCGGCAAGTTCGGCGTCGCCGTAGGCAACCGCCTCAACGGCGTACTGCTCGACCTGGCCGCATCCACCTACTCAGCTCCGAGCATCAGCTAGTGAGAGCCTGACGATGGGGCGGGCGGGAAGGGGGCGATCCGACCGCTGGATAGCCTGCCTCATCACAGGACCAAGGAGCTACTAATGACCAACTATGGACAATTCGATTCAATCCGAGCGCAGCACGATCTACTGGTTGATGGCAATGCTACCATCACCGGCACGCTGACGCAGACCGGCGCCGTCGCCGTTACGGGCGCTCTTGCAGTAACTGGCGCGGCATCGGTGGCAAGCACGCTGGAAGTAACAGACGCTACGACACTGACGGGTGCCACTGGCGTGACCGGTATGCTGAGCCCGAACGGTGGCATTACCACGACTGTGAATGTCGAAAACATCGGCGTTCCGACGGTGGTAAGCACTGCAGTCACTTTCGAATCATCCGGCGCACTGTGGACCATCGGGGATGGTGAGATCTGGGTGATTCATGGCCTGTGGTTGAACGTTACAACCAACTTCGACAGCGGCGGCTCCAATGACAATACGCTGCAGGTCGGAGATGGCGGCGACGCTAATGGCCTGCTGGATATGGTGGACGCAGAGCTACAGGCCGCCGCGGTCCAGGTGACTGGTGCGGTGGCAGGATGGCACGGCTCAATGGCCGCCACTCTTGGCGCATACATGGCAGACGGGATGTTCATCTATGCGCCGTCGGGAGCCGACGAGACTATCGACATCGTAACCGGGGGCACTGGCGCCGATGCTGGCGCGGGCACCCTCTATATGATGTACACGCGCATCGCGTAAGCAACCTGAAAGGAGGCGTGATATTCAAGCAACTAACGAGCCGGGTGGTGGCGTCGAGTTTCCTCCTTTCGCCTCGCCACCTCCGGCACCTTGAGGAGTGAACTATGGCATTCGGCACGAAAGTTAAGGCCGGGACAGATGTATACAAAGAAGTCACGCTGGTATTGGACACCGTGCAATATGCCAGCGCTGATGTGTTGTTCGTGACACAGGAGATCGCCGGGTTCTATCCGGACGCGCACGAGGTACAGCTTGACACGCTGACTGTGCTCGACAAAGACGACCAGGGCGGGGCGTTCGACCTCGTTTTCTTCCGCTCTGAGGCTTCGATGGGCGGCACAATCAACGTCGCCCTCGACATCTCAGACGCCAGTGCTGACGAGATCGCCACTATCGTATCGATTGAGGCAAGCGACTATGTGGATCTAGTCAACTCTCAATACGCCGTTATCCCTCTCTCGCGTGCTGGTATGTGGACCAAGCTCAAGCCATCCAGCGGTGACGAAACATCGCTGTTTATCGGCGGGATCAGCCGCAATGACTCAACGCACACCGCATCGGGCATAACGCTCAAAATCGGCGGCATCGCCCTATAGGGGGTGAACGATGACCGTCACATACCTGGGCACACTAGCGACAGATAGGGACAAGGTGCGTTTCCACCTGGGTGACACTGTTACCGCTGCTGGACCACTGCCTGCAGACGCCAATTTCACCGATGCGGAGATAGACGGACTCGTCACGGCCGAGGGGTCGTGGGAGCGCGCCGTAGCAGCGGGCTTTGAGCGACTGGCGGCGGAGTGGACGCGCTACCCCAGCTTCCGCGAAACCAACGGGCTGAGTCTCAACCGCTCCGATATCGCCAAGGGCTACCGCGAACAAGCGGATCAATGGCACTCCGACTTCCCGAGAGCTGTGCCGGTGTACGCGGCGGGGCAGATTACCAAGGACGGCTACTCGGATGACGTAGCATCGGATGATGTGGACACGACAGGCGAATATGACCCGTCGTTTACATATGTAATACCAGCATAGTCTCTTTGAAAGGGGGACGACGATGAGTAAACTGTTAACAACGGGCGCGGCGCCCTGGGTGAAATCGGGATACGGAAAGCCCTGGACGTATCTATTCCCGCGCCTGGCTAAGGCCGGACACGAATTGGCAATGGCGCCGTTCTTCGGTTGGCGAGGAAGTGTGGCGACCGTGGACATCGGCGGGGCACCCGTGAAGTTCTATCCTCTCGCCAGGGACCGCTTCTTCAACGATATCATCGAATATCACGCCGCGGACTTCGGAGCCGATGTGGTGATTACGATGCAGGACGTGTGGACGCTGAACGGATGGGGGCAGAAGGGACTTACTTGGTGCCCCAACTTCCCGGTGGACACTGAGCCGGTGAGCGACGCGATCCTGCACGCCATCGAAGGCTGTCATACGCCATTAGTCAATACCCGCTGGGCACAACGGCAGCTATTCGAGCATGGATGGATGAATGCATACTATTTGCCCTACGGCGTTGATTGCAGTATCTTCGCACCGGGCGACAAGGCTTCGGCGCGCGAAGCGCTGGGCCTACCGGCAGATGTGTTCATCGCCGGGATGGTGGCAGCCAACTCCAGCTTCCCATGCCGCAAGAGCTTCCCTGAGGTGCTGCAAGCGTGGCGCCGGTGGCTGGATGCGGGAAACGATGGTCTACTGTACATTTACACGACCGTCACATCTAAGCGCAACAGCGGTGTGCAGCTTGAGCGAATCCTGAGCACGCTCAGTCTGGACTGGTCCAGTCTAGACGACCCGGATCCTGACCGCAAGGCGCGCGCCAAGGTGATGTTCCCACCGCAATACCGCATGTGGTGCGGCGCGGTGGATGATAATGAACTGGCGAACGTATACCGCTCGATGGATGTGCTGCTGTCGCCATCACAGGCTGAGGGCTTCGGCATCCCCATCGTGGAGGCACAGGCATGCGGGACTCCGGTAGTAACGCTCAACATCACATCAATGCCTGAGCTGACGTTCGCGGGATTATGCCTTGAGCCGACACAGCCTATGTGGGAGACCGAGGGCGCCTGGCGCGGCGTGGCAGGGGTGGATGACATCATGGGGGCCTTGGATTGGGCCAGCGGACTCACTAATGCCATGCATGCAGAGCTTGCGGCGATAGGCCGGGCGGGCGCGCTTGATTTCGACTTCGACGTAGAGATCGAGCGCGACTGGCTGCCACTGCTGGAGCGAATCGAGGCCGAGAAATGCTGACGCCCTATATGCCAAAATTCGAGATCACGATGATGGACGCGATGTTTGCGCTCAAGCGACCGGCGAGCGTGTTGGAATTCGGCGCTGGCGGCTCTACCGTGCGCTGGTCGAGGTACTCATCCGTTTATTCGTGGCTGAGTGTAGAGCATGACAGCGAGTGGTATGAGCGAGTGAGCGCCGCAACGTCTGCAAACGTCCATCTACGTATGGCTGCCTCTGATAGTGCGCAATCCTATATGAAGCTAATCATCAAGCGCGGCGGGCAATTTGACCTCATCTTCGTGGACGGCCTCTACCGCGCCGAATGCGTCAAGGCATCGCCGCAATGGCTGGCCCCTCACGGCGTTGTCATCCTGCACGACGCAATCCGCACGGAGTATGCAGAGGCGTGGAATGTTTATCCGCACCGCGCTATGCTGACGAAAGGCGGGCGCGTGCGCCAGGGGCAGCTCAAGCTGGAGCATGGCGAATGTCGCAACGGCTTGATGCTGATGTGGGGTGACACATGAAACTCAATCTGGGCGTGGGCCGTGAGGCGCGCGCGGGCTGGGTGAACGTTGACCGGCAGCAATACGAGGGCGTAGATGTGCTGTGGGATCTGGACATGACACCTTGGCCCTGGGGACCGTGTGAGGCCGATGAGATCCTTGCCTTAGACATCTTCGAGCACCTGATGGATATGACCGCAACAATGGACGAATGCTGGCGCGTGCTCAAGCCTGGCGGGCTGCTGAAAATACGCGGACCACGGGCGGGTGGTGTGAATCACTATGCTGACCCGACGCATCGGCGCGGCTTCACTGACACATCATTCAACTACTATGCCGCCAACACACAGAAGGCGGATATCCCGCTAGTGTATGGCGTGGGCCGCTGGGAGCTAGTGCGCATCATCGGCGCGCCGGGCAGCCCAAACATCGAGTTTGTGCTGCGGAGGCTGCCATGACTATAGGCGTCGGAATCATTGCTTTCAACCGCCCACAGTACCTACGACGCCTGCTGGCATCGCTGGAGATGCAGACCGACTTGAGCGGCTGTGACTTCCACATGTTCCTTGATGGCGCCGTGAATCCTGTGAGCGGCAACCGCTACGCAGAGCAGAAGGACATCGACGCTTGCGCCCGGTTGTTTGAGCATGCGCGGTTGCCCAATCGCACCATCCACCGGCAGGAGCGCAACGTCAACATCGGCATCGCCTCGCTAGAAGCTACCGATACACTGGCATCCACCTACGAGCGCATTATGCAGCTTGAGGATGATGTGGTGCTATCGCCAGACTGGTTCCGGTTGGCGCGGCTGCTCTATGACGAACTTGAGATGCACCCGGATGTGTACTCATTCTCGCCAGGCTTCCGGCGTGCCGGCGCGCACTCAGAGGACGCCACCAACCTAGGACGCATCGCCTATTCCTGGCATCACATGTGGTGCGAGTGCTTCACCGCCGACCGCTGGGAGCGCATCAGGCCGGAGTATATGGAGTACCACGCTTACATTGTCAAACCGGATTACCTAGAACGGCCCGATGGCATTGTGCGCAAGTTTTTCGACGGCCTGGGCGGTATGCCACCGGATCTTGCGTGCTCACAGGACGGCGGGCGTGAGATGGCAATACGGCGCAATGGGATGTGCCGCGCTCAGTGTGCCGTTAATCGCGCACTAGGCATCGGGAAGTACGGCATCCATTTCACGCCGCGAATATTTGCCAAGATGGGCTTCGCGCAGCAGACACCGTTTATGTTCGCATCTGACGCCACGCGGGAGGGATTCGAGTGGGATGATTGATTACATCCTGCAACAAGGGCGCCGGGACTACTGGCCGCACCTGGACCTGGTGGCGCCGATACACCACGCCTACGCAGAGCGCCACGGCTGTGAGTATGTCGTGATACGCAACGCGTGGCCGGTCTGCGATTGGGGCGGCTGGGACAAGCTGCCGCTTCTTATCGAGCTGACCGGGCGCGCAGACACAGGCTGGGTGTTCTGGTTGGACGCTGACACGCTGGCCGTCGGGGACGCTGACCCACGCGCCGTGATGGGCGATTGCCTTGTGGGGATGGCTCGGCACAAGGGGCACGCGACATCAACCACGCTCAATTGCGGCGTTCTGTTTATGCGAGCGTGCCCACAGACGCACGACTGGTTGACCGAGGTGCTGACGCGGCAACCGGGCATCCCTCCGTGGTACGAGCAGGACATTATGAATGAGCTGCTAGAGGCCCCGGGGTGGGAGGACAAGGTCTGCGAATTGCCGCATATCTGGAACTCAACCGTGTGCCTGGGGCATCCGCAAGAGTGCGAGATACGCGCTTGGCACGGGAGCGGTGGCCCGCCAGAGCAGAGGCTTGCGCCGATGCAGGCAGAAATTGAACGGAGGGGACTATGAGCCTGAGCACGCTGGAGCTGTCACAACTGCGAGCCGATGCCAACGACTATCTCCCTGATGTATGTACTTTGCAGACACCAACGCGCGCCGCTGATGCCTATGGCGGCTGGACTGAATCATGGCCCCCTACGCACACCGGTGTGGCCTGCCGGCTGGCAATAATGCCGCTAGGCCGCCCGGAGGACATCGACGCCGGCCAGATTGCAAGCGCTACGCGCTGGCTATTGGCGGTGCCATACAACCAGGCGATAGATGCGACGATGCGCGTAGTGCATGATGGCGTGACCTACGAGGTGGAGGGCGTAGAGGACATGCAGAGCAATCGCCCCTCGCGGCACGCCTACCTGCGGAGGGTGGATTGATGAGCATCACAATCACAGTTGATGACCGGGCGCTCAAGGAGCTCATCTCCAACACCGGCGGGCGATTCGAGCGGATCGTCGCGGACGGTGTGAACTATGGCATCCATCAGGAGTTCGGCACCTCAAAGATGAATGCGCAGCCGTTTATGCGCCCGGCGGTTGAGGCCGTGCGTCCTGGATTTGACCGCGCATTCCAGAATCAGCTTACGGACACGCAGATTGAGGGCGTGGTAATCAAGGGCGCATTCGATATTGAGCGCGGAGGCAAAGAGCGGGCGCCAGTGGATACTGGGGCGCTCAAGAATTCAATCCATGTGGTGGAGCCATGATCGAGATACGCGAGGGGTTGTATAGCAAACTCATCGGTGATACAGCGCTTATCTCGGAGCTGGGCGGCGAGACTGCAATCTATTATGGCGTGGCCCCGCAGGGGACGGCCCGCCCCTATGTTATCTTTTTCAACGCTGGCGGAGGGCCGGAGAATATCTATCCCGGCGGCCTTACCAGCGAAGTATACGTGGTCAAAGCCGTGGCGAATACGATGGGCGGCGCGCTGTCTGTGGATGATGCGTGCAAGAATGCGCTCCACAAGCAGGCCCTCGCCGTCACCGGCTATACCAACATCTGGACGCGGCGCGAGAATGAACTGAGTTTGACGGAAATCTCGGATGATGGGCAACGAATCAGACACGAGGGGGCGTACTACCGCATCAGAGTGGATGCATAGGGAGGAGCAATAGATGAGTGACACGGGGGCAACTGGGACTGGGATGTATTTGAAGTTTGTGTCTACGGTGCTGAGTACCAACTACAGGAGTTACAGCACCTCAGATAAAATGGGATTGGTGGACCAATCGGCGGGCAATGATTCGGGCAGTACGTATCTTACCACACTGCGCGATGGTTCGATGCAAACCTCGGTCAAGCATAAGGCCGGCGACACCGCCGTATGGGCAGCAATGGCACCGGGCACTGAGGGAACGCTGGAATGGGGCGAGGAAGGAACGGCAGCTGGCAAACCAAAGCATACCGTCAATGCCTACGTCCAGAGCCGCCAGCAGGCCGCGAACTACAATGATCTGATCATTGTTGATCTGCAATTCCAGTTTAGTGATGACAGCGGCGTCAACGACGACACCTACTAGGCTAATTGAAAGGAGCCGGCATGACGACAGAACAGACGATCAATGAAGTGCGAGTGGTATTCCGTGACGCGATCCCAGCCAAGTTCGGCTGGGGTCTTGCCACGCCGATGAACCGGCTACTGACACTCTGGAATATCAAAGTTGACGAGCTGCAGAGCGACGATGAAAAAGCCGAGGTATTCGTGCCCGGAGCCGACGTGGTAGAGATGATGCAAGAGGCGCTGACGCTTGCACAAGCCACGCAGCTGGTACGCGGGGCCGTGGAATCGTGGGACTTCGACGGCGACCTCGGCAAGCCTGGGTGCTGCGATGACTTGGATGCAATAGCGGAGATGGCGCCGCTCGTTACGGCTGCACGCAGCATCTACTACGGATTCCCGCTGTCGGGGGAATAGGGACGCGGGTCTACGAGTATCTGAGAGGACTTTCGGAAGACCCGCATCCTCCGTGGGAGTATGTCCGCTGGACCATCGCCACACGCACGGGCTGGACGCTCGAATACATTGATGCACTGCCGCTGCACGAAGTGCGCCAGGTCATGAACATCTGGGGTTGGGAGAGCAAGGCCCGCGCCGATAATGCGCGCATGGCCAGGTGGGCGAAATAGGGGGCCTATGGCACTAGGAACGCAGATAGCCAGTCTATACGCGAAGATCGGCGCTGACACACGCGAGCTTAACAAGGGCCTGCGTGATGCTAATGCGCGCCTCGATCAGACCGGCAAGAAGATGGGTGGTATGGGCAAGGCGACGGAGGGCGCCGAGGGCTCGACCAAGAACTTCGGCGCGACACTTGCGCAATTCGCCACAAAGGTGGGCATTGTAACCGGCCTTCTTGGTGGCATGGCCGTTGCCACCAAGAAGGCGTTTGAATTCAGTGAGCAAGGCGCCGCCATCCTACAGACTGCGGCATCCTTCGACCGCCTGGGCGTGAGCATCGAGGAGATGCGCGCTGCTAGCCGCGGCACCATTGACGACGTGGGGCTGATGAGTTCCACGCTGACGCTGGTCGCTGGGGCAAGTGAGGACTTGCAGGCCAAGATGCTGGTATCCGCCCCGCAATTGATGGAGATCGCGAAGGCTGCCAATGCCGTGAACCCTGCCCTGGGCGACACGTCCTTTATGTACGATTCCTTAGCCCGCGGCATCAAGCGCTCTTCCCCGCTGATTCTGGACAACCTGGGCATAATCGTCAAGGTCGGCGAGGCCAACGAAACCTATGCAGCAGCAATCGGCAAGACGGTTGAAGAGCTAACTGCCGAGGACAAGCAAATCGCCCTTCTAAACGCCACGATGGAAGCGGGCAGCCGACTTATCGAGCAGGCAGGTGAGTCTACCGAAGCTTATGGCGATGCCTGGGGTGCGGTGCGGGCTCATATCAAAAACGCCACTGATGCAATGAAGGAAAATGCTGCAGAAGGCCTCCTGCCAATCGTGCAATATCTGGCGGACTATCTGGACGCCGCACGCAAGATTAATGAGCTTGATTTTGATGAGGGTTATACAGAGACCGCGAAATGGGAAAATCTAGCGAGCGCACAGGCAGAGGCTGCCGGGGAAATGGAAGCCAATGCACAGGCCATCGCTAGGGGCAATGAGGCGATTGCCCAGGGCTGGAGCGATGTAGGAGCGTCGGCGCCATCGGCATCGGCCGGTGTTTCCGCTAATGCGGTTGCTTGGGAGCAATACAATGCCGCCATAGCTGCCAGTGATACCGCGAACTTGGCGGCGCAGAATCGGCTAATGTGGGAAACGAGCGAGGCCGCAGGGGCTGCTGCTATCGCCAATATGAACTTTGCGGCCAGCATCGGTGAGCTTTCCACGGCTCAATTCGCGCAGGCAGCAATTGATATTATGGCTGAGCAGATGCGTGATGCTGGAAAGGGCGCTGAGGAAATCGCTGCAGGAACTCGGGCTATCCTGATTGAGTTTGGTCTGCTGACTCCCGCCGAAGAAGAGGCCAGAATAGCGATGGATACGTTTGCCGGGCGAATGGCAGAAGATGGCGCTGATGTTGATATGCTTGCTGCCGCGATCTTGAATGTCCATAATTACATGCAAATGCTGGAAGATAAAGAGGTAGATCTAACAGTCAACACGCATTTCAACACATATGGTGAACCAGCGGCGGCGGGAGGCGCTGGGGGCTACATCGATCCCGGTACGGGTAGCGGTTATAGCGTTCCATGGTCCGCGCCAGCGGGAGGTTCTGGGCAAGTAGCTCCACAGCCGGATGAAATGCTTGCTTCCGGTGGGCAGTTCTGGACTAGCGGGCCGGCGGTAATCAGCGTTGGCGAAGGCGCCGAACCCGAGTTCGTGTCTGTCATTCCCAAGAGCGATATGCAGGCGGGTGGCTACGGGGCGGGCTCAACCTGGAGCGGAAATCTCATCGTACAGGGAGCGGGCAGTCCCGAGGCCACCGCCGATCTGGTACTGCGCAAGCTGGCGGATCGCGGGATGATCGCGCAAGGCGGGCCACGCTAATGGCGACGCTCCTGGCGACGTATGCGCTCTATGTTGACTGGAATAATGACGGTGACTATGGGGACGCGGACGAGGATATCAGCGCCGACTGGATGCAGATCACTATCACACGCGGCTATTCAAGTCCGCTGGCCCGCTATCCAACTGTGGGACGGATGACGGTGCTCCTGAGGAACGCTGCCAAGACATACTCGCCGCCCGAGACGGCTGCGGCAAGACCGCGCCTACCAGTGAGACTAACGATGACCTATGGCGGTTCAACGGTGACGTTATTCGAGGGCTGGATTCAGACGCTGCGCCCAGACTACGGCTCACATCTGGCCCGCCGGGCGGTAATGGAGTGCGTGGACGCTATCTGGCTGCTGGACCAGTTCGAGGGCGAGATTGCACTGCAGACCAATGTCTATGCGGATGACGTAATCACCGCTGTGGTTGCTGCAGTCTATACGCCGCCCGCTACCGCCTATGACAGCGGCATCAATCTGTTCCCCGCCGCTGCCGACCGCTGGGCCGGGCGGCTTCTTGCGTGGTCCTCCTCTAGCGGCTCTGGGTCCGGCGTCATGCAAAAGGTAAGCGCGTCGAGTAAAATCACCGATGCCTGCGTGAGCGACTGGGGGCGCTTCTTCATCTCGAAGGCGGGTACGCCCACGTTCTACAACCGCCACCGAATGCCCTTCGACAGCGCAACCGCTCTCACGCTGAATGATGACATGATAGGCCTTGACTATGGGATGAGTGCCGACAGTGTGCGGAACTATGTGGAGGTAACGTGCCATCCGCGCAAGGTGGGCACCGTCTACGAGGTTTTGGGACAGATCGACCAGAACGATGCGCCGATGATCGAAAACGGGGACTCGATTACGCTCGACATTGCCTTCCGCGATCCTGCGAACAATGCCGTGCAACTGGGCGGGAAGTCCGTCATCACGCCAGTGGCGACTACGGATTTCACCGCTACAGATGACGAGGCCGGCGAAGGCACCGACGACACTAGCAACATTACGCCGTCAATGTCGGCATACGGGGACCATGCGGAGATCACGCTGGCTAATGCAGCCGGGCATCCGGTATGGGTGCAAACGCTTCGGGTGCGCGGGTTGGCGGTGCGCTCGCTGGAAGCCGTGACGGTTGTCGCAGAGGAGGCCAGCGACGTCGTACAGCGGCTGCGGGTAGATGCCGCTCTGATGAGCAATACTATCCATGCGCAGAACCTTGCGGACTGGCTACTGAGTTACTATAAAGACCCTCTGCACAACATTCAGGGCGTGACGATCTTCGCCAACTCTACCGCCACGCTGATGGCGGCAGCGCGGGACTTGGAGCTGATGGACCGCGTAGTTATCACCGAGACACAGACCGGGCTATCGGCGCAGGCAGGCTACATCTATGCGATGCGCCACACGATTGAGCGCGGGCGCATCCACCGCCTGAGCTTCAGCCTAGAACAGGCATACGATTATGGGGCGGACTGCCCGCGGTGGGGCACTGCCAAATGGGGCACTGCCAAATGGGTGTATTAGGAGAGATCTATGGCATACGGCGACGTTGGTGATGTAATAAACGGTGGCACGATCACAGAAACATGGGGCGACCAGGCGCGCGCCAACTTTCAGGCTGGCGTACCGGACATCTTCACGACCGAGGGTGATATCGCCATTGCCACGGGCGGAGATGCGGCGGCCCGACTGGCTGTTGGCGCAGCTGATAGCGTGCTTGTAGCGGGCGCCGCGCGTCCTGAATGGCAAATTGCTCCAGCAGTGCATCTCACGAAATCCGGTACTACGTCTATGAATACCGGTGCCTGGACCACCATTGCCTTTGACACTGAAACTTCAGATACTGATGGGATGCATGAGGGCGTCACCTATCCTGGACGCATCACGATTCCCGCCAATGGCGGCGGCTGGTATGTGTTCGGATGTTTCGCAAACGCTTCACGTACCTCTGCCCATACCTGGCGATTGCGCATTTTACTAAACGGCACAACTGTGCTGGCACAAGGGCAGGCAATAGATAGTGCCAACATTTCATCACATATCACCCTGGCCGGCGGTTATTCACTCGCAGCGACAAATTATCTCCAAGTGCAGTATTATACCGATGACGGCTCCATGACCATTGCGGCGTCCCCGATGTTCTGGGCCATCTGGCAACGGAGGCAGTAATGCCGATTGAGCGCAGACCTGACCGCACGACCGTCATCTATCCTGCCAGGATGCAATTTATGGACAATGCCCGCTCGGTGGTGGGCGAGATCTATGTGGACGCGGACGGCGTGCTGCATATCGGTGACGTATCCAGTGGCGGTGGGGGCGGCACGGGCCCCACGTCGCAGCATGGTCTGAACGACCTCGCCATCCACACCGGCACACTAGACGACAACCAGGCACCGCAATTCCTCAAGCACAACGGATCGCGGGCGATGACCGGCGATCTTGCGATGGGCGGCAATGCGATCACCAGTGTGGGCTTGGTCGATGGGGTAACCGTGAGCGCCCACGCCGCGCGCCACGAGAGTGGCGGCGCCGACGTGGTAGATCATGACTCGCTGACCGGATTTGTGAGCGATGAGCACATTGCGCATAGCGGCGTCACGCTCACGGCGGGTGATGGGCTTACCGGCGGCGGCACCATCACGGCAAGCCGCACATTCAACGTTGTAGGCGGTAGTGGGATTACTGCTAACGCAGATAGTATAGCGCTGACTTGGGGC
>Ga0209121_10000906_pt1 | contig 31594 bp, 24 predicted proteins | sample Cruoilmetagenom3_FD_187292 | JGI IMG/M metagenome (GOLD analysis project Ga0209121, IMG submission 187292) | Oil polluted marine microbial communities from Coal Oil Point, Santa Barbara, California, USA - Sample 3 (SPAdes) (version 2) | ecosystem: Environmental > Aquatic > Marine > Oil seeps ...
CCTTAAACAATTGTTTACTAACCCAATACACAAAAACATCTTCATGATCTTCACCTCCACCTTCAGAATTGAATGTGACTTCAATTTTATAATAGTCTTTCTTCTTAATTTGTTCTTCACCGAGCAACACTTTGTTAACAGCTTTATCATTTAAACCATAAGGCAAAACTGAAAAATAATGAACTGAGTTTACAGAAGCAGTGTACTTAGTAGCCATAGAATCTGCAACTCTAACAAATTCTTCATTTACCATTCTTTTAAAGCCATAATTATCATAGATATCTGCGATACTATCCTTGTTTTTTTTAAAGAGTCTTACTAGTACAAATTCACCTTCATTACGACGTGCCATATATGCTTTATCTCTAAAGCCGAAAAATATTTCAGAATTACCAACATTTTCACCACCTGAAACATCAATGGATTTATTGATAATTTCATTAGCTGTCAAAAGTTTGGTTTCCTTTTCGTTTTTACAATTTACTAGTAACAACGTAAATAAGAAAATAGACAAGTATTTCATATTAATGATTTTGCCATTAAAGTCGTAAAACTAAGCTTTTGATTACAATAAATATTATAAGAGTTTAAACTTTCAGCGTATTACTTTTTAACTTATAACTATAAAAACTACCTTTGTCATCCATGCAAAAAACGGTTAACATACTTAACAAGAAGGCTAAATTTCAGTACGAGATACTCGATAAATATACTGCTGGCATTGTCCTCACCGGAACTGAAATAAAATCTATCAGATCGGGCAAAGCTTCTATTGCTGAAAGTTTCTGTGAATTTAATGATAAAGACGAATTGTTTGTTGTTAACATGACCGTAGAAGAATACGCATTTGGCAATTACTATAACCACAAACCTAAAGCTGTCCGCAAGCTATTACTCAACAGAAAAGAATTGAAAAAGCTTCGAAGAGAAATGGACGTAAAAGGACATGCTATTATTCCGCTTCGATTATTCATCAATGAAAAAGGCTTTGCAAAATTGGTCATTGCTTTAGCTAAAGGTAAAAAGTTATATGACAAACGCGAGACTATTAAAGATCGAGATAACAAGCGTGATTTAGATCGTATTAAGAAAAATTTCCGATAACTTTAAGATTGCTATAACTTTCACTACTACATTTTTAGTCTATGTTTGAAACATTGTAGGCAACTATTCGTCATTATTTTACGTCTATATAAATGTTAACCATCAATCAAACACTATGTTTAAAAAACTACTTAGCTTTTTCTTTATTTCATTTAGTTTATTGGCTTCGGCTCAAATCGTCGGAACAATTAAAAGCACAAATAATGAACCGCTTCCATTCGTAAATATTCTAATAGAAAACACGTACAAAGGCACAACTAGTAATAATGATGGTTACTATGAACTTAATATTTCTGAACTAAAAACCTATACCATTGTATATACGTATTTAGGATTTAAAACGGTAAAGAAGAAAGTTGCGATAGACAAATTCCCATATAAAATAGATATTGTATTAGAAGAAGAATCTGTTTCTCTTGGTGAAGTAGTTGTAAGTGCAGAAAACAATCCTGCAAATGATATTATGCGTCAAGCCATTGCCAAACGAAAAGAGAATCTTGAAAAAATAAATTCGTTTAAAGCTGATTTTTACTCTAGAGGATTAATTAAAATTAAAGATGCTCCCGAAAAGATATTTGGACAAGAAGTAGGTGATTTAGGAGGTGGACTGGACTCAACACGAAGTGGCATTATTTATTTATCAGAAACTATTTCTAAGATTCAATTTTTAAGACCAGATAAGCTTAAAGAAAAAATTACAGCTTCAAAAGTTAGTGGCAACAGTAGTGGTTTTAGTTTTAATAATGCTATTGACGTAGATTATAATTTTTACAACAATACGGTTGAATTTGGCAACGAAATCATTTCTCCAATTGCAAATAATGCATTCAGTTATTATCGCTATAAATTGGAAGGTATATTTTATGATGATAGAGGAAATCTTATTAATAAAATTAATGTCATTCCAAAGCGAGAAAATGATCCAATTTTTTCAGGAAATATTTATATCGTAGAAGACCAATGGGCTATTTACGCACTAGAATTGGATATTACAGGTGTACAAGCTCGTATTCCTGCTGTTGACATTATCTCGTTAAAACAAAGTTTTTCATACTCAGAAACGAATACGATTTGGGCTCTGATTTCTCAAAGTATAGATTTTAAATACAAATTTCTAGGAATTAAAGGTGATGGTCGCTTTACAGCGGTTTATAGCAATTATCAATTCAATGCAGACTTAACCAGAAAAGATTTTGGTCGAGAGATTGTCGCATTTGAAAATGAAGCAAACAAAAAAGATTCGCTTTTCTGGAATAAAATTAGACCAGTACCATTAACCATAGAAGAACGTACAGATTATATAAAGAAAGATAGCATACAAATCGTTAGAGAATCTAAACCTTATTTAGATTCTATTGACCGTGTTAATAATAAATTTAAACTTGGCAGTCTTCTTGGCTACACCTATCAAAACTCGCATAAAGATTATCGTTTTGGTTTTAATGTTCCTTTAGGCGGAGTTCAATTTAATACTGTACAAGGTTATTCTGCAAAAGCTAATTTGTTTTACACAAAGAGTTATGATGATTTTAAACGCTTCTTTCGTGCAAATGCAAATCTTCAATATGGATTTTCGGACGAAAGATTAAGAGCTACAGGATCACTTACCTATAAATTTAATAATACATCGCGTGCATTCTTAACGCTTTCAGGTGGAGTAAGTACAGAACAATTTAATCCTTCAGAACCTATTGCTCCAATTATAAATACAGTAAGCACCCTATTTTTTGAAGATAATTACATAAAACTTTATGATAAAAGTTTCCTTAAACTTAATTATTCTGAAGAACTATTAAACGGGTTAAGATTGTATTCTGGATTAAGTTACGAAAGACGAAAAGCACTTATTAACACAACAGATCAAGTGTTTTATAACGATAAAGATGATGTCTACACAAGTAATAATCCATTAGATGAAACTGCTTATGGAATTGCACCTATTGAAACACATAATATTTTAAAAGCTAATGTTACAGTTCAAATTAATTTTGGGCAAGACTATTTAAGTTATCCAGATAGTAAATTCAATATTGGTAATGATGCTTATCCTACGCTAACGCTGAGTTATGAGAAAGGTTTTGGGGCAACAAACAGCGATTATAATTTCGATCAAGTAAAACTGAGACTTTACCAATCCTTTAACGTTGCAGACAAAGGTCGTTTTAGATACAATATAAGAGCTGGTAAGTTTTTTAATGCAGATGATATAGCTTTTATGGACTACCAACATTTTAATGGCAACCAAACACATATGAGCACACAAGGAAACTACACTAATGTGTTTAACAATTTAGATTACTATACAGCCAGTACCAATGATGCGTATTTAGAAGCACATACAGAGCACGATTTTAATGGTTTCCTTTTAGGAAAAGTACCTTTACTAAATAAACTCAACTTTAATTTAGTAGTTGGTGCTCATTTGTTAGCTACACCAAATTTTAAACCCTATCAGGAATACACCATTGGTTTAGATAATATTGGGTGGGGAAAATGGCGCTTTTTACGAGTCGACTACGTGAGATCTTATCAAAGTGGATTTCAAAGCGATGCAATTTTGTTTGGGTTAAAATTCTTTTAACTTTATCGTATGAAAAAACTTCTATTTATAATAATCCTATCATCTTTAGGTTTAAACGCGCAAGAAAAAAAAGACTACTCAAAAAACGTAGCCACACTAGACAGTACCATAGAAACTTTATATTCAGTAATATCTGGTGATAAAGGCGAAAAACGCGATTGGGACTTATTTAAACATTTGTTTCATAAAGACGCAAAACTTATCCCAACTGGTAAGACCGAAGAAGACAAAGCTGTTGCACGTTTTATGTCTCCTGATGACTATATAAAATCAGCAGGTAATTGGTTAGTCGAAAATGGATTCCATGAGGTAGAAATCAACAGAACTGTTCAAACTTTTGGAAACATCACTCAAGTCTTTAGTACGTACGAATCTTATAATAGTAAAGCCGATACCGAACCTTTTATGAGAGGTATCAATAGCATTCAACTGATGAATGATGGAAAACGATGGTGGGTTATAAACATCTATTGGATGCTAGAATCTGAGGAAAATCCTATTCCTGATGAATATTTACCTAAGAATTAGAGTTCCTGTCTGTCATTCTTGTGAAGGCAGGAATCTACTTATTAAAATAGTATCTGCAACAAGTTTAGATTAAAAAAAATTGAATTATGTTTTTATAAACAAATACTAAATCTATTTAGTTTTAATTTATACTTCTTACTTTTAACAATCCACATTACAAAATCAAAATAATATGACATTTTCATTAAAATCAACTTCAATATTGACCTTTGCTTTAGCTTTTTCCATTTTTAGCTGTGCTCAAAAATCAGCAGAAAAAGCAACACCTATTTTTAAAGATGGTGAGGCACAAATTGTTGAAGCTTTTAGTGATACTGACAAATGGATTCGTCATGATTTATGGGTAGAAACTGATTTTGACACTGATGGCGATGGCGAATTAGATCGTATGCATGTTGCTGTAACACGACCAGAACAAACAGAAACAGAAGGTCTTAAATTACCTATTATATATATCACAAGTCCTTATTTCGCTGGTGTGGCAAGTGATGCACCAGGCACCATGTGGAATGTAAAACACGAGCTTGGAGACATTGGTGAAGAACGATTTCACCCTGAAGTTACACGTCGTGGAAAACGACCAATTATTTCAAATTCACATTTAAAAAAATGGGTACCTAGAGGCTATATTGTTGTACACTCTTCATCTCCAGGAACAGGATTATCAGATGGAGCACCAACTATAGGAGGACCAAACGAATCTCAGGCTCCCAAAGCAGTAATCGATTGGTTATGTGGTAGAGCAAAAGGTTTTACTGAACGTAATGGAGGTGAAGATGTAAAAGCGTATTGGTCTACAGGAAAAGTGGGAATGACTGGTACATCTTATAACGGAACGCTTCCTTTAGCTGCCGCAACTACAGGTGTAGAAGGCTTAGAAGCTATTATTCCTATCGCGCCAAATACATCGTACTATCATTATTACCGTTCTAACGGATTAGTGCGTTCTCCAGGTGGCTACTTAGGGGAAGATATTGATGTGCTTTATGATTTTGTACATAGTGGTGATGAAGACAAGCGTGAGTATAACAACAAAACTGTCCGTGATACTGAAATGATGAATGGCATGGACAGACAAACTGGAGATTATAATGATTTTTGGGCTGTTAGAGATTACCTCAACCAAATGGATAATATGAAGTCAGCATTATTGATGTCTCATGGACTTAACGACTGGAATGTAATGCCAGAGCATAGCTACCGTATATATAAAGCTGCAAAAGAAAAAGGTCTGCCAACTATGATTTATTATCACCAAAATGGACATGGAGGACCTCCTCCTACTTCTATGATGAATAAATGGTTTACTAAATATTTACATGGTATTGACAATGGAGTGGAAAAAGAAGAAAATAAAGCGTATATCGTTAGAGAATATGACGACAGACAACTTCCTACAGCTTATAAGGATTATCCAAATCCAAAAGCGTCAGACGTTACATTTTATCCAAACAAATCTGGAGTTTTAAGTACTTCTCGTCCAAAACGATTGGCATCAGAAACTTTTGTTGACAATGTAGAAATTAGTGGAGCTGATTTAGCAAAATCAAATGAAGCTAAACATCGTTTACTTTATGTGTCGCCTATTTTATCTGAAGATCTTCATATATCTGGTATTCCTAAAGTAAGTATTACATTGTCGAGCAATAAAAAAGCGACAAACCTTTCTGTTTGGTTAGTCTCATTACCTTGGCAAGAAGGAAATGACGTAAAAATTACTGATAACATTATAACTAGAGGCTGGGCTGACCCTAAAAACCATAGTTCATTGACAAATGAAGAAGCCTTAGTTCCTGGGCAATTCTATACTGTTAATTTTGATTTACAGCCAGACGATCAAATCATTAAAAAAGGGCAAAAAATTGGTCTTATGATTTTCTCTAGTGACCAAGAGTTTACGTTACATCCAAAAGCGGGAACTAAATTATCGGTTAAATTAGATAAAACGAATCTAACATTACCTATAGTTGGTGGTTCTGAAGCTTTTAAGAAAGCAACGCACTAATTTTTTATGAGTTTGAAGGTTTTTGTACCATTTTGGTCTTCAACTTTCAAAAAATAAATACCAGATTTTAAAGAAGATGCATCAATAGTGTTCATGCTACTGGTGATTGCTATTTGTTTTCCTAAAACATCAAACATTTTAAATCTAAGGGTTGAATGTTCCGATTGAATTGTAATCACATCATTAAATGGATTAGGATAAACAGATACTGTTTCAATGTTAAAGTCTGAAGTGTTTAACACATCGCTACAATTTGGATTTACGCCTGCTGAAGTCATAAATGTACCGTTATTAATATACCAGTTTTGCCAAATGCCTCCACTTCCAGTTTGCCAATTGTTTAAATCAAAGTAATTTACACCAGAAGTCATTCCTGGCACTTTATACACTTTTAAGGCTTCATTGTTTCGTATCCAATTAAGTGGACTACCTGCCGAACAAGTTTCAGGTAAATACGTTGTAGTACAATTTGACTGAATAAAAAATGCATGTTCTTCATAATTTGGATAATCACCAAAGACATAGGCTTTTCCATCAGAATCTACACAGACAGCAGTATATTCATTACAAGCAATACCAAATGCTCTTGTAGAATTGTCAGTAGCATAACGTGCTAAAAATGTGCTATGCCTTTCTCTTCTATCCGGATCATCGTAATGTGTATCAGTAATGACATTTTCCAAAAAAGGGATTTCTAAAAAATCATTGTAACCTAAGGTTGCTCTAACATGATATGGATTACTTAGAGCCTGTGCATTAGTTATTGTGCCATTTTGAGCAGAAAAATAAGCACTTCCTAATATTGCCATTCCTGCACTTGTACCACCAATCACTCCACCTTTTATGTTAACGAAATTGTTTAATGCATCTTCTAAAGCATTATCTTTAAAATAACTTACATAATCATACTGATCTCCTCCAGCAAACCATATGGCTTCCGCTTTTTGAACCTTACCTAAAACATATTCGCTTGTCGCTCCAGCTTCATTATCAATTACAAAAGTTGTTACTGAATTTATTGTTACGCCTAATTCAGAATAGAAGTAATTATTGTAACCATCACTTCCAGAAGCTCTCAACACTACAACATCACCGCCATTTGCTTTGTTTAAGAACCATACCATAGCTTCATCGCTCTCGCTTGCACCTCCCATTAGGCAAATTCCAGAATCAGGATTAACAACTTCATCTATTGCACTGCCTGTTGCATATTCTGTATAACCTTGCGCAATTGAAATTTGGACAGCAATAAGTGAGATTAAAACAATTCTATACATTTGTTAATTTTTATCTTCAAGTAGTGGCACAAATCTGAATTCGCCAAGCTCATGTTTTTCGAACTCTTTTGGTCCTTTTCTAATAAACAAAGTCATTATTTGAACATCATCACCAACAGGAATAACTAATCTACCACCTATAGCCAATTGACTTAATAATGGATTAGGTACAAATGGTGCGCCTGCAGTAACAATGATACTATCAAATGGAGCTTCTTCTGGAAAGCCTTTATACCCATCACCAAAAATGAGCTTCTTTGCTCTATATCCAATCTTAGGTAGAAATTTTGATGTTTTTTTGAATAATTCTTGTTGACGCTCAATACTATAAACCTTAGCACCTAACTCAATTAATACAGCACATTGATATCCACTACCAGTTCCAATTTCCAAAACTTTATCACCAGATTTAATTTGAAGTAATTCTGATTGAAAAGCAACTGTATATGGCTGAGAAATGGTTTGGTCTGCTGCTATAGGAAATGCTTTATCTACATAGGCATGATCGATAAATCCTGAGTCCATAAATAAGTGTCTTGGAATTTTACCTATTGCTTTTAGAACTCCTTCATCTTTTATTCCTTTTTTAATCAGTGTATCTACCAATTTCTGGCGCATTCCCTGATGCTTAAATGTATCTTTCAAAAGTGTAGTTTAGTTTATGCTAAATTAATTTAAAGAAGCTCAAGTTCAAAGGAAGAATTTAAACTTTATTTAATTAATGATTTCTTAGTATTTTATATTTTCTTTTTTAAATTTCTGAATGAAAACGACTATTTTTGTTAAAAACAGAAAAACATGCTAAAAGCTGGTGTTTTAGGTGCTGGTCACCTTGGTAAAATTCATCTTAGACTTCTTAACCAATCCAATAAATATGAGCTCATAGGTTTCTATGATGCAGATACTGAAAACGCGAAACGCGTTACAGAAGAGTTTGGTTATACTTATTTTGAAACAATTGAAGCATTAATAGATGCCGTTGATGTTGTGGATATCGTAACTCCTACACTTTCACATTACGATTGTGCTAAGCAAGCAATAAAAAAAGGTAAACATATTTTTATAGAAAAACCTATAACAAATACTGTTGAAGAAGCGGAAACAATTAGGACGTTAGTTGCTGAACATGGAGTAAAAGGGCAAGTTGGCCATGTAGAACGTTTTAACCCTGCATTTACAGGAGTTAAAGAGCAGATTAATAGTCCAATGTTTATTGAATGTCATAGACTGGCAGAATTTAATCCGCGTGGAACCGATGTACCAGTAGTTTTAGATTTAATGATTCACGATATTGATATTATTCTAAGTGTGGTAAACTCTCCTGTAAAACACATTTCTGCAAGTGGAGTATCTGTGGTTAGTGAAACTCCGGATATTGCAAATGCCAGAATTGAATTTAAAAATGGTTGTGTTGCTAACTTAACGGCAAGTCGTATCTCATTAAAAAACATGAGAAAGACACGATTTTTTCAAAAAGATGCTTACATCTCCGTAGATTTTCTAGAAAAGAAGTGCGAAGTTGTAAAAATGAAAGATGCACCAGAACAGCCGGGTGATTTTGATATGATTCTTCAAAATGCTGAAGGTGTAAAGAAGCAAATTTACTTTGACAATCCTGAAATTGAGAATAATAATGCCATTTTAGACGAATTAGAAACATTCGCAGATGCCATCAAAAATAACACAAAACCAATTGTAACATTGCACGATGGTACTGATGCATTACGTGTGGCAACTATGATTATTAATCAGTTTTAAATAAGAAGCCCATCCTAACCTTCCCTGAGGGAAGGAAACACGGTTGAGGATAGCACTAAATAAAATAGAAGTATTTAAAATAGTATTAACATAAACGCTTCAATTTTTTCCCTTTAGGGAATTAAGGGGCTTAACAATATTCTTATTCGCCCGAGTAAGAGTTCCTTCCCTCTGGGAAGGTTAGGAAGGGCTTTTTTATAATGAAAAACATAGCAGTTATAGGAGCAGGAACCATGGGAAACGGAATTGCTCACACATTTGCGCAATCTGGATTTAAAGTTCAGCTTATTGATATTAGTGAAGTATCGTTAAAACGAGGCATGGACACCATTTCTAGAAATTTAGATCGTATGGTCACTAAAGAAAAAATCAGTGAAGCTGATAAATCTGAAACTTTAGGAAACATTACAACTTTTACTAATACTGAAGCAGGTGTTAAAAATGTAGATTTAGTAGTCGAAGCGGCTACAGAGAATTTAGATTTAAAATTAAAAATCTTTAAACAGCTCGACGAAGTTTGTAGCGAAAACACCATTTTATCAACAAACACATCTTCTATTTCCATAACTCAAATTGCGGCAGTTACAACTAGACCAGACAAAGTTATTGGTATGCACTTTATGAATCCTGTACCAATTATGAAACTGGTTGAGATTATTAGAGGATATAGTACAAGCGATGACGTTACAAATACTATAATGGAATTATCTAAAACATTAGGTAAAGTACCAACAGAAGTTAATGATTATCCAGGATTTGTCGCCAATAGAATATTGATGCCGATGATAAATGAATCTATTGAAACGCTTTACAATAATGTAGCTGGTGTTGAAGAAATTGATACCGTTATGAAATTAGGTATGGCGCACCCAATGGGTCCATTACAATTAGCGGATTTTATTGGTTTAGATGTTTGTTTATCTATTTTGAACGTTATGTACGACGGCTTTAAAAACCCAAAATATGCACCATGTCCTTTATTAGTGAATATGGTAAGAGCTGGTAAACTAGGTGTGAAATCTGGTGAAGGTTTTTATGATTATTCTGAAAGTCGTAAAGCTGAAAAAGTTGCTAGTCAGTTTTCTAAGTAAACAATCACAGTTACGGTTTTCATTAGTTTACTCAAATTAAACTGATAAGAAGACTAAATACTAAAAATGTATGGCAAAAATAATTCCATTTAAAGCAGTAAAACCTACAAGAGCTATTGTTGGTCTTGTGGCTGCACGTCCATATCAAAGCTATACAATCGATGAGCGTGAATCCAGGATGGATTACAACCCATTTAGCTTTTTACATATTGTTAATCCTGGTTATAAATACGATCAAGAAATTACTGGTAAAGAACGTTATAAACTAGTGAAAAATAGATATTTAGAATTTAAAGAAGATGGTGTTTTTGTAACCGATAAAAAACCTTCATTCTATGTTTATAAAATTGTTAATAGACATGGGCAAGAATTTAACGGTATTATAGCAGCGACAAGTGCCGAAGATTACGAAAATGATATTATTAAAAAGCACGAAGATACTATAGCTAACCGCGAACAAACTTTTAAATCTTACTTACAGACAGTTGGATTTAATGCAGAACCTGTGCTTCTCACCTATCCCGATAATGACGTTATTTCTAATATTATAAAAGAAGCTCAAAAAACATATGCTGAGTTTGAGTTTACTATGACTTACAGAGACACGCATTATTTATGGAAAATAGATAATGAAGATATTGTTGCTATTATCCAAGATGAGTTTAAGCGAATGGGAACTGTTTACATCGCAGACGGACATCATAGATCTTCATCATCGTATTTATTATATAAAGACGAAAAAGGAAATAATCCAAACCATAGTGGTAATGAGTCGTACAATTTCTTTATGTCTTATTTAATTCCAGAATCAGAATTAGTTATTCATGAATTTAATAGACTAATTAAAGACTTAAATGGTTTAAGTAAAGAAGAATTTTTAATTAAGCTAGATGCTTCTTTCCGAATTGAGAACAAAGGATTAATGCCATATCAACCTTCTAAACCAAATCATTTTAGCATGTATTTAGATGGAGAGTTTTATTCCTTATACATAAGAAAAGCAAATTATAATTTTAATACTGCTCTCGATGCCTTAGATGCACATTTGTTATACAAAACTATTCTTCAACCCATATTAGGTATTGATGATTTACGAAACAATGATCGCATAGAATACGTTAATGGAAGACATGAAATGGTAACCATTAAATCTAGTGTAGATAGTGGTGAATTTATGGTCGGTTTTGGTATGTGTCCTTCAACTGTTGAACAAATGAAACAAATAGCAGATGAAGGTTTAAAAATGCCACCCAAAAGCACCTACATCTTACCAAAATTAAGAAGCGGAATTACAATTTATGAGTATTAAAAAAGTTTAGTCGTTTGTTGTTTAGTTGTTTATTCATACAGCTTAACAACAAATACTCAACAGCAAACTATAAAATGAGCATTAAAAATAAACTTGAGCAATTAAAATCAGAATTACCTGAAGACGTCACTCTAGTCGCAGTTTCAAAAACAAAACCTGTAAGTGATTTAATGGAAGCTTACAATGCTGGTCAGCGCATATTTGGAGAAAATAAAATCCAAGAAATGGCTGATAAACATGAAGAAATGCCAAAAGATATTGAGTGGCATATGATTGGGCATGTTCAGCGAAATAAGGTAAAATATATGGCTGAGTTTGTGCATTTAATTCATGGAGTGGATAGTTTTAAACTCTTAAAAGAAATTGATAAACAAGCAGAAAAGCACAATAGAGTTATTGATTGCCTACTTCAAATTAAAATTGCTGAAGAAGATAGTAAATTTGGTATGTCGGCAGAAGATGCCTCTATGTTATTGCAATCTGATGAACTTTCAGAATTAAAAAATATCAGAATAACTGGTGTAATGGGAATGGCTACTTTTACTGATGATACAACCCAAGTTGAAAGTGAATTCAAATTCTTAAAATCTACTTTTAGCGAACTTAAAGACATCAATTCAGAACTCAAAACTATAAGTATGGGAATGAGTGGTGATTATCAATTGGCAATCGACTGTGGTAGCACTATGATAAGAGTTGGAAGTAGTATATTTGGCGCTAGAAATTATCAATAAATTTATCACTTAAAGACTTATACTTTTTTAACTTTGTTCATTTAATTTTTACTTCAAATTTTAGCATTATTTACGCAATAGTAGACATAGAAACCACAGGTGGAAAGTATAATGAAGAAGGCATCACAGAAATTGCGATTTATCAATTTGATGGACACACGGTAACAGATCAGTTTATATCTTTAGTCAATCCAGAGCGCGAAATTCAACCTTTTGTTGTAAATCTTACTGGTATTAATTCTAACATGCTTAAAAATGCACCAAAATTTTATGAGGTTGCAAAACGTATTGTAGAAATTACTGAAGAATGTATTATAGTTGCCCACAATTCATCTTTTGATTACAGAATCCTAAAAACAGAATTTAAACGTTTAGGCTTTCCTTTTAAACGAAAAACACTTTGTACTGTTGAACTTTCTAAACAATTAATTCCGGATATGGAATCGTATAGTTTAGGAAAACTAGCTCGTGCCTTAGGAATTCCTGTTAGTGATAGACACAGAGCTAATGGAGATGCAATGGCTACTGTGAAATTATTCAAAATGTTATTGAATAAAGATTTGAACAAAGTCATTATTAAAGACGCTGTTAAGATTGAAATGAAATCGAACATAGCACCAAATCTAAAAGTCATAATTGAAGCATTACCATCAGAAACTGGTGTCTATTACATTCATAATGAGAATGGAGACATCATATATATTGGCAAAAGTAAAAACATAAAAAAACGTATTACCCAACATTTTACAGGAACAAATTCTAAATCTAAAAAAATTCAGAAATTAGTAATTGCAGTTACTTATGAAAAAACTGGTAGTGAATTAGCAGCTTTGCTAAAGGAAAGTGAAGAAATAAAAAAGATCAAACCAATTTTTAATAGAGCCTTAAGAAGATCCATTTTTTCTCACGCATTGTATAGCTATACAGATGAGAATGGTTATATAAATCTGAAAATTGATAATGCAAAAGGTAAAGAAAGACCAATCACTACATTCACTACTAGAGCGAGTGGTAAGCATTTTATGTTTAAAGTTTCTGAAGATTACAACTTATGCCAAAAACTTACAGGTTTATATACTTCAAAATCTAGTTGTTTTAAGTATGAGGTAAAAGAATGTTTTGGAGCTTGTATTACAGAAGAATTGCCAGAAGAATACAACAAGCGCGTTAATTCCCTAATAGCCAAACACAGTTATGAGAATAAAAACATGCTAATCATAGATAAAGGTCGTGATATTGAAGAAAAAAGTGTGTTTTTAATTGAGAATGGAATTTTTAGAGGGTTAGGCTTTTTTGATTTAAACCATCAAATAAATAATAGAGACATTTTAGAATCTCTCATTACTCCAATGGAAAACAATAGAGATACTCAGCATATCATACAAAGTTATATGCGACGAAATAAACGATTAAAAATTATTGAATTAACAAACTAGTATTACTTTTCGTATTTTTAAAACATGGAAACTAATAATAAACATAACTGGAGATCTAAACTTCATGAAATCATTTACGAAGCAGACACACCTGCAGGAAAAATGTTTGATGTTGTACTTCTGATTGCCATTCTTGTTAGTATTATTTTGGTAATGCTTGAAAGCGTTAGCAGTTTTGACAAAGATTATCACAGCTTTTTAGATATTTCAGAATGGATCATCACCATATTGTTCACCATAGAATATATTGTAAGAGTTATTACCGTAAAAAAACCGTTAAAATATATTACTAGCTTTTATGGTGTTATAGACTTATTATCTACTATTCCAAAATACCTGTCATTAATATTTTTAGGTGGTCATCACTTAGCAGCCTTAAGAGCATTACGACTTTTAAGAGTGTTTAGGATATTAAAATTAGCGAGATACCTAGGAGCATCTAACAATTTGGTATTAGCTCTTAAAACAAGTAAAGCAAAAATATCCGTTTTTTTATTTGCTGTTATTATTCTATCAATAATATTAGGTACAATAATGTATATGGTAGAAGGTGAAGAAAATGGCTTTACAAACATTCCTAAAAGTGTATACTGGTGTATTGTTACTTTAACTACAGTAGGCTATGGAGATATTGCACCTCAAACTCCTTTAGGTCAGTTTATTGCTTCAATTGTTATGGTATTAGGTTATGGTATAATCGCTGTTCCTACTGGTATCGTTTCTGCAGAATATACAAAGGCTATGGGTAGTGATGACAAAAAATATTCTGATGAAGAAATTGAAAACCTAGAAACTGTACATTTAAATACTCAGTGTTGTGTAAATTGTCTCGCAGAAAAACATCAGGACGATGCAGAATTCTGCCATAAATGTGGATGTAAATTGCATCATGACTAACATACTTATTTCGATAGTAGGCCCAACTGCCATTGGCAAAACGGCATTAAGTATTAAACTGGCCCAACATTTTAAGACAGATATTATTTCTGCTGATTCTCGTCAATTTTACAAAGAAATGAATATTGGAACTGCCGTACCTTCTAAAGAAGAACTTAATGCTGCTACTCATCACTTTATTCAACACAAATCAATAAAACAAAACTATAATGTTGGTGATTTTGAACGTGATGCAATTAGTAAAATAGACCAAATACATAAAGCAAACCAAATGGTTGTTATGGTAGGTGGTTCTGGTTTGTATGTTAAAGCTGTAACTAAAGGCTTAGATTATTTCCCCGAAATAGATACTAATATTAGAAAAGAACTGAATAACCGACTTGAAAAGGAAGGTTTAGTTAAGCTTCAAAAACAACTAATGTCATTGGATGCTTTAGGCTACGAAACTATAGCAATTGACAACCCACAACGCGTTATTAGAGCACTAGAAATCTGTATTGGCACTAGTAAACCATACTCGTCATTTTTAACTAATCCTGAAAAGGATCGAAAATTTAAAACCATTACCATTGGATTAAATGCAGAACGATCAATTATCTATGACAGAATAAACCAACGTGTAGATATAATGATTGAGAATGGTTTGATAGAAGAAGTAAAAACTTTAATTCCGTACCAACATTTAAATGCCCTAAATACGGTAGGTTACAAAGAGTTATTTGAGCATTATGAGGTTAAATCCACATTAGAGTTTGCAGTTTCTGAAATCAAAAAAAATACAAGGCGTTTTGCTAAACGTCAGTTAACTTGGTTTAGAAAAGACGAATCTATAAATTGGTTTGATTATAAAACTGACATAAAAGAAATTATTCAGTTTGTTGAAGAACAACTATAAATAAAAAATCCAGCTTACTGAGCTGGATTTTTTAATATATAGAATAATTAACTACTTATTATTAATTACTAATCTAAAGCCTTCTCCATGAATGTTTAGTATTTCCACATTAGGATCTGGCTTAAGATATTTACGAAGTTTCGCAATATAAACATCCATACTACGAGATGTAAAATAATTATCATCTCTCCAGATTTTAGTTAATGCTAATTCCCTTGGCATTAAATCATTTTCATGCAATGCTAATAAACGTAATAATTCATTTTCTTTTGGTGATAGTTTAGTTGGTTCACCGCCATCAAATTTTAAGAAACGAAGTTTAGAGTTTAAATCGAAACGACCTATCTTAAATTCAAATTGCTTGCTATCTACAACTGTATCTGTTGCTTTACGTTGTATTATAGCTTTAATTTTCATTAATAAGACTTCGCTGTCAAACGGCTTATTTAAATAATCATCTGCACCAACCTTATACCCTTTTAGCACATCTTCTTTCATAGCTTTAGCTGTTAAAAAGATAATTGGCACATCTGTATTCTTCTCACGAATTTCTTTAGCTAAGGTAAATCCATCCTTATAAGGCATCATTACATCTAAAATGCAAAGATCGTAATCGTCTTTTTTGAACTTCTCAAAACCTTCCATTCCATTTTTAGCATGGACGACGTCATAATCGTTCATCATTAAATAATCTTTTAAAACAGTTCCAAAATTTGGGTCGTCTTCTACTAAAAGAATTTTTTTGTTTTGCTCTTCCATATTTCTTTTTTAAGATATTAACGGCAACTTTATTATAAAAGTACTGCCTTTTCCTTTTTCACTTTCTACTGATATATGACCTTGATGGTCATCTATAATTCGTTTTACATAGGCTAAACCTAACCCATGCCCTTTTACATTGTGTACATTTCCTGTATGTTCTCTATAAAATTTTTCGAACACACGTTTTGCAACTTGCTTAGACATACCATTTCCATGGTCTGATATTTTTAAAATAATGTTATTACCAACATTTTCGGTATATACATCTATTTCTGGCGCATCATCTGAATATTTAATCGCATTATCTAATATATTAACGATCACATTTGTAAAATGTGTTTCGTTAGCTAAAACTGATGACTTAACAGCGCTTAAATGTGTTTTTATATAACCTTTTCTATCTTCAACAATTAACTGTACATGTGTAATCGCATCTTCAACTATGTCGTGTAACTTTAAACGTTCCTTACTAATATTTAATTCATTTTTATCTAACTTAGAAATTCGTAATACATTTTCTACTTGTGCATGCATACGTTTATTTTCCTCTTTTATCATTCCTAAATAGCGTTTCACTTTATCTTGATCACTAATTATCTTAGGATTTTTAATTGCGTCTAAAGCCAAATTAATTGTTGCTATTGGTGTTTTAAACTCATGTGTCATATTATTAATAAAATCGGTTTTTATCTGTGATATTTTTCGTTGTTTAATTAATTGATAAATAGCACTAGAATACGCAATTATAATAATACTTGTGAACACAAATGACAATACTATCATCCACATTATTGTCGACAATAAATACTTTTTTCTATCCGGAAAATCTACATATAATGTATAATTGCTTTCATTATTACTATCTAAAAAAATAGGAACGCCATAAGGATTCGGTTTTTTGTCAAAATTTTCAGTTTGCACCTTCGTCGCTAAATCGTCATCATATATAGAAAATTCAAAATTTAAATCTATGCCCTCATCTTTTAATTGCCTTCTAAGCAATGTTTCAATTTGCGGAACCGTTACTCTTTTGTATAAAGGAATATTTTTTAACAATACCTTAAATGCATCTTCATACATCTGTTTATCTATTATAGGCATTGACGATACTTCTATTAATCTCTGAATAGGTTCTACAGAAAGGTTACCATCTAAATTAGTATTATTATAAATTTCGGTGACACGTTCGTTTGTCAACTTACTTATATTAATACTGTCTGCATCAATTTCAAAGAACAATGACGGCACCTTAAAACGTTCTTCTAAAACCGTATTACGATGAATTATGGTTTTATCGTTTATGTCGTCTTCAGTGGTAATAAAAAGCTGTCTAATTTTACTAGAGTCTGCCTTCGCATAATTATTAAGATAAGGTCGAAGTTTCATAACATTATCCCTAAACTCAATCTCCTCAACATCTCTTGATACTAATATCAAAGCATGCTTTACACTCCGTGTAAAATTCTTATTCTCATTTTCTAAGCTATTATTGATAAAAAATGATTGAACAAAAATGATACCAATGAGCGATAAACTCATTAACACTACTAATAAGACGAATAGCTTTTTACCCATCGGTCAAATTTAACATTTTAACATTTAGCACAAATTAGGTTTAACCTTACATTAACAAAAGAATCGTTAATACTATTTGCTAATTATTTGAAGGATTTGATGATGAATATTTGCGGCCTGTTTCTTAGCTGCTTCAAGTTCATTGTTAATAATCACAAAATCAGATTTTTCAATCTTCTCTGCATCAGGCAATTGATTACTAATAATTGATTTTACTTTTTTAAGTGTAGAATCATCGCGTTTCATTACACGATCTATACGCAAATTTTCATCTGCTACAACTGTAATAATGTAGTCGTATTGACTTTCTAGATTGTTTTCAAAAATAATGGCAGCTTCTTTTATTACATATGGTGCTTCTTGCTTTTTTACCCATCGTTTAAAATGTGAAGCCACTTTAGGATGAACTATAGCATTCATTTTAGTAAGTAGTGCTTTATCCTTAAATATCTTTGAAGCTAAATAAGGTCTATTTAATTCCCCTTTTTTATATGCAGATTCACCAAATAATTTAATAAGTTTTCGTTTAATAACCTTAGACCGATTCATTAATGCCTTTGCTTCGTCATCAGCTATATAGACAGGTATTCCAAACGATTCAAAATATTCTGAAATTGTCGTTTTTCCACTTCCTATTCCGCCAGTAAGTCCTATTATTACCATTCTATAATTTTATAAAATCTATACGTTTTTGCTTTACATTAGACCGTTTTACAAAATCTGGTTTCTTAATAATTTTTGGCACAAAATAAGCCTGATTATCTTCAATATCTTTAAAATTACACTCTACTATAAAATCTGTCGCATTAATAGAATTATAGTTATCTAAATCTACATAATAAGAAACAGTTACTGTTTTCGGAAAGTAGTTAATCAATACATTATTTGGTTTATTTGCTATAGTAATCGGAATTTCAATTGTTCCTTCTGTAAAGCGTGTTACCTCACCTTTTACATTAATAATTTTAGGAAATATTTCAATATTCTGATAATTAGACACATCTATTTTTACGCGCTCATTTATATTAGTATTGACCTCTTTCAATTCTAATAATTCAGTTGAAATTGAGCGAATACTATCAACGGCAGGAGCAGAACCAACCACTTTAATACTATCTACATTAAAACTAAAGTCACTTTTTAAATCGTAACCTACAGCATATTTTATACTACTGTTTAGTGTTATTGGAACTAATTTTGAAGCTCGTTTAGAATACGATAAAACAAGAGTGTCTGGTGATAAAGACAATACTTTATAAGATTTTCCTAGTTGGCCTTCTATTAAGAATTGATTCTTTTGTACATCGAAAATAAATTCATTTTGCTTAGAAGTTACCTCTGTCATTGCATCAATTTCAATATCTGAAGAGCTCTTAAACATAAATGGAATTAACGAAAATCCTTTTGCTTCGACTAACGCCTCTATGACATTTAGAGAATCATTTTCTAATACAATCTCATCCTGAACATTAACTAAAATAACTTTAAGCTTTATAGTTTGCTTATAGTCATTTGAAAATTTAGAAAAAATTAAAAAGACAAATGCTATAGTAAAAAAAATACTGAAACGTTTTACATTTTTCTTCTCTAAATACCCAGATATGTCCAATTTCTTTTTTGAATTCATTTAATTTAAAAAAATAAATGAGGAAATGTTTCCTCTGGGTTTCGGCGCATTATCACTAGGCTAATAGTCGATTTTAAAAATCCATAGCCATAACCAATAAATTGAACAATTATTGCAATTAATGCTTGAAATGCAACCACTATGTTTTTATTTGAAATTAATGCCATAATAAAAGCTAATGCAAAATAGAGCAAATACAAATACAACGGAATCGTAATATTAAATACAACTAAAACTATAGATGCAATTAAACCCAAACTAAATAATGTAGGAAACCAATACACCAAGCTCTTAGAATCTGGATGCCATTGGTTAAGAATTGGTCTCACCATACCAAATTTATTAACCTGCTTATAAAATTTAGACCAAGAAATACGGCGTTTATGATAAACAAAAGCATTTTCTATTAATGTTGTTTTAAAACCTAATTTATGTAACCGTAATGACAAATCTGGATCTTCTCCTGGATGAATTTTACCAAAGCCTCCAGAAGCCAAAAATGCTTTTTTGGATAAACCCATATTAAAACTTCTTGGCTGAAAATCTTCAACTTGTTGCTTCCCTCCTCTTATACCTCCTGTTGTAATAAATGAAGTCATTGCAAAATTAATTGCCTTTTGAAGGTTAGAAAATGAACTGTGCGCTGCATCTGGCCCACCAAAACAATCATAAAACGATTTAGACAAATACTTTTCTACTTCAATTAAGTAATTTTTTGGAAGAATGACATCAGAATCCAGAATAATAAAATAATTTCCTTTTGCCTTTTTCATTCCGAAATTTCTCGAATCCCCTGGACCTGAATTAGGTTTATAATAATAAGAAATATCCAACTGATTATTAAAAGATTCAACTATAGTTTCGGAAGTCTCAGAAGAACCATCTTCAACTATTACGATTTCAAAATCAGCATCACCTTCAAAATTTAAAAAACTCTCTAACAGTTCATTAATTTCATCTGGCCGATTGTATACTGGAATAATAAAAGAAAAGTCAATATCCTTCATAAGATACAAAGGTAAATAATCCTATTACAATATATGCTAGTATTGGTAGCTTTTGAAAACAACAGACTATACCGTTTTATTGCTTAATAATTTTAATAACTTTTCTTGTGTTTTTCCCTGATATGTCAACAAAATAAACACCATGGCTCAATGATTCAGTATTTAATATTGTTAATAGCTGATTAGGATTATGCTTTAAAATCACCTTTCCATATATATCATGAATTAAGATTCTATTTATAAGATTAGTACTCTCAATGTAGAGGTTATCAAGTACAGGGTTAGGATATAAATTAATACTGTTTAGTTTACTTTCATTAGTCGACAAAGTTTCTCCTTCTGTAATATTTAACAGCTGATTAACACTGACATTATAAATAATATCTTCTACTCCACTTAACCATTTAACTCTCACATAATCAATTGTTGTTCTTGTCCCAATGCCAAAAAACTCAGTCGCAGAGTTTTGAGACAAATAGCCTTCGCCACATAAAGTGTAACGATATTGAGTCTCCCCTTCTATTGAAATCTCAATCAAAGAACCAATACCATTTTTATTGCTTTGAGTGCCTTCCAGTTTTACTTTTAACCAATTATTACTAGTATTGGTATTATTTTTCCAAAGATTTATATTGCTATGATTTATATTATTCACTGCAATCTCAGGATATCCATCATTATCAGTATCACCAATGGCATTAGAATAGCTTATTGCAAAATCATTTGGAATTGCCGAATTGTATAAGTTAAACGTACCGTCATTGTTATTTATATAAAATGCAGAAGATAAGTAACCTGAGACAGTTCCATCGTGCTCTCCACTAACATATAAATCTAAATCCGCATCATTATCTGCATCTAAAAACACTGCGCCCCAAGCCACACTGTTAAATGTAGTATCGGTTTGAGAGGCAACATTAGTAAACGTTCCATCTCCATTATTCTTTAAAAATACATTACCAGGTACATCATTAGTAACATAGATGTCCATCCAACCGTCATTATTATAATCGCTTATTGTAACAGACATAGCATCTATAGAAATGTCGGTGCCAGAAATGTCACTTACATCCGAAAACGTACCATCACCATTATTTTTATATAATGTATTTGAATATTCAACCTTATCATTTGCAATGTAGATATCTTGGTATCCATCATTATTATAATCGAAAAAAGCAGAACAAAAAGATAAGGTCTCCAAGGGTGTCAATCCTGCTTCAATGTTAGCTATAGTAAAAGTGTTGTTACCATTATTTTTATAGAGTACATTAGGAATAGATGTATCTCTATTACTTAAATAAGCATCAAGAAATCCGTCATTATTATAATCTCCCCAAGACGCACCATAAGTCACTAAAACTTCCGTTAACATACCAGAAGTCTCTGTAATATCTTGTAGTATCATATTACCCAAGTTTTCAAATAACCTATTACTACTTGTGTCACTTGTTATAAAAAGATCATTATCTCCATCATTATCAATATCGACCCAATTAATTTGTTTGTTTCTCCAATTATTATCTACAATGTTTAAGTTATGATTAACAAAATTTCCATTAATGTTTTTTAAAAACCGTACTGGATCACCTTGTGCAGATGCTATGGTAATATCATCCCAACCATCATTGTCATAATCGAAAAATGTAATACCATTACCAAAAAGTGTATTTCCACAAACCACATTAATCCCAATATCAGAAGCTTCATTACTAAAACTTGCTTGAGCATAAGAGAAATTATAGAGCAATACAAATACTACTAAAAAACAAATTTTGAAGTTCATTTTATTACGCATTGAAATAAATACAATAACACCAGAATAAGATAATAAAAAAAGCCACTAAAAATAGCGGCTTTTTAATATTATAAAGTTTTTAAGCTTATTGCTTAATCACTCGTACTGTTTTAGTCACATTTGCGATAGTTACTTTAACAAAGTAAGTACCTGTTTGCAAATTAGACATATCTAAATCACTATCTACAGTATTAGGAGTAGCTCTTAATACTTCTTGACCTAACATATTATACATAGCAATTTGCTCTATAGTATTTTGAGCACTTAATGTTAACGTATTTTTTACTGGGTTAGGATAGAATGTGAATGCTGCTTCATTTTCAAACTCTGGAGTTCCTAAAGTAGATGGCGACCACACTTTTACTGTAATATCCTTACCTACTGTAGATGCTGTACCATATTGAAATACTCTAGCATAATATGTGTTACCAACAGTTAATCCTGTGGCATTTATTTCTTCTGGATTTCCACTATCGTCACATCCTACAACAGTTAAAGATCCACATGTACCAGAATAAAGAACTGCCACTAAATCGATAAAGGTCGTTCCGTCATCAAAAGTAACATTTACATCTTCTGTTAATGCTTCAAATGAATACCAAACATCATCATTAGCCGTACCTGTAAATCCGTTACAAGCTTCAGCAGCTAAACCAGAAGCGGTTGCATTTTCAATAGTTCCTGGTATTGCAGTTGCAGAAGCTGCATCTGGAATTCCAGTTTCTTGAGTTACAGATTGAGCACCTGCACAATCATTATTTGCTGGTGGTGGCTGAGGACATGTAAATTCAAACGTCCCAACTGTAGAGCTACATGCTGCATCTACTGCTGTTAATTCAATAGTTACTGAATCACCACTGTTATATGGTCCTGCTGTTACTGTTCCTACAACTACTGGATATGTTATTGTACCATCATCGAAAACGCTTCCTGCATCTCCTGTATCTGAAACTACGATATCTACAGTAAAAGTTCCTGTTCCATCTGGATTACAACTATCAACTATTGTTGAACTATCTACTACCGCTGGAGAACATAATGGTGGTGCAACACATGTAACATCTAATGTATACGCTCCTGCATTACCTGAGAATCCATGTACTAACACATAATATTCTGTTCCTACTAGTGTAGGTAATGTTAATAAGGATGTTGTTCCTGTTCCTCCATCATCATCTCCATCTACACAAACAAGTGCTCCACAAGTACCTTCAAATACTCTAATCTTAGTATCAAATGTTGATAAGCTTAAATCTAAAGTAACTTCATCTCCTGTGCTTCCAACCGCTGCTCCTACATCGTTTGAATTTGCTCCTGTAAATGTATACCATACTGCTCCTGCTGTTCCTGCTGATGTACCGCAAGTTCCTGGATCTGGACTTTCTGGTGTTGCTGCAGTAGTATCTCCAATATATTGACCTCCACATACAATTGCTTCTGCATTTGCACAATCATCATTTGCTGGTGGTACTAATTGATCCCATTCAAATGGACCAGTCCAAGCACTATATACACCTCCACAATCTGTTCTTACATAAAATTCATATGAAGTTCCTTCTACTAAACCAGTAGTTACCATAACCGGGTTCGTTGCAGTTGCTGTACCAGCTCCTGCTGGAGCTCCTGTTCCTGGCGCTTGAATCACATATTCCCATGCAGTTGCTGCTGGTGTATTGCTATCTGTCCAAGATAAATCTGCTTCTGTTCCACTTATTACATTTACAGCTAAAGCAGATGGTTCTATACAACTAGGTGGTGCTACACAAGTTACATCTAACGTATAAGCACCTACATTTGCATTATATCCATGAACTAATACATAATAATCTGTTCCAACAAGTGTAGATAATGTTAATAAAGATGTTGTTCCTGTCCCTCCATCATCATCACCATCTACGCAAACAAGAGCTCCACAAGTACCTTCAAATACTCTAATCTTAGTATCAAATGTTGACATACTTAAATCTAGAATTACTTCATCTCCTACACTACCTACTACAGCTCCCGCATCATTTGAATTCGCCCCTGTAAATGAGTACCATACTGCTCCAGCTGTTCCTGCTGATGTTCCACATAATCCTGGATCTGGATCTTCTGGATTAGCAAATTCAGTATTACCAGTATATTGAACACCGCAAACTATTGCTTCAGCACCTGAACAATCGTCATTTGCAGGAGGACATTCAAAATAAATAGTTCCTAAATCTACATCACATAGTGTATCTGCACCATGCTGTAAAGTTAACGTGATTGATGTACCTATAGGATAAGGTCCTAGCATGCCTTGTCCAATTGCTGCAATTGTCGTGGTGGTAGTCCCGTCAAAAATAGCAGGAGTACCATCACCTAAGGCTGTAATGTCATAATCAATCATAAAAGTATCCGCTCCGTTACAGTCGGTTGTTCCTAAAACTGCTGTACCTTCAGGAGGAGTACATGTTAACGCTGGAGTAATTGTCACAACAATATTAGACCAGTCTGCATCAGATCCTGTCCAAGATTGATTAAGAACAATATCCATAAAACCATCTACTGTAGGATCATAATCTGCAGTAAAAGCACCTTCAAAAGTCAAAGTCGTATTTGCTGTACTACCTAAAGCTCCAGTAGTTGCTGGGTCAATTAATACAGTACCAGCTGTAGTAGTCATAGATAAATCCGCTTCACTACTGTAAGGACCACCAGCACCACCTTCTGCCCAATCAACAGAAACAGAAAAAGTAGCATACATACCAGCTGGAACACCAGCGGCATTGGCAGCATCATTAATGTTTACTGTTACCGGAGCACCATTGGGAACATTAACCGGTCCTGCAACTGCAGGAAATGAGTATTGTGCGTTAGCGGTCATTAAACCACCGACCAACAGACATAATACCAAATAAGTAATTTTTTTCATGTAAAATATTTTTTTAAGTTAGTAATACTTTAAAAATATGTTAATTATATACAATATTCGCAATGGAAAGCAACAAACCGACGATATGCAAATATCCTAGATAAAGTGAAAAAATTAATTACTAATCATTAGAATTTAGATTAGGAGAAGTCATTAAAATAAATTCAAATTTTTAAAAATTTAACCATTTCAGTTATACCATCAAAAAACTCTACCTTACATAAATAAAAGCCTAAACTGAGCTGGCTAGTATCCAATTTAGTGACATCACTTGTTACTTTTTTATTTAACATAATTTTTCCCTGCATGTCGTAAATGATCAAATTACTAATTGCTTTGTCAGTTATCAGGTAGAGAAAGTCATTTGCTGGATTAAGCACTCTTAACCTGTTGTTTTCTCCGTAGTCACTAATAGACAAAGTACTGCCTTCAGTTATTGTGAATATTTGATTTGTAGTTATACTATTGTAGGTATCTACTATTCCACTAGGCCAAGTTACTTTAATAATATCTACAGTATTATTATTACCGACTCCAAAAGTTTCTATCAATGAGTTTTGACTTAAATATCCTTCACCACACATGGTATAACGAAATTGTATAATTCCATCTGAGTGAACTTCAATTTTAGCGCCAATCCCATCAGCATTAGACGTCGTCCCGATTAATTTTATTTTCAAATAATCGTTATCTGTTACAGTTAAGTTTTTCCAAAGAAATGGTTCTAAGCTGTTATTTATTACAACAATATCCTCTAAGCCATCATTATCGACATCTCCGATAGCAGATGCAAAACTTTCGCCAGAATTATCCAATCCAACATTTGTGGAGCCACCAAACGTTTCGTTGCCATTATTTTCATAAAATGCATAAGATGGAAAACCTTGACTCCCATCATAGGAGCAACTCACATAAAGATCTAAGTCCATGTCATTTTCTGCATCAAAAAAATTAGCACCCCAAGACCAACTATTAAGTTGGGCGCCACTAATTGCAGATACATTAGTAAAAGTCTCGTCACCATTATTTCTTAATAATATAGTGCTGCCAATAGTGGTTGCTTCATTATTTGGAGTATTGGTCATAAAAATATCGAAGAAACCATCATTATTATAATCATCTATGGTAACAGACATAGCATCTACGATTAAATCAGTTTGTGATGACTCACTGACGTCAGTAAAAGAACCGTTACCGTTATTTTTAAATAATTTATTTTTATCTATTTTATCATTGGCTAAATATAAATCTTGCCAACCATCATTATTAAAATCAAAAAAACCAGAACAAAACGTTAGTGCAGCAGAATTCTGAAGCCCAACAGCATTTGTAACTTCAGTAAAAGTGCCATCGCAATTATTTTGATATAAGTAATTAGTAATGGCACTAATTTGTGTTCTATTAGATAAATAGACATCCAAGCAACCATCGTTATTAATGTCAGCCCAAGAAACACCAAAAGTGAACATGTTTTCTGTGATAAATCCTGCCGCAGTAGTTATATCTACTAAAGAATTATCATTCTGTTTCTCAAATAATCTATTGCCATCGGTTTGGCTAGCCGCAAATAAATCTTTATCACCATCATTATCAAAATCTACCCAAATAATTGATTTATTTTGAAAGTTTAAATCTATCGGCAATAGGTCTATTTGGGCAAAAAAGCCATCGAAATTTTTATAAAATTGAATGGACTCGCCATTACCAGTGCCTAGAGAAATATCATCTAGTCCATCTTCATCAAAATCAACAAAACTGATACCTCCTCCCATGCTAACGCTTCCTGTATCTTCATTAATACCTCTTATAGAAGCTTGGTTTTCAAAAGCTATCTGAGCATTCAATTGATAAACAAGGCTTAAAAGCGTTATTAATAAGCTTTTTTTCATAACTCAATTTTTAAGCAATATAAAAAAACCATTATACATTTTGCGTAATGGCTTTTAAATGAGTTTAAAATCTACTATTGATTATCCACAAATGTATCCATTACAGCATCACTCACTCCCATGTTACTAAAACCTCCGTCATTATAAAGATTTTGTAGTGTAACACGCTTAGTTAAATCACTAAATAAAGACACTGTGTAATTAGCACAATCCATTGCTGTAGCGTTTCCTAATGGCGACATTTTTTCTGCATATGCTATAAAACCATCGAAGCCCTTAACTCCGCTCCCAGCAGTTGTAGGTGTTGGTGATTGCGAAATTGTATTAACTCTTACATTTTTATCTCTACCAAAGAAATAACCAAAACTACGAGCAATACTTTCTAAATAAGCTTTGTTATCTGCCATATCATTATAATCTGGAAACACGCGCTGCGCTGCCATATAAGTTAAAGCCACAATACTTCCCCATTCATTCATCGCATCAGCTTTGTATAATGTTTGCATTACTTTATGAAATGACATTGCCGAAACATCAGTTCCTTTTTGGGTCCAAGCATAATTTTGGTCTGTATAATGTTTTCCTTTTCTAACATTAATAGACATACCTATAGAATGCAAAACAAAATCAATTTTACCACCTAAAATTTCCATAGATTGCTCAACTAAGTTTTGTAAATCTTCTTCTGAAGTTGCATCAGCTGGAATTATTTGAGAACCAGTTTTTTCTGCAAGTACATTGATTTGTCCCATACGCATGGCAACTGGTGCATTTGTTAATACAAATGATCCACCTTCTTCATGAACGCGTTCAGCTGTTTTCCATGCAATAGAATTTTCATCTAATGCTCCGAATATGATTCCTTTTTTTCCTTTAAGTAAGTTATACATAGTGTAAGTCTTTAATTAGTCAGTTGTTGTGTTTATAAGTGTAAATATAATATTAATTCAATAATTGTTTGGCATGTGCCATAGCCGATTCTGTAATATTCAAGCCACCCAGCATTTGTGCAATTTCTACAATTCGTTCTTCTTCATTTAATTTTTTAAGTTGGGTATATGTAATGTCTTCACTATCTGTTTTAAAAACCTTAAAATGAGAATCCCCTTTAGCAGCAATTTGGGGTAAATGCGTAATCGTAAATACTTGCAGTTTATTACTCATTTGTTTCATAATTGCACCCATTTTATTAGAAATTTCACCTGAAACACCTGTGTCAATTTCATCGAACATTATAGATGGTAATTGAATATATTCTGCCAAAATAGATTTTATAGTCAACATTATACGAGATAATTCACCACCTGAAGCCGATTTTTTAAGTTCATTAAAACTAGAGCCTTTATTTGCCATAAATAAAAATTGCAAACTGTCTTTTCCGTTTGCAACAAAATGTTCTAATTGATTTAACTCTATTTTAAACTTCGCATTTGGCATTCCTAAATCGGATAGTAATGCTTCTAATTTTGAAACAAATACAGGAATTACAGATTTTCTGTTCTTGTGTATTTTATTTGCGAGTTGATTTAAATCATCTTCAAGTATTGCAATTTCCTTTTCTTTATCTGCAATTGTTTCGTCTAAACTTTCAGTATCATTAATCTTTAATTGCAGTTGATTATTTATTTTAACTAAATCAATTATTTCTGAAACAGAATGTTTTTGAAATAAATTATTTACAATTTGAAGTTTACTACTAATACGTTCTAGCTCTTGAGGATCAGTAGATAAATTTTCTTCTAAATTATCTATTTCAATCAAAACATCATCCAATTCTATACTAACACTTGAGATCCGTTCTCTTAAGGTTTCATAGGCTTTTCCAAAACTAGATATTTTAGACAATTCTAGCTTTGCAGCATTAAGCTGATCTATTATTCCTAAATCTTCAGCATTTAAAATAGACTTTGTACTATTTAACTTCTCGCCAATTACCTCTACATTATTGAGCTCTTCGTATTGTGATTCTAAATCTTCAAGATTAATAGTCTCTAAATTTATTTCATTCAATTCCTTAGATAGAAACAGATTATAATCATACTCTTTAATCAAATCAGCTTTAGAGGTTTTTAATTCTTCTAAAGAATTCTGTAATGATTTAAATAAAGTCAATTGTTTAGAAAATTCTTCTAAGTTATTCTTGTTTTCTGCCAATGCATCAATTACCTGAAACTGATAATCATCTTGAGTTAATTGTTGTGTCTGATGCTGTGAATGAATATCAATGAGATGAGTGCTTAACGCAACTAGATTCTCTAAATTAACTGGAGTATCATTAATGAATGCTCTCGATTTTCCGGATGGCAAAATTTCTCTTCTTATAATTGTTTGCACATCGTAATCTAAGTCTAAAGAATTAAACAATGGTTTTAAGTCGTATTTAGCAATATCAAAAATGGCTTCGATAACACATTTTTCACCTGTATTCTTCACCTGACTTAAATCCGCTCGTTTTCCTAAAACTAAAGACAATCCTCCTAGTAATATTGATTTACCTGCACCAGTTTCACCTGTAATAATAGTAAGTCCATTATTAAACCGAACGTTTAACTCATCAATGAGCGCGTAATTTTTTATGTAAAGTGATGTAAGCAAAAACTAATATATTTTGATAATACAAAACTAAGTTATTAACGCTTTATTAATTGAACTGATCTAGAAAAAAATTTAAAACTTAATATTTCTCCACTTTTGAGAGTGCATCGGAGCAATATCATTTAAAATATCTATTGCATCTGTAATTTTAACGCTCGGCCCACCAGAAAGTATGTCCATAATTTCATTTGCTTTTGCATCGAAAAAAACACGCATTAAGTAAGAATTAGGTCTTCTTCTATGTACTTTTAGTAATTCGTCTAATGCAGACACAATTTGCGTTTTACCGTTCTTTGCGTTTTCATTCATTAGATCTAAACCTTCAATATGATACTTGTACATTGCAGATCGCATTCCTCCAAATGTAGGAGACATTAAATTATCAATAAGTGCAAAACGCGACTGTAGACCGTCTTCCAATTTCCAGCCTTGCCCATTAAGTTGTTGAGAATAGTTAGCAATGGTCTGTGCTTGTTTAAAATATTCGCTTCCTCCTTCTAGAGCAAATGAATCGGCATCCATAGCCAAAATCATGTACACATGAAATGTTAATACAGAAATTAAATTAGACTCAAATTGTTGAGGGTTATAAACTAAGTTTTGAAATTCTAAATATTGAAAGTTAAATGACTTATCATTATAATTATAAACAGGAGAGCTGTAGGTTGAATTAAAAATTGGTCTCGATGAAGACACCTGTAGAGAAGCAGCAAACAGATCGTTATTATAATCTGAAACATTTATAACCATACTGCAGTTAATTCGCTCTTGTGGCGCAAAAGATTTATCGGTCCATTTTGTGTTATTAATAAACTCGGTGAGTTGCCTCCCAAGTGTTTTAAAAACAACATTATTTTCATTACCTGTTTGCTGTGTAATAACATTTACAGTACAATTTAGCTCTTGTGCAAAGGCTACTGTAGTGAATAAAATAGCGAATAAACTTAATATGTTACGCATCTAATTGTTTTAATATTTGTTGCATTAAATCTATTGCTACTTCTGCTTTAGATTTAAGCTGATTCTCAATGACTTCGTTAGAAGATGTTATAAATGTAACTTTATTTGTGGATACTCCAAAACCAGCACCTTTATCTTGTAATGAATTTAGAACTATTAAATCTAAATTTTTAGATTCTAATTTACCCTTAGCATGTTCTAACTCATTATTAGTCTCTAGGGCAAAACCAACTAAAAATTGATTGGTTTTTATCTGTCCTAGCGATTTTAAAATATCTTTTGTCTTTTCTAACTCAATACTAAACGTTGAATCTTTCTTTTTTATTTTCTTATCAGCTACAGTTTTTGGCCTATAATCAGCAACTGCTGCAGAAAGAATGGCAATATCTGAAGATTGAAAATGCTTATGCACTTCATTATACATCTCTTCCGCGCTAACTACTGGTTTTATAACTACAAAATTGTTACTCAGCTTTTGATGGGTTGGACCTGTTACCAAAACCACCTCAGCTCCTAAATTTGCAGCAGCATTAGCAATTTCAAATCCCATTTTACCACTAGAATGATTACCAATAAAACGAACAGGGTCTAACGCTTCATAAGTTGGACCAGCAGTAATTAAAATACGTTTTCCTTTTAATGGTAATTGATCTAGAATATCTTTTTTAACAAAAGCTACAATATCTTCTGGTTCTGCCATACGGCCTTCACCAACTAAACCACTTGCGAGTTCACCTATTCCTGCCGGAATTAGCTTATTTCCATAAGACTCCAGTTTTTCGAACGACGATTTTGTAGACTGATGCATATACATATCTAAGTCCATAGCTGGTGCAAAATACACAGGGCATTTTGCCGAAAGATATG
>Ga0209121_10000907_pt1 | contig 31584 bp, 29 predicted proteins | sample Cruoilmetagenom3_FD_187292 | JGI IMG/M metagenome (GOLD analysis project Ga0209121, IMG submission 187292) | Oil polluted marine microbial communities from Coal Oil Point, Santa Barbara, California, USA - Sample 3 (SPAdes) (version 2) | ecosystem: Environmental > Aquatic > Marine > Oil seeps ...
GGGAGTGCTGAGTTCAGCAACGTTGATGTGCGCGGCAGAATAAAAACCTCTGTCATTGAAAGGGAGCAAGTTGTTGCAGTTGATGGCGGCATGATCATCGCTAAAGCGGCATGTATCGTCAAAACGGATGCCGCTGCTTTGTCGACTGATTTTGATGTCGAATTGAGTATTCCTGAAGGGGTCGACAGCTCCAGCGTAGATGGTTATTTTAACGCCGGGGACGTTGTAAGGATTAAAAGCGGGAATACATCGATGTGGGCTGATGTTGTTTTGACTCTAGATATGACAACCCACTGGTTGGTGACACTGAGCAAGATCGATCCGACCGAAGATGTTGACATCTTAGCTGGGATGACACTTTTCAACTATGGCGCCCTTGGAAACGGTGTGGTTGAGATTGACGGCGGCTACCCCAGGATAAGGCTTTACACACATGAAGGTGACCCCTACGACAATGTTGCTGAACTTCTTACCATCGGCAACCTTGGCGGAGGCTTTGGCGTGGATTACGGTGTGTTGGGTTTTGGGCTTGGAGATCCAAATCGTCTTGGCAATTATCTTATTGCGACTTCTGAGGGAATAGAACTATCGGGAGTGATCCATATCACCGATGGAACGGGGATCTATAACCTGGGTGATGCCGGTAATTTGGCGGGGCAAGACTCTGTAGATTGGGATACGCAAGTCGATGGTGATACAAAACCAGAGGACAATGCCACCTACGGCGCTGATTGGGGAACTGGGACGCTGACAGGTATTCCCGATAGATTTAACTTGGATGTTGGTAATCCGACATCGGATGGACTTTACCTTACATCTGAATATCTTGGATTTTATAATGCAGCCCATGGCTGGAAAACATATATGGACGCCAGTGGCCGTTTCAGGTTTGCAGGCAGCGGTGGCGCCTATATTGGCTGGGATCCAGATAATTCTGCTGGTCAAGAGAACAGGCTTTACGGCAGTGATGGAGAGATTGTTCAATGGTACGCCAGTGCTGAAGATGGAAAGATCCATGTTGGGGGTGGAAGTGTCTCGATAGATTATGCTGGGATAAAGATTATCGGCGATAATTCTGCTTTCTATTTTGTCCAGGATGAAAGCTCGGATTTGCCGGTTGGCACACTGCGCATTGATAAAAACGTTGCAGAGGAAAGAGAAATTAGACTCATCAATGGGTTGGATAATAACGATATTAACCTTGTATCAAACCCAAGCTTTGAGACCGATACCTCTGGCTGGACACTTCAAGGAACCGTCACGCCCGAAAGGTCTTTGACCTTTGGGTATGACGGCAGCTGCTCTGTAAGATTTCCCGCATACGTTGTCCCTTTGGAGGGTATTGCCACAACTGGTGGAGATACGATTGTTTCAACCAGTGGTGATCGTCTCGTTGGATATTCCTACGCGGAAGAGAAGTACGGAGCAATTATTTCCGATGAAGTACCTGTAATATCTGGCAATTCTTATGAAGTAAATTTGGCGATCTATTACCCAAATAGCAATCATTACCAATTAAGCGTTTACGCAAATATCTATAACAGCGCCATGACCTATGTCAGGAGAGTGTCCCTGAATATAAATGGTTTGACGCCTGACAGCTGGTCAATTGCTTCTACCGTCGTGGGCGTTAACAGCGGTGAATCTTACATCAAGATTGAAGTAAAAGTGGATCAGGGTTACGGCGTTTTTGATGACCCGACGCCAGGAGAGATTTATATTGACTTTGCCTCTGTTTATCAGCTGGGCTCTCATAACTCTCAACTTCTCCTCGGAGAGTATCGGGCAGCACTAGATGTTAGCGGAAAATCCCTGGAGCTCACGGAAACTGGTGCGGAGATTTCTGTTCCACTGGCTCTCCCAGCCGCCAATCCGACGTCGGATTACGAAGCAGCTCACAAGAAGTATGTTGATGAGGCTTCAATTGCTTCGGTCTATGCCGCTCTACCTGCCCTGCAAGGGGCATGGGCTCATGACACGATTGCGGCAGACCACAAGTGGCAGGACTATACACCGACTTGGGATGCCAATACTACTGATCCATCTCTAGGAAATGGGACACTCACTGGCAGATATGTTCTACACGGAAAAACCTGTACGTGCAAGATATTCCTGAAAATAGGCTCAACGACAGATTTAGGGTCAGGTATTTGGCTGTTTGGGCTGCCTATTGACTCGCTTGCAAACTATACGGGCTCCGTTATTGTATTTGATAGCTCTACAGCGGATAGGTACTCAATGTCAGTGGTAACAGCTGCGTCTAATAGGATTTGGAGCATTTTTGGCGAGAGCAAAAAGTTTGTAACACCAGCGTCACCAATGGCTTGGGGAACAGATGACATTTTATATCTTTCGATATCCTACGAGGTGGCATAGTGGCAATTAGAACATGGACAATAGAAGCAACTGGTATCGAGTATAAGTCGATTGACTTGAACTACAAAGACGGCGTTCTTTATTGGCGGCGTGGATACTATTTTGTGGACCAGAACGGTGAGCCAATCAGAAGAATAGTTGACGATGTTGTATTTGATATTGGCGAGAGCATGTCTGGATCAATCTTGTGGGACGATATTCCACAAGATATCAAGGATGCACTTGTAACCATTGACAGTTATACAAAAAGTCAAATTAATCAGAAAGAGGGGATTGAATAATGGCGGTTACATTTGGCTACGAAAATCTTATACCCTATATGTACTTTGATGGTGCGAGCGTTTATTATCCGCCAGATACAACGGGTATCGTGACGGGCACAGAGAGCTGGGTCACACCAACGCAGCGGGGATTAACTCTGGGATGCTGGGCAAAGTTTAGCGACTCTACAGCTGGGGGTTTAATCGCTCTCTATGATACCACTGGTGATAAGCGCTCTTACTTTCTGTGGAAAAACACAGATAACACCATTAAACTGACGATCAGTTCAGATGGAACGTATACAAACATAGATTCGGCTATCAGCAGCGGTAGTGTAACCGTAGACAACTGGCATTTTATTGCAGGCCGATGGAACACGACAAAGATTAGTGTTTTTATTGACCAGAATGCAACATACGCAACAGCGACTCAATCTTCTATATACGGGGGACAGCATCGACTTGCCTTTGGTGGCTACAGCAATGGACTATCTTATTTGCTAACAGGCTATATGGCTTATCCGTTTATTTGTGCAGCAAGTTTATCGGATGAACAAATAAAAAATATTTACAACAAGACAAGAACACTTTTTGGAGTGTAGGAGAAAATTATGGCTGATGTAAAAATTACAGATTTGGTAGAACTAACACAAAACGATGCTGGCGACTTTTTTCTTGTTGTCGATATATCCGAAACTGGGGAACAAAATAAAAAGATCAGAGGAGATAAGGTGTATATATCCCTCTCCTCCCAAATAGCTGATGGGATCATCACGGGCGACAAAATTGCAAGTGGGGCTGTCAGTGGGGCAAAGATCGCTTCAGACTCGATCGACAGTCAACATTATGTCGATGGATCGATAGACTCAGCGCATATAGGAAACAGCCAGGTAACAAATACAAAGCTCGCGGATGCCTCTGTTAATAGCGTAAAAATTGCAAACGGATCGGTTGCAGAGGTGGATCTGGCAAATGGCGCTGTAACATGGGCAAAACGCGCCACAAAAGAAATGTGCAGGATTACCCGATTATCCGACCAAACCATAGGGTCAACACTTGCAAATATTACTTTTACAGTGGAAAGCGTTGACACAGATAATATGTGGACATCAGGCGACCCAACCAAGATGTATTTCAGAACAGCAGGATGGTATTTGGTGTCTGGGTGCATCAGTTATGATGCTGGTACAGCAGGAAGTTATCGTATAGCAGCGATTTATAGAAATGGTTCAACAACATCTGCTAATTGGGTGGGCTCGCAGGCAACACCAGCTGCTGCAGGAGCACAAATGGGGTGTTCAGTTAGCAGCCTGTTTTATTTCAACGCAAATGACTACATTCAACTCAAAGCACAATGTGGTGAAAATGAAACAGCACGTAATGCGTTTTTATCAGCGGTGAGGGTGGGATGAAATATATCGTAGTAGACGGTGGAACTGATTGCGGATGCGCCGAAATTGAAAGTCAGAGAGGCGAAATAATTACCGTGAAGTTTGTGTCAGGCGTAAAGCTTGATCTGGACATCAATAAGGTTGAACTTTATCCGACGTCGGATTGTCGTATAGAAGAATAACAGAAAAGGATTGGTTTTTCTAAAAAATCAGGACAGGAGAAGCGATGGAAATCAAAAAAGAAGAACTGGTGGAAAAGATTGAAGAACTGGAAAAGCAGCGCACGGAGCTTTCAAATCAAGTGAATCGTATGTTTGGTGAAATTGCCGGACAAATAGCGGTATATCAACAACTGCTTGAGATGGTTGAAGGAGAAGAAAAATGAACGAGGTTGTTAAACTGATTGATTGCTCGCACTGGCAGGCGCACGTCCCCTGGGATCAGCTATTGGAAAATGATTGGATGTCGGCTTATATCAAGGCGGATGATAAAGCGCTGGAGCACATCGCTAACGCCCGTTCTGCTGGTTTTACGCGATTGGGATTATATCACTGGGTTGATCCAACCCTGTCGGTGGAATGGAATGTCAGCAAGGTGCTGGAATTTCTCGAAAAGGTGGATGTGGAGTATGTTGTGCCTGATATCGAACACTGGTGGGCATCATGGTCGCAGTGGTGGCTGGCGATTACAGGAAAGGCTCCCTGGAGCAGTGTCAGCCGCCTGCCAGGAAGCCAGATCAGCGAACATGCCTGCCGGTTTGTGGAAGTGTTGGAAAGCCGAATAGACCTGCCGATCATCAACTACTCGGCTGCCTGGTTTGTCAACGGCTATTCACCGCAGATGAACACCTGGATTGATCGGTACCCTTTTATCAATGCGGATTACAGTTATGCCCCCGAAGGAAAAACCCTCACCTGGGATCAGATTGACCAGGTGGCTTGTTCTATCGGACGATCTAAATATTTGCCAGCAGCGATCAAGGCTGAGGATATCCGCCAGTTTGCTTCCAAGATCAGGGTGGCTGAGACCAATGATAACTACGATATGAATATCTTCTTTGGTGACCTGGATGCCTTTGATGCTTTGATCGGCGTTAAAGAGATATCTGAAAAGCCAGTAGACCCCGATGAGTTTGCGCCCTACGACCTGCAGTTTACCGGTTGGTTTCAATGGGTGAGGATGGGTCCTTCCACCACTTTCAAGGCTGTGGATTACCTAATCCGACATCAGATTGTGACCGTGCTGGAAGAACAGGGGAGTTGGGTGCGGATTGGAGAAAACCGCTGGACGCACACCGGTTATCTTGTTGGAATTCCGCAGAAGCCCAAGCCGATTTATTCTGCAAAAGTCACAGCTTTCGCCCTCAACGTTCGCAAAGGACCGGGTTTGAATTACGATCCTATTGGACACCGGCTGGCAGGAGATATTGTGGAGGTTTACGAGACTTCCAACGATTGGGCTCGGATCGGTGAAGGCGAATGGGTATCACTAAACTGGATTGTAAGGATTTAATGGATGGCAGATCGACGCACATATACTGAAGAACTGGTTGAATTGAAACTGGCTGTCGCACCCGTGCCTGAGATCCAGGATGATGTGAAAGAGTTGGTGAGGGCGATCAAGGGCAACAACGGCAATGTGGGACTTGTGGCACGTGTGGCGCAGGTTGAAAAGACTGTGGGTGACCAGTGTAATGATTTGGGTGATTTCAAGCGCCAGTATTATGTCGAATTGAAAGAGACAAGAAATTTTATCAATCAGCGATTTGACCAGATGTTTGCAGAGATTCAGAAGTTGAACAAAGAACGGATCCAGCGGCTGGAGGAAGAAGAGGACGCCCGTGAGGAAGATGAACGGGCGTCCAGAAAGGACTTGAGAAATTTTTGGATCGGACTGGGATTGGGGTTGATTCCGCAGGTGGTGGAGTATTTGCTGTCGATATTGTGATTATATCTCCAACATAAAAACCAGCCTGAGTTCTGTAGATAATTAAGATGCGAAAAGTAATCATATGTGTTGTTTTACTCATAATATCTCTATGTGTTAGGATGGATAATTCGTTTATAATATGATAAGTAGAAGAGTCTATGGAATATTAAGTGATTCATTTGATATTGTCTTGTCTTTAAGTTTTGTGTGAATGATAAAAAATGAGTTGTGAATCGTTATGAGGTCTAGTTTTCATTTATTAAAATATCCGCCTGGTTGATTCAAGTCATGGCTAATTAAAAGTAGTTAAAAAATGTCAATTAATTGTCTGTATATTACAATACAAAATTATTATTTTATTTGATTATGGCGATGATTAAAAAATTTTGTTTTTTACGAGATGTCGCTAAATTTAACAATAATTCTTGGCAACAACAAATAATTCGAAATATCGAATATCAACTGAAGAAGTACGTTCATATAAATAATCCAATTTTTATTATTCTCATTCCTGGAAGTCTCCATATCATTGATCTGTGCCTTCATTACATTCCTAAATCTGAAAAAATTATCCTGATTTTAAATGGTATGAATGATTGGGAGGAGAGATGGGCTAGAGAAAATTTGCATGTATCTGGCATTATTACAATAAAGAGTTTGTTGGACCATCCAGTTGTTCTTGATATCTTATTTAAGATATTTAATCGACCATTCGGAATCATGGATTACGATAGTTTTATAATTGATAAAGCCGCCTTCGGATGGTTTAAGTGTATCAAAAAAAATTCTTTAGGTAATGTTTTTTTTCATCAGAGAATCGACAAACTTAGAATAAATTTACCTCACACTCATGCAATGTTTTTTAACACCATAGAGATAAAAAAAATTATGAGGAAACACAAAGTCAATTGCCGGAGAATTGAATACGAGTTTTTGTCTAGAAGAATAAAAAATAGACTTTCCAGAATTGGTATTAATTTCAACTGTCTTCCAGAAGAAGATTACAATTTTGACACAATGAAGCTTATTATATTATTAGGTATTACAGAAGGAAAGGAATTTATAACACTTGACACCAGCGATCAGCCCGTAGCTTTACATATAGGATGTGTTTCTAATAATCCTAAAAAGATGGATAGTCGGTGGAGTAGAAGAGCGAGTTATTTTTGGCAAAGAGCTTTACTTGCTAATGATGATCTTTTCTTAAAATCATCATATCAAAGAATATATATTGATTTACCATCATTAGCAGTATTAAAAGAAAATCTTGAGAATGATGGCTACACAAGCCCTTCATTTTTTGCTAAGGTTGAAAAGATTCTTGCTTGGTCAAATGTAAATCTATCCAATAATGATTAAGAGAAATATTTGTTTAGAGTTTTAATTTATAAATATATTAATAAGTAAGTAGAAAATATTATTTGTAAATTAATTTTTGGACTGAAGATTATCCCAAAACTTTCTCTAATTCCCTTTGATTTAGCTCATCTTTTATTATAGGGTTATAATTGTCCAACTCTTTGAGGTTTGAATATATTGTGTTTATTGAATTTTTTATGTAATCAATCATTTCCTTGAGAACAATACAGAGAAATCCCCCAGGTATCTCAATGTCACCATTCTCTATCAACGCGTTGTTGTTGCAACCGCCATTACAAATTTCATAATACTCACATGTAGATAAGCATTTACTCCGTCGTACAATACTTTTCTTTAGTAAATTTAAATAATTTTCATTTTGGTAAATATCGCTAATATTTTGAATTTCCTGTATATTACCTATAATATATTCTTCTGGAAAACTTCTCCCACACGGGTAGATAAGACCATTATGGTCAACCCCAATCCAATGATATAGACAGGAGTTGTAAATGCAGTCTAAACCTCTGCCTTCCATGACCATATTTAAATATTGATCTATCGGGTCGACTTTCACGGCTGTTTTATCTACAAGCCAATAATCATATAGATTCTTTAATGAATCAATATATATGTCTGCATCTAAAAGATATTGTGGATTTTCTTTTGCGTTTCCCGAAATATACACAGGGTTAAACTTCATTGAAACATCAAGTGATTTAAAATATTCATACATTTCGATCTGTTTATCTACATTTAGTGCGTGTATAACTGAAATGGTTGAAATTTTTAAGCCAGCAATTCTTGCTAAATTTATCTTTTCTAAAACATAATTTGTTTGTTGTCGTAGAACATTACAATCTTCTGGCCCATCAATTGAAATACTAACATCAATATTGTTATCTTTGAAGAATTCTATATAATCTTTGGATAGTAGGGATCCATTTGTTTGAACTGAGTTAATAATTTTTAAATCTTTTCTTGTGTACTTCTTCTGGAATTTAATGATTTCTTGGAAGTAATCTAAACCGCATAGAAGAGGCTCTCCACCATGCCAAATATAATCCACAAATTCATATTCGCGTTGAGCTATTTTTATTAGTTTTTCTAACGCTGAATAGCTAAGGAAGCCTCTTTCATAATGGGTGTCAGCATGGTAACAATAACCGCATCTGAAGTTGCATTCTGATGTTGGTTTCGCAATAATTATTATCGAGTTAGTTTTCATTAACAACCGCTGTTGGAATAACCTCTGTCCCCATAGTGTGGGCTTTTATCGTCGTCGGAATAGCCACTACCTCTTTCATAGTATTTTGCATCATAATATTTTGTATCATAATACTTTGAATCATAGTAATGTTTATCATAATACTTGTTATCATAGTAGGCTGCTTTAATCCAATTGTTATTTCTTATCTGCCCAGCATAAACTAAAGCCAATTCCTGTTCTGTGAAACCTTGTAAGTCCCCTATATTTAATCGATTCCCTAAAGATTTTTTTTCTTTCATAATAACCTCCTCTTTTTTACAATTTCTTTGTTTTCTAAAATAACCCTAGTTGTGTTTCTTATTGTATGATTAATGATGTTTTCAAGAATAATTTGATTTTGTTTTGGATAAGAGCACAAAGAATAGGCTTTGGTTATGTTTCCTTTAATCTCTTGGTATTCTTCTAACAATTGTAACATATTATTATGTAAAAATTGCTCTTTATTTTCATAGTTCTTTTTAAAAAATGGATTATAACTTCCTTGAGTTTTATCAACATCGTAATCATCAATGGCGTCTATCCAATATATCCATCGGTTAATAGCTGTAAATAAATTAGTATATTCTGGCTGAGCTTCTGGAATAGCAGAAAACGTATTTCTTGCGAATTTTTCATAAGCATCAAGAATTTCATACAAACCTGGTTTCTGTCCCTCAACCGCCAAATATTTGTTAAATTCTGTATCAAACAGATTGTAAAAATCTGAGTTTGAATCTTGAGTTTTTCTGAATATTTTACTCACCCCTAGTATTTTAATCCTTGAATAGAAGTTAGCCTTATCTCGTATATCATCCTCAAGCTTTTTGCGTACAAGATTTATATTAAAATCAATAATATTCTGCCATTTTTCTTTTGTAAATTTTTCCTTTTTATTTTCAACATATTTTCCACACTTTCCACAATTTTCAATATTCTCTCCATATAAATTTAAAATGATTGCAAAAACACCTAAATCATAGTTGTTCATAAAGGTCGATAATATTCCATATCGGTACTTATGCCCAAGACAAAGTGTACAAAAATAATCTCTATAAATTTTCTTTTCAGGAAGCGATAAATATTGTTTTTCGGGGAAGAGATATCCAAACATTTTTAAATCAACTTATTTAATAAACAGCCACCATAGCATTGATGATCTATAAACATATTGCACTTAATGCATTCATAAGTACTAGCTATCTCAGATAGTGGTTTATCAAAATTCTTTGTATAGTATTCAGTCAGTTCATCCAAATTAGTGAAATCGCTGATATTTACTTTGCTATGTTTTGAAAGGCCAAAACATCTTATAGCTTTCAGGTCAGGTAATATATCAATTACTGGATTACAAAGATCGTACTTTAGGTTTATTCCTTGCCGTTCATTATGATTGTTAGCTTGAAATAATGTGATTTTCTTTTTTTCTGTCTCACTCCAAGCACAATTAGGGAGTTTATTACAATCGAAAATGACTTGTATACCTAAATAGGATAATCTAACATACAGCTGGTAAACAATATCTTTAAAGGAGATTAATCTAGAAAAAGCTGTTCCCTTGTCTATTGTATTTTCAACAGTTATAGATAGCCGCGCACTTTTAAGTTTAAATTTATTGAGCGTTTTTATAAAATAATCAATATTTTGATCAGTTTTATAAATATTTATCCCCATTGTGATATGTTTTTTATTATATTCATTTATCAAAACATCCAGATTGTTGATTATTTTGCTGTAATGAGATTCCCCTGTAATTTTTGGAGAATTTAAATTTATTAACAACGCGAATTTGTCATCAGAGATAAGGTCAAAAGATTGGTCTAACCTTATTCCATTGGTAAAAATTGTTGCTTCTCTTACACGATTATCATGTAATAACAACGATAATATTTCATTAAATTTACTATGAATAGTAGGTTCCCCACCAATTATCCCTAAATGTCCCTTGGATTGTTTTGATGATAGGCTGAAGGTAAGAGCTTTTTGGAAATCACCGATTGTGATTTCTATCCCTTTTTTATTTACAAATTCATTTGCAAAGCAATAAGGGCAAGATAAATTACAAATTTCTGTTATCGCTATGTTAGCCATTGTTATTGTTTTCTCGTATTTACAATATTTTCCATTGAAATTGCAATTGATCTTAATTTACATTTTAATATTATCACAGTATTTTGAAAATTTTAATTTCAAACATTATTCCAATTATTTAATATAATTTTGTCAATATATAACCCCAATTTTTTTATTTCATCCTCATATTGTTCATATAAATATATTTTTAAGTTTGAAGAAAGAGTTTGATCCGAACTTTTATTTATTATTTTGTTAATTTCTATATGACCAGGAATAAAATTAAGATTAGCATTGAGATATTTCAACACCTTATGCAGATAATTATATGGAGAATTTTTTAACTCATCAAAAGGGAGAATTAGTAAATTAGGATAATATTTTTTCCACTTTTCAATCACAATATCATACGGGACCCACCAAGATTTGAATTCATCAAATAATTTAATAAATTTTGAGGAATTATAAGTAGAAATATCTTCTTTTGCGAATTCTTTTATATGCATCTTGGTGTAAGACCATACTCGATCTACTGGGTTCCTAATAGTCAAAATAATTTTCAGAGTAGGATAAACTCGTGCTAATTTCTCAATTATTTCATTCTTTATGAAATAATAATTAGGGGTTATATCACCGCGGATGTAATTTCTTGAGGAGGGGAAGAATAGATGATAATTTGATATTTTGTAAGGATATAATAAAAATTTTATCCACCACGCAAGAGATGAAAGACTTTGAGAATTACGGAAAAATTCTTTAATATTATCACCAGGCATACCGACAAGGTGGAAATATCCTTTTATTCTTTCGATGTAACTTATTTCTTGTTGATTTAGTATCCATAATTCTTTCTTAGGTGGTAGCCAAATCTCGGGATGTTGTTTTAAAGTAAAATAAAGCCAAGATGTGCCTGTTTTATGAGGACTAATACTTATAAAATCTGGTCCTTTATTTTTCATTTTGACCTAAAATAAGAGGAATAATGCAGAAGAGTATCAAATTGATTTAATATTATATTTGACAACTCGCCTTTATCATTAGGTGATATCAATTTAACTTCCAACATACGGTTAAGAATAATTATCAATAAATTCATTGTGTTTAATACTTCTTTAGACGACAATATAAAATTTTCCTGAAGGAAAATACTAGCTTTTATAAATTCCACTTGTATCATGTTTACATGAGAATCGATTAATTTTTCAATAAAAGATTTACTGACTTCTAAAAGTGGTATTTTCCAATCATTCAGCCTTATTTTTAATCTGTTTGATGGCATCCGGTAGTGTAAGTGTGCTTCAGGGAGGTTGGCAAACTTTCCGACAAAGACTAATCTTGTCCAATATTCGGCATCTTCAACCGAACAGGCATTTTTGTATTTTCCGATTTTTGTAATCATACTTGATCGCATCATCACAGAAGGATTACAAAATGGTACACTATAAAGCATTGTCCAAACCAAACTTGCATTTGTAAGTGGTAAATACGTCTGCTCTTTTGTAGGGTGACCATTTTCATCAATATTAATAACTTGTGTACCTACTGCAGCAATCTCGGTGTATTCGTCCAGATATTTAATTTGTTCTTTGAAGCGGTTTTTTAAAGATAAGTCATCGCTATCCATAATAGCAATATATTTACCTGTTGGATTTTCTTGTAGTGCACGATTTCTCGCTCCAGCACGCCCTAAATTCTTTTGGTTTCTAAAGATTTTAATTCTGGAATCTCGATTTTGATATTGCAATAAAACTTCTTGAGTATTATCAGAGGAGCAATCATCAACAATAATTAATTCATAATTTGTGAAGGTTTGATTTAGAATGGATTCAATAGCCAATCCTAAATATCTATCGTCATTATATGTCGGCATTAGCACGGATAGCTTATATTTATTCATTTTTTAATTCACCGAAGTCAAAATTGATGAGATGTTCAAATTTAAGGTTATTTGAAAGAGTAACATCTAAAGCAGCAAAAAAGTCTCGCTGGGTTACATAGGATATATTACCTTTAAATACACCTTTTATAAACATCTGTTGGAAAATTTCAGTTAATAGTTTCGTTATTTCTATGGTTTCTAAAAATCCCAACTTTTCTTCTAAATATCCTTTTCTAGAAAAAATTGAAAATATCAAAGCGACTTGCCTATTTGTAACTTTACTATCAATTATTTTTTCTATATATTCTTTCGCAATCATCCGAATTTGGGTAGGTAGAATTTTATTTAGTGTATCATTCTTATTAATTCCCATTCGGTAATGTAAAAGGATTTCTTGGAGATTATGCATTTTTGTTTCAAAAATAAGTTTGGACCATAAATGCATGTCTTCATTTTTATAATGCGGATCATAAAATGTTGATTTAGATGAAGAAAATACAGATTTTCTCATGATAATCGTTGGATGACAAATTGGTGTGCTAAATAACAGTCTCCAAGCGATATCATTGTGCTTTTCTGGGATTATCCAAGGATAATCGGGTAATTTTTCACTGTACTCATCTATGAAATCAACTCTTGAGCCTAAAATGCTGATCTCAGGGTTTTCTTCTAAAAAGTTGATTTGCATTTCAAATCTTGTTGGTGTTGATATATCGTCCCCATCCATTCTTGCGATAAATTCTCCGCAAGATTCATTGATGCCAAGATTAAGAGAATTAGCGACGCCAAGATTTCTTTTGTTATTTATCACCTTTATTCTTGAGTCAAAACTCTGATAAGAGGACAATATATACTCAGTATTATCATTTGAACCATCGTTAATAATTATCAATTCAAAATTTGTATAGGTCTGATTTAAAATTGACTCAATTGCTGTGGATAGATATGCAGAGTTGTTGAAGGTAGGTAATAAAACCGAAATTTTTTTTCTAATTGCCATTACATTAATCACTATCTTAAGAAGCTGGATTATTATAGTTGAAACTGTAATTATTTAGACTTAAATAGTTTTCTTCTATCTCATTACATTTAAACTTGTTTAAGATAAGTTCTAGTTTATTTTCAATTGAACTCGCTATTTTATACATATCATGATCAGGGGCAAATTTTTGAAATCTCTCATATAAATCTAACAAGCATTGAATAGCTTCAAAATAATTAGAAGCGGAAAATAAAGAAGGATCTAAATTTGTTGCATCTGTTTCCCATATAATATTATAAATATTTGGCGAAATTTCATAATTAAGGAAACAGGACATAAATCCCTTATGAACATATTTAGAAATAAGACCATTCAATAGGTAATGAAAAGGGATTTCATATATTCGATAATACGCCAACCTTTCACTGATATTTGCAAACTTAGCTCCCAGATTCAGCATCTTCATCCATAGAACAATATCTTCATTGACAATTAATTCATTTGGGTAACCTCCAGCCTTAATAAATAGATTCCGTTTTCCAAAAGTGGTTGTATGATAAAATGGGTAAGAAAAAAATAATTTCCAATATATATCGAAGTGGTTTAGTGGTAAATCCAAATTTGGTTTTGATATTTCATTGCTTTGCGATATATAGTAGCAATCACTTCCTACATAATCAATATCTGGATTGCGTTGAAGAAATTTCAATTGAGTTTCGATTCTGTTATTAGCAGAGATATCATCTCCATCAAATATCATAACGTATTTACCTTTTGTATTTGCAAGTGCAACATTTCTTGAAAATGATCTTCCTTTATTGTCTTTGTTTTGAAATATATGAATACGGGAATCGAACTTTGAATAAGCAAAAATTATATCAAAAGTATTATCATCTGATGCATCATCAACAATCAAGAATTCATAATCGTAAAAACTTTGATTTAGAATTGATTCTATTGCTGATGAAATAAATTTTTCTTCATTATGAACAGTTGTGATTATTGAAACTACAGGATTATTATTCATTTTTTTTCTTTATTGCCCATTGTCTATTTTCATCATTTGCATATATTAAGTCAAATTGATTTATTGCATAAAATTTATGTACAGCCTGATATACTCCATGATGTAACTCGTTCTTCCCAGAGTACCAATCATCTCCCACAATAACTCCAGAATCTTTTATTTTGTTTTTTAAGAGTTCGAGTTCCTTCAAAGTATCAAGATATCTATGTGATGTATCCAGGTACACCCAATCAAAATAGTTATCTGGGATCCCTTCTAAAACCTCAAAATCATACCCGATGTTCAATTCGACACTCCTATTACATAATTCCCACCTGAACGAGTCCAATACTCCAATTAGAGCATTAATTGTTGATTTGTCATTTTGTGCCCAGTCCCAATTTTCCCCAAATAAATACCAAGGATCAATCAAATGAAGTCTTTTGGGTTGAACTATTTCTAAAATTGCTCTTGAAAATTCCCCTTTGAAAACCCCAATTTCTGCACCAATACTATTTAGAGGTACCAACTCGCTTAAAACTCTCGCTCTCATTTGGCAATTTGGGGAGATTTTAAATTTAGATTTCATGATTATTTTCTCCATAACTATAATTGACCACCTCTTCAAAGACTGTGGTTTCTTTATACACTCTCACATAATCAATTGTCATATCTTTTTGCCATATATCACTATCACTATTTTCTGTCTCTGGATATCCTGGCCATCTGCCACCAATTGCTAAATTGATTATGATATGGAAGGGTTTATTGAAAACCCATCTTTTCTTATTATTAATGATATCAGTATTCAAAATTGAAAAATAATTTTTACCATTTAAGAACCAACTTACACCGTTTTCATTCCAGCGAACAGCGAATTTATTATAAGAGTCGGAGAAAAATATTGAATCATTGCAATATTCTTGTAAAATATGGTTGTTTTCCAAATGGGAATAATCGGGTCCATGTAAACCACAAAAAATGGAATTGGGAGATCTCCATAAATATTCAACTATATCTATTTCTCCGTTTTCAGGCCAGGAAGTTTGATCTGAAGCATTTCCTAGTAGCCATATTGCTCCCCATACCCCAGTACCTTTTGGGAATTTTACCTTAGTCTCTAATAAACCATATTGAAAAGAGAAATTATTTTTTGTTGATAAACGAGCTGACGTGTAATGACAAGGACCATACCAGCACTTGTATCCGGGCTGTGTTAACCTTCTTGCACGTAAAACAAGTTTTCCATCACCAGTTATAAAAGAATTAAGGCGTGAATCCGTATAGTATTGTAGTTCTCGATTCCCCCACCCATTACCTCCTACATCAAATTTCCAATGTTCATCAGAGGGTTTCTCTCCAAATTGTCCTAAAAACTCATCACTCCAAATTAATTTATAATCTTCACTAATCATTCTTCCAATAAGCTCCCCACTTAAAACTATTTTTATATTTTGAGATTATGCTGGATAGACAATTTTTCTGGAAATCTATACTGTCTGGATTTGTGACTAAGGCAGACTCCAAAGCATTTTCAGATAGGCAATTATCATCGGGGTCTAGAAATTCAATTGCATTACCTATCGATTCGTAGGTTAATTCTATATTCTTTTTCAATACATTGATTATCTGATCAACATTTACAGATTGTTCATTAATTCGCCAGACATCATAATCAGTTATATGATTCATAATTGCATAACAAATTTCGGCTTCTCTTGCTAAAAATGCTTCAGGTGAAGCTGTCATGTTTATTATTGACATTCCCCATTTCCGAAACAATTCTGATTCTGCGAATGTAGAAAATCTTGGCCCCTCTATTGTTATAGTAGTACCAGTTTCGTGCACCATTGCACTTGTGAGTTTAATGCCATCAATTATTTTTTGACGAAGAATCTCACAAAACGGGTTAGCAACATCAATATGTGCCACTACATCATCATCAAAAAACGATCTTTTCCGTTGTTTTGTAAAGTCAAAAATCTGATTGGGTACTACAATGTCTCCTGGTGCATAATCTTCTCGCAAAGAACCACATGCACTAATACTGATTATCCACTTCACTCCTAATAACTTTAAAGCAAATATATTTGCTCGGTAATTTACTCTGGATGGAGGAATGCTATGATTTAGACCATGTCTAACCAAAAACGCTATACCTTTTTCATTAAGTTTGCCGAACAAAATTGGTGAACTAGGTTTTCCAAAAGGAGTGTCAATATTTATTTCATTAACATCCTTCAATCCGGGAAATGAATATACTCCTGATCCTCCAATTATTCCTATTTTAGGATTGTATTTCATCTTTGTCTCCATATATTATTCTCAGGCAATCAATAGTCTTCGCACAGTAATCATTATAAAACTCATGGTTAGAGATATAATCCGAAAACCCCGTTTTGTAATATAAATCGATCTTTTTATTTGTTTGAGTTAGCTCTGTCTTTTTTTCATTGATAATCTGGTTAATTATTTTGTCAAAATCATATTTTAATATCAAATCTCTTTTTACGTAATATTCTTCTTTTCCAAACGATATAATATTTAGAGGCACTCTTAAAATATTTTGGCCTTTATCGTAAGTTCTGTATATAGGCCTTGTAATTAAATCATATATAATAAGTTCTTTGAGAAATTTTTGATTCACAGATGGTGATTTTGATATTATTTCATTCTCCCACCAATCAAGAATAAATTGATCCATCTCATCTTCATTATATATATAATGTAATGCTTCTTCAATATTATATGCATCTAAAGAATGTAAAACTCTTGATCTGAAGCTTATCAAAGCTCTAGAAATTTTGTGGTCATATTTATTAACCCATGCGTCTAAGGAAAAAATTATATCTGATTGAGAAATATTTAATAGGAATCTAAGAGGATGCATAATGTAGCGAAAAAAAGGATATTCAAAAAATAGTCTTGCAAAAAAAATAAACTTTTGCATATGATGATTATCAGAATAGCTCATTGTATCATGCTCTAAAACGTACTCAAAATCATCTTTACCTGCTTTACATGTCTTAATCCCAAATAAATCTTTTTGATCAAAATATCTTGTGTTTGGGATCAAAAGAAGAGGATATATTGCAATGCGAGGGGTAGTTTTTGCTAATTTATCGTAGCCTTTTATAAAAGATTTACTCGTTTCGCCTGGTAAACCCCATAACAATTCACTATAAACTTCGATATTATTTTTTCTTACTAGGGAGAGGAAGTTCTGTGTTTCTTTCTCGTCCATGTTCTTTCTTCCCATAAGCTCTAAGGCAGGCAAATGGAGTGATTGCAGTGATAAGGAAAATGAAGTGCTTAAATTTGTTTTATTCATTCGATCAAGAATATTATAAAAGGATTTTCTCTTTGTCTTTACCCAAGATGTTATGATTCTCTTTGGGAACCCGTATTTCTCTTTAGCTCTTATCACCGTTTCAATAAATTCTTCGTCTTTAGAGTTCATTCCAAAATTTGCATCACATAATACAATTTCTCGTACACCTAACTTTCCAAAAAGCTCGACTTCTTCAGTAAGTCGGTCAATAGAAAAGTAGTTAATGTTTTCGCCTGTCGCCCCACCCCAAAAACAAAAAGCACAATTATTTGGGCATCCCCTATTAGTTTCCATAAGTGCCACATCATATCTAAAGATTCCATTTTTATTTTGTAAAGGGATAGCACCAGATAGGAAAGGAGAAGGAATATCATCTAGATTTTTTAAGCGCTTGCGTTTCTCTGTTGAGATAATGTGTCCCATGTTGGTTTTAAAAGAAATTCCCTTTATATCAAAAAGATCGTTCTTAGATCGATTGTTCAAGAAATTTTCAATTAGTTCAGAAAATGTTACTTCGCCCTCGAAATTGACTACAATATCTACGGATGGAAACAAACTAAATACTCTCTCAGCTTGATTGGTCACATGCGGACCACCAAAAATAACCCATCCATTTGGGTTAAATTGTCGGAATGTTTCAGCTACACTTCCAAATATATTCAGATTCCATCCATATACAGAGCATGCGATAACATCAGGAAGTTCGCTATCTAGAAACATTTCTTTCATTATCCTAAAAGAACTAGCTGCTCCTCCAAAATTACATATTTCAATAGATGCTTCATTATTTATTTGAATATTTTTTAATGCATTTGCTTTTAAGTATCCTGCAGCAAGTGGCATTGATTCCAAGCCAGAGGCCTCAATATCCCAAACAGCCTTTTGAGCAATCTTAATAATCTTTTTTCTCATATATAAACCTTTTTTCCTGAAATATAATTACAAATATCCTAATTCTTGTAATAAGAATATGGTTTTGGGACATGCATTTAGTGAACTATTATTAATCAGGTTTATGAGATGATAAATGTCCTCAACCTCATCAATATCAGTTATTGTTGGAAGAATATGAGTAGATAAATTCATTTCATTTGCTCTGACAGTAATATCTTTGAAAACATGGTTTGTGCTCATTTCTACATTATCCTGGATTGTAGTTGGAGGGTGTGTTCCTAGTAGATAATAACCCCCATCAGTGTTTGGGCCGATTACAACATCAAATTTTTCCAACATTAAAAAGGATTGTTTAAAAATCGAGAATGGAATTTGTGGTACATCCGTTGAAATGCCAACGACCTTAGAGTATCCATTATCTTTAGCCCATTGAAATTGTTCTATTTGTTGAATTAATAATCCGGAATAGTTATAAGAAACATAAGTAACGTGATTTAGTTTTGTTTGTGAAAAGCTTTCGATCAAATTAGGAAAATTATTTTCAGCCTTTACATACACCCATCTACAATCAACATTGTCTTCTTGACAGAAATGTATGATCTTTTGAGTAATGTCTTCTAAAAATGCTTGATATAAACTTGCGGCATTATGATTTCCAATAATTTTCCCCAAACGTGTTTTTACTAATCCGGGCTCTGGATATTTCGCAAAAACGAGTAATAAGTTATTGACTTTTTTCTTCATGTTTTTCTGCCATCAATAAACTAAGTTGAGCTCGTAAAATCATCCCTAGTCGAAGAAATACCTGGCTCAATTCAGCAGCTTGAGCTTTCGGGGTTTTTAGCCATTCTGTATTGCATTCAACATACTTCATCCTGTTATCCGAAAGTGCGAATTCAAGTGTTCGATTTATATCAAAATCATGGTCGGCAGGGTCTACCCATAATGCCCCTTCTAAAATCTGAGTTTTTACTGATTCATGAGCGTGATAAATTGGTATGCAATTCGCTTGAATTGCAGCGTAAAATTTTTCAGTAAAATAAAAAGGTTCAACAACATTCTCAAGACATATTGCCGCCTTATAATTTGACATTACTTTAATCCTATCACCTCCTTCCCATGGCCATGGAATTTCACCCATATAATTATTAGGAAGCCCTTTTATTGAGTGAAATTGTTGCATATATTCCTCCCATTTTTTACGTCTTCCATACAAATGGACTAAATTATTAGTAACAAAATTGTTTCTTTGCAAAATCTCTTTTGAATTCCAATCAACGCCAGAATTTGAGGTAACAGCAACGCACAATTCCATTCGTTTGTTATTTTCAAAATTTCTAACCGGATTTACGTAACCTATCATAGGTACTCTATAAAATGGGTCAGGATGAGCGTGACAAATATAAATTTGTTCCTTTTTATTTTCCTTTAATTTACTCCATTCACCATAATTAAATACATTTCTTGAAATAGCTTCGCTGTTATACCAAATTTTTGGACCTTTGAATTTAAGTAAATCATTGTGAGGTTGCCACTCACATAATAGGCCATCTGCTTCTTCAAAATTGAAACTTTCGGAAAATATATATTGTTCTACACGAATTTCTTTCCTCCAAGGCGAATGTAATCGTACTCTGAACATGAATTACCCACTTCTTAACTTATAAGTTATTTATTTCTACAACGTTTATGCCAAAAGTCTTAATAGAGTACATTTTTTAGGTAGAGACTTTCACGTTGTATTCTCAACAAACGAATAGTGTAGTAGGGACTGTGATGAACCATGCGATCTTATTGTATTGTATTCCTTTCTTTGTTGTTGTAACTTATTTTCTGAAAATTCATACTATAAAATAAGTGGCCAATGAGAGGAATTGTTTAAGGCGACTTTTCCTTACCATCCGTACACTGGCTAAGGTTTGAGGTTTTGGCTCTTTTAAGACTTGAACATGTATGCCTGACACATATTTTACTAACTGAATAATTTCACGTGTTGATTGTCTGAGTTTCAAAAAACCCTCGTATTTCTACTAATTGATAAATCGAATATTATTATAACATGAGTCTGAATATTCTAATTTTATAAAATGCCCTGACATCGGGTTTGATTTCCTTTCTTTTTTAAGAAAATTATGGTTTTTATTTAACTTTCCCCATTTTCCCTTCTAGCCTAAGCAAATAATTTATTATATCTTGATATTTCTTAATATTCTCTAATGTAGAAATATTATTTCTATGAGGGAAATCAATTGCATAAAACATTGTTGGGTAAGTTTCACCAACTTCTTCATTTTGCCCATGATTTGCATTGACAATTGGTTTATTTAAATATTTTAAGAATTTCTTTTTTACCTTGCCGTGTAATAGAACAACACGTATTGGGGAAAATTTTATGATCGCATGTGTTAATCTTTAATACTCATTTTTCGTATATTTCATTTTCCTCGACTCGCTATCTGCAATCAATATTATTAAATCTGTGATCCCAAATGGCCAATTGTGAAAGTTAATCCTATTAGCGCCAAAAAAAACCCCATCCGCACAAGATTTATCAACCTCATTAATTGTCAGCCTTGATTCATGAAGCTGATTCCAAGGGTTCTGTTTAACAGAGAAATAATTACGATTGTCGCTCGAACCCTTTGCGAGGCTATCCTGAGTAGCTCAGGATTGACAATGGACCAGAGTTGACATCGCAGATCTTAGTGGCGTGGGCAAAAGACCACCGAGTGACCCTAGCTTTCATTGAGCCTGGGAAACCAGCTCAGAATGGGTATATTGAACGGTTCAACCGAACTTATGGAGAAGAAATTTTAGATGCCGATTTGTTCAGTTCTTTGTCGGAGGCACGTGAAATTGCTGAGGCTTGGATGGAGGAGTACAACGCAATCAGGCCACATGAATCATTACGGGGCTTGCCACACTATTCGTTTGTTGAGAAAATTACATGAAAGACTCCACTTCAACGTGGTACTAAATTTGGGGTGTTGACACAAGTGCCGTAGTGCCTCAACAAACTAGAATATTATTGTATAATTGTTTGTTGGAGAGATATTAATATGTCAAACGAAATAAATACTATTCAAAATTTTGTAAAACTTTCTTATTCCGATTTTATTGTCAAGAATAAAGGGTTTTCAAAAGAGAAAATAAACGAAATTGGTGAGAAATTAATATCACCAAGTCAAGAAATTTTATTTTCTCAAGATATGGCGAAAAAACACTTGCAAGAATTTTTAGTACCAGAACTTCTTAAAAACAACAAATTTAATTGTGGTATTTATGCTGATGATACAGGAAGAAAATTTGAATATTTTTATAAACATATATATAAAGCACCATGCGTTGAACAGAAACATGAGCTTTATATTAAAATTGCGACATCAAACAGCGCAACTAGGATAAAAGATATCTTAAAAATATTATTAAAAGACCTTTCGCTCCTTCAAGGATTTCAAACAACTTTAGTTTTATGTGTCAATAATTCTTTAGATAATACCTTTTCAAATGTTTTAGATTGTGTCTCATGGATACCATTTGATGTAATATTATTTTACATTCACCCTGATCAATTTTATGGATTTCACAAAAGACAAAGTATCGCAACAGCCAACAACTTAATTTATCAACACATATCCACAAAATGTACAAATCAACCTAAGTTTTGGGTTGGTATGGATGATGATATACAATTGGGTGAAAATAGTTATTCGAAAATTGGTCTACTAATAGAAAATCTTCAAAATCTTGTTTTAGCTGGCGGACCTTTATCAGTTAATCCACAAGATCCGAAAAACAGCAATACGACATATCTATTAAGTGTTCACAAATTTCCGGAGATTATCCAAGAATCTCCATGTCGCCCTTTTGCATATGGCGCTTTTTACGCAATGCAATTCAAGGATTACATACCTGTCCCTACAGACATTCCAATACCTAATGATGTGTTTTATAGTTTGGCGATTGCAGGAAAACACATAAACGAGATGACTAAAAAAAATTACCACAATGGAAAATGGCCAGTCTCAACAATTGCAAAAGCATCATTCATACATATTGGAAAGGTTTCATTATATGAATGGATACAGAGTAAGCAAGGTATCCTTCTTTCAAGATTGGACATGAAAGAATATTTAGGGAATTATTATCGCCATTTATCTTCAAGCCAAAATTTTTATTTTATGAAATATTGGATTGCTATTAGATATATCATAAAGAATAGATTTGGTTTTGACTCTATTGAGTTTGCATCACACATTTATTTATATTACTACTTACTGCCAAAACTAATAGAATTCTGGAGAGATAAGTATGGTTTTTTTGATTCACCTTACCCAGCTTTAGTTAATGATTAAGTAGACCAAAATAAGCCAAATTTAAGATTTGTTTTCAGAATAAAATGCTTCCAATGTTTAATTATCGCCATGTGTAATAAGTTAGCATTTTAGGGGTTATTTTATGAGCAATCAACACCTAATTCCAGCTGCATTTCTGGGATTGTTTTCTGATGACACAAATCCTGTTTTAAGAAATCGAATGTTATTTGTTGGGGATAAAAAAGAAAATAATATTTTTGAAGCACCTGCAAATAAGATTCTAACTAAGAAAGATTTTTACACCTTACAAGATTTTCCAGAAAACCCATTGGTAATTGACGATAGTTTTTTGCGATACGAAAGTAAACTAATAAATGCTTTAGAGGAGTTAATAAATAAGACCATATTGTTTCAAACCTGGGTGGAAGTATTAGTTCCATTTGCGACCAATCTATTTATTAGGACTGAAGATTTTAACAAAAGATTCGAGGGAAGAATTCTGTTACTTGGGCTTGAAGAAAGAAATAATTCTAATAACACTAATCTTGCAAGAATGATGGAGTTTCAGAGGTTGGCCTCTTCAATAATTTCAGCAGAGTGGACTGTTTTTGAAACGGTTGGGGAAACTCCCCTGATTATGAATGATCTTGGGTATGCGTTATCACAAAATCGAGATACCAGAAAAATCAATGTGGCGATCCCTATATCTATGAACCACGTTCTTGTTATTGATCCCAATTACCGTAGAGTTATTGGTATTTCAAAAGATCATCAATGGTGGCCATTAATCAGGTATGGAACTTTACTAAAGGATGAACATAATGACTTAAATAAGGCTCTGGATAATATTGCGATGAGGTTCATTTGTGGTCCTAACAAAGAAGTGATTTCAAGATGTTTATCATGTAAAGTTAAACACCAAACAAGGCCAGAACCTGCAGAAATTGGATTTATGGCAGGACATCGAGCCATGGTATTTGAAATGACGTGGTTCAATGCAATAAGTGTTTCTTCTTCACCCCCAATGCAGGATGGGGAATTTTTATACGTCGATTACATAAATAATTATCGAGGGATGTGAAAATTATTTAATTATCCGAAACCAATAATGTTTCAGAGATTTTCATTTTTAGTTAGGAGTGTTCATCAAGTGGCCCAATCTGATGTCGGATTAGGTGATTAGAAACACAATAACGATAATCACCAGGGAGATAAAACGACCAGACTAGACATTTATTTTTCTTTTAATGCGAAATTTGGTTCGCCAGCAAGAGTCAATACGTTGCGAAAATGTGCCTCATCATCTGCAAAACCGTTATTACATTTTGTGCATGATAATACGGTTATCCTTTGAGTCTTTGAAGTTGATTTTGAGTCAGGGTATAGACATCGTGGAAAAACGTGTTCTCGTTCCCCCTTTTTGATTTCATCTCCACAATAAACGCATATTTTCATAGATATCTCCCACAAAGAAAGAATCGAATATTATTTCAGCTATAATGAATAATGTATTTATTCTAATGTTGAATTGATCGAAAGCCAATGAGTCGGTAAACTTTGACTGAAAGGACATAATGGAGTTGCAAGTTCGCTAAAGATAACTAGCTGAAATTTCATCAACTGACGGGAGGATCCATGAGGAAAACCAAAATCATCATCATCATTACGCTAACTGCCCTGGCAACAATCATTATAATTGTTCTTCCGTGGTATTTGTTTCAATTAGGGTTGCAGATCGGTTATGCAATTGCATTATGGGCTGGTTTTTTAATGGTGTCAGTGTTATCGTTTATAGTTGGTTATAAACTCAAGACATTGAATCCGACGTCGGATTAACAAAATTTTCTACTAATGAATTTGGACTTCAATTCAAACCTATGTTATAATAGCACACAAGTTCTATTATAGGTGATATAATAACATATGTGTCCGAAATACAATTAACCCAAACCTACGGCGATCACGGACTGCGCTTTGCTGGTCCCGATTTACTTGATTATGCTATGATATTCGAGATCAAGGGCGGTGAATATGACGGGGAGCGGTTGAAGATTGACAGTTCCTATCATCCCTGCTGCGGGATGTTGGATAAACGCTTTCCTCTTTGGGAATAATAAACGCTGGTACATTAGATTGAAAAGATGCGCCCAAAATCAGCGAGAAGAACAGGGCGATTACAGGTTGAGATATACCATTTGAAATTCGGATGTTTTATTTAGGAACATCAGTTGTAAAATCTGTATGAAGAATTTTTCGCGTTTTTTAATTTTATTTTAATATAAAATTAACCTCTAAATATACTTTCAAACGGTTTCCAATCATTTTCTGCTGGAACCATATCATTATATTCGTCTGAATTACAGTATTCCCAAATACCATTCGCAAATCTAACGATTCCACCAATATAATCATCACCTAATTCAATGATTTTCTTTCCTAGGGCAGAAGCTCTACCCTGTGTATTTAAAGTTGTTCCTGCCTTAGTATCAAATATTCCAGTTTTTCCATTCATAAATTTAATGATCCAATCAGGAAAAAAAAGTGAATCTTTTTGATCTCTTACATTAAAATATTTCAATGAATAGGCGTCTTTACCACTATCACCATTCTTGAACCACCAGAAAACATAGTCTTTTCTTCCATCAATATATTTAATAAATTCAATTTCATTTCTTTTCCCTGAGTAGTCTCTAATATAACATTTATCCATCACACAAAATTCTTGTGGAACTTCTATGTAATCATCAGTAAATTGATATTCCAAACCATTCAGCCTAAATACACTATCAGACTCAGACATCAATGATTGATATCTTTCCTGAAGAATTGAATTCAATATTGGTCGATAATCTTTTAAGGATTTTGTAATTGCAGGTCTAAAAACGCTACTTGCTTCTTTAAAAACATCATGAATAAAAACGCTATAAATTTCTTTTACATCGGAATCAAATATTCTTCCAAACCATACTCTTATTGCAGACTTGAAAGTAGACCAAGATCTTGAAACATTTGAAATTTTAGCTTCTTCATCCGTTTGTTCCGTTAATAATTTATAACATAGAAAATTGAATGTTTTCTCAATGTCATTTTGAGACATTTCAAACTTTTCATTTTTCCCTTGTGTTTGTAATTCTAAAGCTAGCTTGTCAATATCAGATATTTCAGCATTAACTAATAACTGACTATATACTTTTACCCCAATGTCTACTCCATGAGCTGTCAGTTTACTCTTTCTTTCTTGTGGATTATCACGTTCAGTTATTCCAAAGTACTCATTCATTGACTTAATGAAACTAACCTGAAATCTTACGGAATCAGCAAGATCACCGTAATCTACTCTCGATAAAAATGAAGACTCAAGCTTGAAATCCTCTATATAATCTTGAAATTCTTCCTTGATTTTTGATTTGTGAATATATGGTTTATTACCGGTGATATTCTGATAATCACCATTAATGTCATTACTACTGTAATTTGTGTATAGAAAACCAGTTCGCAAATCTGGATAATACAAATAATCTTCAATTTTATGTGGTTCTGCCATTCTTAAGATGCGACCCACCGTCTGGGCATAAAAGGTGCTTGATGTAATTTCACGAAACATAATTAATACATGCGCACGAGGACAATCCCATCCTGTACCTGCGGCCTGCTTAAATAATAGATATTCATGTTCATCATCGTTTTCTTCTAAGAAGTCAGGCTTTTCGTGGCCAGTGAACCACTTTGCAATTTTGTTTTCTTCAATACCTAAATCGTGTAGATATTCACTTGCTATCTCTTCTTTAGTTTTTTCTCCTCGTTCAATAAGTGAGTTATCATCATTAGGTAATTGAATAAGAACTAAAGGATTAATTTTTTTACCAAGTTCTTTATACTGTTTCTTCAATTCTTCTCTTTTTGATACACCGAAATTCAGTAAAACTTGATCAAGGTCTTCACCCTCATGTTTCCTTAATTCTTCATTTGGAGTAACAATAATTTTTTCTTTTATTAAACCTTCTTCCACTACCCTATGGCGCGGAACCTCAATAAAACTATTTTTACGTCTCGCATTCAATTCATCATCACTTGAAGGAGTTGCAGATATTCCATATATTACCTTTGGATTTATGTAGTCAATAATCTCTTGAGCCAAAGCTGTTGTTCTATTTTTATGGATTTCATCAACAACTAAGATAATTTCCTTATTATCATTATGTGTTTCATCAATTAAATCTTCCCAATAAACACCAGATTCCATTCTCATTTCTGGATTTTCTGGCCTTCGTAAAATTCTATTTTCTGCTGATCTTGAAACTAATTTCTGCCAATTTACAAATAAAATATCATTTTTTAATAATTTGCCATTATTAATATCATTTATGGTTAACAAATTATTACCCAGCGAATTTGGAAAGTACTCCTTAAATTTATCTCTACTTTGCATTGCCAAATCATCACTAAAAGTAATCCAAATATAAGCTTTTTCTGGATCCCAATTTGGTATATTATTCAGACGATTAATAAAACAAGCTGATATGAATGTCTTTCCACTTCCTGTTGGAGATTTTAAAAGAATTGGAATTTGCATTTCAGGATCTCCCCAAAGATTTATTAAAGTTGTTGATAATTCTTTAATTGCATCTTCTTGAAATGGTAAAGGTGTGAATTTAGGCATTATTTCCTCAAATCAAATATAGTTTTGTAAATATCGAGAATAGGCTGTGGTATTGGTTTTACTGATATGTTTTCTTTATGAATGAATTGATTATCAAACTCGTGTACACCCCAACTAAAAATAAATACAGACATAGGCTCTTCAAACTTAAGAACTAAATCTTTAAATTCTTTAAACATACTCAAATCTTCCCGAAAATAGATTGCTGAAATTTTTTCTTCATTTGTGAAAAATTGATAATGGCTTGACCGTAATTCTTCAATTTCATACAGTGTGTTTTCTGCAATAGCTATTAATTCTCCAGCATGGCAAGCTAGAGCTATTTTATCTTCATCACTCGCATTAATATAATGATGTTTTCCAATAAAATCGGTTTTGTAGTATTTCAATGAACCCCCGACACCTTCCAAAACATTTACGCCATTATTTTGAAAACCATTAATTACATACTTTAGTCTAGGATAACAAACATCCGTACATATCTCATTTTCATTATTTGTTACTAAAATAATTTGCCTATCTTTTTTATCATTCTCATTTAGTTCCATAACAGCATGACCTGCTGTACCTGATCCTGCAAAAAAATCTATAATAATTTTTGGATTAGGATGAACAGAATTAATTAAGTATTTTGCAACGCTAACTGGCTTTGCATAAGGAAACTCAAGTCCAATATTTTGAAAAAAAGCGTCATCGCTACTGCCATCTGAAAAAATGGATGGTGTATTTTCACTCATATGTTCCTTAAGTAAATATTTTCTTCTTGGTTGAATAGTTTCATCTTGTCCAAAAATTATTTCACCTTTACAAATTTTTCCATCGGGCAATACTTCAATTTCATTATCACCAAGTAGTCCTTCCATAGTACCAGGGGGATTACGCCAGCCTCGCTTTGGAACTGGGCATTCTTTCTCAGTTATCGGATGAATTAAAGGAATGAAATAGTCTTCAGGGGCTTGTTTTTTATTTGGCCATGCCATTGAAACTGATTGATAGACATTTCCATGAATATCTATGTACTTATATGCTTTCTCCCCTGAACTAAAATCTTGCCGTGAAAGCCACGATTGAAATTCTTTATTTACTATTTCTATATCGTAATCAACCTGAAATAAGGTGGAAATATCCTCAGAAAACTCAAATGGTTTTAAAATGTCAAGCAATTCATCAGGTATATGTTTTTCTCCAATTTTGGAGAATAATTGGTCTGCTTTTTTTAATATTTGAAGCGCATTGGGTTTGGGGCGATTTAATGTATCATTTAGTTTTAAAAATTCTGATTTATTTTTAGCAAAACACAAAACATATTCATGCATTGTTGCTACACCCTTTGCATCTCCTTTGGGATTTAATTTATTCCAAATCATCACTCCTAAATCGTTCTTAGTTTTAAAAATACTATTAGTAAGAAGTAATCCTAAATTATATAATTCATTTTCATCAATATGGATGATTATTATGCCTGTATCCGATAACAATTCTCTAGCAATAAGTAATCTTTTATACATAAAAGAGAGCCAATAACTATGTCGGAATGGACTATCTATTGGAACAGGTGTGCCATCTGGGAATTCGTCAATAATTCTCTTATCTCGATACTTGAAAACATCTTTCCCTTTAGTATCACCTGTGTTGTATGGGGGATCTATATAAATAACATCAATTTGTCCATGGTGGGTGTAATTTAAGCATGTTAATGCGTGGTAATTGTCTCCCTCAATTAAAATGTGGGTTGGTTTGCCATCCTCGTTTATTATAGTTTTATCTTTTTCTTCTTTTAAAATAGGGATCTTATTTTCAACATCGTCTTCAAAGGCCTCGGCAATTTCTAACCAATACAAGCCATAAGAATCTTTCTTTATCTTATGATGCGTTCTTCTTAATTCCTTTTCTAAATTTGATATTTGATTGAGTAATTCACTTTCCTTATTTATGGTCATAGAAATCCTTAATTCTCTGAACTGGCAAAAATTAGTTGTGTAAACGGTCAAAATATAAAATTTTTATTCCAAATATTCATGAATAAAATCATTAAAACAAAATTGGAAAGAAATAATTCCTACTTATATTTGTTGAAAAATTGCAAGTTACTTTATTACTTAATCTTTCTATAAAATAATTAATTTTTATCATAAATTTTATTAAGTGTTACCTTAGAACGTGTTATTTCGAGAAATTCCTTTTTGCTTTTCCCAATCCTTAGAAAATGAAACATTTTCACAAATAGCTGGCAATGAAAGTTTAATATCCTTTCAATTTTCTGTAAATCTTGGCACAATATCTGCTTCTCTAATGATTTCAAGAAGTTAGCGCGTTTAGTTTATTTTGTGTTAACTCAAGATCGATTACTTATTTTATGAATATTGAAGAATTAAGTAATTTGTGATATTCCATTTTCGTTAACCGCCAATATCCTATTAATTATCTTGGATCAATCGTAAGGCTTCTAAAGACCTGTCTGCAATTCGGTCAATCATTGTTTATTATAAGTGATAATAAATAAAAACCAATGCTTTTAAAAAATTCTTCCTCTCTCAGTATAGTAAAGAGTTTGCTAAAATAAGATGAAAAAGAATATCTCGTTTTTTCGCAAACTATTTTGTAATTTTCTTAATCATGCTGTTACTACTTGGCTCCTTATCAAAAAGGGTCGCTATAGTGAAGTGCGACCCTTTTTGATTTTGGGGTGAAGTATTTTTAACTCACCATCTCCCCCTTCCCATTCTTATTCTCCGCGTATTCCGCCAGCACATTCGTCATCATTGCCCAGGTTTCCTCGTCTCCAGCAAACTGGACATTGCTTTCTTTGAGTGCCTCAGCTATCTCCTGCGGGGACAGTTCAAAGCCAGCGCCGTACTGGATCAGCTCTTCTTTGGTACGGGGAGGCTTCTCACCTTCTACCAGCCAGGTGTAGAACTTAGCAAACCAGTCGGTATCCGGTTTGTTCCTGACCAGATCCGCCAGATCAGCAGCACGGGACTTGGACACGATTGCGTTGTGATCGGTGTCCATATCAATCACGAAGGTGAATTCATACTCGATCCCTGCCCGTTGGACAGGCGCCAGCCCAACCTTCTTGATGGTGGTACGCCCCTGACCATCCTTTTGCATGTCGTACTCCATTTTGGAGCGCATGGTGGCAATCACGTGCATATCAGCACGCATGATGCGGTGGACGAGCTTGCGGTGTTTGGGGGTCACTTTGCGCCAGGCGGCATAGCTGTTGCCCTTGAGCTGCGCGGCGGCTTGATCCACCTGATCGAGTGCGCCGCCTTCATCATCCCAGGCATGGGAGAGGGAGTCGATGATCAGGACCTCATAGCCTGCCCCCTCAGCCGCATTGATCACCTCCACATAGTTCAGCGGGTCAAAATAGTCCAGCTCCACCACATCGAAGTTGAACAGGTCTGCGTAGAGTTTGGCGCTCCCACGTTCGGTATCCAGGAAGGCAATCTTCCCCTCCGGGACCTTGTGGGGGCTTGCGGCGCCTGTCAGGGCGGATGCCAGGATCAGGGATGTGTAGGTTTTCCCTGCACCTGTCGGTCCGTCCAGAGCGAAGCGTCCCTTGATTTGCTGACGTACAGCTTTTTGAAATTGGATAGACATAAGTGTCCTTTCTCTAAATGCCCCTTAGGTGCGCGCGGCACTGTCGGGGCAGGATTGACTGAATTGGCAGTAGTTACACAGGAATCCGGCGTCGGATTGGGGTGGGGTACCGGATTTGATGGCTTGTTCAAGCTCGTCCTTACGGGAGAGGACAAATGCCTCAATCTCCTCCATCAGCTCGATGTTGACGCGAACCATGGCTGTCCCGTGGTGCCCGTTGCGGTCGAATTTCCCGCACACTGGGCAGTAGAAGCCGTCGGACTTTTTGACCAGGGG
>Ga0209121_10000909_pt1 | contig 31579 bp, 27 predicted proteins | sample Cruoilmetagenom3_FD_187292 | JGI IMG/M metagenome (GOLD analysis project Ga0209121, IMG submission 187292) | Oil polluted marine microbial communities from Coal Oil Point, Santa Barbara, California, USA - Sample 3 (SPAdes) (version 2) | ecosystem: Environmental > Aquatic > Marine > Oil seeps ...
ATTGAATCATGCCAGGTCGTGAAAAACCCCTGGTACTATGGCTGGGGAATTCGCCTGACCCCTCATGGCTGGCTCTATAATGTTTCTGGCTCTTATGCCGTTGAAATTAAGATGAAAACAGGTAAGGAATATCAAATTGGCACCGATATTCCGAATGACCTTGAGAAAGTCATTCGACAGTCCATTGAGGGAACGGCGAGGTGACGGCGTATAACAGTGTGTTTGCGGTTCACTTCGCTTCATGCAAACCCCGCCGTTGGCAGGGCTTCGCAACCACGCAAAACGTTAGACTAAAGGCACGAAGGGAAACAAGATGTTCAAACAACTCTTGCTGACTCTTGGGCGTGGTCTGGCGATGTTGGCGGCGGTGTATGTGCCTACATTTGCCCTGGTGTCGGTCGTCATCATCTCAGGGACCTCACTGGAGGCCGCGATTCCTTTGACGATAGGGATTAGCCTGGGAATTGCGTTGATCCTCATGGCGACTGTCGGTGGCAGGCGGTTCGGATCCTTTGGATTTCGTCCCGCGGGGGCTAAAGCGCTTGGGTGGAGTCTTTGCCTGGGCGTGGCGGTGGCTGCTCTCCTGCGGTGGTTTGCCATGGTGATGAACGTGCAACAGCCCCCTATGACGGGGCTGGCGACCTGGCAAGTCATCCTATTTTTCTGGGTAGCCGCTCCGGTTCAGGAAGAGGTGATCTTCCGGGGGTTGCTGCAAGGGATACTACAGCGTGGTTTTCCAGTCCTCATCCCGGCCGCCCGGTGGAAGTTTTCAGTCGCTGCCCTCATCTCGGCGGTGGCGTTCGCACTAGTGCACCTGGCGCTGCCCACTGTTGGGATGTCGTCTGGAGCAACGGCCTTTGTCGTGGCCAGCGCGCTGATCCTTGGATTGGTGACAGGGCAGTTGCGCTGGAGTACTGGAAGTCTGGCGCCTTGTTTTGTGATCCATGCTCTGTTCAATATCATCATCGGCTGAGGGAAGGAAAATCATGGCAAAAGGTGACCTCGCTCTATGCCTTTGGGACACTAGTTTGGCCTGGCTATGGCATCTCCCTTAATCGTAGCAACGTAGGGGCTAAACGATGTCCCCGACTGGGTAGCCGGTACAAACAGCCGGTTTGTGGCTTCTCTCCGTTTCGCCCAATGCTAGCGCACTGCACAAACCGGCAACACGTAGAGGCGGGTTGGCGGATTGCTTTTGTCAGTTGGGAAGGGGGCTCCCCGCTTGGGCGATATTCGCGACGTCGCCTATCTCGCGGGTAAGCGGTGCAGCCTCAATGCATCCTCAGGTCCCTGCGTTCTTTCTTCCGTTTCTTTCCCCATCTGCTGTAGCGACGTCGCAAACTGACACAGCCGCTAGGCGACCGGGTTGTTTCATCGTGGTCCCTTCTTCGCCTGACCCGCCAGGGTATCCAACAGCGCCGTCAGCCCCAGGAGGTAACTGCGCCAGCCGAAGCCGCTGATCCGTCCCACGCATACCGGCGCGATGAGCGACCTATGGCGGAACGGCTCGCGGGCGCAGACGTTCGAGAGGTGCACCTCCACCGTAGGAATCCCCACACCGGCGACCGCGTCACGCAGCGCGATGCTGGTGTGGGTGTAGGCGCCGAGGTTGACGAGCACGCCATCGGCCCAGTCCATCGCCTCGTGCAGCGCATCAATGAGCGCGCCCTCGTGGTTGGACTGCACGATGCGTAGTTCCGCACTGCGCTCGTTCGCGGCTTCGCGCAGCGTCGCGTTGATCTCGTCCAGCGTCACGCAGCCATAGGTTTCGGGCTCCCGCCGCCCCAGCAGGTTGAGGTTGGGGCCGTGGAGAACCAGAATCTTGGCCAGAATCTTGGAATTACGATTGGTCATCTCTCACCTCGCACCCATGTTACGTAGGATGGACTTGACGACGTGGGGTGGGACGTCCTCTGCGATCTCCACCTCGCCGACGGCGTGGGGGAGCACCCAGCGCAGCCCACGCCCGCGCCGCTTCTTATCGTGCGCCATCGCCTCCCAGATGGAGTCGGTGTCGAAAGGGGGACACCGCACCGGCAGCCCCCAGGCCGTGAGGACCGCCTCAATGCGGCCGGTGAGCGACGGATCGGCCTGGCCCAGTTCGACCGCGATCCGCGCCGCAGCCACCATCCCAATGCTGACCGCTTCACCGTGACGCATCGAAAAACCGCTCAGCCGCTCCAGCGCGTGGCCGACGGTGTGGCCCAGGTTGAGCACAGCGCGGCGGCCTTGCTCGAAGGGATCCTCCTCGACGATTCCGATCTTGACGCGGAGTGCGCGAGCGATTTGCAGTCTGCAATCTGCAATTGCCTCCAATTCGGCGAAGAGGCCCGGGTCGCCGATGACGCCGTGTTTGATCACCTCGGCCAGGCTGGAGCGGATCTCCTCGGCGGGCAGCGTCGCCAGCACGGTGGGGTCAATCACCACTAGCGCGGGCTGCTTGAACGCGCCGGCGAGGTTCTTGCCCTGGGGAAGGTCAACGCCCGTCTTGCCGCCCACGCTGGCGTCCACCATCGCCAGCAGCGTCGTGGGTACCTGGACGAAGCGGATGCCCCGCATGAAGGTCGCCGCCGCGAAGCCCGCCACGTCGCCGGTCACGCCACCGCCCAGCGAGAGCACCGTACCGCTGCGATCCAGCCCCTCGGCGAGAAACTGGTCGTAGAGCGCCGTGACGGTGGTGAGTATCTTGTGCTGCTCTCCGTCCGGGATAGAACAGGCGAAGGGCCGAAATCCCGCCGACTGCAGTGCATTCTCGACCTGCGCGCCGTAGAGTCGCGCGACGACGAGGTTGGAGACGACAGCGACACGGCTGCCTTCGGGGGCGCTGGTTGCACGCAACAGGCCGCCGGCGTGCGCCAGCAGCCCGTCGCCGATATGGATGGGATACTCACCGCCGGGATGATGGATAGAGAGGGTGATGACGTTGGCGATTTTGATCACTTGTGCGGCCACCTCCTCAACCGAAAGGTGGGTAGTGTCAATCTGCCAGGGGATGGCCCGATATGCCTCGCGGCGCACCTCCAGCAACCGCTTGATCTCGGCGCGGGGATCGGCCACGTGGAGCAGCGGCCTATCGGAGTTGTCTGCGTCGTTCACTCGCCGCAGGATCTCGTCCACGTCGCAGGTCAGGCAGATAACGGTGCCGCTTTTCATCATCAGTGTCCGGTTGGCGGGGTACACCAGCGCCCCGCCGCCGGTGGCGATCACTAGCCCCTGCTGTGCACTCAGTTCCTCGCAGAGTGCAGCCTCCATTTGCCGGAATGCTCCTTCCCCGTCCTCGGCGAAGATGCGCGGGATAGACTTGCTCGCCCGCGCCTCGATCTCCGCGTCCATATCCACGAATCGGCATCCCAGCCACCGTGCAACCTCCTGACCGACGATGGTCTTGCCTGTTCCCATAAACCCGGTCACGACGACGTTGCTCATCTTGGTCATTTGTCATTTGTCATTAGTCATTTTCCTCGCGCCATCTCCGCCAGGCTATCGCCGCCCAGTTTCTCGATCAGCGCGTCCGCCAGTACCCAGGCGACCATCGCCTCGCCGACGACCGACGCGGCAGGCACAGCGCAGATGTCGGAGCGCTGGTACTGGGTCGTGGCCGGTTCGCCCGTCGCCAGGTCCACCGAGTGCAGCGGCGTGACAGTGGTTGGAATGGGCTTCATCGCCGCCCGCACCACGATAGCTTGGCCGTTGCTCATTCCTCCCTCAATACCCCCCGCTCGATTCGACGTGCGCATCACATGCGGGATCTGAGACTTGAGATTTGGCATTTGGGATTTGGGATTTAGGACTTGAAATTCGTCGTGCACCTGCGTGCCGGGGCAACGGGCATTCTCGAACGCCGGCCCGATCTCCACTCCCTTGACCGCAGGGATGGACATCACCGCCGCTGCCAGCCGCGCATCAAGCCGCCGGTCCCAGTGGACGTGGCTGCCCAGCCCGACCGGTACGCCCGTGGCGCTGACGACGAAGACGCCACCGAGGGAATCGCCCGCCTGGCGCGCCGCGTCAATCGCTGCCCGCATCCGCGCGGCGGCCTCCTCGTCGGGGCAGCGCACGTCACTGGCCTCGGACAGCACCCTGAGTTCCTCCGGTGGCAGATCGAGCACCGTCGCGACGACACCACCAATCTCGACGACAGTGCTGCCAACAGCGACGTCGAAGGCGGTCAGGAGTTGTTTTGCCAGCGCGCCGACCGCCACCCGCGCCGCCGTCTCCCGTGCGCTGGCCCGCTCCAGCACCGGCCGCGCGTCGTCCAGGCCATACTTGACTAGCCCTGCGTAGTCGGCGTGACCAGGGCGGGGCACGGTCAAGCGCGGCAGGTCGCCCGCGGTCCAGCGGTCGCGCCAGTTGGCCCAGTCCCGGTTCTTGATGCGCAGCGCGACCGGCGCGCCCGTCGTCCGGCCCGCGATCACGCCGCCCAGGATCTCCACCCGGTCCCGCTCGATCTTCATCCGCCCGCCGCGGCCATAACCGCCCTGCCGGCGGGCCAGGTCGCGGTTGATCGCCTCGACATCCACCGTTAGCCCAGCCGGCAGCCCCTCCACAATGGCGGTCAGGCAGGGGCCGTGGGATTCACCGGCGGTCAGGAATCGCAGCATTGTCACCTCCCCAGCGCCCGCTCGCAGGCAACCCGCATCAGCGCGGCAATCTCGTTTATTGTCAGGCCCTGATTGGTCCACATATCGAACGCCAACGCCCCCTGCCGCACGAGCATCCCCAGCCCGTCAATCGCGTGTGCGCCCGATTCCCGCGCTTGCCGCAAGAGGTGCGTCTCCGACGGGTTGTAGACCAGGTCGAACACGGTCAGATGTGCCGGGACAGGCACGGCGTCGGGCCATACGGAACCGTCCACGTGGGGCCACATTCCAACGGTCGTCGCATTGACCAGCAGATCGGCGGCGCGGGTGGACTCGACCAGCGCCTCCGGCGTGAGAGGCAGGACGCGCAACCGGGATGACCCCCCGTGGCGGCTGCCCAGGTCCGAGACGAGCGCCCAGGCTCGCTCCGGCGTGCGGTTGAGCACCACGATCTCCCCTGTGCCCGACCACAGCAGGCCGAAGACTACCGCCCGCGCTGCGCCGCCTGCGCCAACGATGACGGCGTTCCCCCCGTCCTCCGGTTCAAACCCACCCAGCCGCAGCGCGCCGACGAAGCCTTTGTCATCGGTGTTGTAGCCACCGATGATCGGCTTCCTGTCCGCGCACCGTCCAATGACGAGGGTGTTGACCGCGCCAAGTTCCCGTGCGCTAGGGGCGGTGGAATCGAGCATGGGCATCACCGCCTGCTTGTGCGGGACAGTCACGTTGGCGCCATGGAAGCCCAGCGCGGCTAACCCGCGCACAGCCGCTTCGACCTGCCCCGGTGGCACCGGCAGCGGGACATAGCGCCAGTTCAGCCCTAGGGCGTCAAAGGCTCCGTTGTGCATTGCCGGTGAGAGGCTGTGCTCCACCGGCCAGCCGATCAGTCCAACCAGTTGCGTGTGTCCGTCAATCATATCAGCAGTCAGCCTGTTAGTTTCCGCATCAATTCAACGAAGCCAGGAAAGGAATCGGCTATACATTCCGTGTTCTCAATCACGATCTCTTCCTCTGCGATCAGGCCGGCCACGGTCAGCGCCATCGCCAGCCGGTGGTCGCCGTGACTGTCCACCACCGCGCCGCGCAGCGGGGTCGGCCCCTCTATTATAAACCCATCGGGGAGCGGGTCAATGCACGCGCCTAGCGCCCGCAGTTCGGCGGCGAGGACGGCGATGCGGTCGGTCTCTTTGACGCGCAGTTCAGCCGCGTCGCGCACCACCGTGTCGCCGCGCGCCTGCGTCGCGGCGACCGCCAGCACCGGGAACTCGTCAATCATGCGCACCACCGTGTCGCCGCCGACCTCCACGCCGGCGAGGTCCGACGCCCGCACCGTCACGTCGGCCACCGGCTCGTTTCCCTGCTCGCGCTCGTTATCCGGCGCGAGTTCCGCCCCCATCGCCCGCAACACGTCCAGCAACCCCGTGCGGGTGGGGTTGACACCCACGCCCTCGACCGTAACCTCGGAGCCAGGCACCAGCGCCGCCGTGACCAGTGGGAAGGCCGCCGAAGAGATGTCGCCGGGGATGATGAGGGAGAGGGGGGAGAGGGACGAGGGGCTAGGGGCGAGGGTGACGGTCAGGCCAGTCGTTTCGATGTCGGCTCCCATCGCGGCGAGCATCAGTTCGGTGTGGTCGCGGGCGGGGCCGGGTTGGTGGATGGTGGTCGGGCCACCGGCGTACAGCCCGGCCAGGAAGAGTGCGCTCTTGACCTGGGCACTGGCGACGGGCAAGGTGTGATTGTAGCCGCGCAGCCGCCGCCCACGAATGGCGAGGGGAGCGTGGCCATCGGTGTCCTCAATGTCGGCACCCATCCGGCGGAGCGGCTCGACGATACGGCGCATGGGGCGGCGGAGCAATTGGGGGGCACCGGTGAGCGCACTGGCGAACGGTTGGCCCGCCAGGATGCCCGCCAGCAACCGCATCGTCGTGCCGGAGCGGACGCAGTTCAGCGGCGCGGCGGGCGCCCGCAGTCCGCGTAGCCCGCACCCGTGGACGGTCAGCATAGTGGAGTCGTGTGTCTCCACCTCGACGCCCAGCGCCCGCAGGCAGGCCAGCGTCGCCAGGCAGTCGCCGCAGGGGAGGAAGCCACGGATCTGGCTTACCCCGTCGGCCAGAGCGCCGAGCAGCAGCGCCCGGTGGGAGATGGATTTGTCGCCCGGCACGCGCACGCGCAATGGTGCGCCGGGATGTACGGTCAACCGGCTCACGGGAACATCTCCTTCCGTTTCGCCCGCATAGTGCTCAGTACAGCCCGCATCTCTTTTTCGTCACCGGCCTCCACCAGGCGGGTCAGGTGACGCAGTTGTGTCTGGTAGGTGTCCAACGCTTTTAGCACCTCTTCCCGGTTGGTCAGCAGGATATCCATCATCATGGTCACGTCGCTGCCGGCCACGCGCGACGTGTCGCGGAAACCGCCGGCCACGATCTCCCACGCCGCCGGGTCGGCCGAGGTCGTGGTATCCGCCGTGGCGACGAGCGCGCAGGCCAGCAGGTAGGGCAAGTGGCTGACGGTGGCGACCAGGTAATCCTGACGTTCTGGTTCGAGCACCAGTGGACTTGCGCCGACGGCCTCGGCCAGTGCGCGGCCCAGCGCCAGCGCCGCCTCCGAGGTGCGCGGCAGTGGGGTGAGAATAAAGGTGCAACCCTGGTAAAGCGCAGAGTCCGCCGCCTCGATTCCCGATACTTCCTTGCCGCACATCGGGTGTCCGCCCAATGGCTGAACGTGGCCGGGCAGTCGTGCCATCTCTGCGACGATCTGTGCCTTGGTGCTGCCCAGGTCCATCAGCAGGCATCCCTCGGGCAGGAGCGGCCCGATCTCGGCCAATTGCCGCACGATAACGCGCACCGGCGTCGCCAGGACGACCACGTCCGCCTGACGCACGCCGCGCGCCAGATCGGTTGTGCCCCGGTCAACCAGGCCGCGCGCCAGCGCCGTCTCGACCATCTCTGCGCGCCGCGCTACGCCGACGACGGCCTGGCATTGCCCGCGCAGCGCCCCGGCCAGCGAGCCGCCCATCAGCCCCAGCCCGACGATGGTCACTTGCGCGTCTGCCAGCCTCTTCACAGCGTCCTCCCGACCGCTTCGGCCACGGGCCGCAAACCCCGCATCAGCGCGGCGAAACGGGCCGGCTTGAGGGACTGCGCTCCGTCCGAGAGGGCTTTTTCAGGATGGGGATGTACCTCAACGATCAGCCCGTCGGCGCCGGCCGCCACGGCCGCCCGCGAGACCGGCTCTACCAGTGCCCATTTGCCGGTGCTATGGCTGGGGTCCACGACGACCGGCAGGTGGCTGAGTTGCTTGAGCAGTGGCACGGCGCTGATGTCGAGCGTGTTGCGGGTGTACTGCTCGAACGTGCGGATGCCACGCTCACATAGGATGATACGGTCGTTGCCGTGGGAGAGGATGTACTCGGCCGCCATCAGCAGTTCCTCAATGGTAGACATCATCCCTCGCTTGAGCAGCACCGGCCGCTGCGCCTCGCCGACGGCGTGCAGGAGGGCATAGTTCTGCATATTCCGCGCGCCGATCTGGAGGATATCGGCATAGGTGATGACCAGCGGCACCATCTGGGAATCCATCACTTCGGTGACGACCGGGAGCCCTGTCTCCTCGCGTGCCTCGGCCAGGAGCCGCAGCCCCTCCTCGCCCAGGCCCTGGAAACTGTAGGGAGAAGTGCGCGGTTTGAAAGCCCCGCCACGCAGCACCTGGGCCCCGGCCTCCTTGACGGCGCGCGCAGTTTCCAGCAGTTGGTCGTGGCTCTCGACGGCGCACGGGCCGGCCATCACGACCACCTGCTTGCCACCAACTTTTACCCCGTTCACCGAGACGATGGTATCTCGCGGGTGGAACTCGCGACTGGCCAGTTTGAAGGGGCGCAGGATGGGCACCGTGTGCTCGACACCGGCCATCCGTTCGATTGGCTCCCGCTCCAACGGGCGCCCGTTGCCGATGATGCCGATGATGGTGCGCTCCTCACCTTCCGAGATGTGCACCTGGCAGCCCAACCGCTCAATGCGAGCGGTGACGTTGGCGATCTGAGCCTTGGTCGCACTTTGTTTCATCACGACGATCATGTAATTACCTCCTGATGCATACGTAGTGTAGTAGCGACTTTAGTCGTTTCCACTGCGCAACAAGCGACTAAAGTCGCCACTACAAGCCGTCATACCATGACTTTGTTCTCAAGAACAGGTGTCGTCGCCGCCGGATAGGAGCCTAGTAGTTTGACGAACGAGGAGCGCCGGAGCAGCCCCATGATGGCCGCTTCGCACCCTGGGTCCTGACAGTGTCCCTCAAAGTCCAGGTAAAAGATATACTGCCATGGCCGGTTGAGGCGCGGGCGCGACTCGATCTTGGCGAGGTTGATGCGCCGCCTGGCAAACTCTCCCAGGCACTCGTAGAGTACCCCGGGTTGGTGAGGGGTAGAAAAGACGAGGGATGTTTTGTTTCGCTGTGCGCGGGGCGGGCCCTCTGTAGCGAGAACGAAAAAACGGGTATAGTTGAAGGGAAAATCCTCAATGTTCTGGTCAAATATCTCCAGGCCATATAGTTCGGCGGCCAATGCGCCGGCAATCACGGCGACACCCGGCTCCGGGTTAGCCGCCAGGTTGCGGGCACTGCCGGCGGTATCGAACGCGGGCTCGGGTTCCAGTCCGTGGCGGTTCAAGTAACGCTGGCACTGAGACAACGCCTGTGGGTGCGACCGCACGCGCTTTAGATCGCCAAGTTTGGTGCCGGGGAGAGCAAGCAGCGTATGTCGCACGCGCAGGATCACCTCGGCGTGGATGCGCAGGTCGTGCTCCATCAACAGTTCGTAAGACCGGGTTACAGAGCCAGCGACGGTATTCTCCACCGGCAACATCCCGTAGTCGGCATCGCCGCTCTCCACGGCCGGGAATATGTCAGCCAGCGTTCTGCAGGGGATGCTCTCTATCTCTGGACCAAAGAACTGGTGGATGGCCTCCTCCGAATAAGCCCCGCTGACACCTTGAAATGCTACTCTAGTCATATTTCTATTCCTCCTCCACGAGGTCAGGCCGCAACGCGCGGGCGCTGCCTAGATAAACGTGCCGAATTTGGCCGGGAGGCCGGTCAGTGTTCCAGAGCACCAGTGCCCGGATGCAGCGCGGCAGGCTGCCCACGACCGCCATCTCCTGCATACACAGTAATGGTGTGTTCACCCAACCCATCTCGCGGGCGGCGCGGGCCGGGTAGGCCGCGTCCAGATCGGACGTGGCGGTAAAGATCACGCCGGTCACGTCCCCCACCGCCAGGTCATTGGCAGCGACGATGCGCTCCAATAACTCGCGTGTCGCCGCGATGATGGCATCTCCATCATTGGCATCCACGCTGGTGGCACCACGAATGCCGCGACAGGTCATCCTCATCCTCCTCATAGGTACAAAAAAGACGTGGAGCGGGCTGCTCCACGTCCTTGCGCCATTCTCGGGATTTCGTCTATCCTACACCGACCTCCACCCGCCGTGAAGCAGCCGTCCCATAGACGGGGCAAAATAGTAGTAGGAATAGGCAAAATTGGCGTTATGCTGCCGGTACATCATCTGTGTCGTTCCATCCAGTAACACTTGATGAGATCTCACACGGTTCGGGTTCTCAGGTTGAATATAATCATACTCGCCTCGGCCTGATTTGTCAAGTCAGTTGTTGCACCACAACGTGCCCATGCCGTCCCATTGATGGTTCCGTGGAGGACGACGACCGCTTGACGCCACCGGATTATTGTGGTAGTATGTAAAGCATGGGAAACTGCATTCCAAAGCCCAAATCCCAAACTCCAAATCCCAAAGCGGCTCAACATTCTGAATGTTATTCCGAATCCGAGGGCAATAATGACATATAACAGCTTAGCTGGTGTGGCACAGACGAAGGAGGTAGTCCAATGAAGAAGACCCACCGCTCCTGGTTTCTGGGTACGATAGGCCTGCTGATCGTGCTCGGCCTGATGGCTGGCTGTTATCGGCCAGCCGCTCCCGATGTGACGCCGACCCTTGCAGGCGGTGCGGAAGCTGTCTCGCCGGAGGAAGAAACGCCGGATATAGCGGCCACAGCAATCGCGAACACAACTCTGGCAGCACAGGTGACGGAAGAGGGCGAGGTTTCACCCACTGAAGCGCCCACCGAAGCGCCCACCGAACCGCCCCCCACGGAGACCCAGCCCCCGGCGACCGCGCTTCCCACTCTTGTGCCCACCACACCGCCCACTACGCCCGCGCCGACCCAGACGCCGCCACCCACAGGCGAGGTTACGCATGTGGTCCAGCAGGGCGAGAACCTATTTCGTATCGCGCTGCGCTACGGTACAACGGTGCAGGCGATTGCCAACGCCAATGGCATTGCCAATCCGGCCCTCGTTTGCGCTGGACAGGTGTTGACTATCCCCTCGTCATCAGGCTCTGAACCACCCTCGCTGCCCGCAGGCGAGACTACCTACGTGGTGCAACGTGGCGACAATCTATTCCGCATCGCGCTGCGTTACAATCTGAGTTACATGTACCTGGCGCAGTACAACGGCATCGCCAACCCGGCTAACATCTACGTCGGGCAGGTCATACGCATCCCGTAGTTCACCACATTGATTGTGGTGGCTCGTAGTGGCGGCCTCAGTCGCCAATTACACAGGAGTAGCGACTTTAGTCGCTACTACAAACCTGTCGTATGGTTGCGCCAGTGGAAAACCGCAGAGAGACAGGGGCCGCGGGGTGTCCCACGGCCCTTTGCCTATCGGGTAGGGCAAGATGTCATCTTGTCCTACGGCCTCGTGCTCATCAGGAATGATTACCAGCCTGCAGAACGATAAAGTCAAATACGTGCGCGCGTTGCAGAGCCGGCGGCGCGTTCGCCAGCGGGAGCGGCGCTTCGTCTTTGAGGGGGTGCGGCTAGTCGAAGAGGCTGTCCGCGCTGGCATCCCTCCCGCTTTCGCGTTCTACACTGAGCCGGTAGAGGCCAACGAACGAGGTGGCAGGCTGCTGGTATCATTGCGTGAGGTGAACGTCCCCTGTTACGCCGTGAGTGAGCCGGTGATGGCTGCCTGCTCTGACACTGAGACCCCGCAGGGCATCTTGGCCGTGCTGCCCATGCCCAACCTCCCTCGCCCGGAGTATCCCACTCTCACGCTCATCCTCAATCGCGTGCGGGATCCGGGGAATCTGGGCACCGTACTGCGCACGGCGCTGGCGGCGGGGGTGGAGCAGGTGTTGCTGACGCCTGGCACGGTGGACGGTAGCAACCCCAAGGTGGTGCGGGCAGCAATGGGTGCACACCTGCGTCTCCCGATGGCGGCGCTCAGGTGGGAGGACATCGCCGAAGCGGCGGCTGGCTGCGGTGTGTGGCTGGCGACAGCCGGCGGCGAGACGAACTACACGGCTGTGGATTGGACGCAGCCAGTAGCACTCATCGTGGGGGGCGAGGCGACCGGGGCGGGGGAACGGGCCCGGGCGCTTGCACAGGGGCGGGTCTCTGTCCCGATGGCCCCGGGGGTCGAGTCGCTGAACACAGCGGTGGCGGCGGCAGTGCTTCTCTTCGAGGTGATGCGCCAGAGAGAGACAAAAGAGCGCGGCATGCCTTGACATTTATCGAGATTTCAAGTATAATTAGAACAGTATCCGCCCTGGCATTCTGTCAAGCGGCGTGGGCAAGCCACGTGTGAACTTCCCATCGGGATGTCAGGTGGAAGTATGGTTTTTCCATTGGCGGGGGCCACCGACGGGTGGCCCTCGCGTCATAGTGGGGGTGTATATGTTCAGGGTGGCAATCTTCATTGACGGCGGCTACATGGACAAAGTACTCCGAAACGAGTTTGGTGGAGTGAAAATCAGTTACGATAGATTGGCTTGCGAGATTGCCTACCTGATCCGTCCCGACCTGGATGTTCTGCGCACCTACTACTACCACTGTTTACCATACAAGGGCCATCCGCCTACGCGAAAGGAGTCTAAACGCTTCGGTGCAATGCAATCTTTCCTGGAAAGCCTGGATCGTTTACCTCGGTTTGAGGTGCGAGAGGGGCGGCTGGCCCGCCGTGGTCCAGATGAGCAGGGTCGTTATCACTTCGAACAAAAGATGGTGGACGTTCTCCTGAGCGTTGACTTGGTTCGTCTGAGTACTGGCGGACAGGTCTCGCATGCTGCGTTGGTGGCCGGAGACTCTGACTTTGTACCAGCAGTACAGGCGGCGCGGAATGCAGGTGTATCTGTGTGGCTTTTTCACGGCGAGTATTATCATAACGAGTTGTGGAAATTGGCTGACGAGCGAATTCGCATCAATCCCAAGTTGGTAGAAAAAGTGCGCTGGGTTGGCCGATGATGATTAAACATCGCAGCGCGGCTTGACAAAAGATGGCTTTTGCGGCATAATGTGACCCGCAACCGAACATCGAAAAGGCTGCGACGGAGAAGAGTAGGCGGGGGGAGACCGCCAGGGAGGCGGGGCCGTGGACTGAGAGCCCCGCCCGGAGGAAGCCCGCTAAAGTTCGCTCCCGAGCCGACCCTTGAACGGGCAATCAGCCCAAGTAGGGGGCTCCGCAGGCCCAGCGTTAACGGGGCAACCGATCGCGTTCACAGGCGTCGTCGGTGAAATGAGTGGGCTCCACTGGGAGCCAAGTGGGGTGGTACCACGGGAGAAACACGCTCTCGTCCTCAAGGGCGAGGGCGTTTGTCGTTCTGGATACTGGACAAGGGGGATGCCGATGCTAGACCAATTGAGTCAACTGGAAAACAAAGCCCTGGCCGCGTTGGAGGCGGTAGAGAACAACGACGTATTGACCGCCTGGAACAGGCGCTACCTGGGCAAGAAGGGCGCGCTGACGCTGCTGCTGCGCTCTGTCGGGGAACTGCCAAAGGAGGAGCGCCCGGCCTTCGGGCGAGCCGCCAACCAGGCCAAGACGACGCTGGAGGTGGCCTACGAAGCCCGTGCCGAAGCACTGCGCCAGGGGGAGATGCAGCGTGAACTGGAAGAAGGCGCAATTGACGTCACCTTGCCGGGCCGTCCCACCGGCCCCGGCCATCTGCACATCACCATCCAAACGCTGCGCCAGATTTACGCCATCTTTGCCGAGATGGGCTTCCAGGTCTACGAGACCCCCGATGTCGAGACCGACGAACTGAACTTTGGGCTGCTGAACATGCCGCCCCATCACCCGGCCCGCGACATGTGGGACACCTTCTGGATCAGCGATAAAGTGCTGCTGCGCACGCACACCTCGCCGGGGCAGATTCGAGTGATGCGCGAGCGCTACCCTGAGCCCATCCGCGTCATCCTGCCCGGCAAGTGCTACCGCTACGAGCAAATCAGCGCCCGCTCCGAGCACCAATTCTACCAGGTGGAGGGGCTGGCGATAGGGCATGCCATTGCCCTCACAGACCTCATCGGCACGCTGACCGAGTTCGCGCGACGGCTCTACGGGCCGGAGCGCCGTATCCGCATCCGTGGCTCCTACTTCCCCTTCACCGAGCCCTCTATTGAGGCTGACATGGACTGCATCCTCTGCGGTGGGGAAGGTTGTCGCGTGTGCAAATACTCTGGCTGGCTGGAGGTCGGTGGGGCGGGGATGGTGCACCCGGTCGTGCTGCAAAATGGCGGCTACGACCCCGACGAATGGAGCGGATTTGCCTTCGGGCTGGGGGTTGAGCGGCCGGCGATGCTCAAGTACAGCATTGACGACATCCGCCTGTTCTACGGAAACGACCTGCGGTTCCTGCGACAGTTCTAGGGTCAACGTTATGGCACAGTGGTGGCGGTCTGAGCATCCTATCGTGCTGCTCGTTGCCGTGTTCGTGGTATTGGGTGTGGCATACAGCGTGACCGTGCCGCTGTGGGAAACACCCGATGAGGTGGCGCATTTCGCTTACGTGACTCATCTCGTCAGGACACGCTCTCTACCGCTGCAGCAGATGGGAGTGCTCGACGAAGCACATCAACCCCCGCTGTACTACGTGGTTGCGGCACTGATCAGCAGTGTGGCGGACTTTGATGATGCTACAGGAGCTTACCAACGCAATCCAGGCTTTATCTGGGCCGGACAGGGCGGGTCGGATCATAATGCCGCCCTCCATCATACAGCAGATACTTTCCCTTATCGTGGCATCGCGTTGGCGGCGCACCTGGCGCGGTGGGTCTCGGTACTGACCGGCGCGGTAGCGGTAGCGTTCACCTATGCCATCGCGCGCTGCATCTTCCCTGAGACTCGACGGCTGGCCCTGCTCGCGGCTGCGTTGACCGCGTTCAACCCCCAGTTCCTGTTCGTCAGCGGCAGCGTCAGCCTGGATGGAATGACGGCAATGACGTGTACGCTTGCCCTATGGCAATTGATACGCACGCTTGAAAGGCCGTTACAATGGCAGGGATGGGCATTGACCGGCGTATGGTGCGGATTGGCTGTGCTTTCCAAGCCCAGCGCTTTCGTAGTGGGACTCGTGGCTGGCATGTTGCTCTTGCTGTGCGCGATATGTCACCGCTCGTGGAGCCTGCTGTGGCGCGGTGCACTGGCGTTGGGGATAGCGTTCTTGCTGGTGAGCGGATGGTGGTTCGTGCGGAACTGGGCGTTGTACGGCGATCCCCTGGGCTGGCAGACTTTTCTGACCAACTGGGCGGTCGTGCAGCGCAACAGCAGGGTCAAGTGGAGTGACGTATGCGGGTTCTTCTCCACGCAGTTCCAATCATACTGGGCGCGTTTCGGATGGATGACGGTCTCAGCGCCGAGGTGGATCTACCCGCTGCTACTGGCGTTGTGTGGACTGAGCCTCTTGGGCTGGGGGATATGGCTCTGGCGACGCCGGTACCGCTCGTTGAGTGTGACCCAATCGCTTGGTCTGGTTGCCCTGGTGCTCTTTCCACTGCTGCAGGAAGCGTTCCAATTCCGAAGTGTCTTCGTCTTCAACGCTTCTTGGCACCAGGGACGATACCTTTTTCCTGCTGTTGCCGCGTTAAGTACACTGCTGGCGGCGGGGCTGTGGAATTTGACACCCAACCGTGTGGCACGAACCAAGTCGGTTATGGTGGGGGCAGGTTTGTTGCTCCTGGCGATTGCGATGCCGATCTGGGTGATCCGGCCACAATACGCGCCTCCCACCCTGGCCAAGTGGCAGGTCTGGACTCTGCCTCATCGCTCCGACGTCACTTTTGGCGAACGGATACGGTTGCTGGGCTACCGGGTGGAGCGTGCAGAAGCATCCGATCAGCGCAATGCCACGATAACATTTTACTGGCAAGCCGTACAGCATCCCGACCAGTGCCTGGTGGACAGAAGACATTGTCTCAAGCCAGCACACTCTGACATTGCCGCCAGAGGTGCCATCAGGCGCTTATGAAGTTCGAGTCGGTGTGTATTTTTGGGCCGATGGGTCACGTCTGCCCGCAGTGGAGAATGGTGTCCCTATAGGCGATCTTATCACGCTGGACTCGTCAGTTCTTAGAGTTCCTTGATCTCGACGCAAGACGTCGAGATTCCAAACGGTGAACAGGAGACCCAAAAGATGAAAGTACCCATAAGTTGGCTAAAAGACTATGTGGACATCACCCTCCCCATCCCCCAACTAGCCGAGCGGTTGACGTTGGCCGGGCTGGAGGTGGAGACTGTCGAGTACATCGGCCTGCCGGGGGCCGAATTGGAGTGGGACCCGGAGAAAATCGTCGTCGGCGAACTCCGCGCCGTGCGTCCCCATCCCAAGGCCGACAGGCTGGTCCTGGCCGAGGTGGAGTACGGCGGACCGGAGCCTGAGGTCGTCGTTTCGGGGCCCCCCAGCCTGCTGCCGCTCCGGGGGCAGAGCGACTTGCACCTCAAGGTGGCCTTCGCAATGGAAGGCGCTCGTCTCTACGATGGTCACGCCGAAGGCTGGCGTGTCAGAAAGTTAAAGAAGACCAAGATCCGCGGCGTCCCCTCGCGGGCCATGGTCTGCTCGGAGAAGGAACTGGGCCTCTCCGACGAGCACGTGGACATCATCTACCTGCCCGACGATGCGCCCGTCGGCATACCGCTGGCCGATTACCTGGGCGACGCGGTGTTGGAATTCGATGTCAAGGGACCGTTCGGCCACCTGCAGTCGGTCGTCGGTATCGCCCGCGAGGTGGCGGCGCTGCTGGACGTGCCGCTCAGGAGAGACGCGCTCGAGCCGACTTCCCCCCCAGAGTTGGGGGGAACCGAGGGGGGGCGCCACCCGGCAGAACTGACCCCCACGCCGGATTTTCTGGCGCTGGAGATCGCCGACCCCGACCTGTGCCCGCGTTACTCGGCGGCCTTCATCTGTGGCGTGAGGGTGGGCCCTTCACCCTTCTGGATGCAGATGCGATTGCTGCGCGCCGGAATGCGCCCCATCAACAACATCGTGGACATCACCAACTACGTGATGCTGGAGTTGGGACAGCCGCTGCACGCCTTCGACTACCACGTTCTGCGCTCCAGGCCTGCCCTGAGCGATGCCGAAGGGCCTGGTGACGACCTTCCGGCAATCATCGTGCGCCGTGCCCGCCCCGGTGAGCAGATGAAGACGCTCGACGGCGAACTGCGCACCTTCGACGAGGAGATGTTGCTCATCACCGATGGAGGCGGCCCCGTGGCTGTGGCTGGCGTGATGGGTGGGCTGGAAAGCGAGGTCACAGAGGCGACGACCGATGTCCTCCTGGAAGCGGCCAACTTCCACTTCCTCAACGTCCGCCGCACGTCCCGCTTGCTAGGAATGACGAGCGATGCGAGTCAGCGATTTGGGCGGCGGGTGGACCCGGAGTTGACGGTGAAAGCGGCGGCGCGAGCGGCCCATCTGATGACGGAACTGGGCGGCGGCACCGTCGTCCCGGTCATCGGCGACCTGTACCCCGGCCGCCAGCCGCAGCAGGTGCTTGAACTCGATCCGGCCTACATCGCCCGTATCCTGGGCATCGAGGTGCCAACGGATGAAATCGTCCGCATCCTCACATCCCTGGAATTCGAGGTGACCTCTTCCTCATCTACTCATCTACTCGTTACTGTCCCTTACCATCGTCTCGACGTCACGCGGCCCGTAGACCTGGTCGAGGAAATCGGCCGCATCTGGGGGTATGACCGCTTCCCGACGACGCTCATGCAGGACGAACTGCCACCGCAGCGAGCCAATCCCCGCCTGGACGGGACCGAACTGGTGCGCGATATCCTGGTCGGCTGTGGGCTGGACGAAGTTATCACCTACTCGCTGGTGGACATCGAGGATGAGGGGAATCTGTGGCCCCCGGGATCGCAGTCTGATCCGGGTGAGTACTTGCGCGTGCTCAACCCCCTCTCGACCGAGAGGGCCTACCTGCGGAAGACGTTGCTTCCCTCCCTGCTCCACACTACCCGCGAGAACCTGCGTTTCCTCGATCGCGTGGCCATCTTCGAGGTCGGCGCGGTCTATCGGCCGGTGGAGGGGCAGACGCTGCCCGATGAACCGCTCCTGCTGGGCGTCGTGATGACCGGTCCGCGAGAGGCCCGTTCGTGGCTGGTGGGGCAAGATCGTGCGCCGATGGGCTTCTACGACCTCAAGGGGATGGTAGAAACGTTGCTAACCAGGCTGGGGCTGGAAGGGACATTCGAGCCGGGCGAGCACCCAGCCTTCCATCCAGGCAGGTGTGCCCAGGTAAACGTCGGGGGTGACGTAGTGGGTGTGATAGGGGAGTTGCATCCTCTGGTGCGGGAGGCTTTTGACCTGCCGATGCAACCCGTCTGCGCGCTGGAGCTCGACCTGGACGGACTGCTGGCGGCCTGGGGCGCACCTCGCAGGATGGTCTCCATCTCTGTCCACCCGCCGGTCTACGAGGACCTGGCGGTGGTGGTGGATGAGGGCGAGCTGGCGGTGCGGGTACGAGACCTTATCGCTCAGACCGGCAGATCTCTCGTGCGCTCGGTCGTGCTGTTCGACGTCTACCAGGGGGAGCAGGTGGGAGCTGGCAAGAAGAGCCTGGCCTACCGCCTCACCTACCAGGCGAACGACCGCACGCTGACCGACCGGGAGGTCGCCAAGCTGCGGGGCAAGATCACCCGCCGGTTGGAGCGGGAACTGGGCGCGACGCTGCGGAGTTAGCCCAATCAGCCGTTAGCCAGGAGCGGTTAGCCGACAGCTTTTGCTGGCTGCTAACTGCTGCCTTTCAGCAACCTGGTGCGCAAGCCGAGCAGTCCGCGCAGCGTCTTCTGGCCGGCTGTCGGTTTCCGCAGCGTATGCAGGCCAGCCTCGTAGGTCGTCAAACCTGCGCTGCGGTCGCCTGCCTTCCACATCTGCACCCCCAGCGCCAGCAGCGTCTCACCCTGATGTTGAGCGTCGCCTAATTCAGCGAAGATGTCGGCTGCCTGGTGCAAACATTCCTTCGCCTTGGCACGCTCGCCTCTGCTGGCGTACAACCCACCCAGATTGCCTAGCGTCTGTGCCTCGCGGTCGCGGTCGCCCAGCCGGACAAAGGCCGCTCTGGCCTCGTCCAGTGATGTAGTCGCCTCGTCCCACTTACCCTGCAGCCGGTAAATCACGCCCAGGTTATTCACCATCTCTGCCGCCTCGACCTCGTTCCCCTCGGTGGCGAACATCTCCTGGGCCTGTCCAAACTTAGCGGCGGCTTCATCATATAGCCCTTCTTGGAACAGCCGCAGCCCTTCTTTTTTCAACTCTTGTGCAGAAGCCGACTCGTCCATCACTTCACCCCCAATTTGCAATTTGCAGTCTGCAATCAATAAGTAATGTCCAGCAGCCCCTCGGCAATGGCGCGCAGCCCCCCGGCTGGCATCTGGGCCAGCTTCATTGCCACTTCCAGGTATTTGATGTTGATGGGCCGAATGACAAATTCCTGCACCTCTCTGGGAAGTTCGCGGAGCCGGCGCCAGACCTCCTGCTGTCGGTGCCATTCTCCCACTGGCCCCTCATGATTGTCGAGGAAGTACTCCAGAGGCAGGTGCAGGTGTTGCGCCAGCAACTCCAATTCCCCCAGTGGGATAGACCGTTCACCGTGTTCGTAGTCGGAGAGACGGCTGGTTGAGCGGCCCACCACCTTCGCCATCTTCTTCTGGGAGATCCCCGCCTTAAGCCGGGCCTGGCGCAATAGCGCCCCCACGATGCGATGGCGCAGAGCCAGTACCTCCTGTAGCGGCAGCGGCTTTTCCTCCGTTGCAAGTTCCGGGTTCAGTTCCCAGAAATGCATTATCGGAGTGTCGAGTACGTAGGCCAGTACCTCCAACTCCGGCAGAGAGATGGGCTTGCGTCCTTCCTCATACGCTGTGATAGTGCGGGTGGAAACTCCCAGTGCGGTTGCACATTCCCGCTTGCTCCTCCTGGCCTGCTCACGTGCGTCGCGTAGCAACAGGCCGACGATGCGGTTTCGCAGTGCCAACTTCTCCTCAGCCATCAATCCCTCCTTGCTGTGACGTATGTTGTGAGACCCTCGCAAGACTATATTTGATCTTATGCTCTGCTAACCTATTCAACCGGAGGCTATTTCCTCACCGCCAGTTCTGGTCTCATGTAATTATAGCACAACAAGGCATGGGCTACAAAATACAGAGAGACCGGTCGCGGCTGAAATTACTTGCGCGTTCAAGACGTCTATGTTATAATTCAACCGGATACGTGGGCGGGGTGGAAGAAGTGGATATGGGCGGGGTGGAAGAAGTGGGCAAACCCCACTTTTCTTTGTATACGGCCACTAAGACATAACTGCCCAGGTTGCTCCGCCGGGTCGCTGACCCGGCGGTTTCAACAGAACATGAATAGAATATCAATAGGGTGGTAATTGACCATGGTGCCGCTTGACTAATCCGGCTTGCGACCAAGCTGGGGGTATAGGCTCGCGTCAACAGGAGAAGGGCGATGAAGTCGGAGTTCTTACTGGCATTCAATCAAATCTGTAGCGAACGTGGTTTATCCAGGGAAGTCGTACTCGAAGCCCTGCAGATGGCGCTGGTGTCCGCCTACCGCCGCTACAGCGATGTCAACACACCCCAAAACGTTGTGGGCCAGATAGACCTGGAGACTGGACAGGCGCGTATCTTCGTCGAGAAGGAGGTGGTAGAGACAATCACCGATCCCGAATGGGAGATCGCTTTGGCAAATGCGCGTGTTATCCAGCCTGATGTCGAGGTGGGGGGGGCGGTGATGGTCGAGAGCACCCCTAAAGACTTTGGTCGCATCGCGGCGCAGACCGCTAAGCAGGTCATCCTGCAACGCATCCGCGAGGCCGAACGAGAAGCACAGTACGTTCGTTACGTTCAGCAGGAAGGGGAGATCGTCCACGGCACGGTGCAGAGCATCACGCCACAGGCCGTGAGGTTGCATCTTGAAGGCACCGAAGCGATCTTACCGCGCAGCCAGCAAGTACCTGGCGAGCGTTACACTCTTCACCAGCGTTTGAGGGCCTACGTGCTGGAAGTCCGCAAGACCGGCCGTGGCCCACAGGTCACTGTCTCGCGCAGCCACAAGAACATGCTACGTCGGCTGTTGGAACTGGAAGTGCCCGAGATTTTCAACGGCGCGGTCGAGATCAGGTCCATCTCTCGCGAGGCGGGTTCCCGCTCCAAGGTCGCCGTCGCTGCCCGCCAACCCGGAGTAGACCCGGTGGGGGCCTGTGTAGGCATGCGCGGCGTGCGCATCCAGTCCATTGTAAACGAATTGGGCGGGGAGAAGATTGACATCATCGAATGGAGCCCTGACACGGCTACGTTCATCGCCAAGGCACTCAGCCCGGCCAAAGTGCTGAGCGTGCAACTGGAAGAGGACCCGGTTGAGGGTAAGACCGCCAGTGTAGTTGTGCCTGACGGCCAACTCTCGCTGGCCATTGGGCGGGCCGGGCAGAACGCGCGATTGGCAGCGAAGCTGACCGGCTGGCGCATTGACATTCAGAGTGTCACTGAGGCGGCTACCTGGGCGTTGCGGCAGGTGAACGAAGACCCCGACGTTCTGCCTGCCCTGGGCCCGGTGGCCGAACTGCTTCCCACCGTCGCCAGTATTCTGCGCCGGTACGAGCAAGAGAGGCTGCCCTATAGTAGCGAAGAACTGCGCACCTTACGGCAGGTGATTGAAGGGGTTGGGGGGTACTACGCTTCGATACGCGACGCTGAACGAGCGCGTCTTATGGCAGAAGAAGCAGCCCGCCGTGCGGCCATTGAGGCCGCCGAGTCTGAGCGCCGTGTGGCTATCGAAGCTGCCCTCGCCCTCATCCCATCCCAGGCCCACGAGATTTCGCTGGCCGAGATAGGCCTCAGTACACGTGTGCTGGGGCACCTGGAGCGAGCAGAACTGGCGACCGTTGGGAACGTGCTGGAACGCCTGGCTGAGGGGGACGAAGGGCTGCTGAAACTAGATGGCATTGGCCCCAAGAGCCTGACCGAGGTTAAGCGATGCGTCGAAGCGTTGGCGTTGCCGGAGGTCGAGGAGGTCGTTCCTGCGGAGGAGGAAGCCGCCGCTGAAGTGGAGGCGGAGCCAGAGGCAGAAGCAGAAGCAGCGCTGCCTGCCGAGCCAGCACCTGAAGCGCCGGTTGTAGTTGCAGAGGTGGTGACCGCAGAAAAAGAGGTCGTGCCAGAGGTCGCTCTAGAGGCCGTTGAGGAAACACCGGTTGAGGAAGCCGTGGCTGAAGAGATATCGGTCTTGGTGGAGGCTCCAGAAACTCGCTTTGAGGAAGGGGAAGAAGAAACTGAGCCTGGAACGGAGGAAGATCGCAGACGAGATCGCCGCCTCCGCCGGCAACTGGTCTACGATGAGGAGTTAGGTGAGGTCGTCGCTCGCCGCCGGCGCAAGAGGGACGAAGGCTCGGGCGAGTGGGAAGAGTACTTGGGGTAATGACTGTATGGGCAAGCGACCTCAGAGAGACAAGCACGTTCCACAGCGTACATGTGTCGCCTGCCGCACGGTGCGGCCCAAGCGGGAGTTGGTGCGTATTGTGCGGCTTTCTTCAACCGGGGTCGAGGATGTGGTGGTGGTGGACGAGACAGGCAAGCGCAGTGGACGTGGGGCTTACCTCTGCCGTCAGCGTAGCTGCTGGGAGACAGCACTGGCACGGCGGCAACTGGGGCGGGCGCTGAAGACAACGCTGACCACTGAAACCGAGGCCCAGTTGCGGGAGTACGCCGCCGGGTTGCCTCAATTCCTGGCGACAGAGTCTGAGGAGAGTGAGGAAACAGTGAAGGGAGTGAGTACAGATGAGTGAGCAGGTACAGGCACAGGAAAAGCGAGTGGTCGAGATCCCAGATTTCCTGACAGTGCGCCAGTTGGCTGGACTGCTGGACGTCAGTCCCATTGTCATGATCAAAGAATTGATGAACGCTGGCGTCATGGCGAACATCAACCAGCAGGTTGACTACGAGACGGCTGCCATCGTAGCCCAGGAGATGGGGTTCGAACCTAAGGCAGAGGCACCACTCATCTCTGAGGGGGTTGCTGAAGAAGGACCAGCGTTGCTCTGGGAACGGTTTTATGCCAGCGAAGACCCGGCGAAACTCAAGCCGCGTCCTCCGATTGTCACTGTTCTGGGCCACGTGGATCACGGTAAGACCTCATTGTTGGACGCCATCCGCCACACGGACGTATTTGCCAGTGAGGCAGGAGGGATCACACAGCACATCGGGGCCTACCAAATCGAGCACGATGGACGCAGTATCACCTTCCTTGACACCCCCGGCCACGAGGCATTTACCGCGATGCGCGCCCGGGGAGCCCATACCACCGATATCGCCGTGTTAGTCGTAGCCGCCGACGACGGCGTGATGCCCCAGACCGTTGAGGCCATCAGCCACGCCCGGGCCGCCCGCGTCCCCATCATCATTGCTCTCAACAAAGTAGATAAACCCACTGCCCGACCAGAAATGGCAAAGCAACAGCTAGTTGACATGGGCCTAGCTCCTGACGATTGGGGAGGAACCACGCTGTGTGTCCCCGTCTCAGCGAAGGAGAAAACCGGCCTGGACGACCTGCTGGATGCTATCCTGCTCATCGCAGATGCTAGTGAGATCAAGGCCAACCCTGATCGGCCCGCAGTAGGGACAGTATTGGAGGGACGGCTAGACCGTACCCGCGGTGCGACCGCCACTGTGCTGGTACAAAACGGCACGTTGCGCGTAGGTGATACCGTGGTGATCGGCCTGGTTCACGGCCGCGTGCGCAAGATGCTCGATGAGGCTGGCCGTCCCGTTCAGGAAACGCGGCCCTCAACACCTGTTGTGATTCTGGGTCTCTCCGGCGTGCCCGAGGCAGGAGAGATGTTTAAGGTCGTGGCTGACGAGCACACTGCGCGGGCCATCGTCGCCAAGCGCGAGGATGAACTGGCCGCCCGCGTCGTCGCCCTGCCCAAGGTCTTCACTCTCGATGACTTCTCCCGCCGCATCCAGGCCGGACAGACCAAGGAACTCAACCTGATCATCAAGACCGATGTCCAGGGTTCCATCGAGCCCGTCGTCAGTTCGCTGGAGAAACTGGGCGGTGAGGACCTGAAGGTCAACATCTTACACGCCGCTGCGGGTAATATCAGCGAATCGGACATCAACCTGGCAATCGCCTCCCACGCTATCGTCATCGGCTTCCAGGTGTACCCCGACCCGGCTGCTCGTCGCCTGGCGGAGAGGGGAGGCGTGGGCATCCGCACCTACGACGTGATCTACAAACTGATAGACGAGGTGGACAAGTCCCTTAAAGGGTTGCTAGAGCCGACCTACGCGGACGTGGTGGTTGGCGAGGCCGAGGTACGAGATGTCTTCGACATCTCCAAGGTCGGCATCGTGGCTGGGTGCTATGTTCGCCAGGGAGAGGCACGGCGCAATGCCCGCGCGCGGGTCTTTCGAGGCAAGGAACAACTGTACGATGGCCACATGGCCTCACTCAAGCGGTTCGATAAAGACATGCGTGAGGTGCGAACGGGCTTCGAGTGTGGCGTGGGACTGGAGGACTTCCACGACTTCGCCGTCGGCGACGTGATCCAGTTCTACGTGAAGGAGCGGCAGGAAGTCACGTGACAAGGTTTCTCAATGAGTAAGAAATACCAACGCCGGGTCTCCGACCTGATCCGCACTCATGTGACAGACCTCCTGGGGCGGAAGGCCAACGACCCGCGCTTGCAGATGATCACCATCACCGACGTGACCGTTACGCCGGACGCCGTCCGCGCGGACGTACATTTCAGCGTGCTGGGCGGAGCTGAGGCGCAGGCGGAGGCACAGGCTGGCCTGGAGAGCGCGGCTGGCTGGCTACGACGCGAGTTGGGTCGGCGGCTGCGGCTGCGCAATACCCCGGAACTGGTTTTCCACTACGACCCCTCGCTGGAGCGCGGTGAACACATCGCCAGCATTCTCGACGAATTGAGACTCAGTGAAGAATAGGAACACGACGCTGGGGCAGGCTAGCCAGCTTATCCGGTCGGCCCACTGCCCCTTGCTTATATGTCACATCGCCCCCGACGGCGACGCCATCGGCAGCCTGACGGGTCTGGGCCGGGCACTGCGTCAGATGGGCCTGGAACCAATTATGGCTTGCTCGGACCCCATCCCGGCCCGCTTCAACTACATCCCCGGCGTCAGTGCCATAGTGCAAGACGTCAGTGTCGCCTTCGATCTCATCATTTCCCTCGACTGCTCCGACCTGAAACGGCTCGGCCACTTTTCGCAGATGCCGACTTTCGGGGGTGTGCCGCTGCTCAACGTTGACCACCACCTGACCAACCTGGGTTTCGGCGACGTCAACCTGGTGGATCCCCATGCCTCGTCCGCTGCCGAGATCGTGCTGTGGTTGCTGGAGCACATGGCCCTCCCGCTTGATGCCGAACTGGCCACTTGCCTGTTGACCGGCATTGTGGCCGACACGCGCGGCCTCCGCACGAGCAACGTCACCATCCAGGTGATGGATGCCGTACTACGGCTGATGAGGGCCGGGGCATCGCTCTCCTACGTTACCCATCATAGCCTTGACTACCGTCCTACATCTGCAATCCGCCTGTGGGGGGCAGCGCTGTCCCAGTTGCAGATCGAAGGCCGTGTGATCTGGGCCAGCATCCCGCTGGCAGTGCGCCGCGCGGTGGGCTATGTGGGCAATGGCGACGCAGGACTGGTCAGTTTCCTCGTCAGCGCCGATGACGCTGACGTCGCTGTTGTCTTCGTCGAGCGCGATGATGGCCGCATCGAGGTCAGTTTACGCGCTATGCCAGGCTTCGACGTTGCACAGGTAGCGCTCCAACTGGGTGGCGGCGGTCACGCCCTCGCTGCCGGCTGTAATCTTCCTGGACCGCCGGAAGAAGCCCAGGCCAGGGTGCTGGATGCCCTTCGGGCTGACTTAGCCCGCCAGCGCCATACGTAAGACGCAACACGCTCCCCAGGCATGCTCGGCAACGCACCTATGACCGACGGGATCCTCAATCTCAATAAACCCCGCGGCCTGACCTCTCACGACGTCGTGGACCGTGTCCGTGCGTTGACCGGCATCCGCCGCGTGGGCCACGCCGGCACGCTTGACCCGCTGGCGACCGGAGTATTGCTCGTCTGCGTCGGGCGGGCCACCCGCGTGGCTGAGTACCTGATGGCCGGGCAAAAGGTCTACCGCGCTCGCGTGTATCTGGGGATCACCACCGATACCTACGACGCCGAGGGACGGGTGGTGGCGGAAGCGCCGGCCGAGGTGGACCGTACCCAGGTCGAAGCAGCATTGACGCGCTTTCGAGGCAAGATCACGCAATTGCCGCCGGTGTACTCAGCGGTCAAGCACAAGGGCACGCCGCTTCACCGGCTGGTGCGTCGGGGCGTCGAGGTGCAGCGACTTTCTCTCAAACCGCGCCCGGTGGAGATCTTTCGCCTGGAATTGACTGCCTGGGACCCGCCGGAGTGCACGCTGGAGGTGACCTGCTCGCCGGGGACCTACGTGCGCGCGCTGGCCCACGACTTGGGGCAGGCCCTCGATTGCGGTGCTCACATCACCGGACTGACCCGCCTGGCAAGCGGCGACTTTCGCCTGGAGGACGCCGTTACGTTGGAGGAATTAGCCCAGGCAGTCGCCGAGGGCCGCTGGCCCGACCTGTTGCACCCCATGGACGCGGCGCTGGCTTGTTTTCCGGCGCTGCACCTGGACGCGGACACTGCGCGGCGGCTCTGCTCAGGACAGGCGGTGGAGGTGTGGGGGTGTGAAGGTGTGGGGGTGGAGGCAGGCGGAGGGGATGAGGTTGCGTGCCTGGGTCGCGCTTACGGGCCTGGTGGGACTTTCCTGGCACTAGTGGCTTATGACCCGGCGACCGGCCTCTGGCGGCCCCGCAAGGTGTTCTGCTCCCCGGAGCGCTTTTCCTGAGCATGGCAATGCGCATCGTCTACGACCTGGCACAGGTGCCCTCCCTCTTTCCCCCCCAGGGGGTGAGATGGGAGGGATACGTGACCATCGGCGTCCTCGATGGCATCCACCGAGGCCACCAGCGACTCATCACCCGGATGGTGGAGGCGGCCCACTCGACCAACGGTGTTGCTGTCGCCCTCACCTTCGATCCCCACCCGGCGACCGTGCTGGGCCACGAGCCCCTGCTACTGCTGACGACGGTGGGGGATCGCGCCGAGTTACTCGCCGCATTGAGGCTTGACGTCCTGGTCGTGCTCCCTTTCACCCCGGCCACGGCCCGCACCACGGCCACTGATTTCGTCGAGGCGCTGGTGCGCCACCTGCGCCTGACCGAACTGTGGGCCGGCCTCGATTTCGCGCTCGGCCACCGGCGCGAGGGGGACATCCCGTTTTTGCGGCGCTTGGGGGCAGAGCGCGGGTTCACCGTGCGCGTCGTCGAACCACTGGTGTGGGAGGGAGCCCTGGTGAGCAGCAGCCGCGTGCGGGCCGCGCTGAAGGCGGGGGATATCCCCCAGGCGACCGGCTGCCTGGGCCGTCCCTACAGGCTAGCTGGCGTCGTTACCACCACCCCCATCTTTCCCCCCTTGGAGGGGGGGCTGGGAGGGGTAGGCGCTCCCCCCCCGGAGGGGGGGGTAAGAGTATCCACGGCCAACGTCTCCCCCTCGCCTGAGCGGTTAATCCCCGCCGGTGGGGTCTACGCCTGCCTGGCGCACACCGAACGGTTGGGGATTCGCCCAGCGGTGGTCAACGTCGGCACCCGCCCCACGCCCCCCTCTCCCCGGAAGTGGGAGAGGGATGAAACGTTGGTCGTCGAAGCGCATCTGCTCGACTTCGACGGCGATCTCTGCGACCAGGTGCTGGCGCTCGATTTTATCGCCCGTCTGCGGGACGAACGGGCCTTCCCCAACCTCAAAACGCTGGCAGAGCAGATCCACGACGACATCGCCCAGGCGCGGGTCGTCTTGGGAATGCAAAACCCCCGACAGGAGTCGGGGGAGTAGTCGCAGCATTCTCAAACGGTCTCAGGCAGGCACCGTTCAATTTCAGCCGGGCCGCCTGACCGGCAATCCCTAGGCACTCTCTACTAGCTGATCCAGGTCGTCATATTGATACGGTGGCCGCTTCCGAATTGCCAGCACTGATACGAGTTTCCACTCTTCCTCAACCAAGTAGACTATTCGCCAGGATGTTATCCGAATACGGCGTAACTACGATAAGAGGCCATCCGCCTAACTCCGCTGTTGTCCTGCGATCCGCCGTTCTACAACCCCTGGATCTCGAAGGAATACCCCAGCAGCGACAATAGTGCGGCCGGGGCATCTGGCTTCGCGTACTGGAGTTCGATCACCTGCATCTGGCCCGGCTCAATCATCCAGGGTAACGGCGGGGCCGCCATGATCAGGTCGCTCATTCCGGCGCTGGAGGTGAGGCTGATATCGCCTATCTCCACCGTGAGCGGCTTGGCCCCCGTGTTTCGCACCTCCCCCTCGATGATCAGCTTGTCGCTATCGTCGTTGAGGAAGGCATCGGTGATGGTCACCTCGGCCTGGCCGGCCGAGGTCGGCTCCGCCCCGGCCTGGTAGGGGATGCTCACGCTGGCGCGCAACTCTGAACCCGGCCAGGGGTTGAAGGTCCAGATGAGCGTGGGACCGGCGAGCGCCTCCGGCACCAGGTAGCCAGCCGTGCCCTGCACCGTAGTGCCGGGATTAATTTCTCCACCGAGTGGGCCATACTCCCCGGCGGCGCTGGCCGCAGGCGAAAGCAGATACCAGTTCCCTGTGTTATCCTGCAATTGCAAGGTGAAGGCGCTGGCGTCCAGCAGTACCGTACCGACATTTTCGACCGAGAACTCCACCAGATAGTACATCGTCCCGGGCAGGAGGTCGGCCCCACCACGCTCGGCGTGGCCCCTGAGGACCGTCACCTGCGCGTCGCCCACGCGCACCGGCTGGCCCGGTTGTGCCAGCGTCCCTGATGGTGGCTGTACCGGTTCGGTCTCAGCGACGTAGTCAGCCGTGGCGATCTGCCAGGTGGTACCATCCCTCTCCAGGATCAGAGTCAAGCGGGGTCGGAATTGCTCAAAAACGGTCGCCTCATTTGCCGTCACCTCTCGCTGCTCGGCGAAGCGAAATGAAAGTTCCACGCCGTTGGAGAGGCGCAGTTTGATCTCGTCCCCTGGCCTCAGATTGGCCAGCAGCGCCTCGTTCTCCGGTGTCGGCTCCAGTCCCACGACGTAGTTGACCACCGTGCCACAGACCCAGGCGGCTGCCCCCTCGTCAGCCCCCCCCTGGGAGGGGGGGAAGGGAGAGGTGGGGGGGATGACCGCCACGACGCGAAACGGTTCGCTGCCCACCGTGAGGGAGATGGGGAGGGGCACGGCCACCTGCACGTCACCGCTGCTGATGATCGTTTCGCAACTCGGGGTTGGCAAGAGTGAGGTAGAGACGGTAGGAGTAAGTTTGACTACCTCCAGGGGCATGCCGGGGTTGGTTTCACCTTTGAAGAATATGCTCCGCAGCCCAAGGAAGATGACCAGCACTACAGCAGCCAATAAGAGGAGCATACCGCCGACAATGGTAACGATCAGCAGCCGGCGACGTGGTTGTGACGGGCCGGCCGGCTCGACTGAACTCGCCGAAGTCTGCGGGGGTTTCTCCATTGCCGGGGTAGGGGTTGATTCACTCATGGATCAGGGCCCTCCTTCCACAGGCGGTTGGGGTGGGACGCGCACGTAGATGCTGGCCCCTTCGCCAGCCACCAGTTGGCTGAAGCCGAAGAAGGGGACGCTCACGCGCACAGGACCCTGCGCTGCGACGGTGAACTCCAGGTTGCCTTGCTCGTCGGTGAAACCCTGAGCCAGCAGTTGGTTGGTGGCGGCCTCGTAGGCCTGAGCCGAGACGCCAGCGATGCCCTCACCCGCGCCGGCTTGGTGGTCGTCGTTGGTGTCGTAGTAGACCAGGAGGGTGATGGGGATAAAGCGGGGGGCCGGCGTCGTGGCGGGGACCGGCGTCGGCGTGGTCAGCGTGTGCACCGTCAGGCCCTCGGAAGGGGGGGGGGTAGCGACGGGCGAGCCTGACGGCGTGGGGGTAGCGGTCTCAGGGCCTGGCGTCGCGGTGGGCTGGGGTGTGCCGGTTGCAGTCGGCTGACCGGGCACCTGCATGTTGCAACGCAACGTGTAGTTACTGTTGTATATATCGCTCGGGGTGCGATCGCCTGTTCCCACCAGCAGGTACAGCCAGCCTTCGTAGGTGGCGTAGTAAGCGAAGTAACTGTCGTAGTTCCCCGGTTCGACGTCGTCGTTGCCGCCGATAGCGTTGTCCCACGACGGACCGTTGAACACGATCATGTTTGTGTCCACGCCGGGGGACAGATCCGACGTGGCACACTCAAAGATCAACCCCGGCTTGACCCAGATCTTGTAGAAGTCATTGTCCACCCCACCGTAGGGCGGGACAAGGTTGAAGGTTTGGGACTCGTTGACAGGGATGACGCAGGCAAGGTCAAGGTCGCAGTTGTCCTCGCAACTATCGGCCTCGGGATCGGGGCCGGGGCCAGGCGTGGCGGAAGGGCCGGGGGTGGCTGTGGCTGCCGCGCTGACCTCTTCGACTGTCAGATCGTAGGTATCGTCACTACCGCTGGTGCCAATGCGGTTGATGATGCGGATGTAGTAGTATCCATCGTAGGAGGTGCTCCACTTAGCCAGCGACGCGAAGCCGCCACCCTCGTCCTCGCTGGACTTCACCACGCTGTTGTCCTGGTTGCGGATTTCCATGTACGTGTCAACGTTGTTCAACCCGCTGGTCGTGGCCTGGTACCAGCGCCCGTTCTTGACGTAGACAGCGAACCAATCCTCATCCGGCCCTGCCCGGCCTGAGTAGGGGTAGAAGTTGAGGTCCTCCAGCGTGGCCGATGCCGCAACCGGCAGGTTGTGTACCTCATCGAACCTATCGTTCGGTTCATACTCGTCCCAGGGGTCAGTTGTCGGGGTTGGCGTGGTAACAGAGAAATCCAGATGGTACGTTTTACCGGTGCATTGGTCACTAACCTGAAATACTTTAAAAAGATACGGGCCATAGCCATCAGCCACCAGTGTAACCTCAGCAGAGTAATCGGCAGTGTTGGTATCCGTGATAATCGGCGTATCGGGGGTCTCGCCGTCGTAGACGATAATCCCCAGATTGTAATTATTTGTCCTGTCGGGGACTGCTTTAACTTCATAAGTCGAACCTATCCCGGCATTGTCCAACCGAAACCAATCCTCACCTGCTGGCGCCTGAATGGGATCAGTAGGGACATTTCCAGTGGCTAACGCCAGATTGGTGTAAGGAGCCAGGGGGGCAGCCCCTGTATAGTCATTATTGTTTGGCAAACTATCAGTCGTCGTGGTGGCCAGTGTACAGTAGATCGTCTGGTACAAGGGCAAATAGTCTTCACTCAATGGGTCACTAAAAGCATAATCCAGGCGTGGGGCAGCCAGGGTTGGGGCAGACCGGCCGGCGATGACGGAGAACAGTACCAACAATAGACCCAGGCTCGCCGCCACGGCTAGAAGCACTACGTATGCACGTTTCATCGCCACATTCCTCCCGGCAGGACGCATCTCCAAAACGCCCCGACCAAGACTACTATACCACAAACGACGCTAGACTTCAAGCGGCGCTGCGGCCTCTTCTAAGCTGTAATTGGGTGCTTCCTGACGTTAGC
>Ga0209121_10000910_pt1 | contig 31561 bp, 28 predicted proteins | sample Cruoilmetagenom3_FD_187292 | JGI IMG/M metagenome (GOLD analysis project Ga0209121, IMG submission 187292) | Oil polluted marine microbial communities from Coal Oil Point, Santa Barbara, California, USA - Sample 3 (SPAdes) (version 2) | ecosystem: Environmental > Aquatic > Marine > Oil seeps ...
GGGCAGGGGGGTTGACGCCCCAGATGAATCCTCCTAGACCGCACCATCTGCAAAGATAAATGATTCCTTGACGGGTCGCCCCCGCCAAAGAATCGATCACCTGAATTCAGCTGCGGCCCGAGCAATAGCTTCGGGCTTACGTTGTGAAAAAAGGGTCTGGAGCTACGGACCCGCAACGCAAAAGGAACATGACACTTGGCACGTATCGCCGGCGTTAACATCCCGACCCATAAACGGGTCCCGATCGCCCTCACATATATCACTGGTATTGGTCACACATCGGCCAAATCCATCTGCGAAGCCGTTAAAATTGACCCCTCTCGCCGGGTCAACGAATTGTCCGACGCCGAAGTTCTGGCCGTGCGCGAGCACATTGACGCCAACTTCAACGTTGAGGGCGATTTGCGCCGTGAAACGCAGATGAACATCAAACGCCTGATGGATCTGGGCTGCTACCGTGGCTTGCGTCACCGTCGCAACCTGCCGGTTCGCGGTCAGCGCACTCATACCAACGCACGCACACGCAAAGGCCCCGCAAAGGCCATTGCCGGCAAGAAGAAATAAGGGAGGGCTTTAGATATGGCACGCGATACCAAACGCACCAAAAAGAAGGTCTCCAAGAACATCGCCACTGGCGTTGCTCATGTGAACTCTTCTTTCAACAACACCAAGATCCTGATCTCGGACGTGCAAGGCAACGCGATTGCCTGGTCGTCTGCTGGCACCATGGGGTTCAAAGGCTCGCGTAAATCGACGCCTTATGCTGCTCAGATGGCTGCCGAAGACGCAGGTAAAAAGGCACAGGAACACGGCATGAAAACCCTTGAGGTTGAAGTGCAGGGACCAGGCTCGGGCCGTGAAAGCGCACTGCGCGCATTGGCCGCCGTTGGCTTTAACATCACCTCGATCCGTGATGTGACACCGATGGCCCACAATGGGTGCCGCCCGCCGAAACGCCGCCGCGTTTAAGCAATTCTCTACGGTCGGGGCCATGCTGACAGGCGGGCCCCATTCCGTTTTTTGAAACCTCGGGAGTCGCCCACCAACGGACATGGGGTGGGATGACAGGAATGGAGGGACAGCATGATCCATAAGAACTGGGCAGAACTGATTAAGCCGACACAGCTGGACGTAAAGCCGGGCAATGACCCGCTGCGTCAGGCCACTGTCACCGCTGAACCGCTGGAGCGCGGCTTTGGCCTGACTATGGGCAACGCCCTGCGCCGCGTGCTGTTGTCATCGCTGCAAGGTGCTGCGATCACATCCGTGCAAATCGACAATGTGCTGCACGAGTTTTCAAGCGTGGCCGGTGTGCGTGAAGACGTCACCGACATCGTGCTGAACCTCAAGGGTGTCGCCCTGCGCATGGAAGTCGAAGGCCCCAAGCGCCTGTCGGTGAATGCCAAGGGTCCAGGCGTTGTGACCGCTGGTGATATCGCCGATAGTGCTGGCATCGAAGTGTTGAACAAAGAGCACGTCATCTGTCACTTGGATGATGGCGCTGATCTGTTCATGGAACTGACCGTCAACACCGGCAAAGGCTATGTGGCTGCTGACAAGAACAAACCCGAGGATGCGCCGATTGGCCTGATCCCCGTGGATGCGATCTATTCGCCGGTCATTAAAGTCAGCTACGATGTGCAGCCCACCCGTGAAGGCCAGGTGCTGGACTATGACAAGCTGACCATGAAGGTTGAAACCGACGGCTCGATCACGCCGGATGATGCCGTGGCTTTTGCGGCGCGTATTCTGCAGGATCAACTGAGCATCTTCGTGAACTTCGAAGAGCCAGAAAGTGCCGGCCGTCAGGACGAAGACGATGGTCTGGAATTCAACCCGCTTCTGCTGAAGAAAGTGGACGAGCTGGAACTGTCCGTGCGCTCGGCCAACTGCCTGAAGAACGACAATATCGTGTATATTGGCGATCTGATCCAGAAGACCGAAGCCGAAATGCTGCGCACTCCAAACTTTGGCCGCAAATCTTTGAACGAGATCAAAGAAGTGCTGTCAGGCATGGGGCTGCATCTGGGTATGGACGTTGAAGACTGGCCACCCGACAACATCGAAGACCTGGCCAAGAAGTTCGAGGACCAGTTTTAATCAAGGTGGGTCAAAGCCCCACCCTACGCATCAGATGTAGGGTGGGTTTTCAACCCACCGCCCCGGGCACCCGCCCCAAGGAGAGCGGCTGACACGCATCAGACCGCCGGACAAAGCAAAAACGTTAAAGAAGGAATAGAAACATGCGTCACGCACGAGGCTACCGCCGCCTGAACCGCACCCATGAGCACCGCAAGGCGCTCTTTGCCAATATGGCCGGGTCGCTGATTGAACATGAACAAATCAAAACCACCTTGCCCAAGGCGAAAGAACTGCGCCGTGTGATCGAAAAGCTCGTCACTCTTGGCAAACGTGGTGATCTGCACGCGCGCCGCCAAGCCGCATCGCAGCTTAAGCAAGACCAATATGTGGCCAAGCTGTTTGATGTGCTGGGCCCTCGCTATGCCGAGCGTAAGGGTGGTTACATCCGCATTCTCAAAGCAGGTTTCCGGTATGGTGACATGGCGCCCATGGCGATCATCGAATTTGTTGATCGTGATGTAGATGCCAAAGGTGCCGGCGACAAAGCCCGCGTTGCTGCGGAAGACGCCGCCGAAGAATAAGACATTCGGGAAACCAGCCGGTTTTCCTGTAGGCCCCTGCCAGATTGGCGGGGGTCTTCTTGCTTTTGGGGCTTTGGTGGCCAATCTGGTGCAACGCGATATCATCCTGTTTCATACTGGGCATAGAGCCGGTTCCAATTGGCAGATGTGGCGGGCTGGTGATGGCTCGCTGAGCCTTGCATTCCCCAGCACCACCGCTCATATCCTTGAGGATGTTTTTGCCGGAGACACCATGTTTCGCGCTCGGATTACCAATTCTGAATGTCCTCACCCTCAAAACGGAGGGCTGTAGGTATGGCGGACCTGTTTGATACCGGCGCGAAGGCCCGGCCAGATGATGCCCCACGTCCTTTGGCGGATCGGCTGCGCCCGCAGAAACTGGCCGATGTGATCGGTCAGGATCAGGTGCTGGGCGAGGACGCGCCGTTGGGTGTGATGCTGGCGTCGGGCAGCCTTGGATCGCTGGTGTTCTGGGGGCCGCCGGGGGTGGGCAAGACCACGATTGCGCGCCTGCTGGCGGATGAAACTGACATGCATTTCGTGCAGATCAGCGCAATTTTCACCGGGGTCCCGGAGTTGCGCAAAGTGTTTGAAGCCGCCAAGCACCGGCGCGCAAATGGGCAGGGGACGCTGCTGTTTGTCGATGAAATACACCGCTTCAACAAAGCCCAGCAAGACGGGTTTCTGCCGCATATGGAGGATGGCACCATCCTGCTGGTGGGGGCCACCACCGAGAACCCCAGCTTTGAGTTGAACGCGGCATTGCTGAGCCGATCGCAGGTGTTGGTGCTGGAGCGCCTTGCCCTGTCTGACCTGGAGCGGCTTGCGCAACGGGCTGAGAAAGACCTGAACCGAGCGTTGCCGCTGGATGGTCCTGCGCGCGAGGCGTTGCTGGAAATGGCCGATGGTGACGGGCGTGCATTGCTCAATCTGGTCGAGCAGGTGGCGGCGTGGAACGTTGACGACAAACTGGGGATTGACGCGTTGACCAAGCGGCTGATGAAGCGCGCCGCCAAATACGACAAAAGCGGGGATGAGCATTACAACCTTATTTCTGCTTTGCATAAGTCAGTGCGCGGGTCTGATCCGGATGCATCGCTCTATTGGTTTGCGCGGATGCTGGAGGGGGGCGAAGATCCGCGGTATCTGGCACGGCGCATCACCCGGATGGCGGTTGAGGATATTGGCCTGGCAGATCCACAGGCGCAGGCGGTGTGTTTGCAGTCATGGGAAACCTACGAGCGGCTGGGCAGCCCCGAAGGCGAATTGGCCCTGGCACAGGCTGTGACCTATCTGGCGTTGGCGCCAAAATCAAATGCGGCCTATGTGGCCTATAAGGCGGCGCGTAAAGTGGCCAAATCCTCGGGCAGTGAACCGCCGCCCAAGCATATCCTGAATGCGCCCACATCTTTGATGAAGGATCAGGGATACGGCGATGGCTATGCCTATGATCATGATGCCGAGGATGGATTCTCAGGCCAAAACTACTTTCCCGAGGTAGTCAAACGGCCGGTTTTATATCAACCGGTCGAGCGTGGATTTGAGCGTGAGTTGAAAAAGCGCCTGGATTATTTCGCCAAGCTGCGGGCCAAGCGCAAATAGCACCAATTTTGTGATGTCGCTTACTGACCTCACGATGTTGTTTTCAAGCTAGGGGAGGGGCGCGACCTTGTGGAGATGTGTGGAAAACGCGGCTAACCTGACCCTAACTTAAGAAATTCTGAAGTATGTAACGATTTGGTGGAGATTGGTAAAGTTTCGTGGTTTGTTTAGGTATGTCGCAATTGAACTTTCTATAGGGACGACGAATAGCTTGGGGAAGATGCAAGTCCGCCGTCGCGTTTCGATTGAGACAGACCAATCAAATCCACAGGGAGAAACCAAAAACATGGTCAAAGATCAAACGATGCTTGATCGCCTGACTGCGGCTGCCAAAGAGGGCAGCGTTTCGCGTCGGTCGTTCATGAACTATTCAATGGCTGCAGGCGTGACTGCCTCGGCTGCAACTGGCCTTTGGGGCACCTCGGCCAAAGCCGCGCCCAAACGTGGTGGTAAATTCCGTGTTGCCCAGCATGATGGCAACACCTCGGATCAGCATGATCCCGGCAAATACCAGTCGAACTTTGAAATTTCATATGGTCACACGGTGCGGGCCTACCTGACGATGATCAACGCCGATGGTACACTTGGCCCGGATGTTGCATCGGAATGGTCAGCCACACCAGATGCCAAGGAATGGACGTTCAAGTTGGATTCGAACGCCACTTTCCACTCAGGTGCGAAAGTGACTGCCAAAGATGTTCTGGCGTCGATGAACCACCACCGCGGTGAAGGCTCCACCTCGGCGGCCAAAGCGCTGCTGGCCAGCGTTGAAGATATTGTCGACAATGGCGATGGCTCGATCACGTTCAAGCTGTCAGCGCCCAATGCCGACCTGCCTTGGATTATGCCCGATTATCACCTGACCATTGTACCCGCGAATGAAGATGGCACCGCCAACTGGCAGTCCGGCGAAGGCTGCGGACCATACAAGGTTGTCAACCTGGAGTTCGGCGTGGGGGCGACATTCGTACGTCACGAAGAATGGCACGGTGAAGGCGCTTGGTTCGATGAAGTCGAGTATCTGGTCATCAACGACCCGAACGCGCGTCAGACGGCGCTTGTCACTGGTGATGTGGACGCCTGTTCGCTGCTGGAAAACAAGACACTTGGCCTTCTTGCGCGTGACCCCAATGTCGAAGTTGACAACGTATCGTCGGCGCAGTGCATCACCATGCCGATGCATATGGATGTCGCCCCGTTCGACAACAATGATGTGCGCCTGGCGCTGAAGTATTCGATCAACCGCGAAGAACTGATCGAAAAGATCACCTTCGGGGCGGCCACCATCGGTAATGACTTCCATCATTCGCCTGCGATGCCATATTTCCCATCGGAAATTGAGCAGCGTGCATATGACCCGGACAAAGCCAAATTCCACCTGAAACAGGCGGGCCTGGACAGTCTTGATGTCAGCTTGTCGACAGCTGAATCGATCACCACAGGGGCTGTGGATGCAGCCGTCCTTTATGCTGAGCACGCCAAACCGGCAGGTATCAACATCAAGGTCGTGCGTGAGCCGAACGATGGCTATTGGTCGGATGTATGGCTGGTCAAGCCTTGGTGCATGGTCACCTGGGGCGCGCGTCCGACACCCGATGTGATGTATACGTTGGCGTATAAAGACGATGCCGCCTGGAACGAGTCGCACTTCCAGAATGCGCGCTTTAACGAAGTGCTGCTGCAAGCCAAGGCAGAACTGGACGATGTTAAACGCGCCGAGATGTACCATGAGATGGGTATGATCTCGCGTGATGAAGGGGCGACGGTCATTCCGTATTTCCCGAACTTCGTCTATGGCCGTCGTGCAAATGTAAAGCACAGTGGTCAGTTGTCGCCAGCTTGGCAAATGGATGGCTATCGCCATGCAAGCCGTTGGTGGTTTGAAGGCTAAGCAATCAAACAGAACCCGGCGCCCCATCGGCGCCGGGTTTTTCATGAGGTGAACCAAATCGGAACCATCATGAAGCGGGCTGAAGAAGACAGCCCCGAGACCGCCAGAATAATAATGGTTCATGCGACTTAGCCGACCAAGCGGATTGACCGGATTGGTTTTTTCCTAAAAGCTGAATCACAAATAAAAAAATAATCAGGGAGGGACACATGGGAGACATACTGAAGCTTGTTGGTCAACGGCTCGGTCTCGGGTTGGTAATTCTGCTCGTTATCTCAATCATCATTTTCTTCATGGTCGAACTGTTGCCAGGGGATATCGCGCAAGCGGTGTTGGGGCAGGGTGCCACAGAAGAAAACCTTGCAGCTTTGCGCAAGGAAATGGGGCTCGATAAGCCTGCACCGGTCAGATATCTGCAATGGCTTAGCAGTGCTGTGTTCCTGGATTTTGGCAATTCGATTGTCACCGGAGAACAAGTGTCCTCAGTCATCGGCCAGCGGTTTATGAACACTTTGTTCCTTGCGGCCTATGCTGCTGTGATCTCGGTTCCGGTGGCGATTGCCCTTGGCATTCTGGTGGCGTTGTTGCGCAACTCGATCTTTGACCGGGTGGCCAACGTGCTGACATTGACCTCGATCTCGTCTCCTGAGTTCTTCCTGGGCTACATTTTGATCCTGTATTTTGCGGTGAAGTGGGACATGTTCCCGGCGATCGCAAGTCTGAGTAAGGATATGAGTTTCGGAGAGCTATTGAACCGCACCTTCCTGCCGGCCCTAACGCTGGTTCTGGTGGTTGTGGCGCATATGATGCGGATGACACGCGCCGCAATCATCAACCTTCTGGCCTCGCCCTATATCGAAATGGCGCGGCTTAAGGGGGTTCCGCCGCTCAAGGTCATCGTGCGCCATGCGCTGCCAAACGCCTGGGCACCGATCATCAACGTGGTCGCGCTGAACCTGGCCTATCTCATCACTGGTGTGGTGCTGGTGGAGGTGGTGTTTGTGTATCCCGGAATTGGCCAAGTTCTGGTCGATGCGGTTGCCAAACGTGACTTCCCTGTGGTTCAGGCCTGCTGCCTGATCTTCGCGGCCACTTTCATCCTGTTCAATCTTGCAGCTGATGTCGGTGCCATTCTCACCAATCCGCGTCTGCGGCACCCGAAATAAGGAGGTAGAAAAATGAGTGTATTCGTAATTTCCTATTACTCGCTGCTTCTGATTGGGTCTTCCCTCGCAGCGTATTTCAACAAGCGGTCCATCTTTATCCTGCTGTTCTCGCTTACTATGGTGTCCTTCGTTCTGGGCATTATCGGTGGCTCGGGAGCTTTGGTTATGGTGGCCACCTTTGCCGGTTTGCTGGCGCTGGCGGGCATGGTGTCCTACAGCTTCCGCGAGGCCCTGATCATGATGGCAGGGCCCGAACTTGCCAAAGAGCTGCGCACAGCACCTCTGACAGCTGCCTTCGGGATGTTTGTGATTTTCACCTACGCCATCACCGGCATCTTTGCGCCGTGGATTGCACCATATGGTGAGGCCCAGATTATCTCGGCAGCTTTCGCACCTGCGGATGAGAACATGCTGCTGGGTGCCGATCAATTGGGCCGTGATATGTTCAGCCGGTTGGTTTATGGCACGCGCAACTCGGTTGGGTTGGCGCTGACAGCAACTTGTCTGGCGTTCTTCATGGGCGCGGGCGCTGGGATGCTGGCGGCCACCAAAGGTGGCTGGTTTGACCAGTTCATGGGCCGGTTCGCCGATGTGATCATGTCGATCCCGTCGCTGATCTTTGCACTGCTTATGCTGTCAATCTTTGGCTCGTCCATGCCGGTCATCATTGTTGCGGTGGCGATCATCTATGCGCCACGCGTCTTCCGCCTGACACGGGCGGTCGCGGGTAACGTGGTGGTCATGGATTATATCGAAGCGGCCAAATTGCGCGGTGAAGGCACAGGATACCTGATCCGCCGCGAAATCCTGCCCAACTCAATGGCGCCTCTGGTGGCCGAGTTCGGCCTGGAGTTCTGCTTCGTATTCTTGCTGGTCGCGGGCCTGTCGTTCCTGGGGCTGGGTATCCAGCCTCCGACGGCAGACTGGGGATCAATGGTGCGTGAGAACGCCACGCTGATCTCATTTGGCGACATAACCCCGCTTATTCCGGCGGCAGCCATTGCGCTGCTGACGGTGGCGGTCAACTTCGTGGTTGACTGGATGTTGTTCCGGTCCTCTGGTCTGAAGGAGCATTAATCATGAGCCATGACAAAAGCGTTCTGCTGGAAATCAAGAATCTGAGGATCGAGGGATACTCAGATGAAAAATGGGTCGACATCATCAAAGGTGTCGATCTGACCCTGCACCGGGGCGAAGTGATGGGCCTGATCGGTGAATCCGGAGCCGGTAAATCAACCATCGGTGCGGGGGCCATGGGCTATGCCCGCGATGGCACGCGTATCAGCGAAGGTTCGTCGATCGAGTTTGACGGTATGGAGCTGACCACCGCCACTGAATCCGAGAAACGCGCGCTTCGCGGCTCTCGGATTGCTTATGTGGCGCAGTCGGCTGCGGCGTCGTTCAACCCGGCGCATAAGATCATTGATCAGCACACCGAAGCGCCTCTGCAATACCGTCTGCAAAAGCGGATGGAAGCGCAGGAAGACGCGATGGACCTCTATAAGCGTCTGCGCCTGCCCAACCCGACCGAGATTGGATTTCGTTATCCTCACCAGGTGTCGGGTGGTCAGCTCCAGCGGGCAATGACAGCCATGGCCATGTCCTGCCGCCCGGATCTCATCATCTTTGATGAACCGACCACAGCTTTGGATGTGACCACTCAGATTGAGGTGTTGGCCGCAATTCGTGACATCGTGGAGCAGTTCAACACTGCGGCTCTCTATATCACCCATGACCTTGCGGTTGTGGCGCAGATGGCCGACACGATCAAAGTGTTGCTGAAGGGCGAAGAGGTTGAGGAAGCCTCGACCAAGGAAATGCTGGACAACCCGAAAGAGGATTACACCAAGTCCCTCTGGGCGGTTCGCAGCTTTGAAAGCCCACAACGGCATCGTCCCAAAGACGCCACACCGTTGATTTCGCTTCAACATGTGGATGCGTCTTATTCCTCTGGCCCCAAAATCCTCGATGATGTGTCGTTTGACATCTACGAGGGGATGACCGTGGCCGTTGTGGGTGAATCCGGCTCTGGCAAATCCACAGTAGCGCGGGTGATCACGGGCTTGCTGCCTCCGTCCAAAGGCGAGGTTTTGTTCAGGGGCACGCCGTTCACGCATGATTATCGCAATCGCTCCAAGGACGAATTGCGCCAATGCCAGATGATTTATCAGTCTGCTGATACATCGCTGAATCCCAAGGTGAGAATCTCAGAGATCATTGGCCGTCCGGCGCAATTCTATTCGGGCCTGAAGGGCACGGCGCTTAAGGCACGGGTGGATGAATTGCTCGATCTGATCGAGCTGGAGCCATCGCAATTTTACAACCGGTATCCGTCCGAGCTGTCCGGTGGTCAGAAACAGCGCATCGGTATTGCCCGTGCGCTGGCGGCTGAACCGGCCTTTATCATCTGTGATGAGGTCACGTCCGCGCTGGATCAACTGGTGGCCGAAGGCATTCTGCGGCTTCTGGACCGGCTCCAGAATGAGCTGAATCTGGCGTATATGTTCATCACTCACGATCTGGCCACTGTGCGCTCGATCGCGGATGAGGTTGTCGTGATGCAGCAAGGCAAAGTGGTGGAGCAGGGGCCAAAGGACGATATGTTCACGCCTCCGCACCATCCTTATACCGATCTCTTGCTTAGCTCAGTGCCTGAAATGGACCCTGATTGGCTGACCACATTGCTCGAAGAGCGTGGCATCGAAAATCTGGGCGATGCGGCCGCGGCCAAAATGTCAAAATAGGTTTTGATCGCCTCCTTTTGAGGCGGGCATATCCAGCAGGTCGGGCGTCCCAAACAGGGCGCCCGATTTTTATTCAGGGGGCGGGTAATAAACGCCGTCATGGCCCATGACCACCCGACGTTTGTTTCACATGACAGGGCAAATGTGCCGCATTATCCGCAGATTGCTCAGGCGGTGTGCCTTAGGATATTACGGCCATAGCGGACAGCACCAACGTGCCTACGATAACGCCATACACAAGCGCCACAGCCTGCCATGTCGCAGAGTGCATACGCAATTCGCGGTTCAGTTCGTCGCGGGTCATGTTAGCCTCCTTTTTCGTAGGTCTAAAACCAGAGATGTGCTTGTCTCTATGATCCCCAAATAGTGGATAATTATGGCAACGCAATGACAAAATACCTCAAAATCTATGCACCATTTGCAACCCTGCTAACAACAGAGTTCATATCGGGCAATGGGTGTAGATTTAGATGATATCAAGGGGTTTTGACGGGTATGCTTACCCCTGCAATGGCATCACCTTTAAATCACCCTCTTGGCGGGCCTTGATCGCCATAGCGGCGGCGTGGCTGCCGGCCGCGGTGGTGTAATAGGGGATCTTGTCATAAAGGGCGACCGAGCGGATTTCGCGGCTGTCCTCAACTGCGGCAGAGCCTTCGGTGGTGTTCATCAACAGATGGATTTCCCCGTCCTTCAGCATGTCCACCACGTTGGGCCGGCCTTCATAGACCTTCTTGACCACGTCGCATTGGATGGCGTGCTCTTCAAGGAATGCCGCCGTTCCCCCCGTTGCCACGATGGTGAACCCAAGATCCACAAGCGTCTGCGCCGTTTCCACCAAGGTTGGCGTCTTGTCGGAATCTTTGATGGAAAAGAACACTTTGCCTTCAGTCGGAAACTCTGTTCCGGCCCCCATCTGTGCCTTCAGGAAGGCGCGCGGGAAGGACACGTCCCAGCCCATCACCTCACCAGTCGAGCGCATTTCGGGGCCCAGAATGGTGTCAACTCCGGGGAAACGCGCAAACGGCATGACCGCCTCTTTGACCGAGAACCACGGCATCGCCGGATCGGCCAGTGTCATCTGGTCGGCCATGGGCAAGGTGCCGGGTTTGGCATCTGTTGGATAGGGTCCGCGATGTGGGAAATCAGTCAGGCTTTCACCTGCCATCAATCGCGCGGCGATGGAGGCAATCGCTGAATCCGTGGCCTTGGCCACGAATGGCACTGTGCGGCTGGCGCGGGGGTTTACCTCAATCAGGAAGATGTCATCGCCTTGAACGGCGAACTGAATGTTCATCAGGCCGCGCACGTTGAGTGCCAGAGCAAGCGCTTTGGTCTGGGTTTCAATCTCGCTGATAATCGCCTTGCTCAGCGTATAGGGCGGCAGTGAGCACGCACTGTCGCCCGAATGCACGCCGGCCTCTTCGATATGTTGCAGGATGCCTGCCACATGTACGTTTGTGCCGTCACACAGCGCATCCACATCACATTCAATCGCCCCCGCCAGATAGCTGTCCAGCAGCACGGGGCTGTCACCTGACACCACGACGGCCTCGGCGATATAGCGTTCGAGCTGGGCCATGTCGCGCACAATCTCCATCGCGCGCCCCCCCAGAACATACGAGGGGCGAATGACCAGCGGAAAGCCGATTTCATCAGCAATTTCAAGTGCCTGTGCGTCAGTGCTGGCAATGCCGTTATGGGGTTGCTTCAGCCCCAGATCATTGACCAACGCCTGGAACCGCTCGCGGTCTTCGGCCAGATCAATCGCATCCGGTGTGGTGCCAAGGATCGGAATGCCTTCCTGCTCCAGCGCGTTGGCCAGTTTCAGCGGGGTCTGGCCGCCAAACTGCACAATGACCCCGTGCAGCGTGCCGTTTTCCTGCTCTACCCGCAGGATTTCCAGCACATGTTCAAAGGTCAGAGGCTCAAAATACAAACGGTCCGAGGTGTCGTAATCGGTACTGACGGTCTCGGGGTTGCAGTTGATCATGATCGTCTCATACCCTGCATTGGTCAGTGCATAGCAGGCGTGACAGCAGCAATAATCAAACTCGATCCCCTGGCCGATCCGGTTTGGTCCGCCGCCCAGAATAACCACCTTTTTGCGGTCGCTGGGGCGGGCCTCACATTCCACTTCGCCCATCATCGGCTGCTCATAGGTGGAATACATGTAGGGCGTTTGCGCCTCGAACTCGGCGGCACAGGTGTCAATCCGCTTGAACACGGCATTCACGCCTAGGTCCAGACGCGCGCGGCGCACCTCCGCCTCGGTCTTGCCGGTCAGATGGGCCAGCCGCGCATCGCTAAAGCCCATCATTTTCAGATGGCGCAACCCGGCTTCATCACTGGGCAAGCCGCTGTCGCGCACGCCCTCCTCGGCCTCCACAATCTCGCGGATGCGGGCCAGAAACCATGGGTCAAACTTGGTGACGTCAAAGATTTCATCGTCGCTCAGCCCATGACGCATGGCTTGTGCAATGGTGCGCATCCGGTCGGGGGTCTGCTGGCTGATCGCCTTGATCACGGCAGATTTTTCTGGCGCGCCTTCGATTTCGACCTCGTCAAACCCGCTCAGGCCGGTTTCCATGCTCGCCAGCGCCTTTTGCAGGCTTTCGTGGATGGTGCGGCCAATCGCCATCGCCTCGCCCACGGATTTCATCGCGGTGGTCAAATGTGGGGCCGAGCCTGCGAATTTCTCAAAGGCAAAGCGCGGGATTTTGGTGACGACATAGTCAATCGTCGGCTCAAAGCTGGCAGGCGTCACCTTGGTGATGTCGTTGTCCAATTCATCCAGCGTATAGCCCACGGCCAGCTTCGCCGCGATCTTGGCAATCGGAAAGCCCGTGGCCTTGGACGCCAGCGCCGAGGAGCGCGACACCCGAGGGTTCATCTCAATCACCACCATGCGGCCATCATCGGGGTTGATCGCCCATTGCACGTTTGATCCGCCGGTTTCCACACCAATTTCGCGCAGAACGGCAATCGAGCCGTTGCGCATGATCTGGTATTCCTTATCGGTCAGTGTCAGGGCAGGGGCCACGGTGATGCTATCGCCGGTGTGCACGCCCATCGGATCTACGTTTTCAATGGCACAAACGATAATGGCATTGTCCGCCTTGTCGCGGACCACTTCCATTTCGAACTCTTTCCAACCCAGCAGGCTTTCGTCAATCAGGATTTGATTGACCGGGCTGGCATCAAGGCCGGTTTTGCAGAAATGTTCGTAATCATCGCGGTTATAGGCCACGCCGCCGCCCGTGCCACCAAGGGTAAATGCAGGGCGGATAATGGCGGGCAGGCCGACATAATCAATCGCGTCCATACATTCTTCAAAGGTGTTGGCGATCGTCGCCTTGGGGTTTTCGATCCCCAGCCGGTCCATCGCCTCGCGGAACAGCTTGCGGTCTTCGGCCATTTCAATGGCATCGCGGTTGGCGCCGATCAATTCGACGCCGAATTTCTCCAACACGCCCATGTCTGCCACGGCCAGTGCGGTGTTCAACCCGGTTTGCCCGCCCATCGTGGGCAGCAATGCGTCGGGGCGCTCTTTTTCGATGATCTTGGCGACGATCTCGGGCGTGATCGGCTCGATATAGGTGGCATCGGCCAATTCGGGATCGGTCATGATCGTGGCCGGGTTGGAGTTGACCAGAATGACCCGGTAGCCTTCCTCACGCAGCGCTTTGCATGCCTGAGCGCCGGAATAGTCAAATTCGCAGGCCTGACCAATAATGATGGGCCCTGCGCCAATGATCATGATGGATGAGATATCGGATCTTTTTGGCATGGGTCCCCCAAAAACATTTCGCCTTTGCTGCGTGTGCGCACCTAAGGGCGAAACGCGTGCAACGTTCATTTTGCCCGCCGCGTTGTCCCCCCATATCTTCGGGTCTGAGGGTCGAAACGCTTTGGGCAGACGCGGGCATCGGCATAAGGCCGGTTGCGCAAATTGTTGGCGTTATATCCATGATGGGCGCTGGTGCAAGGGGGATCGCAAAACTTGGTGGTTATGCCGCTTTTTAGAGTGATATTTGGGGGGTGGGGGGCTATCACAGCCCAGATCGGACAAAGGACGCAAGCGGTGCAGATTCGCTTTGATCATGGACCTGACGGCGCGGCCTGTCTTTTTGGGCAGGCCAGGGGGCTGATTTCGGCCACCACACCCGATGAGGTGCCCGAGGCATTGGCCGCCATGGACAGCGCCCGCGCGCAGGGTAAATGGCTGGCTGGATATGCCAGTTACGAACTGGGTTATGTGTTGGAACCTGCCTTGGAGGAATTGCTGCCCAAGGCCCGTCGCCTGCCATTGTTGCACTTTGGTGTGTATGATTGGCCCAATATTGCCCAGCCGCTCAGGCACGGTGATGCAAGCCTGTCGGAGTTCACGCCCCACTGGGACGAACAGCACTACGAAGGCGCATTCAAACAGGTGCATGACTATATTTGTGCGGGTGATTTTTATCAGGCCAATCTGACCTTCCCAATTTCGATGGTCTGCTCCGGTACGCCCGAGGCTCTCTATCAGGCACTGTCGCAGGTTCAGCCGGTGCGCTATGGGGCGTTGGTGCGCCAGGACGGGCTGCCAAGCCTGTTGTCACGCTCGCCCGAGCTGTTTTTTCGCACCAATACCCAAGGTCAGATTGAGACCCGGCCAATGAAAGGCACGCAACCCCGTTCCGAGGACCCCGCCGAGGATGCCCGCCGTCGGTTTTTTCTGCAAACCGATGAAAAGAACCGCGCCGAAAACCTGATGATTGTTGATTTGCTGCGCAATGATCTGTCGCGTATTTGCCGCGCGGGTACGGTGCAGGTGCCCGAACTGTTTACAGTTGAGAGCTATGAGACAGTACATCAGATGACCTCGCATATCACCGGGCTGATGGTGGCGGGCACGGGGCTGGGCGATATATTGCGCGCGCTGTTTCCTTGTGGGTCCATCACCGGCGCGCCAAAGGTGCGCGCGATGCAGGTGTTGGCAGATCTGGAGGGCGCCGCACGCGATGCCTATTGCGGCACCATTGGCTGGGCCGCTCCAGATGGGCGGGCAGAGTTCAACGTGGCGATCCGCACGCTGATGATCGAGGATGGCCACGCCCGGCTGAATGTTGGTGGCGGGGTGGTTTATGACAGCACCGCAACCGGCGAATACGAGGAAGCGCTTTGGAAAGCCCGCTTTGCGGCCCAATTGGCCCTGACGTCCGGCTAAGGCGCGCCGTGCCCGTTGCCTGATTTGGTGACTGGCGGCGCGGCAATTCCTATCGTGGGCTCACCTTGTCAACACTGCCACTCATTTGCACAGGGCAGCGGCCAATGATCCGGGGCTTACTCTGCTGCATGTCTCAATTCTTCGTCCTCGCAATACAGATAGTCCCGCGTTAACGGCACACCATCCTGCTGGCGCGACAATTGCATCTGAAACACCACCTGACTGTTCAACCGGAATGTCAGCTCACTGGCCACCAGATAGTACCGCCACATCCGGCAGAACCGCGCGTCATACAGCGCGTGTGCTGCATCAATATTGCCCATAAAGCGATCATACCAGTGGCGCAGGGTTTGCGCATAGTGCAGCCGCCAGACCTCGATATCGGTGGCCATCAGGCCTGAATGCTCATAGGCGGCTGCGGTTTCAGACAAAGACGGCGCATAGCCCCCCGGAAAGATGTATTTGGTCACCCATGGGCTGGTGGTGCCCGGCGGTGTTGAGCGCCCGATCGTGTGGATCAATGCCACGCCATCCGGTGTCAGCCTGTTTTTCACCGTATCAAAATAGGCCTGATAATGTGGCGCGCCCACATGTTCGAACATGCCAACCGAGACTATGCGGTCAAACTGGCCGGCCACCTGCCGATAATCCATCAACTCAAAGGTTACACGGTCTGCCAGTCCGGCGGTCTTGGCGCGGTCCACAGCCATTTTATGTTGTTCCACCGACAGGGTCACGCCGACAACCTGCGCGCCGTAATCGCGCGCCAGCGTCAGTGCCATACCTCCCCATCCGCAGCCGATATCCAGCACCCGCATGCCCGGCTCAAGCAACAGCTTGCGCGCGATATGGTGCGTCTTGGCGTTTTGGGCCGCCTCCAGCGTCATGCCGGGATCGGTGAAATAAGCGCAGGAATATTGCCGATCTTCATCAAGAAACAAATCATAGAGCGCGCCGGAAAGATCATAGTGGTGTTCAACATTGGCACGCGCCCTGCGCATCGGGTTGAACTGCTGCACCCGCTTTAGCGCATGACGCAGCGCCGATATTGGCCACAGTGCCATATGGTGGCCCTGAGCCGCTATATTGCTGATCGCCAGCCCCAAAAACCCGTGCAAATCGTCGCCCTCAATCGTCAAGCGGCCATCCATATAGCCCTCTCCCACGGCCATATCGGGCGACAAAACAAGCAATCGCGGTAACGCAGGATCATGCAGCGCAAGCGCTACACAGGCGCCCGTCGAGGCATCCCCGTATCGGCGTGTTTCGCCATCCGGGTAAACCACAGTCAGCTCGCCCAGTCGTATCAAATGCCGCAGCATGCGATCCAATGCCATGTTCCACATGTTTCCCCCTTAATCAGCGCCCCACAGCGGCGCTTTATTTCAAGTGATGTGAAACCTGCCTTGTTCCGGGCAATCCCCCGGTTATCTGCTCGAATGACCCGATATTTCCGCAAATTTACCCGCCTGTCCATGCTTTTAACGAAATGCGCGGGGTTCTGCCTATCTCAGCCCCTTGACTTCTGAGCGTGGCATTGGTGTACCCACCCGAACCATGCGCCCTGCACCACACATTTTTGGCACGGCGCTCTGAGAGGATCATCATGCACGTTTATCGCAGCCATACCTGTGTTCAGCTTAACGCTTCTAATGTCGGGGAAAAGGTTCGCCTGTCGGGTTGGGTGCATCGCATCCGTGACCACGGCGGTATCCTGTTTATCGACCTGCGCGACCACTACGGCGTGACGCAGGTGTTGTGTGATCCCGACAGCCCGGTGTTTTCTGACGTTGAAAAACTGCGCAGCGAATACTGCGTGTGCATTGACGGCGAGGTGAAGGCCCGCGATGAAAGCCTGATCAACTCAAAGCTGCCCACCGGCGAGATCGAAGTGTTCATCCGTGATATGGAAGTGCTGGGCGGCGTGAATGGCGAGTTGCCCCTGATCGTATTTGGCGATCAGGAGTACCCCGAAGAAACCCGCCTGCGCTATCGCTACCTTGATCTGCGCCGCGAGGCGATGCAGGGCAATATGACCCTGCGCTCGGATGTGGTGGCCTCGGTGCGCAAACGCATGTGGGACAAGGGATTTCGTGAGTATCAAACGCCGATTATCACCGCCTCAAGCCCCGAAGGCGCGCGTGACTTTCTGGTGCCATCGCGCCTGCACCCCGGCAAGTTCTATGCTTTGCCGCAGGCCCCCCAGCAGTTCAAACAGCTGATCATGGTGTCGGGTTTTGACAAATATTTTCAAATTGCGCCCTGTTTTCGGGATGAAGACCCGCGCGCTGACCGCTCGCCCACCGATTTCTATCAACTTGACCTAGAGATGAGCTTTGTTGAACAACAAGACGTGTTTGACACGATCCAGCCAGTGATCGGCGGGATTTTTGAGGAGTTTGGCGGCACTCGCAAAGTGGATCAGGAGTGGGAGCATATTTCCTACCGTGACGCTGCGCTGTGGTATGGCACCGACAAGCCCGACCTGCGCAACCCGATCAAAATGCAGGACGTGTCCGAGCATTTCCGTGGTTCAGGCTTTGCCATCTTTGCCAAATTGCTGGAGCAAGACGGCACTGAAATCCGCGCCATTCCCGCGCCCACCGGGGGCAGCCGCAAGTTCTGTGATCGCATGAATGCCTATGTCCAAAAAGAGGGGCTGCCGGGGATGGGGTATATCTTCTGGCGCAAACAATCCGCGGATTCGATTGCGCAGGAACAGGGGATTTCTGTCAAGGACGTCAACGCCAAGATCAAAGCCGGTGAAATCACCTTGGGCGAAGAGGCCGCAGGCCCATTGGCCAAGAACATCGGACCAGAGCGCACCGAAGCCATTCGCCAGCAGCTTGGCCTTAAAGTTGGGGATGCCGCCTTTTTCCTGGGGGGCAAACCTTCGGCGTTTGAGGCCGTCGCCGGGCGCGCCCGCACTGTGATCGGGGATGAGTTGAAGCTGACGGATCTGGACCGCTTTGCCTTTGCCTGGATCGTCGATTTTCCGATGTATGAAGCGGACGAAGAAACTGGCAAGATTGATTTCTCGCACAACCCGTTTTCCATGCCCCAGGGGGGCCTGGAGGCGCTGAATGGTGATCCTTTGCAGGCGCTGGGCTATCAGTATGACCTCAGCTGTAATGGCTATGAGCTGGTGTCTGGCGCCATTCGTAACCACAAGTTGGACATCATGATCAAAGCGTTTGAACTGGCAGGATATGACGAGGCGGAAGTGCGCAAGCGTTTTGGCGGTATGGTCAATGCCTTCCAATACGGCGCGCCGCCCCATGGTGGCTGTGCGGCGGGCATCGACCGGATTGTGATGCTGCTGGCGGACACGGCCAACATCCGCGAGGTTATCATGTTCCCGATGAACCAACGTGCCGAAGACCTGATGATGAACGCGCCGTCTGATCCCTCCAGCGATCAACTGATGGAGCTGGGCCTGCGTGTGATTCCTCAGGAATAGATCGCGGGCTTTCCTTAGCGCATTGCCCGTCCTATCGTGGCGCGCAGAGCAGGGGAGTTGTGTGGAATGATGCGTGATGATCGCCCAATCGGGCCCAGCGTGGGCGATTGGCAAGTGCCGTCATTGCCCCAGGGCGAGACGTTGCAGGGGCGGTATGCCCGGTTGGAACGACTGAACGCTGATACCCATGCCGCCCTTTTGTTCAAGGCGTTTGATGGCCATGACTGGGTCTGGGATTACATGCCGTCGGGCCCCTATGCATCATCGGCGCAGTTTCACCGCTGGATGCGAGAGGCCACGGCCAGGGACGATATCCTGTTCTATGCTATCTTTGACAAGGAAACGGGCGAGTTTGGCGGGTTTGCTTCGTATTTGCGCATGAAACCCGAGTCGGGTTCGATTGAGGTCGGCTACATTGCCATGGCGCCATGTTTGCAGCGCACCAAAGCGGCGAGTGAGGCGATGTTCCTGATGATGCAATGGGCGTTTGAGGCTGGGTATCGCCGGTACGAATGGAAATGTGATGCGCTGAATGCACCATCACGGCGTGCCGCCCAACGGCTGGGGTTCAGCTATGAAGGCATTTTTCGTCAGGCCACCGTGGTCAAAGGTCACAACCGCGATACCGCCTGGTTTGCAATGATTGATACAGAATGGCCCGCCCTGCGCGAGGCGTTTGATTTCTGGTTGTCGCCGTCAAATTTTGCGGCGGATGGCCAGCAGAAAGAACGGCTCAGTGATCTGACCACCCTTGTGCGGGAGGCGTCTGATCCAAGTCTGGCACGGACTTAGGTTTTCAGGTGTTCAAATCGCCATTTTCTCATTCAGTCGCTCATGTACCAGTCCGGCCAGCCGCGCCAGTTTTGCCTGGCTAATGCCGCCGTTGGCGCGTGCCTCGGATAGTTCGGCAGCGGCGTGTTCCAGTGCATTGTCTTCGGCAGTGCGGGCCACGCTGCCCAGAAACTGTGTGACATAGTCCAGTTTTGCACCTACGTGATGTTCGTCCAGCAGGCTGGCGATATGTGACATGTCTTCGCGGTAAGCGAGCGGATCGGGATTTACTGTATCATTATTGATCGCACAAGGGCCGGTATTGACCTGCTCCTGAGGCAAGGAGGATAGAATGGCGTTTTGGAAAATTCCAATACTTTCAATCGGTTTGGCGAGAAAGCTATCGGCACCAGCAGCATGAGCAGTCGCGCGAACATGATCCGCGCCGCTGATTGCTATGATCGCCCCGACGCGAGGGGTTGCACGGTTCAATTCGTCGATCAGCTCCAACCCCGATCCATCCGGCAGACCCAGATCAATAATCACCACCGAGGGGCGATAGACCTGTAAATGCCGCCGAGCTGAGCGCAGGCAATCTGCCCGCCTGATCCGCGCACCGCTGCGCAAACACATTAGTCTGAGCGCTTCACTGGCAAATCGGCTGTCTTCGACCACCAGCACGGTCATGCCCAACAAGGGCCGTTTGGCAGTTGGTGTGAAAAGCGGTGCAAGGGGGTCTGGGTCGTCCATTCTGGGCCTCTTCTTAAAATAGCGTTTCAAGCACCATGAACCTCTATGCCTAATGCTTCGTTAAAGCGTTTCAACTTTAGTCTGTGGTCAGCATAATTTAGATTTCAGCGCGGCATTTGAGTGCTTCAGGCCGCTTACGACATGTATAAATGCCAGGATGCGACATGTGACCGCTTGTCTGAGCCGTGCGCGGGGGCCATAACGTGGCCAAACAGTTTGCCCAAAGGAAATGCCATGATCGGACGCCTCAACCATGTCGCTATTGCTGTGCCAGACCTTCAGGCCGCAGCAGATCAGTATCGCAATGCGCTGGGGGCCAAAGTCGGCGAACCCCAGGACGAGCCGGATCATGGGGTGACGGTGATTTTCATCGAATTGCCCAATACCAAGATTGAGCTGCTCTATCCCTTGGGCGAGGATAGCCCCATCAACGGGTTTTTGGAAAAGAACCCATCGGGTGGCATTCACCATGTGTGTTATGAGGTGGATGATATTCTGGCCGCGCGCGACCATTTGCAAGCCACAGGTGCACGGGTGCTGGGCAGTGGAGAGCCCAAGATCGGAGCCCATGGCAAGCCTGTCCTGTTTTTGCACCCCAAAGATTTCAACGGCTGCCTTGTTGAGCTGGAGCAGGTCTGATGGGGCCGGTTTCGGGTCTTGTGCTCTATCTGGTGATCTGGTTTCTGACCTTCCTTGTGGTGTTGCCGATCCGCATCACGACGCAAGGCGAAGCAGGCACCACAGTGGCGGGCACCCATGCCGGATCGCCCGAGCAGCACCACCTGAAAAAGAAGGCATGGATCGTGACTGGCGTGGCCTTTGTGATCTGGGCTGTGGTGGCGACGATCATCCTGACTGAGGCCATCTCTGTGCGCGACATTGATATGTTTGGCAGGATGGGGCCGGTGGAGTAACGCCACCCTTTGGTGTGCTACAGTAGGCCATTGTCAGCCCCTGGGGGGACGAGCCAGCACTCCATTCTAGAGCACTTTATCCCTGCGCCACCGAAAGCAGAATGAGCAACGTGCTGACACCGGCAATATCGTCACCCCAAGGGAGGGGCTGACGATGGCCGGGCCGCTGCGCGGCTGTTAACCGGCTTGCAGCGCTTAACCTTGTTAACCGGCAAGTGGTGCGAAGAATACTTGCCTGCGAAACGCGCGAGACTGTTTCCTCACCCCAACTCAGCCAGACGTGCCAAAGCCGCCTGCAATTTGCCGGCTTCCTCTTCGCGCAGGGCCAGGTTGTCACGCGCTTCGGCCACCACTTCTTCGGGCGCTGAGGCCACGAATTTCGGGTTGTTCAGCCGTCCACGCAGCCCGCCAAGCTCTTTCTCAAGCTTGCCCATCGCCTTCTCCAGGCGCGCTTTTTCTTCTGCGACATCAATCACATCGGCCAAGGGCAGGCCAAAGCTGCCGCCCTCAACGGCCACAGTGATGCAGCCCTTGGGGAAGCTATCAACATCGCTCAGGCTCTCAACGCGTGCGATCCGTTTGATCATCACTTCGTTGCGGGCCCATGCCCCACGCCCGGCCTCGTCCAGCTCGCTCACCAACAGGGGCACTTTCAACCCGGCAGGCACATGTACCTGCTGGCGCGCAGAGCGGATGGCGTCGATCAGATCAATCACCCAGTTCATTTCCCGGTCAGCCTCGGCATCAATCAATTCTGCGCCATATACGGGCCAATCGCCATGGATCAGCATCTTTTGACGCTCGCCCAGCGTGCCCCACAGCTCTTCGGTGATAAACGGCATGATCGGGTGCAACAGGATCAGACATTGGTCAATCACCCAAGCCATAGTCGCCTGGGTTTCCGCCTTGGTGGCGGCGTCGCCGTCCATCAACAGCGGCTTGGAGAACTCCACATACCAGTCACACACCTTGCCCCAGACAAAGACATACAGCGCGTTGGCCGCATCATTAAACCGGTATTGGCCAAGTGCATCATCCACCGCCTCGCGCACCTTCGCGGTTTCACCAATGATCCAGCGGTTCACAGTGGCCGTGGCGTCGGGGATTTTCCCATCGCTGCCCACTGCTTCGTTCATCTCGGCAAACCGCGCGGCATTCCACAGTTTGGTGCCAAAGTTGCGATATCCGGCAATACGTTGCGTAGAGAGCTTCAGGTCACGCCCCATCGCGGCCATCGCCGTGAGGGTAAAGCGCACCGCATCACAGCCGTATTCGTCAATCAGCTCGAGCGGGTCCAGAACATTGCCCAAGGATTTGGACATCTTTTTGCCGGTTTCATCACGCACAAGGGCGTGCACATAGACATGATCAAACGGCTTTTGATCGACCACGGCATATTGCATCATCATCATCCGGGCGACCCAGAAAAAGATGATGTCAAACCCGGTGATCAGCACCGAAGTGGGGAAGTATTTCTTTAGCTCATCGGTCTGTTCAGGCCAGCCCAGCGTGCCAATGGGCCAGAGGCCAGACGAGAACCAGGTGTCCAGAACATCAGGGTCACGCCAGACCGGGTACATCAATTTGGTCGGATCCTGCGTGGCGGTGTACTCGGCCAAAGACGATGCAAGCTTGTGCAATGCATCCTCGCGGCTCTTCGCCTCGACAAGCTGCATCGCCTGAAGCGGCACCGGCAGATTGGCCAACTGGTCATGATAGGCCTCTGAGATTGCGCTGAAATCTGTCCCACATTCCATCAAGTGGCTGACATGCCCCTCGTTCAGGCCGCGCAGCATTTCGACAAGGTCAAGTGCTCCGTCGCCTTCGTCGTCGTGAAACTGAGGGGAACTGAGATCAAAACCATACCAAACCGGTATCTGATGTCCCCACCACAATTGGCGCGAGATACACCACGGCTCGATATTCTCTAGCCAGTGGAAATAGACCTTGCGATCCGCCTCAGGCATGATCGTGACCTCGCCCGATTTGACGGCATCAATGGCGGGGCCAACAATCTTGTCGGTATCCACGAACCACTGATCGGTCAGCATCGGCTCGATCACGACCTTAGAGCGGTCACCAAACGGCTGCATGATCGGTTTGTTTTCGACCATCGGCACGGTGACAGTGATCTCTTCGCCGTCCTCATCCTTTTGGGTTTCGGTGGTCATCACCGCCAACCCTTCGCTGGTGATCTGCTCCACCACCAACTTGCGTGCCTCAAACCGATCCAGACCGCGCAGCTCATCAGGGATCAGGTTCAGCGTGTCGACTTCGGCGCCGCTAAACTCCGCGCCCTCAGCAATCTCCTGGGCGCGCACGGCCATATCGGCATAAGGCGCGCCGTCGCCGCGCATCCGCCCCTTGGTGTCCATCAACCGGTACATCGGGATGCCGCCACGCTTGGCAACGTCATAATCATTAAAGTCATGCGCGCCGGTGATCTTCACCGCGCCCGAGCCGAAATCAGGGTCGGGGTATTCATCTGTTATGATTGGGATCAACCGGCGGTGCTCTTTCGGGCCTACCGGAATTTCACAGAGTTTTCCTACGATTGACGCATAGCGCTCATCTGATGGATGAACCGCAACCGCGCCGTCACCCAGCATGGTTTCGGGTCGCGTGGTCGCAATGGAAATGTAATCCCGTTCCTCTTCAAGAACGACATTCCCGTCTTCATCTTTCTCTAAATACTTATAAGTCGCCCCCCCCGCGAGCGGGTATTTGAAATGCCACATATGGCCCGCAACTTCGATATTTTCGACCTCAAGATCGGAAATCGCGGTTTCAAAATGCGGGTCCCAGTTGACTAGGCGCTTGCCGCGATAGATCAGGCCCTTGTTGTACATATCCACAAAGACTTTGATCACCGCGTCGTAGAAATTGCCCTCTTCGCCCTCAGGTGCGGAGGGCGCGCCGGACATGGTAAACGCCTCGCGTGACCAGTCACAGGATGCGCCCAGCCGTTTCAACTGGCCGATAATCGTGCCGCGTGATTTGATCTTTTGCTGCCAGACACGTTTCTCAAACGCCTCGCGGCCCATCTCAACCCGGCTGGGTTCGTTATGCTCGGCCATGTCGCGCTCGGTCACCATCTGGGTGGCAATGCCGGCATGATCGGTGCCGGGCTGCCAGAGCGTGTCAAATCCGCGCATCCGGTGCCAGCGCACCAGAATATCCTGCAATGTGTTGTTGAACGCATGCCCCATGTGCAGGCTGCCCGTCACATTGGGCGGTGGGATCATGATGGAAAATGTTTCGCTGCGCTGTGCATTGGCCCCAGCACTGAAGCAGCCCGATGCCTCCCATGCCTCGTAAAGGCGGGTCTCGGCTGCGGCTGCGTCAAAGGTTTTTTCCATCGCCATGGTGTGCATCCCGTTCATGTCTGATTGATCGTGCCCGGTTTATCCAATCTGGCCGCCAAGGGAAAGCGTCAAGACTTGCCATTGCGCCCAATTCGGCACAGTTTGGCGGAATGACACATGATATGATCCCTCCTGTCTCGCTTTGGCGCCTGTTCAACCGGATGGGAGGTTGGATGGTGCTGATTGCTGGGGTGTTATTGCTGATCTTTACGGTGTTCAGCCAACTGGCCCTGAAAACAGCGCAGAGGTTTGAAACCGAGGGGCACGCCGCCAGCGCACAAGTCAGCGAGAGATACACCACCACCAGGACCGATGCAGACGGTGATCAAAGCACCAGCTATTGGCTGACCTTCACTTATGTTACCTCAGACAAGCAGGAAATTACGCTGACGCAAACTGTTGGCACGTCGCTCTATCGGCGTGTCCAAACGGGGGACAGTTTTGACCTGCTTTACCTTGCATCCGATCCACACCGGGTGGAAACAAGCCCCGGCAGCAATCGCGCCTCATCAAAGGTGGCGCAGATTGTGGCGCTGGTGTTTGGGGCGATCTGGCTTGTGAGCCTGTGGAAAGTCGGGGGCTGGGCCGTGGCTGCGTTTCGCGCCCGGCGGTACGGCACGCGCGAAAAGGTGAAAGTGACGCGCATTCACCGCACCCGTTTCAAGATCAACAAGAAACCCCGCTACCGCCTGAAATGGGAGGATAGCGCAGGGCGCGAGGGGGCCAGCCTGTTGCACAAGAGTAGAGATCTTTCAGGTATCAATGCAGGTGATATGATTGATATTTATCAGGGTGTTAAGCAGAGCTGGTGGCTGGGAGATGTGGGCGAGCGGGATCGCTAAAGCGTTTCGCAAAAATCCGCATCAGAGGTTTTGTCCGAACCGCCCGCAACGTTCATATGTCGCGGCGCGCCTCGCCATTTGCCTGCCTCAGGTTAAGGGCGATACGTTTTGGTCCGGCTAGCTCCCGCGCCGCAGCTTGGTTGACAGATGAATCAGGCTTTCCGAGCTTTTTACACCTTTGGCGTCGCCAATCCGGTCCAGCACCTCGTCCAGCGCTTCGGTCGAGGCGGCCTCGACAATCACAATCAGATCAAACCGGCCCGAGGTTGTATGCACCCGGCGCACCTCGGCGAGCGTTTTCAGCCGCGCCAGCACCGCAGGCCCGCTACGCGGTTCGATGCTGACCAGCACTGTCGCGCGCAATGGCAGCCGAAGCCGCTCATTCAGCCGCACCGAATAGCCCTGGATCGCGCCTGTGCTTTCCAGCCGCTCAAGCCGGGCCTGCACCGTGGTGCGCGCCAGCCCCATGCGCCGCGCCAGGGCCGAAACAGGCAGGCGGGCGTTTTCCTCAAGCAGCGCCAACAAGGCGCGATCTGTTTCGTCTATTTGCATGGTTGTTCCGTCATATTGCCAATCATTTCAAGCATTATGCACGAGGTGCCAAATGAAATCGACGAAATTATCATGCATTCTGGAAAAAAACACCATGAGGCACCAATATGAGAGCAACCCCCATCTGGCCCACCCCGGTGGCGCATTTGACCCGGCATTCCCCCGACACTGTGCAGCTCTATTTTGGCCCGGCCACGTTGCAGGCAACCGCCGCAAGGTTTCAGGCCGGGTTTGACGGTTTGGTGACCTATGCAGTCAAGGCCAATGCCTCGGATGAGGTGCTGGCCAATCTGGTGGCGGCGGGCATTCAGGCGTTTGACGTGGCCAGCCCACAAGAGATGTACGCGGTGCGCGCAGCACACGGGCAGGCGGTTTTGCACTACAACAACCCGGTGAGATCCGCCGATGAGATCGCCACCGCAATTGCGATGAATGTTGCCTCCTATTCGGTGGATTGCTCCAATGAGTTGGCCAAGTTGCACGCTGTTCCCAAAGGCACGGAAATATCAGTGCGGCTGGCCTTGCCTGTATCTGGTGCGGCCTATGATTTTGGTGCGAAATTCGGTGTCGGGCCCGAGGTCGCCGCCAAGCTGTTGCAACAGGTGGTGGCCGCTGGTTTCACCCCATCGCTGACCTTCCACCCCGGCACCCAATGCGCTGATCCTGAGGCCTGGGCGGCCTATATTAACGCCGCGGCTAAAGTGGCCAAAGCCGCCGATGTACGCCTGTCACGGCTAAATGTTGGCGGTGGGTTTGCGGCGCATCGGATTGGTCAATCCCCTGATCTTGAAGCGATATTTACGCGTATCAAGGCCGCAACCCAGCAGGCCTTTGGCGCTGACGCCCCTGATCTGGTATGCGAGCCGGGACGGGCCATGGTGGCGGATGCCTTTACGCTTGCCACGCGTGTCAAAGCGCTGCGCGCCGATGGGTCGCTCTTTCTCAATGATGGTATTTATGGGGGGCTGGCCGAGGCGCGCGATATGTATGTGGTGGACCGGATCAAGGTCATCTCACCCCAGGGGGATATGCGCCAAGGCACGCCGTTGCCACGGGTGTTGTTTGGCCCCACTTGTGACAGCATCGACCGGCTGCCCGAACCTGTGGCACTGGCAGGCGATGTGCAGGAAGGTGATTATGTGCTTTTTGCCGGCATGGGGGCGTATTCACAGGCGATCAACACTGGGTTCAACGGCTATGGCCTGAGTGCGCCGGTGACAGTGGCACAGCCCTGAATTCTGACAGCCCTGAATTCTGTCTGGTCGGTTGCGCCGTCGCACTGGGTCACGCCAATTTTCATGGACTGTAAAGGCACCAGCGCGCAAGATAGATTTATGTGGGCTTATGTGATCATTTCAATGTCAGGCGTCCGTCATGTCACTGCGTAAGTGGGCCGCTTCCATTCTGTCGCTGTTCAGCCCCGGCAAGCGGCGAGACAGAGCAGGGTTTGCCCACCGACGTGGGCATATGACCCATGTGATCATCCTTGATGGCACCATGTCCACACTTGCGCAGGGGTGCGAAAGCAACGCGGGGTTGGCCTATAAATTGCTGGCCTCGGCCAATGCGCGCAATGTGTCCCTGTTTTATGAAGCAGGCCTGCAATGGCAGGATTGGCGTGCCACGGGTGATGTGGTGATGGGCCGTGGCCTGAACCGGCAAATCAGGCGGGCTTATGGCTATCTTGCCAGCCATTACCGTGCGGGCGATCGGATTTATTTGTTGGGATATTCGCGTGGGGCATTTGCCGTGCGTTCGCTGGCAGGGGTGATTGACAGGATTGGCCTGCTGACCTCGGATCATGCCACCGAACGTAATATTGTCACCGCTTATCGTCATTATCGCTGTGATCCCTCCAGCACCGCAACCGCTGCATTCACATCCAGGTTTTGTCACCCGGAAACCCCGATTGAGATGGTTGGGGTCTGGGACACTGTAAAGGCGCTGGGCCTGCGCCTGCCGATACTGTGGCGTTGGAGCGAAAAAAACCATGCATTTCACAATCACCAGTTGGGCGCATCGGTGCGCCATGGATACCATGCCCTGGCTTTGGATGAGACGCGCACGGTCTACGCCCCCGAGATGTGGCAAACATCGAATGATTTCGCAGGCCATGTTGAGCAAGTTTGGTTCCGCGGCAGCCATGGGGATGTGGGGGGGCAGTTGGGCGGGTATGAGGCGGCACGCCCATTGTCCAACATCCCGTTGGTCTGGATGCTTGAGAATGCTGCACAATGTGGGCTGGATCTGCCCGAGGGCTGGCAAGCGCAGTTTAAGCGGGATGCCGCAGCACCTTCTGCGGGCAGTTGGCGCGGCTGGGGTAAGATGTTCGTGTTGCGATCAGCGCGCAAGCCTGGGGCGGATGCATCAGAGCGGTTACATGAAACTGTGCAGGGACGCGCGCCGTTGCAGCCCTTGGGCGCACCTGTGGTTTAAGGTGCGTTTGATCCTTGAGTATTGCCATCTGCTGAGCCGCGGCGCGGCCCCAGATCAAGCCGATGGCACCGGGGCGCGCAGCACTTACGATCAGGCCCCCATGATAATGCAGGTGGTTGATCCCGTCGCATAAAGGCGCCTGTCTTCAACGCCCCTTATTTCACCGGTGGACACTCCGGTGGATCGCCCGGCGTGTAAAACGGTTCCCACCGCGTGCACTTTTGTTCCCAAGGGCAGGTTGCGGGTGATATTTACCTTGAATTCCAATGTGGTATAGCGCGATCCTTTAGGTAGTTCTGTCATCACTGCGCAGGCCATGCAGCTGTCCAGGATGGCCCCGTACCAGCCTCCGTGTGTGGTGCGCATCGGGTTGGTCGTGTCAAAAGTTGGCGCGCCTTCAAACACCACCCGGCCCTTGTCAGCCTCAATCGGCCAGAACCCCAATGTGCGGCCAATGGGGGGGCCTGCCAATGTGCCGTTGATCACGTCACGCATAAATTCCAGTCCCGTGCGCGACAAAACATCGTCCATGTCGGGCAGCTCGTCTATGGTTTGGGCAATACGCTTTGTCATCTCATCATTCTCCATTTGCAGGGCGTTCCTGTGCCGCCAGACCCAGGCTGCGGGCCGCAGTCAGCGATAATATCCCCGAATCCAGCCCCTGGGGTTTTTGATAGCGGCGAACGCCTGCACGGGTGCGCCCGTCCATTACACCGGTGATCGCCCCGCGATACAGGTTGCGGGCCAAAAGCGCGCGCTGTAGCGACGCAACAAACTCGGGCGTCATATCGGCGGCGCAGGGGATTTCAAACACCGTATCCTCTCGCGGTTTGACAATCGCCTGACGGGTTTCGGTGCGGTAAACTGCATGGATCAGAATGTTGCCCTCATCCCCCAGAACAGCGGGCTGTACGAGGATTTGTTCTGTCACGGTTTCCACCACGGCAGGGCTGGCATCCCTGGCCCAGCAACTGCCTGTCGGCGCACCGGGTGGTGCCGCCGTCATCAACTGGCCTGTCTGGGGTGTCTCACTCACCGTGTCGGGGCGGGTGCTTTCACATGCCACCAAAACGATCAGGGCCACAACAGGGCAAACTCGAAGAAAGTGATACATGCTCGATGGTCTCTTTCGCGGCCTCTATGGGCTATTTTGCCAACACCCTAGCGGGTTTTGCTGGGCCGTGAAAGCATGGGCTGCACCGAATGCCCTCTGGTCTGGGCCAGTTTACCACGCTCATGTATCGGATTTGAACAGAAACTAGGCATTTCTTGCCCCCAACATAGCGATTGGGACTGGTGTGTTCTACCTCGCTTGGCTAGGAACAATGACTTACGAAATTTCGAGGGGGAACCCGCACCAATGGCAAAGATTATCTATATCGAGCACAACGGCACCGAACATGTCGTTGACGTGGCCAACGGCCTGACTGTGATGGAAGGCGCGCGTGATAATAACATTCCGGGCATCGAAGCCGATTGCGGCGGGGCCTGTGCCTGCTCCACCTGCCATGTTTATGTGGATGCTGACTGGGTCGAGAAACTGCCCGCCAAGGACGACATGGAAGACGACATGCTGGACTTTGCATTTGAGGCTGATGCGGTCCGCTCACGCCTGACCTGTCAGGTCAAGGTGACAGACGCGCTGGACGGGTTGATCGTGCATATGCCTGAAAAACAAATCTGATGCGTGCACTCGGTGCCATAGTTCTGGCACTGATCGCACATGTCGCCAACGCCGAGACAATCACCAGCGCGCGTTTTGTTGACCCAACACAGCATTACGCCCATGGGATATTGGGCGATAGCACTGAATATTCCGGCATGAGGGTTGATCTATCCGTCAGCGGCCGGTTTTTGGTTGGGTTTCCTCCCAATACCCGTGTGTTCGAAGACCTCGCGCCACGCCTTTGGGATGTTACGGGTGATGGCACCCCCGAGATCGTGGTGATCGAAACAGACCCGCCCCAGGGTGCCCAGCTTTCCATTTATGGCCTGCGTGATGGCACTCTCTCAAAGATCGCTTCTACCCCGCATATTGGCCAAACGCACCGCTGGCTTGCCCCAATAGGTGCGGGTGACCTGGACGGCGATGGTCATATCGAAATCGCCTATATCGACCGCCCACATCTGGCCAAGACCTTGCGTATTTGGCGCTACCGGGATGGTAAACTAACCGAAATCGCCACCCAGCCCGGCCTGACCAACCACAAAATTGGTTGGGATCACATCCCCGGCGGCATCCGCACCTGCGGATCGCACCCTGAGTTAATCACCGCCAATGCCGATTGGTCACGCATCATTGCCAGCACATTTGATGGCACATCCATCCACACCCATGGCATTGGCGCCTACACAGACCCCACGCAGCTCAACCGTGCAACACAGTGCAAGTAACCTCATCTTCTTGCTGTAAATATCCCGGGGGTGCGGGGGCTGGCCCCCGCTTTGGTCGGATCGCTTTAGCGATGCGAAACCAGATCCCTCAAAGCGCCCGCCAGCCAATATCTGACCGGTAAAACCCACCCGCCCAGTCGATCTGATTTACCATTCCATAGGCCCGGTCCCGCGCCTCTTGCAGGCTGGCACCACGCGCGGTGACATTCAAAACCCGCCCGCCAGATGCGGTGATCTGCCCATCCACAGCTGTGGTTCCGGCGTGAAACACCATATGAGAGCTATCCTCAGGGCAATCATCCAACCCCTTGATAACGCTGCCTTTGGCGTAGCTTCCCGGATACCCGTTCGCGGCCATCACCACCGTAACGGCATGGTCATCCGCCCAGTTCACATTGCACCCCGCAAGACGACCCTCAGCGGCGGCTTGCAACAGGTCCATCGCCTGCGCGCCCAATCGCATCATCAGCACCTGACATTCCGGATCACCAAAACGCACGTTATATTCCACCAGCCTTGGCTGGCCGTCCTTAATCATCAAACCCACATAGAGCACGCCCTGATAGGGCATGCCGCGTTTGGCCATCTCCTGCAGCGTAGGCGTTACAATTTCATCCAGTGCCTTTTGCGCAATCACATCCGTCAACACAGGTGCGGGCGAATAGGCCCCCATGCCGCCGGTATTTGGCCCGGTGTCGCCTTCGCCCACGCGCTTGTGGTCCTGGGCGGTGCCAAAAGGCAACGCAACCTCACCATCACACAGCACGAAGAACGATGCCTCTTCGCCCTCCATGAATTCCTC
>Ga0209121_10000912_pt1 | contig 31516 bp, 29 predicted proteins | sample Cruoilmetagenom3_FD_187292 | JGI IMG/M metagenome (GOLD analysis project Ga0209121, IMG submission 187292) | Oil polluted marine microbial communities from Coal Oil Point, Santa Barbara, California, USA - Sample 3 (SPAdes) (version 2) | ecosystem: Environmental > Aquatic > Marine > Oil seeps ...
CTCCCCTCAAGGGAGAGGAAGAGTGGAAGAGGTTTATTGGCCTCCCCTACCCCAACAATTGGGTTAATAATTTACCGAATCTGGGATAAAGATAGTGCAAGGATACTTTTCTTAATTCTTATTTCTCAATTCTGAAATTCTGAATTTTTAATTATTTGCGCCTGTAGTTCAGCGGATAGAATGTCGGCCTCCGGAGCCGAAGGTCGCAGGTTCGAATCCTGCCAGGCGCATCTCTTTCTACCTGAAAAATGCCCACAGTCTCTATAATTAAGTGCAAAAATTATGATATAGAAAAGGTTTACCAATCCGTAGATAAATCTATTCGTCTAATTGGAGGAATAGATGATATTATCAGACCGGGAGATACAGTCCTCTTAAAAATTAACCTTTTGTCTGCGCGACCACCAGAAGAGGCAGTTACCACCCATCCAGCAGTAATAGGAGCAGTTACCAGATTAATAAAAAAAAGAAGAGCCATTCCCTGGGTAGGAGATGCTGCCCCTGTCATTTCAGGATTTACTCGTGAAAAAAAAGATGCTTTTGATATCTGCGGTATTCGTAAAGTCGTGGAAAAGGAGGGAGGAGAAATAGTAAATTTCTCCCGCACAGGCTACAGTAAAATTAAGATAAAAGGGGCGGAACAGCTAAAAGAAGTTAATATAGCTAAACCTATCCTGCAGGTGGATGCAATAGTATCTCTCCCCAAATTAAAAACTCACGAGTTGACTTTTTTAACTGGAGCAGTAAAGAATTTTTTTGGCTGCGTTCCCTCTTCCGACCGCTCAAAGGCTCACCGATTAGCAGATGAGGGGAAATTTGCCCGGGCAGTAGTAGATATTTACTCAGTATGCAAACCATGTTTAGCGGTGATGGATGGTATTTTGGCTATGGAAGGAGAAGGACCATCAGCAGGAGACCCTATTTCTATAGGTTTAATTTTAGCTTCCCGTGATTGCGTAAGTTTAGATGTGGTTGCCTCTCAAATAATCGGATTTAAACCTTCTGAAATCCTCACCTCTATTAATGCTATTCAAAGAGGTTTGGGCCCGGAGAACCTGCAAAAGATAAAAGTGGCAGGGGAAGAGATAAAAAATGTCATTCACTCAGAGTTTAAAAAACCTGCCGCTTATAAAAGTTTTACTTTTAAGATGCTGCGTCGCCTGCTTACTCCTCTGGGAACGAAAATACTTGCTTCTTACCCCCATTTGAGCAAAGATAAGTGCAATAAATGTGGTACTTGCGCTCAAAAATGCCCCGTAGGAGCTATCCAGCTAAATCCTTATCCCTTAATCAATTATAACAGATGTATTCAATGTTATGTCTGCCACGAGTTTTGTCCTCAGGAAGCTATCTATATAAAATCGAGCTGGCTTGGCCAGCAATGGGAAAAATTAACTTCAAGAGGTTAGGCGTCTCTTTATCAAAGACCTAACTTATCGGAAATCTTCTGCATCGCTTTTAAGCCTATCTCAACAAATTCCTCTAAGGTGAAATCCAGCTGAGCACATGTCTTAATCTGGTCTCTATTTGCACCAGCGGCAAAACGCTTCTCTTTAAATCTCTTCAGCACAAATTGAGTATCAATGGAATTAAGTTTCTTATCTGGATGAATCAGAGCACAAGCTACAATAAGACCAGTAATAGGGTCTACTGCATAAAGGGCCTTATCCAGTAAAGTTTTTACAGGTGAATGGCCGGCATGAGCTCTAATTGCCTGGGTAATATCTTTGTCCACTCCTTCTTTCTCCAAAAAAGCTGCCCCCACTATTCCATGCTCAGAGGGCTCAGAGGAAGTATCTTCATAATCTATATCGTGCAGCAGCCCTGCTAATCCCCACTTTTTCTTATCTTTTCCGAACCTTGAAGCTAAATCAATCATAATAGCTTCGGTAGCCAGCAGATGTTTTTTTAAGTTTTCATTCTTTACTTTAGCCTGAACTAACTTCCATGCCTCTTCTCTTTCCATAAAAGTCCTCCTCTTTTTCTTGCTAAACGAGCTTAAAATATTATAATAAAAGCTCTATCTAATGACAGTAATTATACCGAATTAAAAGATGTTGTAAATACCAGGAGCAAATAGTCTGGACACCATTGCCAACGCCACTTCTCCTTAAGGGGATAAAAATGGATAAAAAATGTATAAAATGTGGTAAAAAAAGGGGAACAAGAAAATGCAAATCCTTAGGGGGATATATCTGTGCTCAGTGTTGCGGTGAAAACAGAGGAATAAGGATTAACTGCCCATCTGATTGCCTCTATTTTCAAAATCATGAAAAATACCAGGAGAAAAAATCAGCCATAGAAAACAAAGGACGCTATTTAGAAAGATATGCTAATTACGTAAATGAGGGAAAAAGAAAATTAGCAGAACTTATGGGTCTCATTGAATTTCAGATTTATCAATATTATAAAAATAAAACTAATCCTACAGATGAAGATGTTCTTGCTGATTTAAGCTTTCTTAGACGAAAGGCGAGTCCTATTTTTATGCCTGAGATGAGTAGAATTTCCCCGGGAGAATATTTATGGAAGGATGTGGAAAAATTCTTAAAAGAAAAAGGGGGAATCTTTTCTTCTCAGGAAATTATTGAGGTTATAGAAAATACCATAAAATTTGTTAGCTCCTTTAAAGACAAAAAAGGAAGCAAACGAGGATATATTCGCTTTCTCAATGGCTATATGAGAGAAACTGAAAAGGAGACTCTAAAAAAACAGCCTTAAAAATGGATAATATTTTATTTAAAATAAAGCTTTTTGTTTGCAAACAAAATAAGGGGCAGATGGGATTAATTCTCTCCCTGCTCCTTTTATCTATTCTTGGAACAATGGCTATAAGTTTTCTCTATAAGATGAGAATTGAACAAAGAGCAAGCTTTAATTACAGAGATAGCATTAAGGCAAATTATATTGCTCAAGCAGGAATAGAAAGAGCAATAGCTGAATTAAGAAACGATACCAATGAATACGACGACTTCTATGAGAATTGGGCAAAGGGCTTTAAGGGAGAGTTAGGAGAGGGGATCTATAATGTAGGTATTGAAGAGGAAAGCGAGGAAAATATTGAGAAGCTGGGTATCTTTGATGAGGCATCAAAGATTAATCTAAATACAGCCGGTAATAAAAATTTTAGCCAGGGGTGGACTTCCTATGAAGTTAATTTAGGGGCGCTAAACGGGCTTAATAATGAGGAGGTAGAGGCAATCATAAATTATCGTTATGGCAAAGACGGCTCTCCAGGTAAAAAAGGAGTGGATGATGATAAAGACAATGATATCCTTCAATCAGACGGAATAGATAACGATGGAGATGGCATAATAGACGAAGAAGATGAAGGGGTTGATGAACCTGATGAGTTTTGTCCAGATAAGCCTTATGGAGACGATAATCCCTTTGATACTATAGAAGAAGTAAGGCTTGTTAGGAGAATAGGAGAGGCTACCTTCAGTAAAATAAAGGATTATATTACTATTTATTCTTATGATAAAAATGTAGACAAAGAGGGAAATTTAAGGGTTAATATTAATACTTCCTCGCCCTCTATTATTAGCCAGGCCTTACAAAAAACAGGGATATCTCAAGATAAAGCCAATCAGATAGCTGTAAACATAGTTGACTTTCGTGATGAAAACAGTTTCTGCACGGAATATAAAGGTAAATATGGGATTGAGAGAACTCCCTACATTAACGAAGTAATGCCTCACTTTACCTCCTCAGTAACCACAGCAGTAGAAGGTTTAGTAAAAGGGGGAATAAGCTTTCTTAAGGATAAGATAAAAGAGAAGACAAGAGAAAAATTAGAAGAAAAGATAAGAGGGAAAACTACAAGAATAATAGAAAATGAAGTAAAAAAAGATACTTCAAATAAAGAGGAAAACCTGAAACGGATACTTGAAGAGCTTGAAGATAATAAAGCAACAGCAGAAAAAATAGGAAGAGTTTTAAAAATTTTTAAAGAGAAAAGGGCTGAAGCAGCAGAAAAGAAGAAGATAGATATAGAAATGGAATGGATAGAGCTATTCAACCCTTATAATACTTCTTGTAAGATACGGGGATGGCAAATAAAAACTTCCTCGGGAAGAAAGATATTATGGGGAAAAGTACCTGCTCGAGGATATAGAATCATATTCAATATGGTTATAAAAATGGAGGGGAAAACCATAGGTAAAGAACTATTGGATAATAATAGTGATACAGTAACCTTAATAGATGCACAAAGGAATATAGTAGACAGGGTATCCTATAAAAATTATGGAGCTCCCTGGAATGCTTTTGAAAAAAATGACCCCAGAATAAGAGAGTTTGTCAGTAGTCTTCCCGGAGGAAGCCCTGGCTTTTGTAACTGGTTCTGGATGCCTACTGTAGGTGAGGGGGAGGACAAAAATGACTACAGCAGCTTCTATGTTAAAAATAAGCCTTTTGCTAATATTGGAGAAGTAGGATATCTCCATAAAGGAGAAGAGTGGCAAACAATAAAACTCCAGGCGGGAGGAGACTGGCAAATACTGGACAAAATTACTGTGGTTAATCCTCCTGCGAAAATCACAAAAGGAAGAATAAATATAAATACTGCATCTCGTCAGGTTTTAGAAAGTCTACCTGGAATTGACTCTTCCTTAACCAGGGCTATAATAAATTATGGGGACAGTAAAAGAAGGCCTTTTAATGAAGTAGGGGAAGTCCTTGAGGTTTTTACCATAGCTAAACTGGGTTATAATGGAAAAGACGATGATGAAGATGGATATATAGACGAAGATGACGAGAAAGAAATGTTATTCCGTTCCCTCTCTAACTTAATTACAACTCGCTCTAACTGCTTTACTGTGATATGCCTTGGCCAGATTAAAAAATCAGGAGAAGTGGTTTCGGAAAAGAAAATAAAAGTAATTCTGGATAGAGGAGCTTATCCTTTAAAAATAAAGTATTACAAAGAGATAAATTAGTCTTCTTATACTATCTCACTTATATTTTTTTCTCAAATTATTCAAAATTCTCCTGAAATCCTCGGGAGCCGATCTGGAAGTAAGAGCTGCCACATAAATTAAAACGGAAAATTGCCAGCAGTCTTCCGGACCCGCTATTAATCCTGAGTGAATATCCTCCCTTTTTTCCATCCGAAGAGAAAAGTATTCTATTGCTTTGTTTAAACAACCCTCATAAACATCAACATTATAGGTCTCATTGCGATATTTTAAAGAAGGAAAGGAAACTCCTCTCATTAATAAAAACCTTCTGATTTCATCATTATTTAATTGATAATCGTCTTCAAATTCAAATCCCTCAAATTGGGGGAGATTTGGGGGGAGAATAAGTAGAGGTTTCTGAACCACAACCTTGCCCTTTCTCACTACTGTATCTCCAGCATTGATTGTCGATTCAGCCAGGGATATATAAGATAGAATAGTAGCCTCGAAAGATAAAAGGTTAGGTAAGCGAAACCTTAATATTCTTGTCTCTTCAGTAGCTTTCCCCCACTTTTCATACAAATTCATCTATTCACTCCTTCTTTTTACCTACTTCTATTCTACTACTCCTAACAAAATCGTCAAGGAAATGGGGAAATGGGTGAATGAGTTGATGGGTAGATGAGTGGATGGGTGAATGGGATGATGGGAGGATGCAGGCTAAAGCCCGGGAGCTGCCAAATATGAGAGATTACTTGTTATTTTTTTAAAATATGCTAAATTTAAAACTGGGTTAAACAAAAATAAGGAGTTTGATTATGGCAAAAAAATGTGAGATATGTGGTAAAGGAGCAACTGTTGGACATAGATTAAGTAAATCTGGAATAAGAACAAAAAGAGGTTGGTCCCCTAATCTTCAACGTATTAAAATAAAAATTAATAATCGGGTAAAGAAAGCTTATGTTTGCACTCATTGTATTCGTGCAGGAAAAATAGAGAAGGTAACCTGATTCTCGCTTTACCCGTTAGATAAGCTTCTCTATCTAACAGGGTTTATTCTTCTTTGCTTAAAAAAGGTTTTGGGTACGTTGAAAAAATTTACCTTCACTTTTTATGGCGGGAGCAATTACCATCTCAACTTCATGCATTCCCTTTATATTGCTTACCCCACAGCAACCCATACACGTTTTTATCGCCCAGACTAAATTTTGAGAACCATCATCTAATTTAGCCGGGCCACAAAGAATATCCTTTAATGTTCCTGTTGTTCCTACTCTTACTCTTGCTCCCCGAGGTAAATTTTCATCCGAGGTAGCCATGCCCCAATGATAACCTTTTCCTGGAGCTTCCTCAGCCCGAGCAAAAGCCGAACCAATCATTACTGCATCTGCTCCGGAGGCGAAGGCTTTACAGATATCTCCTCCTATCCTCATACCCCCATCAGTAATAATGGAGACATATCGACCATTTTTCTTAAAATAATCATCCCGGGCAGCAGAAGCATCAATAGTAGCAGTAACCTGAGGGACACCTATCCCTAAGACCTCACGAGTAGTGCAGGCAGCACCCGGCCCTACTCCTACCAAGAGAGCATCTATCCCTGTTTCCATAAGATCATAAGCAGCTTGATAAGTAACACAATTTCCCGCAATAACCGGGATAGAAAACTCTTCGCAGAACTTTTTAAGATTCAATCCTTCCTTTTTAGAAGATATATACTCTACTGTAGCTACTGTAGCTTGAACAACGAAAATATCTACCCCTACTTTTTGAGCAATTGGGCCAAAGTGAGCTGCTCGTTGAGGAGTACAAGAAACAGCAGTGATAACTTTTTTCTCTTTCATCTGTTTAATTCTCTCTTCTATCAACTCTTCTTTTATCGGTTCTTTATAAATCTTTTGGATTATCTTTACAGCTTCTTCATCGGAAGAGTTTACAATCTCCTCTATTACCTTTACTGGATGTTCATAGCGGGTCTGAACACCTTCCAAATTTAAAACAGCTAATCCTCCCAATTTCCCCATCTGAACAGCAAAACTTGTGTCTACAACTCCATCCATCGCCGAAGCTATGATGGGAATATCAAAAGTTATATCTCCTATTCTCCATTTTATGTTAACATCTTCAGGGTCAAGGGTCTTATTACCTGGAACCAAGGCAACTTCATCAAGTCCATAAGCTTTTCGTGCTTTTCTTTCTTTCCCTATATAAAACCCCCCCATTATAGCCTCCTTACTTATTTATAATGAATAAACCTTCTTTTTAAGAGAATATAAAAGATAAGAAAATCAAGGAGAGGGTAAGACTTTTTCTTTTAGAGAAGCAATTATAAAAGCATCAATTTCACCCTCTAATACTCTTTCCACACTGCTTCTTTCTATATTAGTCCTGTGGTCTTTAACCAGAGTGTAAGGATGTAAAATATAAGAGCGCACCTGGCTACCCCATTCTATTCTTGTTTTTTCTTTGTGCCTTTTTTTTAATTCCTTTTCTTTCTCCAGTTCATAAAAATTATATAACCGAGCTTTAAGAATTCTCATCGCTGTAGCCCTGTTTTTATGCTGGGAACGCTCATTCTGGCATTGTACAATTATTCCTGTAGGTAGATGGGTAACTCTCACAGCAGAATCAGTAACATTAACATGTTGACCCCCTGGTCCACTAGCTCTAAAAGTGTCAATATGAAGATCGCTCTCCTTAATTCCTATCTCCACTTCATCAACTTCAGGAATTACATCCACCGCAGCAAAAGAGGTATGACGGCGATGGGAAGCATCAAAAGGGGAGATGCGAACTAACCTGTGGATTCCTACCTCCTGTTTAAGATAACCGTAGACAAATTCCCCCTCAATTACTACCACTGCTGTCTTTATACCCGCTTCCTCTCCATCTATTCGTTCCACCACTCTCACTCTATATCCTTTCTTATTTGCCCATCCTAAATACATTCTAAGAAGAATTTCTGCCCAATCGCATGAATCTGTACCTCCTGCTCCGGGATGAATTGATAAGATAGCATTAGCCTGATCGTTCTTCCCTTTTAGTAAAGACTTTACCTCGTACTCTTTTATCTTTTTTTGCAAAAAGAGCAGCTTCTCTCCCCTCTCCTCTTCCAGAGTCTCATCTTTCTCCTCTTTCAGAAGTTGCTCTAAAGTAAGTATCTCCTCGTATAAAGCCATTACTTTATTCCATTCTTCCTCTTTTTTCTTTAGATGGTGTAATTCTTGTAATATCTCTATTTTTCTATCAGCTTCCTTCCAGGAATTTAATGAAGCCTCCTTTTCTAATTTTTTAATCTCCTTTTTTATTTTATCTACTTCAAAGATACCCTCTTAATTTATCTATTTTTTCCTTTAGATCTGTTAACCTGAGATCACCTTTTTCTACCATATCCTCCTCCTCAATTTAAGATAGCATAAGGGATTGATTAGTCAAATTTACAAAAAAAGCCTTTAATTACACAAATTCTTAAAAATGATTACACCGATAAAAAATTTTGTACTTTTTAACAAGTTAAATGTAGAGCAGCGATTGTCTTCCGGGAATTATAAATTTTGTTGTAGAGCTGACATGCTAACTTTGTAGGTTCAACTTTTACTTCAATTCCCTTTGATTTAATATACTTCAGGGTTTCGGGGGGGACTTTCATTAGCCCAAAATCTCCTGTGCCTATAATAAGAACTTCGGGTTTTTCCTTTAGTAGGATTTCCTTTATATCCTGAGGAAGGAGAAGATGCCCCTCTTCTCGCCACCAATGAGCATTTATTTTTTGTGGATAGATAATAACATCTGAAGTATAACTTTTCCCGTCAACAACAATATATCCAAATTTATAAGAATTTATCATTTCATACCCTTTACCCCGTTAGATAGTAAACATCTAACAGGGTTTACTATAAAAGGAAGGCTAAGGAGTTTATCTCTTCACCCCTTAGCCTCTTTTAACAATTCTTTCTATCCTACTGCTTCCCGTAAGTTTTTCCCTGGCTTGAATTTAGGTACCTCTTTGGCTGGAATTCTTATCTTAGCCTTAGTTTGAGGATTTACACCCTGTCTCGCCTTTCTTTTCTGCACCTGGAAAGTTCCAAAACCGACCAGGGTAACTCTTTCCTTCCGGGCCAATGAGTTAGTAATTGCTGAAGTTATAGCATCCACCACATTATTAACATCCTTCTTAGTTAAACCTACCTCAGAAGATACCTCCTCCACTAATTCAGCTTTGTTCACCTGTCTCACCTCCTTATCAAATTTTGAATATCACTCCCTAAAAAGGGCTTTAATAGAAGACTACAAAGTTCAACTATTAACCATTGAACTATAACACATTTCAAAAAATCTGTCAAATCAGCCTCTTTGAGATTTCTGAAAAATTCAGAAATCTCTGATTTCACAGATAAAAATCCAGATTATACAGATTAGATCAGAGGGCTCTGGGGGTTTTTCAGAGGCCTCCACTCATTCTCTTGACAAAGATATAAAATATACTAATTTAAGGTCAGAATATTGACAATTAAACAAAGTAGCTAAGGATTTTTTTAAAGGATGAAAAATCGTCGCAGAGCCAGAGAGACTGCTCTACAAATTCTCTACGAGGTAGATGTAAGAAAAATCTCGGTAGAGAAAGTTTTAGAAACCACCTTTTCTCGTTATAGATTTAAGCCAGAAATAAAAAAATTTGCTCGAAAGTTAGTTTTAGGGAGCTATCAATTTCTTTCCCCCATTAATTCTTTAATTAAAAAATACGCTAAAAATTGGACCCTCGAGAGAATGGCTACGGTAGACCGAAATATCTTGCGTCTATCTACCTACGAGCTTCTTCTTCTCGACGATATACCTCCCGTAGTAAGTATAAATGAAGCTGTAGAAATAGCCAAACGTTACGGAACAGCTGACTCGGGAAAATTTGTTAATGGAATACTGGATAAAATCAGCAAAGAAAGAGGGCCAAATAGTTCTTTAAGATGGACTTATTTAAAAGAGTCCTTAAAAAAAGACCTCTACCTTAAAAAGCTAATTGAAGTAAAAGGGGAAGAAAAAATTTGGTTAGTGGGAGGATGCCTTAGGAATCTCCTCCTGGGGAAAGAGAAGAAAGATCTGGATTTAATAGTAGAAGACCCTGATTTTAAAGCTGCTCAAATCTTTGCACAACATATAAAAAGAAGCTTGATTATTCTACGTCCCACCTTAAGAATAATTACCCTTCCCGAAGGGATTACTATCGACTTCACTCTTAAAAAGTCTGCACAAATACAAACAAATCTAATCAAACGTGACTTTACCATTAATGCTCTATCTCTGGATGTGGAACGGCTTGAATTACCTTCTTTCTTCCTTATAGACCCTTCTACAGGCTTAGAGGATTTAATAAATAAGAAGATTAAGCTAATAAGAAAAGAATCAATAGATGAAGACCCCCTTCGTATGCTGCGAGCTTTCCGTTTATCTGCGCAACTTAACTTCAGTATAGAAGAGAATATACCTTCCCTTATTCAGCAAAAATCCATCCTCATTAAAAATGTCTCTACGGAACGAGTAAGAGAAGAAATTTTTCTTCTCCTTGAATCCCCTCTTTCTTATAAATATATAGATAATCTCTCTGCAAAAACATTATTAAAGCAGATACTTGGGCAAAACCTAAATATAGAAAACCTAAAAAGACTGGAGGAGTTACTCTCCTCTAATAAAATAATTCCCGGAGAGATTAAAAAGAGAGTTTTACTTCATTTAAAGGAGAATAGCCAGGGTAAAAAAAGTCGGAAGAATCTATTAAAACTTATTGCTTTACTTTTTTCCCCGGAAGAGAAAACCTCTTTATCTTCCGGGGGAAAACAGTTAAAGTTAACTCGCAAACAGATAAAAATAATGAAAAAAGTAGAAAAAGTTTACCCACATCTAAAAAAAATTATGAAAGACCAACAGAGGAACCCTCTACTGGTAGCTCAGTTCTTAATAGAGGCAGGCAAAGAAACAGTAGAAACTTTATTACTCTTTTTAACAGTAAATTTTGAGCGTCCTCCCTCTCAAAAATTTGCTCTCTCTCTTCTCCAGGAATATTTTCAAAGATTCTCCTTGCTGCCGCATCCTTCCGGACTAATTAAAGGAGAAGAGTTGATGGAATTATTGGGAATTTCTGCTGGCCCTCAAGTTGCTTATATTTTAAATAAAATCCATCAAGCTCAAGTAGCAGGAAAAATCAACACTAAAGAAAAGGCTATTAAATTTGCCAAAAAGCTAATTTCTACATAGAATACGCCCTGGCAATCCTCCCTCTAACCTGTCAGCTGCTATTGAAGAGATACTCTTTTTAAACAAACTTTTACAAAAGCTTCATCTCCTTCTAATTCCCGGATACGCCTTTCTAACAGCAATTGTAAGAGGTATAGCTATTGCTAATCCTCCGACTACCTGAATAACATTAGCGGGAAGTTCAACTAACGCAGGACCAACTCCGTACATAAGTGTTTCTGCAATAAAATACCCTGCTAACATACAAGCTCCTCCAGCACCTGTTCCTGCAAACATCGCAGCTAATGTACCTTTTTTTCCTACAATCCCAGCAACTAACCCTTCCACTCCCTTTACTACAAGAGTAATGGGAGCAAAATATGCATATCCACCTAAAATATCAGCAATAGCTGAACCCACACCTCCTGCTATTCCTCCAATTCTGGCACCCAGAGCTAAAGCTGAAAAAAATACCATAGCATCCCCTAAATTCAAGTAACCTCTGGTAGGGGCAATAGGAATCCTGACTAAAAGTGTCATCGCTGCCGTAACCGCAATCATCACTCCGCCTAAGGCAACGTCTCTTGTGCTCATCCCCTTCTTTTTACTCTTTTTTTCATCCATTTTCTTTTCCTCTCCTTTTTAAAATTATTTAATTTTAAAAACTTCACCCCCCTTCTTATTTATTTAGTTCTCTCGGAAATTCTTTATCCGTCCCTGTTCAGTATTTCACTGAGCAGGAATAATCTCATCACCTCCACTAAACTATCTTCTAAGTTGGTTTTTTTTCTCCCTTAGCCTGTATAATGACTTAAAGTCTGCAAAGGAAATCCTGGCCCTATTTGATTTCAAGTCTCTTAATACTCTGTCCATCTTGAGTATAAATTATTATCAATTTGTAGAATATCCAAAATTTTACCCACTATAAAATCAATATTATCATTTAATGTTTTCGGATTATGATAAAATGCGGGCATAGCAGGTAAGATATTAGCTCCCCTACGTGCCAAGCGTAGCATATTTTCCAAATGAATTATGTTCAAAGGAGTTTCTCTGGGCACCAAGATTAAAGGCCTTTTTTCCTTCAAGGTAACATCAGCAACTCTTAATAGAAGATTCTCAGAATATCCATAAGCTATCCCGGCTATTGTTTTCATACTACAAGGAACAATAACAGAACCTCCGGCTATGAAGGAACCACTGGCAATAGGAGCAAACATATCACCAATATCATAATAATAACTTGCAAGTTTTATTAATTCTTCTTTTTTAAAATCAGTCTCATATTTTAATATTTTCTCCGCTGTCGGTGTTAAGATAAGGTGGGTTTCTATTTTTTTAATTTTTAATTCCTCAAGAAGTCTTATTCCGTATATAACACCACTTGCCCCGCTTATTCCAATAATTAATTTCACGAACTACCTCTCTTTTACCTCATTAAATGAAAGCTAAACATTCTCTTGCATAACTAACAACAATTGCTCATTTAATTTGCTATTCAACTTCTTCTCATCTTCTCTGCTGCGGAAGAGATAGCTTTTATAATTTTAACATATCCAGTACACCTACACAAATTACCTGCTATAGCAGTTTTCACTTCACCTTCTGTAGGATTAGGATTTTCATCCAATAGAGCTTTAGCAGATAAAATCATTCCTGGGGTACAAAAACCGCATTGGACAGCACCTTCTTCAATAAAAGCTTCTTGAATTAAGTTAAGCTTACCTTCCTTTGTCAGTCCTTCTATAGTAACTACCTCCTTACCGTCAACCTCTATAGCTAACACTAAACAAGAATTAACAGGTTTACCTTCAAGAAGAACTGTACAAGCCCCACAATCACCGGTATCACAACCTCTCTTTGTTCCCGTAAGAGAAAGTCTATCTCTTATTATATCTAATAAAGTATCATTAGATTTTACTTCTAATTCATATTCTTCTCCATTTACCTTCAACCGAATTCTCTTTTGAATCATTATCCTCTGCCTCCGCTTTTGTTTTAATATAGCATTTTTATTTTAATAAATCTACCTCTCTTACTATTCGCCTCTGTAAAAATGAATAATCTTCCGTCGTAACTTTTTATTTTTTCTTCTCTGAATATAGAAGAGTAACAATTCTCACAAACGTTTATCGTTACTATATCTTCTTTATTTCTTAACTTTCCCCCTTCTTCTCCCGCTTTTATCCTTCGAGTATATTTTTTCTCTCTACAAATTTCGCACATATCTTTATATTTACATCCCCAGCAATATTTTCGTGGATAAAAAGGGTGAATATCGCACTTCATTTAGTTTACTTCTTCTCCTATTTATTACTAACTCTCTTTTAATTCTGAAATTTCTCTTATAGCTTTTTCTACCAATACTTTAACCATCTCTTTCCTATAATCATCCGAAGCACGCACATCCGAGATCGGACAAACTTCTTCATAAGCTAATTGGCCGGCTTTTTCTACCAAATCCTCACTTATTTTTTTGCCCCGCAAAGCCTCCTCTGCCTTTCGAGCTCTTAAAGGAGTAGGAGCTACTGCCCCCAAAACTATATTCACATCTTCCCATACTTTTTCTTCTGTACTCAGAGTAGCTACTACTGCTACTCCCACTACAGCAATATCCATAGCTTTTCTTGGACTATATTTTATATATACTCCTTTAGTGTATGATGGGGAAAAAGGGACAATAATCTCGCTAAGAATTTCCCCTTTTTTTAAAACAGTTACCCCTGGTCCCACAAAAAACTCTTCTAAAGGAACAACTCTTTCCCCTTTGGAACTTACTAATTTCATTTTAGCCTTTAAGCCAATTAAAGCCGGAGCAGTCTCAGCCGAAGGAGCAGCATTACAAAGATTGCCTCCTATAGTAGCCCGATTTCTAACCTGAATAGAGCCCAGCAAACCCGCCGCTTGAGCAAGCACAGAAAACTTTTCGCGAATTACCTTAGAAGTCTCTATTGTACGAATAGTAGTTAAAGCACCTATTCTTAAGTCTCCTTTCTCTTCATATTTAATATAATCCAAGCCGGGTATACCCTTAATATTCATTATATAAGGAGGTGTTAATTCTCTCTCCTTCATCGCTACTAATAAATCTGTACCTCCACCCAATACCTTTATTTCACCATCATATTTATTTAGCAAAGAAAAGGCCTCTTCCAAAGTGGAAGGTTCAAAATATTCGAATTTCTTCATCTTTCTTAACATAATCTTTTCCCCTGTTTCTTTATGCTAAATTTTATATTCTATTAGCTCTTTCTAAAATAAGAAAAATTAAATAAGAAAAAATAGTTACTCCGTAAACCAATATTTCTTCATCAAAATTAAATTGAGAGCTATGTAAAGGATAAATATATCCTTTTTCTTCACTCCTACATCCTAACTTAAGCATAGTAGAGGGAATTCTTTGAGTAAAAAAAGCGAAATCCTCACTACCCATCGAAGGTTCTGAAAGTATCACCACCAAATCATTCCCCAAAACTTCGGTAAGGGCCTGACGAACAAACTCTGTTATCTTCTTCTCACAAATTACAGGAGGAGAACCCTCCCCAAACAAGAGGGAACAATCCACTCCAAAAGCTTTCTTTAATCCATCAACTATTGATTTCATTCTGTCAAAAATATCTCTTCTGGTATTTGAATTTAAACTGCGAATGGTCCCGTTAAGCACCACTTTCTCTGGAATAATATTAGGAGCTGTTCCCCCCCGAATTTGGCCAATAGAAATCACCCCGGCATCGGTAGGTTTAAGATCACGAGAAACAACTGTCTGGAGGGCCTGAACCAATGTAGCCGCCGCTACCACCGGGTCCTTAGCTAAATGAGGATATGCTCCATGACCGGATTTACCTCTAATCTCTACACAAAACTGGTCAGCGTAAGCATTCAACTGACCCGATCTTAACCCTACACTTTCCAACGGAAGTTGAGGGTCAAGATGTAATCCCAAAATAATATCTACATTTGGAGCTTCCAAAGCTCCTCGAGATATCATTAACTTTGCTCCTTCTAAACATTCCTCACCAGGTTGAAAAATTATCTTCACTTGTCCAGACCAAAAATTTTCCATCTCCGATAAGACCTTAGCTACCCCTAAACCTATAGTAGTATGAGCATCGTGACCGCAGGCATGCATATATCCTTTAACTTTAGAACTATAAGCAACTCCTGTCTCCTCATAAACTGGTAAAGCATCCATATCTACTCTCATCGCTATTACTCTTGACCCTTGGGCCGGCAAAGATTTACCACCTTCAAAATTAACTATTACTCCCTTTCTATCTATTTGAACAGGATCCAAACCCATCTTTTTAAGCTTTGAGATCACTATACCTTGAGCGAAAGGCAACTTCATACCTATTTCTGGATGTTGATGAAGTTGATGACGCCAAGCAACCAATTGGTCTTTTAACGCTTTTGATTTCTGTTGAATACGTAAAAACATATTGGTTTTCTTCATTATAGATTTCTATCTATTGAAAAAGAATTTTCTACTTCTCATCCTTATCTCTTTTCTTCAAAGCATAGAATATTCTTTCAGGATTCATAGGTAACTTTTTCATTCGTACATTGGTAGCATGATAAATAGCATTGGACACAGCCGCAGCTGTAGGAACGAATCCCGGCTCACCTATCCCTTTTGCTCCAAAGGGGCCAAGAGGGTCATTACTTTCCACTAATATAATCTCTTCGTCAGGCACATCAGGAGCAGTCCATATCTTATAATCGGTAAAATTTGGATTCATTGGTCGACCTTTATCTAAAAGACATTCCTCAGAGATGGCGTATCCCAATCCCTGAAGAATAGCTCCTTCCATCTGACCTTCTGCCATATAAGGATTAACAGTCTTTCCGGTATCCTGAGCAGCAATAACTTTAATTATCTTTACTTCTCCTGTAAGGGTATCTACTTCAACCTCTACTATCTGACAACCAAAAGTAAAGGTAGGAATCTGTTTACCAGCAAGTTTATAAAAAGTCACCTCGGAAGCCAAAGGGTCAAAATAACGCCCTCTACCCGACAAAGGATGCCCCAATCTATTGACAGAAAACTCCGCTACTTCACTGAAAAAGACCTTTTTCTCGGGATTCTCTTTTAAAAAAGCTTCTCCATTTTTAATCTCTATTTTTTCAGGACTTATCTCAAACATTTTAGAAGCTGCCTCTATTATCTCCTTCTTTAAATTTTCTGCTGCAGCTTTAGCCGCATTTCCACAGACAAAAACTGACCTGCTTCCCCAGGCCCCCAGATCATAAGGAATAATATCTGTGTCGCTATTAACAATAATGATATTCGCCAGATTTATTCCTATCACTTCTGCTACTATCTGAGCAACAGCTGTTGTAGTCCCCTGCCCAATTTCAGGAGCAGGAGTAATTACTGTTACCTGCCCTTCCTCTGAAACCTTAATAAAAGTATCTGTAGCTGCATAACCATAAAATCTCCCTCCAGACCCAGTGTGAGCCATTATAGCCACTCCAATTCCCCGATATCTATTTTCCCCTATTTTTCTTGGTCTATTCCTTTTTTCCCTCCATCCCGACTTTTCCACCGCTTGATTAATAGAATCAACAAGTCCCGAGCTAATTACTTTAGTCCCAGATACTGTAACATCTCCAGCTCTATTTACGTTCATCAACTTTAACTCTATAGGATCCATATTTAACTTAGAAGCGATGTCATCAAGCTGAGTTTCGGTAGCAAAAGTCACTTGAGGATTACCGAAACCTCTAAATGCTGTTCCAAATTGTTTATTAGTATATACTCCATAACCATCATACTGAAGATTAGGAATATTATAAAGCACAAGAAAACATTCTCCTGCATAATTAAGGGTAGCTACCCCTTTATCATTATAAGCACCATTATCTACAATAATTTTAACTTGCCTGGCTAAAATTTTGCCCTCTTTGGTCACTCCTGTTTTTACATAAACGGTATAAGGATATCTGGTGCGAGCAGTCATAAATTCCTCTTCTCGAGTATTAACTATTTTTACCGGTCTTCCTGTAAGACGGGAAAGAATAGCTGCTATCGGCTGCTTCATATCCGTAACCAATCGCTGACCAAACCCTCCTCCTGCAGGAGTACTTACTATTCGCACTTTAGAACGGGGCATATCTAAAATTCTGGCTATTTCTTGACGAATTGTATGAGGTGCTTGAGAAGGGCAATAAACAGTCAATCTACCTGTATGGTTAAAATAAGCAATACATCCATGTGTCTCCATACAACAATGGGTAACTTTTGAAGTAACAAACTTATCTTCAAAAACATAATCAGACTCTTTAAAACCTTTCTCCGCATCCCCAAATTTTTTATGTATCTCAAAAGCTACATTATTCTTCTTATCTTCATGAACAAGAGAAGAAGAAGGTTTTATAGCTTCTTCAGGGTCAAAAACAGCTGGCAAAACTTCATATTTTATCTCAATTAAGTTAATTGCTTCTTCCGCTATTTCTAAACTATCCGCTGCTACAGCAGCTACCTCATCGCCTACATAGCAAACCTCTCTATCACAAAGAGGAAGTTTATCGGCTTGAGCTTGAACAAAACTAAACTTAATCTTTGGAGTATCTTCTTCCGTAATAACTGCTCTTACTCCAGCTAATTTTTTTGCCTTGCTAATATCAATGCCCAATATCCTTGCATGAGGATGGGGACTACGAAGTATCTTTCCGTACAACATCCCGTCTAATTTAACATCATCAAGATATTTTAGCTCTCCACTAACTTTGGTCCGGGCGTCCACTCTTGGCACCGATTTTCCAAAAACTGTAAATTCATCCATAGCTTCCCCCTTATTATTCATATCAAAATAATTCGGTAATGTTTCCCATCATCTCTATTAATCCCAACCGCTTTAAGGTCTCTTTGGTTGGGATTCCGGTGACTTTATCCCAACCACAAACCTCATAAAAATCGTCTATCAACTGATTAAAGTCTTTCTCCAGTATCGAGTCTTTAGAAGGACCATCTGGAAGAGGTTCTTTCAAAAGTCTCTCTGGTAAAATATCATCGCCTCGCCGTAATCCTTCTCTTACATTATATGCTCTTTCTACATTACTTGCCCTCTCACCTGCAATCATTAATTCTTCACTATTTACATTAAAACCTGTAGCTGCAGCAATCGTTTGCGCAGCCATATCAACACTACAGGCACTTCCTCCTACGAAAGCGCAATACAAAGCAGAATCCATAATTAATCGGAAATCTCTTGCTCGTTTAGTCAAGGCTCCTTTACTTTCTACAGAAAATCGGTCGTAACGACCACTAACTAATTCATCTGTAATTACATAACCACCCCCATGATGGCAACCACCTCGAGGTCCACAAGCAAGAACCAACGTTTGAGCTCTAATACCTCGAGGGTCGTATCCACCTAATTCCATTCCTTTTGCATGCATAGCAAATCTCTCTGTACCCTTACCCAGGCGCTTTGCCATTTCTCTTACTCCATCCGCCATCAAATCCCCTATGCCATCCCTTTTAGCCATTTTCTTTAAAAGAATAGGAACAACTTGAGCATTACCGAAAGAAAGATTTAGCCCTTCTGTATCTGTTTTAGTAAGAATTCCTTTCTCATAACATTCCATAGCAAAAGCTATAGTTACTCCAGAAGCTATAGTATCCATACCTAATTGGTCACACAGCATATCTGCATAAATAATAGACTCAAAATTACTATTCTCAAGAATGGAACCAAAAGCATAAATAGTCTCATATTCAGGGCCTTCTGTCTTTGCTTCAGCAAAAGGACCCGAAGAAACAGTGTTAATCTTAGAACAACCAACCGGACAGGTGGGACAAGCTTTATCCTTAACCAAAAATTTCTCCCTTACAGTCTCTGGACGAAGAGCATCAATTCCTTTCATTGTACCTTTTTGCCAGTTACGAACGGGCATTACTCCAAATTCACTGGTAACATTAACGGTGCTTGCTGAACCGTACTTAGAAAGAGCTTTCTGTAAAAAAGGATTAACGTTTATATTTTTCCTGAACTCTTTTATTACTGCTTGGAACCCATCATCATCATAAATTGATATTTTTTGAGTTCCCCTTGCAGCTATAGCTTTTAAATTCTTGGATCCCATTACTGCTCCTGCCCCACCCCGACCAGCTGCTCGACGATTACTAAATACGCCCGCTATCCTGATCTGCTTTTCTCCGGCTGGCCCAATGGAAACAACGGAAAACCTACCGTTCCCGGAAAGCTTTTTTTGAATAGATTCCTCAGTCTCTTCTGTAGTCATCCCCCATATATCTGAGGCATCTTTTATACTAACTTTTCCATCCGAGATTAATAAAAAGGAGGGCTGTGAGGCTTTCCCTTCTATAATAATAACATCGTATCCTGCTTTTTTAAGTGATGTTCCAAACATTCCCGAACATATAGAAAAAAGAATAATCTCTGTCTCGGGAGATTTAGTGCTAATACTCCAACGAGCACTACAAGGTGTTATTGTTCCCACTAAAGGACCAGTTAAGAATATCAATTTATTATCCGGACTTAAAGGGTCTACCCCAGGAGAAAGTTCTCGATATAATAAAGCTGCTCCTAATCCTCTCCCTCCAATAAACGCGTGTAATAAATCGAAATCAAGCTCTTCCACAGTGTAAGAACCATTAGTTAAATCAACCCGAAGTAGTTTACCTGTATAGCCTCCATATCTACTGTTCATCTATTTACCTCCCTTAAAAGTTAATATTCATTCCCTTTAAATTTTGTACATGAGCATAAGATCTAAATTATATCGGCTATTATATCTCTAAAATGAGCTGCCTTTTATTCTCTTTCGTAAGGCATACAAAAAGCCCCCGGAAGATGCGTATTTCTTGCAAGAATAGTCAGAATTGCTATTACTGCAACATAAGGAAGCATCAATATAAATTCACGAGGGACATCTAACCCTACAATCTGTAATCCAAAAGTGAGCGATTGACAAATTCCAAATAAGAAAGCCCCATAAAATATCCTGGAAGGATTCCATTTAGCAAGCATTACTATAGCAATAGCAATAAATCCACGACCCTGAGTTATATTATCCACGAAGAAAGATAAATCGCAGATGGAAAGAAACGCTCCTCCTAAGCCAGCTAATAGACCTCCTAACATCACGGTAATAAATCTAGTTCGGTAAACATTAACTCCATGAGCATCTGCCGCAATGGGTTTCTCTCCCACTGCTCTCACATTTAAACCATAACTGGTTTTGTAGAGTATCCACCAGGAAACAGGAAGAAGAAATAAAGATATATACGTTATTATATGTTGGTTAAAAATCGACCTGATGTAAGGAATTTCTGAAAGGTAAGGGATAGGCGTTTTTGCAGTAATTCCTTGAACAACTGGAAATTCCCTTCCGAAAATAATTCTAAATAACAAACTCGCAATACCCATCCCAAAAAGATAAATACCTAAACCAGCAACAATTTGATTGACTTTTAAGTAAATTACTAAATACCCAAAAGCTACTGCAATGCTTACAGAGGCAAACATGCCTGAAAGTAAACCCCAATAAACATTTTTTGTAATTAGGGCAACTACAAAAGCTGCAAAAGCCCCTATTATCATCATCCCCTCCAAACCTAAATTCAATACTCCTCCCGATTCAACAAAATTCTCCCCTACAGCTGCAAGAATTATAGGTGTTGAAGCAGTTAAACTACCCCCTAAAAGAGTTACAAAAAAAGGTTCCGAAAAAATTGTCCTTAGGATTTCCAAAATAGTTTCTCCTTTTTTTGGATATATTCAATCACACTAAAAAATAGAAGCATCAGAGCTTCTATAACGTGAACAAAATATACAGGAACACTCGCTGCTCTGGACATAAATTCCCCTCCTACCATAAGAAAGGAAAAAAAATACGCGAGAGGAATAACAGCTATGCCGTTAAACCTGGCTAAGAAAACAAGAGGGACAGCTGCGAAACAATAACCAGGGTTCCATTCTGCCTGAAAAGCACCTTTAATTCCTAAGACATCGTTTGCGCCAGCTAAACCCGCTAATCCCCCACTTATCAGCATACCGACAAATATTACCTTTTGAACATTTATGCCGGCATGCAGTGCTGTTCTCTTATTTTCCCCTAAAAGTCGGAATTCATACCCCCATGTTGTCCTTCTAACAAAAAAATGGGCTGCAATTATCAAAAGTAACCCAACAACTAGTCCAATATGGATATCTGTAAAAGGAATATGGGGTAATCTTTTTGATAGATGGATAATTGTTGTCTGGGGAAAACGCCCCGGGTATGCATTTAATGGTCCTTTGACCAAATAAGAAGTAAAATTAAAAGCAACGAAATCCATCATCATTGTTGCTATAATTTCATTAATTTCATATTTAGCTTTTAACATTGCTGGAATAATTACCCATATCGCACCACCAAGAAATCCTATTAGACCCGATATTAAAAAAGATAAATAAAGAGGAGTCCTATTTATCAATAATGGAGCAAGCCAACCAACAAGAATCGCACCTATTAAAAATTGACCATTAATGCCAATATTCCAGATCCCTGCTTTAAACACAATTATTAACCCTGCGCTAATGATAAGAAGGGGAACCATTCTCTTTAACGACTCAGTAATACCGAGATATGTGCCCATGCCCAATTTGAATAACTCAGAGTATGCACGAATGGGGTCCAATCCAATAACCAGCAGTATTATTCCTCCCGTAATCAATGCAGCAAGAATAGCAAATATCGGTCCAATAGCTGGAATAATCTTTTTTACTATCATTATTTCCCTTTCCTTTTTAATCCAAGCATTAATCTTCCAATTTCTTCTCTTGTGGCTTTCTCATTAGATAAAATGTCCAATAATTCTCCTTTAAAAATAACTCCTATACGATCGCTCAGTTCTTTTATTTCCTCCAAATCGGAGGAGATCAAAAGTACTGATGTTCCCCGACTACTCTGCATTTTTATTTCGTTTAAAATAAACTGAGCTGTCATTACGTCCAGACCATGGGTCGGTTTACTACAAATAAGAATTATTGGCTGTTGAGAAAATTCTCTTGCCAACAGTGCTTTTTGAATATTTCCTCCCGATAAAGTTTTTACTAATGCCTTCGCTGTTGGTGCTTTAACACGAAAACTTCTAATCAACTCCTCCCCGTATTCTTCAATAGCCTTCAAGTTCAAGATTATTCCTTTGTTAGAAAAAGGTTCCTTCTTATAGCAACGAAGAATGACGTTTTCAGCTAAAGTTAGATTACCCACACATCCCTCTCCCATTCTATCATCAGTTACATAAAAAACTCCTTTGTTATTAATAAACTTAACAGACTTGTTAGTTATATCAGTCCCATTAATACTAATTCTTCCAGAGGAGACTTTACGTTGCCCTGCAATAACTTCAGCCAATTCTTTTTGGCCATTACCGTCCACACCAGCAATACCTAATATTTCCCCTCTCCGCAAGGAAAAAGAGACTTTATGCAGTGCTTCTAATCCTTTATCATTTTTGACAGTTACTTCTTCTAAAGATAAGACTGTTTCACCCATGGTTCTCTTCGGTATTTCCTTAGCCTCTTCTATAGGTTCAACATCCTTAAACATGACCTCTACAATTTGGTTCAATATTTTATCTTTGCCTTTCCCTTCAGTCTTATTCTCCAGATCAACTTCTTCTACCTTTTTTCCTCGCCTTAAAACTGTTATCTTATTGCTTATTCTAAAAGCTTCTTTCAGCTTATGGGTAATAAAAATAACCGATTTTCCAGATTCTTTCATACTTTTTAACATTCTAAAAAAATCTTCAATTTCTAAGGGCGTTAACACTGAGGTTGGTTCATCAAGAATAAGAACATCTAAACCTTGATAGAATAATTTTATGATTTCAACTTTTTGTTGTTCTCCCAATGATAACTGCCATACTTTCACATCAGGATCCATATGCAGCCCATACTGTTTTGCAATCTCGTTGAATTTTTTCTTAGCCTCTTTTTTAGGAAGAAAAAATTTTTTGTTCGTACCTAAAAGAATATTTTCCAAAACTGAGAGGGTAGGGACTAAGGTAAAGTGTTGGTAGAGCATTCCGATCCCCAGATTTAAAGATATTTCTGGAGAACTAATATTAACCTTTTTCCCCTTTACATAAATTCTCCCCTCGTCGGGTTGATACATTCCTGAAAGTATGTTCATTAAAGTTGTCTTGCCTGCACCATTCTCTCCAAGCAAGGTATGAATTTCACTTTCACCTAAATCAAAATAAATATTATCGTTAGCAATTAAATCATTAAACCTTTTTGTAATGCCTTTCATTTCAATTACGTTCATCTTTAGATTTACTACCTCTTAAAAAACAGATAAGACTTGTGGGGTGTTTTCCTCCAGAGTAAAACACCCCACACAGTATCTCTCATTTAAAAAGATTCTTCTTTAATGCTCTTACTCCCTCTGCATCAGGAATATTAGAAACTTTTATCTTTCCGCTCACTATGCCCTTCTTTGCATCTTTCACTGCTGCCGTTACCGGGGCAGGAAGGTCTTTAAAAATCGCTAATTCGATACCACCGTTTTTTACTGTTAAACGACAATCCTTGCCAAAAGTACCGTTATAAATATCAATAAACATCTGTTCATAAGCAACTGAAAACTTCCACAGCACAGAGGCTAAAAGTATCTCTTTGTTATCGATACTCTGTTTATCACCGATGACATCAATAAACCAGACTTTCCCCCCGTCTCTTGCCTTACTTTCAGCACAAGCCTGCATAATTCCAAAAGAAGCACCATCACCCATGCCGAAAATAACATCAGCACCAGCGGCAATTTGGGCCTCCGTATTTCGTTTTCCACCGGCTGCATCCTCATAAGCTCTGGCACCAATCACATTGTATAAGAACTTAATTTTAGGGTCCACAGAATGTATTCCTTCCAGAAAACCTGCTGTCATTCTGTTCCAGTCAGGTGGTTCAGCAGAGACAACGCACCCAATAATCTTTGACCTGGTCATCTTTGCCGCAAGGACTCCTGCTAAATAAGCACCTTCCTGAGCTTCACCTTCGTAACTGGAAACTAGCCCTGGTTTAATAGCAGCAGGATTCTCTACAACTGCTACCCTTACATCTTTCTCCTCCGCTACTTCTGGTGCAGATGTCTGATATCCAGATGCATGTGCAATAATAAGATCGTATTTTTTTCTCGCGAGGTCACGGACAACTGGCTTAATATCACCATACCCCTGATTTTCAGCAATTTCTATAGTTAAATTCCACTTATCTTTTAGCTTCTCTAAAGACTCGGCACCCTGCTGATTCCAACCCTGGTCTGTGCTACTAGCTGGCAAAACCACTGCCACTTTTAGGGGTCTGTCTGCTGGATATGGCGGAAGTGCAAATCCTAAACTGACTAATACTCCCAACATAAATAAGCTTATCCCCATTACCACCAACAATTTTTTCATTTTTATCTTCCTCCTCTTTTAATAAATATGCTTTTCCCTCCTCTCAAAGTTTTTCAAAAGGGAAAACATTTTTTAACACTCTCTCTAACCTTCTTTTGCCCGAAGTGATAGCTTTTTATTTTCTCACCTCCTTTACGGTCTTATTTAGTCTCTTACCAAAAGTAGTCAATGATTAATGATACAAAAAGCTTATCCTAACTATCCTTTGTAGGAGGATACTGAGGACTGGAAAAAACATAAACCATTACTACATCTTCTTTGCCTGTATTCTTTACTCCATGGGGCACACCGGGAGGAATATAAATGGCAGATTGAGGGCCGTAGTGGATTTCTTCTTCTCCTACAGTAATACTTCCGCAACCTTTTAAAACAAAACATAGCTCCTCTTCTGTATGAATTTTTTGAAGGGTATCTGTTCCAGGGGAAAAAGTAGATACACCCAGCATAACTTTTGAAGTACCAACTGAGGATGCTGTCAATAAGTGACAACTCCAGCTATCATTTCCAATATTAATTTTCTCTCCTTCTTTAAATTGAATTACCTTAACCTGCATAGTTTCCCCCTTTTTTAATTAGAGAATAAGTTTGCCCGACTTCATAATTGGTTTTCCATCAACTTCTATAGTTACATCTCGTACTGTTCCATCTAAGTGAAGTTTACTCACATTTTGCCCCCCAGGATAACAGTGAGAGTTATCCCCTAAAGCACAGTGTATTGTCCCTAACATTCCTTTCTCGGAAGGAGAACCGTAGACTTCTTTTTCACTGGTTCCTATAGCAAACTCTCCAATTACATTTGCATTCTTATCGGATCCCTCAACTACCTCTTTTAATCTTTTAGCCTCCTCTCCCCCCTTAATCTCCACTGCTCGGCCCCCCTTAACAGTAAGTTCAATTGGATTTTTTAAGGAACCGGGAACTCCCACACCCAACATAATCCCATCGAAAATAATTTTCCCCTCAGTTCGATCTTCTACGGGAGCATAAGCTACCTCTCCCCATAAAGGAATAGGTCCCATCATCTCTCCTTTACCCTTAACAGGAGCTACTTTTAAAGCTATTCTTCCTTCAAGAGAAAGTTGAAAATCAGTCCCATTTGCCGAAGTTACGCGAACCTTTTTTGCCTTCTCCATAGCTTTAATAATACGCTCGGTTCGAGTAACAATTTCAGCAATATCTTCTCTTGTTAAATCCCACTTCCCCATTCCTTCTTCTACAGAAGCAATCTTAGCTCCTGCCTCGCAACTCTGACGAACAGGATTAACATGAGCAAATCGATTAGCCCATTCCATTACTGCTTTAATTAAGATAATATCTGATTTAACCATGGCTGCAGCCAGATTAGCTGGGGGTTCCATAGACACTTTCATAGAAGCCATTGCTGCTGTAACTTGAGGCGTAACGTCAGCAATAATTGGTTGCCCTCCTATCGCGTACACCGCCCCACTTAAAGCCTGAGCTTCCAGAAAATGCTCAGAATCAGCAATAATAAGGACATTATCGCCTGACTCAACTTTCATACAATCCTCCACAACTAACCGTGCTCCTTTTGTTAAAGTAACTATAGACTTCATGGTAACGCCTCCTGTATAATATGTTTAGTTTAGTATTTATTAGTAATAACCAAACTGTTTCAGTAAAGCAATAAATTGCTTCATCCTTTTTCTGTTTAAATTTTCTAAATCTATATTTTGATAATTATAAAAACCCTCCTTACTTTTCATTCCTAATTTTTTTTCTCTTACTTTCTCCCAAATTAAAGAAGGAGGTTCGGAAGACGCATCTAAATTTTTGTAAAGATACTTAGATACCTTATAAAAAATATCCATTCCTGCCATATCTATAGTTTCCAATGGGCCAAGAACAGGATATTTAAAACCAATACCAGCTTTTACCATAGTATCAATATCTTCTGCACTGGCTATTCCACTTTCCAATAGATGAATTGCTTCTCGCATTAAGGCGTACTGCATTCGATTTCCCAAAAATCCTGGTATGTCTTTTTGAACTACCACCGGTTTTTTCTTTAATTTAAGGACAAGCTCTCGGGTAAGTTTCACTGCTTTATTCGCTGTCTTCTCTCCACGGATTATCTCAATAACAGGAATAATATAAGGGGGATTCCACCAATGCATTCCAATTATTCTTTCCGGAAATTGAGTTAAAGAGGCAATTGCCGTAATGCTAATTCCTGAAGTGTTAGTTGCCAGAATAGTTCCAGAAGAAACAAATTTTTCTATATTCTGAAATAATTTCTGTTTTAAATTTAACTCTTCAGTAATAGCTTCTATTGCAAAATCTACTTCTCTTACTTTTGATAATTCTGTAGATAGATGCAAATTCTCTATTGCACTATTAACCGCTTCTTTTGTTAATACTTTTTCATTCTTCATAGCCTTTAAATTAAATTTAATTCTCTTTAATGCTTTTTGCAAAAAATCATCTTTAATATCGTTTAACAAAACATAAAATCCTTCTTGAGCAAATACCTGGGCAATACCACTACCCATCACTCCTGCTCCGATAACAGCTATTTTTTTAATATTTGATATGGAATTAACCTTCGCCTTTGATATTTTTTTATTCATCTTTCTCCCTCTTGCAAAATTATTTATATTCCATAACCCTCCCATTTTTCGTCTACTTTTTTAAAGTACTCTTCGGAAGGCAGAGCTATCTGGGGAAATTTCCATTTTTTGGTAGCATCAATACACATTTTTGATGAGAAACGCTTCTTCCATAAAGGAACATCTATTTTCCCTGAAGAGGGGTCAAGCAAAAGAGAAGAGACATCAGGAATAATGAAAGAATCTTCCTTGGGCCGCACTCTCCAGCTAAGAGCCCATTCTCGCATAAAGGGGTCCCTAATATCAATGTCTTCATCGGTAACCACAATCCATTTAGCCAAAGCTGGATGATGGGTCCAGGCAGCCGATAATACCTGTTTAGCCTGACCCGGATATACTACTTTCATTCTTATCCACAGTATAGCATAACTACCTCCAGATTCTGGTAGATGAACATCTATAATTCCAGGAATCTTTAAATCATGAACCAGATGTTTATAAATATGAGCTTCCTCTGGAATTTGGCGCAATAGACTACTCTCACTGGGAGGCATCTGACTCTGTAAAGCTTGAAAAATAGGATTTTTTCTGCAAGTGATACATTTTATATGAAAGAGGGGTAATTCATAAGGACCTCCCATATAACCAGTATATTCACCGAAAGGACCTTCTATCTCTTTTTCTCCCGGTAATATTTCCCCCTCAAGAACGATTTCTGCAGTAGCAGGAACTTCAAGGTCTATACTGTGGCATTTCGCTATAGGGATAGCCTCTCTTCTCAATCCACCAGCTACAGTTAATTCATCCACACCCTGCGGGACTTTAGAAGCTGCTGCCATAAGAATAGTAGGGTCCACTCCTATTGCTACTGCTACCGGCATAGGTTTTTTTAAAGCTTCGTATCTGGCATAGTGAATAGCTCCATGCTGGCTGGGCAAATCCCATAATACTCCTGTCTTATTTGGAGGTTTCGCTTGCATCCGATAAATACCTACATTTCTAACCCCTGTTTCAGGGTCCTTAGTAATCATACAAGGGGCAGTGAAATAAGGGGCGACATCTTTTCCAGGCGTCCAAACAGGAATGGGAAGCTGATTTAAATCGACTTCCTCGCCTTCCATTACTATCTCCTGACAAAGAGCATCCTTTGTCATCTCGGCTGGTATAGGATTACTTAAAGCATTATTCCACTTATCAATAATTTGATTAACATCTGGGCTTATCTCCAAGGCTGTGGCATATACTGCTCGAGAAGCAGCCATAGTCCCTACCACTACAGAAGAGGTATATCCTTTTATTTTTTTGAATCCCAATGCAAATCGCTCCTCAGGTTTTCTCTGAAGAACTCTACGGGTAATACAGCTAATTTCCCAATCTTTATCTACTTCTTTCTCTACCCATTTCATCAAACCTTTATTTGTTAAAACCTTTAAATACTCTCGTAAGTCTTGATAAGCCATAACCTTCTCCTCTTCGCCTCTTCTTAAGATTAAAAATTGGGTAACTCTATTTTCTCTTTAGTTTTGGCACTGATCATAGAAATAGCTTTCCTTGGACATAACCAATAGCAAACTCCGCAGCCGTAGCAAAGCTCGGGTTTGCTTACTTCTGCTTTCTTATTTTCATTTAAAGTTAAAACAGGACAATGACCTATCCGTGTACATATACTACATCCATTACATTTCTCTTCGTCAATTTGAGGAACAACATTATCTATATATTCTACTTTATCAGGAGTAACAATATATTTTAAAGCTTTTCCTCTAAAATCTTCTAAATTGGAAAAACCCATTTCTTCCATATATTTAAGAAAGTCCTCTTTAATACGAGGAAGAATCTCAAATCCTTTTAAATAAATCGCAGTACAAAAAGTTGTTACTGTAGCTCCGTACATAATCATCTCCACTACATGACGCCAATTAGTTAAACCTCCGCCACCAGCGATAGGTAAATGAGGAGAGCGCATCCTAATTTGAGCCACATGGCGATAAGCTAATGGTCTAATCCAGGGGCCGCACAAACCAGCAAAAGATTGATTTTTTGTGCCTGGATATATCGGCCTTCCATCGTGATAAATATCCACGCTGGGTAAAGACATAGGGCAGTTAATAGCAGAAACTGCTGACGCTCCTCCTTTAGCACACTCCTGGGCAACTAAGGGAGTATTGGCTTCCGGAGTCATCTTAGCCATTACCGGAATATTAACCGCCTTTACCGTAGCTCGAGTTACCTCACGAGCTAAATCTGGATTCTGTCCTAAGGATGCTCCTAATTCCGGTGCTGACTTGAGATTTAATTGTTTAGCCATTAAACCTATATTGGGACAGGACATATTCATTTCAATCATATCGGCACCAGCATTCTCTAATTTCTTAGCCAATAAACCCCAACCATTGAAGTCATCCCCAGGTCCCATCATATTAGCAATAACCATAAGATTGGTCTCCTTTTTGATGCCATCAATTAATATTTGTGCTTGCTCTACGCTAAGCCGGTCTCCCGAAGGAGAAAAAAATCCAGCTTTGTGCTCTACAATATGATACGGTCTGGCAAAAAAAGGTATCTTTAGAAAACAAAGCTTGGTGCTTACTGCACTCGCTCCGTATTTCTCTGCCAGCTTAACTCTCTCCAATGTATTAGTTAACTCTGAAGAAGCAACAATAAATGGATTCTTTAACTTAAGTCCGGCAAAATTTACATTCAATTCTGGCATTTACAAGCCTCCTTTTTAAGATTAAAAATATTTTAGAATTTCTTCTACTCCACTTCCTATTTCCACCGGAAATTTCATTTCCTGTAATGTTCTTTCCAAAGCTGCTATGGTTACCAGAGCATTGTCCATTCTGGCACTGTATCCCATATGTCCGATTCTAAAAATTTTCCCTTCTAAACCGGCAACATCACCAGCAATTAACACTCCGTACTTTTCAGCCATTATCCTTCTCAGTTTTTCATCATCTATTCCGTTAGGTACCTTAATGGCCGTAACAGTATCGGAAGCAATTTTTTGCGAGGAGGGCCAAAGTTCTAAACCTATCGCCTCTACCGCATCTCTTATTGCCTCAGCTACTTTCTTATGTCTGGCAAAAACATTGGGTAGACCTTCTTCTAAGATCTCTGTTGTCGATGCATTAAGTGCATATATTTCGGACACAAATGGCGTAAAAGGAAATTTTCGATTTTTTATCCATGTCTCTCTGTAATCCGTCATACTAAGATAAGATAACTTAAGAGGGGTTTTCTTCTCATCCATCACTTTCCATGCTTCTTCACTAATAGATATAGGTGCTAACGCCGGAGGACAGGATAAACACTTCTGTGACCCACAAATACATATGTCTATATCCCAATCATCGGGACGTATATCTATACCCCCCAAAGCTGCTACAGAATCGACTATTGTCAATACTCCAAACTCTTTTGCTATTTTACATATTTCCTTAATAGGATTGATAATGCCTACAGGAGTATCCATATGGACAACAGTAAGAGCTTTTATCTCTTTATTTTCCTTCAATGCCGCTCTTACTTTATCCGGATCTATTGCTTTATTGTAATCCTCCTTTAATCTTACTACTACCCCTCCATGATTTTCTACATAGATACCAAACCAAGCTCCATAAGGACCGTTATCAAGAACTAAAATTTTATCCCCGGCATCTAAAATATTTGCCACTGATGCCTCCAGTCCGACTACAGCTTCACCCTGCATTATTATTAAATCCTTTTTTGTTTGAAACACTTTTTTAACTTTTTCCGTAGTTTTCTCAAACAGTTCGATAAATTCGGGTGAATAATGATGTATTACTGGCAAAGATAAAGCCTTCAACGTTCCCGGAGAAATCTCCACCGGTCCCGGAGTCATAAGATATCTTATCTTACTTCCCGCAGTTTCCATAAATATCTCCTCTTAAATAAATTTATTTGAAATTTCAATTTCGCCTGGGATATTTTTACTTAAACATTCATTTGATATTTGAAACGTATTAAAAGAACAAAAGCTAAGACAAATATCATCAACAACAAAATTATAATATCTTTTGTCTCCGTCTTTAAATCAAGCAGGTAAGTTCTTTTTACAGGAGCATCGAAAGCACGGGAATCCAGAGCTATAGCTAAGTTATCAGCCATCCTCAAAGCGGTAATTATAGTCGGCGTCATCACAGCCACATACTTTTTTAATTTACCGAAAAAATTGCCTTTATCTAATTCCAGGCCCCGCGCCTTTTGTGCTTCCACAATCATAGCAATTATTCCCCCAAATGTAGGAATATATCTTAAAGAAAACGAGAGCATCAATCCATATTTATAAGGAAGCCCCATTTTAACAAGCCCTCTTACCAATGCTCTTTGCGTAGTTGTATAAAGAAATATATAAGCAAGCAGAGCCAGGCAATTAAGTCTTATTGCCA
>Ga0209121_10000913_pt1 | contig 31509 bp, 23 predicted proteins | sample Cruoilmetagenom3_FD_187292 | JGI IMG/M metagenome (GOLD analysis project Ga0209121, IMG submission 187292) | Oil polluted marine microbial communities from Coal Oil Point, Santa Barbara, California, USA - Sample 3 (SPAdes) (version 2) | ecosystem: Environmental > Aquatic > Marine > Oil seeps ...
CAACTGCCAACTGCCAACTGCCAACTGCCAACTGCCAACTGCCAACTGCCAACTGCCAACTGCCAACTGCCAACTGCCAACTGCCAACTATTTCACCGTCACTGACTTTGCCAGGTTGCGGGGCTTGTCGGGATCCAGTCCCCGGGCTACGGCCAGGTCGTAGGCCAACAGTTGAAGGGGCACGATGCTGACCAGGGGATAGAAGATTTCGGCAACCGGCGGAATCCGTATCCACTCATCGAAGAGCTCATCCCGTTTGTCGGACACGCCGATGATGAACGCACCTCGTGCCTTGGCCTCAGCTACATTGGACAGGGTCTCGGCGAAAGTATAGTCCGCAGGGCATATTGCTATCACCGGTGTTCCCTGTTCCACCAGGGCCAGTGTGCCGTGCTTTAGCTCCCCGGCGGGCATGCCCTCAGCATGCACGTAGGCAATCTCTTTGGCTTTTAAGGCCGCTTCGGCAGCTATGGCGAAGTTTATCCCCCGAGCTATGTAATAACAGTCGGTCTGTTGTTTAAACCTCTGAGCCAGCCTGGTTAATATGTCTCCATTTTGATGGAAATTCTTCTCAGTCAGGGAGGCAACGGACCTTATTGACCGCATGCCTTCCCGAAGCTGGTTAATCATGGCAAAGGCCAGCAGGTAGAAGACCACCAGTTGGCTGGTGAAAGACTTGGTGGCGGCCACGCCTATCTCAGGCCCGCAATTGAGATATACCACCCTGTCACTGAGCCTGGCCAGCGAGGAGCCTACCACGTTGACTATGGAGAAGATGGTGGCTCCATTATCCCTGGCTCTCTTTACTCCCTCCAGGATGTCAGCGGTCTCGCCACTCTGCGACACGGCTATCACCAGGGTATCCTGGTGTATGGAATCCGTGAAGTGATGCAATTCAGAGCCCATTATCACATCGCTGAACTTGCCGCCGACCTTGGAGAAAAGATACCTGCCGATGAGGGCAGCGTGTCTGGAGCTGCCGCAGCCGGTCAGCACTATCTGTCTTGCCCGCAGAATATCCATGGCTATGTCCATTATTAGATGCCTGTCCTGCATCAGGGCGCAGCGTATGGCCCGTGGCTGCTCCTGTATCTCTTTGCGCATGAAGAAATCATAACCCTGCTTGGTAGCCCCGTCCCATTTCCAGTTGACCTCCTGCGGCTCTCGGTGTATCTGCCTGCCTTCTCTATCGAGGAGGCTGACTTTCTCCGGGGTCAGGGACACAATCTCGCCGTCTTCAACGTAGATAACCCTGTTGCTGTGCTCCAGGAAAGGAAGGGTGTCGCTGGCAATGAAGTTTTCTCCTGCCCCGATTCCCACCACCAGAGGGCTGTCCTTGCGGGCGGCAACTATCTTTTGTGGCTCAGTGGCTGAGATGGCAAGTATGGCATACGAGCCCCGGAGCTCTTTGACTGCGTGACACATAGCCTGCTCCAGCGATGACCCCGTTTCCATAGACTCCCTGATAAGGTGGGGGATTACCTCGGTATCGGTGTCGGAGACAAACTGGTACTTGTGCTCCAGCCTGTGCCGGAGTTGCTGGTGGTTTTCAATAATTCCGTTATGGACCACAGCGAGTTTCCCTTTGCAGTCGAGGTGGGGGTGGGCGTTGGTCTGGGTGACGCCGCCATGAGTGGCCCAGCGGGTATGCCCGATGGCGGTGTTGCCGGGGAGCAGGTCCAGGCGGTGCTTTTCATTGACCTCGTCAATCTTGCCAGCGTCCTTCTTTATCAGCAGTTGGCCATCGCACAGGCTGGCCATGCCGGCTGAGTCATAGCCGCGATACTCCAGGCATTTCAGCCCCTTAAGCACAATCGGGGCGGCTGATTTTTCACCACAATAGCCAATAATCCCGCACATTTTAACCTCCTAACTCCATAAACTCCATAAACTCTATAAACCCCATAAACTCTATAAACTCCTGAGTAGGTTGTCTCTCTTGTTTTGAGTTAACTTTGTTTCATTATCCAGCACCCGGTATTGGGTATCAGCCAGGACGGTCTTGTTGGCCTCCAGGTCTTTGTCCAGACATATGTGGGGGCCGACAAAGGAGTTAGCGCCTACCCGGACTCCAGGCATAAGGTTAGCATTTATGCCCAGGCGGCAGCCTTTGCCCACGATGGCACCCAGTTTGTCATATCCAGTATCTATCTTGCTACCACTGACTTCCAGGCAGATATTCTCCTCATCAAGGCGGAAATTGGCTGTTATGGCGCCGCTGCCGAAGGAGCAATCATCGTCTATAATGGAATCGCCAATGTAGTTGGAGTGAAACCAGCAGTTGTCGCCAATATAGGAGTGCTTTATCTCGGTGGAATAGCCCACAACTGAGTTAGCTCCGATGTGGGTATAGTCTCGCACCAGGGCGTTGTTGCCAATCACGGAGTTGAGTCCGATATAAGCTGGACCTCTTATCACAGCGTTTTCCAACACCCTGACGTTGTCACCCAGAATAACCTTTCCCTCGATGACTGCTGTAGGGGAGATGTGGGCGGTGGGGGAAATGTAGGGCTGGGCACTATCAAGGAAGTATTCCATCACCTTGAAGATATGCCAGGGATACTTTATTGGCGCCCAGAAATCCGTGTAGGGAATCACCTTGATTCTATGTCCGTCCTTGACCATGTTGTCCAGGGCACATTCGTAGGTATCGTCTCTGGTGGTCTGGGCAGATTCAATATAGTCCAGAACTTTTTCGGGATTACTGTGGAGGTGAAGCAGGATATTTACCATATTGCTGGGCTCCTCCCCGGGATTGGGCTTTTCCACGATGTGTTTCAAATCACCCTGGGAGTCTACCTCAAGATAGCCTCCGGGAAAGTATTCCTTGATCTGGTAGCCCAGCATGTAGGAGAGGTTGGAGTCCTTGTCGGAGTCTGTGTCCAATCCCTTGTCCAAGTCCCTGTCCGAACCCTTGTCCGAATCTGACCTAATTTTCCTATACGCCCGGCTGGAGAAAACATCGTTGGGATTTACTCCCAAAACTCCCTGGGCCAGCCTGCTGTATGCTGAAGGTGAAAAAACATCGTTGGGATTTACCACCAGGACCGGCCCCTGGAGAAAGGGCGCAGCCCTCTTCAAAGCATCAGCGATGCCCAGCGGTTCTTCCTGGACGGCAAATTCAACTTTGATTTCGGGAAACAATTCAGTTATTCGCCGTATTTTTTCCATGTTCCCGGGATTTCCAACGATGACAAAGTCCCTCAACCCCACCCCCTGCGCCATCTCTATCTGATGCTGGAGCAAAGGCTTTCCCAGGAAGTCGAGGAGGAACTTATCCTCACTTATGGGAAACATTCTCTTACTGCTGCCACCGCAGAGAAAGACAGTTTTGATATGAATCTCCCTCTCTCTAACTCTCTCCCGCAAGGGGAGCGAGGATATTGTTGGTTTCATCTCCTTTTCTCAACTTACCCTCCCTAATTTCCTCTCCCTTGATGGGAGAGGAAGAAATAAGACTTTGAACAAGCTCCATCCCCTCCTTTATAAGCTCATCAGCCTGCGACTTTGTGCTTGATTCAGCGATGACCCTGATGGCAGGCTCAGTGCCACTGGGTCTGATAAGCATCCAGGAATCGGCGAACTCCAGCCTTAGCCCGTCAATGGTGTTGATTTGGGGTTGTTTGTCTGTCACACTGAGCGGTAGCGAAGGGTCTGTTAGCTGCGCCATAACGGTTTCCTTAAGCCTGTTGGGGCAGGGAACTTTACTTTTTTCAAAGAACAGTGTGGGCATATCCTGAAAGTAGTGCCTGATTTCAGCGACATCATTTAACTGGCTTAACAGGTTAAGCGTGGCAAAAATGCTATCCGGGTAGTAGCCCAGCTCGGGAAAGATGTACACGCCTACACCTTCCACTCCCAGGGCGGCATCAAGCTCACGGGCTAAGTAAGCCACATTGACATCGCCCACCTTGCCTCTGGTCACCTCTCCACCGAACTCCTCCAGCGTTAGGTCAAGAAGCCTCCCGGTCTCCACCGTGGTGGCGATTCTTTTCTTCCCGGTTTTATTGACTGCGAGACTGGCGATAAAGGAAATCATCTCATTGAATCCCAGGAAGCCTTCCTTATCGCAGAAAACAACCCGGTCAGCATCACCATCAAAACAGATAGCCAAGTCGGCATCCCGTTGTCTCAGGAACTCGACTGTTCCTTGAAGGGTGTCCTCTTTGGGCTCGGGATTTCTCCCTGGGAAAAGGCCGTCAGGTTGGTCATTTAGCGGAATTACGTTGAGGCCCATCTGGGCGAAGATGTAGCTGGCAAAGCCAGAGGCAGCACCATTGCCGGGGTCAACAACTAACTTCAACCTGTGATTGATTTCCGAGGCAGGGAGCTTATCCTGGATAAATGAGAGGTATCTTTCCTTGCCGTCATGTGTCTGTTGTGAGGTTCCTTTCGCCTGTCGGAATTTTCTGGCAAAATAGAGCTTTTCTAGCTCCATCTCCTGAGCCTGGTTATATCCTGTAGCATCTTTATTGAACAGCTTGATTCCGTTGTATTCTGGTGGGTTATGTGAAGCAGTGAGCATAATTCCGGTATCAAATCCCATTTCTCTGGTGAGCAGGGCTAAGGCCGGGGTGGGCAAGATACCTAAGTCAGCCACATTAATACCAGTGGAAAGAAGCCCAGAACTTACTGCCCCCTTAACTAATTCTCGGCTTTGCCTGGTGTCAGTGGCCAGACAGATGTGGGACTGGGGTGGAAGGCTTGTGCCCAGGGCCTTGCCAACTCTGTGGCACAAGCCCATAGTGAGGTCCTGGCCCACTACTCCCCTGACGCCGCTGGTACCAAAAAGGCGCTTTTTCTCTGTGCCTAGTGCACTCATTGTAATGGCTGCCTCTGCTGGGTTATATTAACCCCAGCGTGAAATTAACACTAGTCCTACTTTAGTCCTATTACTTAAGCAATGCGAACAATCATAAACCACATTTTAATATGCAACAATAAGTATCAAAAAGCGTATCAGCATTTGTCTGATTTCTTGTAGGAATTTGACTTGAGAAGTTGTCGGTGTTTATCCTACAACACAGAGGGAATATGGCAAGAAATTTCGAGATTGTTTATTTTTGTCACCCTCACCTTATTCCTCTCCCTTCGAGGGAGAGGCTAGGTGAGGGGTTCTTCGCTTTGTTTAGAGTGACGCCCTTCCTTTCGTCATTGCGAGGCACAAAGTGCCGAAGCAATCTTGGTGGGGAGTAGTAGCTTTTAAAGGAGATTGCCACGCTTTGCTCGCAAAGACAGAATAATGAAAGGATCGGAATGACAGGAAGCGAAAGGTTCAGAAAGACAGAATAATGATGGGTTTCAGAATGACAAGAAGTGGAGGGCTCAGAATGACAGTCGGGTTGCTAAACGCTCTCAGGAAGTGATGTGTGAAGAGTGGACCTGATATTAATTTTGGTCACTAATGCGGCGCTGGTGCCTGTGGTACTGTTTACCACGGGGCCTTTACGCATAGTGCTGGGATTGCTTTTCCTCCTCTTTTTTCCTGGCTATACTCTTATTGCGGCACTCTTTCCCAAGAAGGAAAGCCTCAGCGGGATTGAAAGGATAGCCCTGAGCTTTGGCTTAAGCATCGCCGTGGTGCCCCTTATCGGGCTTATCTTGAACTACACACCCTGGGGTATAAGACCTAACCCAATACTTATTTCAATTACGGCCTTCATTGTAGTTATGTGTGGCATTGCTTGGTACCGGAGGAGGAACTTGCAGGAGGCTGAAAGGTTTGGGGTGGAAATTCACCCTCACCTAACCTCTCCCTTCAAGGGAGAGGGATTTTTGGGTTCGTGGAAGGAGCAAAGTGCAGTGGACAGGGTCCTATCGGTGGTTTTGGTGCTGGCCATAGTGGGGGCAATTGGGACACTGGGATATGTTATTGCTACACCCAAGGTAGGGGAGAAGTTTACCGAATTTTATATCCTGGGGCCGCAAGGCAAGGCAGAAGGATACCCTACAGAGCTAACGCTTGGTGAGAAGGGAGAAGTTATTGTGGGCATAGTGAATCACGAACAGGAGGAGATGGACTACCAGGTTAAGGTATTCCTGAATGGCACAGATGCGGGAGTAAAGGCATGGCTGGAAGAGGGTGAGGAGCTTCTAGTTTTGGCTGACAATACCATAAACGCGGAAGGATTGGCCCATGAAGAGAAGTGGGAAGGAAGGCTTCTGTTTGAGCCTTTGCAGAGGGGTGAGGAACAGGAACTGGAATTCCTGCTCTTCAGTCCCAAACTAAGGGAGGGTCATCATATTCAAAGTCAGCTTAGCAGTGGAAATTTTGTTGACATAGAGATAAACGAAGCGGAGGGGAAGGGCAAAATCACACTGGACAATACTTCCGCTGCCCCTTATAGCTACAGGCTGGAAGTATGGCAGCAAGGAGTGGTACAGGGGGAACTAGACTTTACTGTAGCTGGCGATGAGAAACTGGAAAGGGAGGTCGAGTTCCCTCCTGGGGAGTCAGTTTTCCAGCTATATGAAGATGGCGAGTTAAGACTGAAGGATAGCGGAGTCGAACTCTCCTTGCACCTGTGGTTGGATGTGAGCTAGAGGTAGTCACTGCGACCCTATCCTATTGTCATTGCGAGCCCCTTCGCTTCCTGTCATTCTGAGCGGAGCGAAGAATCTGGGTCGCTCAGGGTAGGCTCCGGCGTGGCAATCTCATGCCCCGCTCTTAGATTGCTTCGGGGCTATGCCCCTCGCAGCGACAGAGGGGGATAGTGGTTGTGAGTGGATGTGAGCTAGGAAATCGGCGCACTCCTCGGCTATACCCCGGGCATCCAGATGATAGACAGAGCGAAGGAGGTCTTGCTTTCCGTGAGGTACAAATTCATCGGGAATGCCCAATAGCTTCACCTTGACATCTGACAGGCCGGATTTCTCCAGCAGCTCCAGCACTGCGGCGCCAAAGCCACCGCTGAGAACATTTTCCTCCACCGTAATTATTCTCCTGGTGTGATTGGCTAGCTGCAAAACAAGTTCTGCATCCAGGGGCTTGGCAAAGCGGGCATTAACTACTGAGGCATCAATTCCGCAGGGGGCTAGATGCTCCGCTGCTTCCACAGAAGGCATAACAGCCGAGCCAAGGGCTATTATGGCTATATCTCTACCTTGCTTTATTATCTCACCTTTACCTATGGGGAGCTTATGAAGCTCAGAGTCTAACGCGATACCTGCCCCCCGACTACGAGGATAGCGGATTGCCATAGGATGTTCCGCATCCAGTGCAGTATAGAGCAGGAGCTGAAGCTCATTCTCATCAGCGGGAGCGCAGACGGTCATATTGGGCATCAAAGTAAGATAGGACAGGTCGAACATGCCCTGGTGTGTTTTGCCATCTCCTCCCACGATGCCGCTGCGATCCAGGGCAAAAATAACCGGCAAGTCAGGGAGACAGACATCATGGATAATCTGGTCAAAGGCACGCTGCAGGAAGGTGGAATATATAGCTACAATGGGTATAAAGCCCTGGGTGGCCAGCCCGGCAGCCAGGGTAACTGCGTGCTGCTCACAGATTCCTACGTCGTAGATGCGCTGGGGAAACTCCTTAGCCCAGGAAGATAAGCTGTTGCCTTCGACCATGGCTGCAGTTATCACTACCACCCTGGGGTTATTCCTGAGCAGGGTGCCAACTGTTTGGGCAAATACCTCACTGTAAGTAGGTATTGCCTCCAGGACATCGCTCTTGGGGGACAGGCCGTGGAAGTGAACAGAGTCATCCTCTGCTGGTTTATAGCCCTTGCCCTTGGTAGTTAGCACATGGATAACGACTGGCTTGTGGTAGTTCTTGGCTTGAGTCAGAGCTGTTTCTAGCTCGGCAACGCTGTGACCGTTTACAGGACCCAGGTAGGAAAAGCCAAGATTTTCCCATATCATGGTGGGCATGATGACTGCTTTAGCTCCTTCCTTAAGCCGGTGCAATATCCAATGTAGTTTCTTTCCTCCAGGCAAGGGGGAAAGTAACTGTCTGGCACTCTCCTTAGTTTGCTTGTAGCGGTAACTTATCCGCAGCATGTTCAGCCGTTTGGCTATCGCTCCAACTGTGGGTGAAATAGACATGCCATTATCATTGAGCAGCACAATGAGTTTTGTGCCCAGATGTCCGGCGTGGTTCAGTGCTTCATAAGCCATACCACAGGTGAGGCAGCCATCTCCGATAACAGCTACCACGTGATGGTCAGCGTGGGCAAGGTCACGAGCCAGAGCCATCCCCAGAGCCGCTGAAATAGAGGTGCCACCATGTCCCGTATTGAAGGCATCATGAATACTTTCATCTCTATCGGGAAATCCCGAGAGGCCTTGATATTGGCGGAGGGAGGAGAATTGTTCCTTTCTCCCGGTTAATAGCTTATGGACATAGCTTTGATGACCCACATCCCAGATTATCTTGTCTTTTGGGCTATCAAATACCCGATGCAGGGCAACGGTGAGCTCAACCACGCCGAGATTGGATGCCAGGTGCCCTCCACACTCAGTTACACTGCTTACCAGTAGTTCCCTGATCTCAGTGCAAAGCTGCTCTAGTTCACCTGGGCTTAGTTCCTTAAGATCGCCAGGGCTGTTAACCTTGCGTAGCAATCTTGACATTTGTGATACCTTCCTTAACTGCCAATCGAGTGAAACAACATTGAGCCCAATCTTGTGATAAGCTGATTAAGCAAAAGCAGAATATCACAAAAGGAGCCACCTAAGCCAGCGGGGTTCAGGGTTATAGAATCGCTGGTCTTGATGTTGACACGTGAGTCGTATGTCCAGCCACTCTTGTCGAGATCGTCCACGGTGAAAGTGAATGTTGTCCCTTTTGCTGCGTTCTGCACCCTATCGGAAATGAATGTCACCTTGCCCTGAGAGTTGCTTGTCCCGGAATTGGTCTTTGAGCTAGCACCACTCCAGTGTCCTGATACCTCAGCTTCTGGCACAGGTTTAGCTTGAGCATCAACAACGGTTATTGTGGCGGTAGCCCTGGTATACCTTGGGGAGCAGCCCCAACCACCCGAATTCAGCTCCATATCAATGCTGGCTATGTGCATTTCCTGTTCTTGTGGTGGCTCGGTGGTGAAATGCCACAGAGGGCTGGTTGCTGACGCACCATGGCTATCTATGGCAACTATCTTCCAGTAGCACTCACTGTTGTGGCTGAGCGTACCTGGGGTACAAGTTGTAGTTGATTGCTTGTGGGAGACCAGAGGTGGGTTCTCGCTGGTGCCAAGGTAGACATCGTACGTTACCGTATCTCCGGCATCGGGGTCACCACCACTCCAACTCAGGACAGCATTGATAGAAACGGCACTGGCGTGGTTTGCTGGCGAGGGATTAGAAGGTGTGTTTGGCGTGTGGTTGGGAGCGGCAATGATGGTCACTGGTGTAGGATCAGACCACTCTGACGACATACCTCTGCTATCACTGGCCTTAGCCTTGACATAGTAAGTCCCCGGGTTGCTCCAGCTATGAGACTTGCTGACAGTTGCGCCTGAGTTCACAAATCCAGTTTCTGAAGTGATGCCATCTCCCCAGTCAAAGGTGTACTTCAGTTGGTCACCATCTGGGTTGGTTGCTGATGTTGAATAGCTATAGGATATTCCGGCATACCCAGACTTTGGACCTGATGGCATAGAAGGGGTATTAGGTCGATTATTTGCCGCAGCTTGGGTGGTGAAATCCCACAAAGAGCTGGTTATTGATATCCCATGGTTATCCGTGGCAATTATCTTCCAGCAATGCTTGGTGTTATAGCTTAACGTGCCTGGGTCATAGGTTGTTCTTGTTTGATTGTTGGAGACCAGTGGTGGGCTCTCGCTGGTGCCGAAGTAGACATCGTAGGTTACAGTATCCCCAGCATCCGGGTCACCTCCCCTCCAGCTCAGGTTGGTATTGATGGAAACACCAATGGCATCGTCTGCTGGCGAGGGATTAGATGGCATGTTTGGTGGTGAGTTCATTGATGAGGCAATATATGTCACCGACCCCATGGCTTGGGATGAGGGGAGATAGCTTGTGACATCAATCCACAAAAGTACTTTAACTTTGGCTTCGATAAGCTCTCCGACTACATCATAATCGCCTGATTCGCTCTCCCCGGGGAATTGCAGAGGTATAACCTTGTTTATTTCAGTGGTGTCACCTTTCTTGTTGGGGAAGGGCTTTATAGTCACGGTATAGCTTGGATTCAGTATTTCAGAAGTGCCATTTATCTGATGTTCCGCTACGACACGCGAAGTGATACTAGCTTCGCTTACCGGTACGGGTAAGTCTTCAATGCAAGTTGCCTCACCTTTAATCGTGGCATAGAAAACTTCGTTGCCATGGATTTCAGTCTGCTTAAACTCAATGGAATCATAGCTGATTTGGAAATAGTCCCCCAAGCTTATGGCTGCCGCTGGCGAAGGGCTAAGGGGAATTAAGAATGCTGCTAAAACTAAGACAATCAGCGGATGCCATGTTGCCCTGTTAGAAAATAGTTTCTGTCGCATGCTTAAACTTTGCATTTTGATTTGTAGTCTGTTTTGCTCTGTCATGTTGCACTTCTATTTTTGCTCTTTGATCTCTATGAAGATGGCATTATACCCCTGCCTTTTCAGCTCTTCCAGGGTTAGTGATAAAGCTTCATAATCATGGCTCCAAGGAGAAATCACTGTTATAGTTGCTGGGGGCAAAGCATGAACTGCAACGCGGCTTAGTGCCTCTCTTGCTGGATGTTCCTTAACTCCTTCCTCTATTGCCCTCCTCTCAAGCTCAAGGATTTCCCTTAGTTTTCTTGCCGGTTCTGTGTATGCCTTCTCCAGGTGTCTCAGCGAAATTCTAATCTGCCTGATGTCAGGAGGCTGGATATATCGCTCCAGAGGTGTGATCAATACTACTTTTTGCCCTAACTGCAGTGCTTTTTTCACCAGCCCTCTGGGATCCAGGAGTGGAGTTGCTGCTAGCAGTTGCTCCTGGTCATAGGCTGCTATGGCGGTTGGGATGCTTGATTCAGCCAAGGTCAGTGTTGAGACGATAAGGTTATAAACTAATTTATCCGCCTGTTCATCATCATCTGCTGCTAGATTAACAGCGATTATTGCTACCTGTCGCGCCTCTTCCATATATTCTTTAACTACAAGCTGCCTTAGCTTTGCTGTGTGTTTCCAATCCATATCCTTTAATTTATCGCCCGGCTGGTACAATCGGCTGTCACAATATTCCACTCCCCCTTTAGGTATTGTGCCTGCTGCGACTGGAGAAAACGTAGCTGCGAGGACTCCTGCCTGTGACGCAGTCTCTTCAAGATATTTCCTGGCCAGCCATTCAGCATATCTGGCACGGGGTATAACATAGAGCCTTACTGGATTAATTATCTGCCGCATCTGGATTAACCCCCAGAGGTCTGTAGAAAAGACCCCAATCTGAGGTTCCGAAGGACCTGATAGGGAAGGGGTAAGGCTGAGATTTAGCTCTGCTTCGCCGGTGAGGTTTAAAAGCCTGTCCTTAGCTAGAAGAATCCAGGGGTAGCTGGACTTAACAGAGATATGAAAGGGGGATTTAGCCTTACTTATGAGCTTGATTGCTGATTTTGCTGTATTTCCGGCAATGAGCCTGATTTCCTTTTGCTCTACCTCCAGTGGGGGCAGAGGCAAGCTCCTCAGAATGTATATCAACATGCCAGCAATGAAGAGAAGCGCTATGCCACTGCTTATTGTCAAAATCCACTTACCCAGGAGAAGGGAAACAAGGATTACAACTCCTATAGCGGCTATTACCGATTTTGAAGTGAAAGTCAACTCTCTTTGCTTTGTTGGAGGGACGATGCTTTGGATTAAGGCGTTTTTCTTGAGGCCAGAGCTTATCAGTGGGAGGATGGGGATCGCTACCAGGGGTGAGAATAAATGCAACACTGGCTCAAACAAAAGTGGAATGGCAAAGAAGTAGCCCAGCATAATTGGGATTTCCCAGCGAGCGTGGAGCTTTCCTGAGTAGAGGAATAAAGCTAGCAGGAGCAGTCCTGCAGCTATGGCTGATTGAGGCAATGGTGAAAGCAGTATTGCTGCCAGCAAGGCGAGAATGAGGTAGATTTGAGAACCTTTTCTGACTATGTCATACCTCCAAGTCTTCGATTTCGGATTTGGTACTTCTTATTATGGTTCTTTGGGCACGGGAACTTCGGACAGGGTTTTCTCAAGGATATCTCTTGGCATTACATCTTCCATCTCAGCCTCTGGTTTTATCCTTACGCGGTGTTCCAAAGCAGGGAGGAAAAGCCTTTTAACATCATCGGGTATGACAAAGTCTCTCTGCCTGAGCAATGCCAGGGCTCTTGAAGCTTTATATAGAGCAATGGATGCCCTCGGGCTGGGACTTTCGAGGACATCGGGATTCTGACGCACATGTGTTACCAGAGATATGATGTAATCCCTGACTTTCTCCGACAGGTAAATGTTTTTAACAAGCTGGCGAAGCTCTAAAAGTTCCTGGGGCTCTGTTACCGGCTCCACCTTTCTTTCCTCAATGCTGTCTATGTTAGTGATGACCTGTTTTTCCTCCTCCTCCGTGGGATAGCCACTCCAGGCTCGAAGCAGGAAGCGGTCTACTTGCACCTCGGTTAGGGGATAGGTGCCGGCACCTCCGTAAGGTATCTGGCTGGCGATAACCATGGAGGGGAGGGGTAATGGGTGGGTTATTCCCTCAATGCTTACTTGATTTTCCTGCATGGCTTCCACAAGGGCTGCTTGGGTTCTTGGTGTCGCCCGGTTTAGCTCATCAGCCAGCAGTATGTTGGCAAAGACAGGCCCAGGTACAAACCTGGAATTACCATCGGGAAGATACATATAGAAGCCAGTAACATCTGTCGGCAGCATATCGGGAGTGAACTGAATTCTCTTGAACTCGCCCCCAATGGCTTGAGCAAATACCCTGGCAAGGGTAGTTTTGGCTGTGCCGGCTAGGCCTTCAATCAACAGATGTCCACCGCTCATCAGGGACACTAAGAGTAGCTCCTTAGTGTCCTCCTTGCCAATAACGACTTTGGAAACCTCACTCAGAATCTTATCTGGTATAGAAAACGCCTTACTAGTCACTTTGCCCTCCTTTGTACCATATAGGTTTCAGTGTGAATGCTAATATTAACACTATTAACACCAGGGTTGCCCCAATAGTAGCCAGGACATTGCGGCTTATCTTTAGCACAACCTTGGCTTCATCCAGGGGAACTTCAGGGAGATGTGACTGGTCCAGGAAAATTTGCCCCTGAGCAACATTTTCCAGAAATTGCTGATTATCTTCCATGCCTAGCATGCTGCTGATTAATATGCTGGGGTCAGATATGAGGATGAGCTCTCCTTTTCCTATCTTGAAATCAGCTATAACGGGCAAAGGACCTTTTGGCTCTCCTTCATTCCACTCGCCATTTTGGTCTTCATCCAGAAAGCTGAAATAGGATGACTGGGCTACTACCTGGTCTTGCGGGACATTCTCCAGGGTGGTAGCATGATTGAACACAAGGTTTTCTACCTCAGTGGTAGCAGGGTCAGGAGCAAAATTAATTATCTTGGGCAGGTTTTTATTCTTATAATCGAACAGTGGATCGAGGAGCTGGCTTCCAGTAAATCTTACCTCAAGCTCCAGGTGCTCTAGTATCGCATTGCCAAAGCCATAATCGTCCAGGACAACCAGCTTTCCCCCTGAATTGACATAATGTTCGAGCTTATCTAAATCGGCGGGAGTAAACTCGATATACGGGACAACTATCAGGGTAGTTCCTTGAGATGTAGCGGGCAGAGCATCAAGGGAGTTCAGGGACAAAGCTTGGAAATCGCTGAGGAAGTCCCGAGCACCATTCCACGAGGGGTTTTCACCTTTGAAATCGCTATTGCTGGGGTAGAACCATACAAGTACCGCCAGCATCACTGCCACAAGCACTACCATTAAGTAAAGTCTACGTGTTGTCACCTATTCTCCTGTCACATTAGTTTAATCTGCCCTCAGCGCTAATGGGATATTATCAGCCATATTCTCCTTAATTCTGCGGCTAGTCTTTGAGCTAGCGAAGCCTCATCTTTTCCCAGGATATGACGCGAATATAAGGCTTTCTCAGCCAGGCTGGTTAGTTTGGCGAATAGCTCAGCAAACCTGCCAAGCGTGGGTGTAACCTGACTTAAGAATTCTCTTAAGGTCATCTGAGGTTTGAAGAGAACCCTGGCCAGTCTTTGCACACCCGCCGCCGCCATGTAATAAGCTTGTAAGATGACTCCTTTGATATCACCTGCCCCAGGCTTGATTTTTGGGAGATAGGATTCCATTGCAATGTCTGGCGCTTGCAGCTCTTCCGGGGATATGGAGAGGAGCCCTCTTTGTCGAAGTATTCTGGGCCTCCTCAGAGTTAACAGCACTCCTGCTAAGACAAGTGCTGCCAGTACAATCCCCAGATAGAGTGAATTTATGACAAAGATGCTTGCCTTACACTCGGTAGGAAGCTGCCATGGCTCTGAAGGCGCAAGGTTTAGTTTCATCTCCTCGAAGCCGACGACATTAAGTTTGAGAGGCAAGTCCAAATCTAGTTCGAACTCTCCCTCATCTACGTTGGTTGTGGTGGAAACGCCTGCCATTTCCAGGGTTACTGCTGCTCCTTGCAGGGGCAGGGGAGAATGCACTTCCCCGGCTACTTCAATTCTCTGTGGCATAACGATGACCGTGGGAGCATGAACCTTTAGCTCTGGTGTTACCTTTAGCACGGTCAGAGCTTTATCACTCGAGGTGCCAGCCGAGCGAGATTTATCCTCAGGAGCAACAGCAATGCTCAACTTGTGCCTTCCTACCCAAGTCTCCTCAGCAAGCAGCACTTGATGCTGAAAGGAACCATTATCATCAGTAGTAGTCTCAAAAAGAGGCTCTCCATCTAGTAATCCATTGATATTGCGCCCAGCGATATTACCCTCCGAGCTTACTTTGCCACTTATTTCCGTAAGCAATCCTGGATATGCTTTCTCCGGTGTCTCTATCTTGAGACTTGTGGGATAGAATAGGACAGCTATTTTCTCCATCGTACTTGATGAGGCTAAGAAACTGGATTTGTCATCGCCTTGGGGTAAGTAGAAAGCCTGAGCTTCTATCTCAGGGGTATACCAATAGGGCAGAGCAAAACTGGCTTCGTATGAGCCATTTTTCGTGGTGGTAGCAGTAGCGAAATGCCCTCCCTCGAGGGATATAGATAGATTGCGATTGGGGAGAGGAATGCCTCCAGCCTTGAGTGTGCCTGACAAGGCAGCTTGCTCTCCTACCCAAACCTGAGCTGGACTTATATTCAGGGTTAGCTCGGTAGCTGATAAATCTTCCTTTCCCTTAGCCTCGGTCTCGATGGCGTTTAACCTATCTCTATACCAGGCCTCCAAGTCGCTAAGTCTCTGTAACGCTTTTTGAAGCCTTGCCTTTGCCTCATTTACGGCCCCCGCTTCCTGAGGTGAAACAAAAGGTGGTAGGAGCTCAAGTAACTCGTCTGTAGCCATGCTAATATTCTCTATGAGCCCTGCCGCTTCGCCAACAAGCCCTCTTGTCTCGCCAAGCTTAACAGAGGCTTCATCCAGTTTGTTTTGAGAAAGAAGTTGCTCACATTCATCAAGCTTGCCATCCAGGATATCTAATCTTTGTGTCAAATCAGTGGTTAAATCGTTGTATCTGGCCATAATGAAAATCATTTCTTCCGGGAGGTGAGCATAATCCGGCTTTAGTTCCTGTATCAATGCTCTTGCCTCAAGGTAATTTTTGTCAGCTACTTGACCAAAGATTTCGCTGTAATGAAACAGCGGGGGAGCGAAGTTAAAGTGGCTTTCAGCGGTGGATGGGTTTTCATGCGGGATTTGAGTGATTCCACTGGCAACTGCTCCCCAGAAGGCTGAGGCTGTCAACATTACAGTAAACAGGATTAGCGTCAACCTTTTCATAATAGCTTTATACCGTAAAGTATCTCTATTACTTCAGCAGCTACAAGGAACAAGAATCCAGTGAATAGCACGTAGTTAACGGCATTTAGGCTTCTCTTCGCCTTAGGGTTAAGGTAAACGAATAACTCGTTTACAACCAGAGTCTCTATAAGATAGATGGTAAAGTAGAGGTCTAAGCGAGTCTCACCCAGAACTGCCATGATAACAGTGGTGATTAGAAGGAGGCTTGCTAAGATGACGATATAGTAATCGTAGATTTTCACTTCTAATCCTGAGCATGTAGAATTTCCAACTCAATAAGCTTTTCTCTCGGTTTTGACTCCTCCGATTCTATTGCCACTGGCTTACCCAGAGCTTCAGCAAGCAGGGAAGCTACTATGGAGGCGATAGGGCTTCCCAGACTTTGCACAGCCCAGGAAATTCTATTTTCTTCCAAGCGTGGATGGGATACGTTAACCGTAGCTTTGTTATCGCCCAGGCTAAGTTTAACACTGGTAGCAAGATCTAAGGTTCCCACCAGAATGGTGGTAAGAGCTGCGGCTATCTCGTCTGAAGATGCCCCTGGCTTTGTTTCCAGCATATTGACGATATTTGAGCCTGGAGTAGTCACCATTATGCCAACATCCTCGGGGTCTCGCCCACAGGATACTATTAGTCTTTGGGCTAATGGCTCATTTATTTCGGGGAATCGAGGATTGTTGTGCAGGGGGATAATAGCTCGTGGCTTCCCCCCAGTTAGCGAAGAAGGCAAGTATACACCTTTGGATTTTAAGCCCAGTTCCTCAAGCAAAGAGCTCAGGTTTTCCAAACTAGTCTCCATAAGAAGACTGCTTACCTCAGGAGGTATTTTGGGGCGAGTTTTCCCCAAAACCAGGCAAGTTGCCCCTAATATCACCAGGGAGATTCCCAAAGCAGTTATAGGGGTAGAGCGTAATAGCAGGCATGACGTCGGAATGAGGGCTGCTCCTGCCAGAAGTAAGCCCAAACCTAATTGGCTATACTGGTTCCTCATGATTCCCCTTGAAGTCATTCCGCTTCGCTTCATTTTGAGACCGCCCAGGTTTCCTTTGATAATAGCATAGTTTATCTCGCCACGCAGCAGGTAGCACCAGGCTCTCCATACTCTATCATCTAACTCTAGCATTTTGAATGCCGGATGGGGGAAACGCGCAAAAATTCTTGAGAGCGCACGCGCTATATCCATCTCGGACATTATCTTCTCTTCTATAATTACATCATAGCTTTGGTTCAATGATAAAAACTCCTATAAATTCTCTTTGGACTCAAAGTCTGCTTTCAACTAAATCAGCGTTGTATAATATAATAGCATTGCACAATGGAAAATTTGAGCGATTAGGACTGAATTGTCAAGCCAATTTTATGATGTCATCATAGTAGGAGCAGGCCCGGCAGGAAGCTATGCTGCTTATGAACTAGCCGCGTCAGGTTACAGTGTGGCTGTTTTGGAGCAAAAAAGCGCTCCGGGATTGGATGTTTGCTGCACCGGGATAATCAGCGTTGAGTGTTTCGATTCCTTTGGTATCAGCCCGGGTGTGATATTAGCCAGGGCAAACTCAGCCAGGTTCTTCTCACCCTCAGGAAGATGTTTAAGGCTAGGGAAAGGGGAGATTCAGGCATATGTGATAGACAGGATGTCCTTTGACCAAGCTATTGCTGGCAAAGCCCAGGCCTGGGGTGCTAACTATTTCTTTTCCTCTCGGGTTACTGACATTGCCATAGGGAAGGATAAGGCACAAGTTGAAACCTTGCGTCACGGCTCAAAGGAGATATTTAGCGCTAGAGCTGTGCTATTGGCCAGTGGTTTCAGCCCCGGGTTATCTCAAAACCTAGGTTTGGGCAAAATTAAGAAATTTCTCATTGGTGCACAAGCAGAAATTGAAGCCAGAAACATTGATGAGGTCGAAGTATACTTTGGTCAGCAAATAGCACCGGGTTTCTTTGCCTGGCTTGTGCCTATCTCAGCAAATAAAGCCTTAGCCGGGCTTTTGTCAACATCACATGCCAAGTTATACTTAGAAAAATTCCTTCTGGGTCCTTTTTGCCAGAACAGGATAGTAAGTCGGGAAGCTGAAATAAGACAGAAGGCTATCCCACTGGGGACTTTAGCTCGCAGCTATGGAGATAGGATGCTGGTTATTGGTGATGCTGCTGGGCAGGTAAAGCCAACTACAGGTGGAGGCATCCACTTGGGACACCTGGGTGCTAAAATAGCCACGGCAGTCCTGGGCCAAGCTCTCAGCAAGGATGATTTGGGCGCAGCCCGGCTTTCTCGTTACCAGAAAGAATGGAAAGCAAAAATGGGCAGGGAAATCTCCCTTGGCTACCGGGCCAGGCAGACTTATGCCAAACTAAGCGACCGCCAAATTGAGCGGATATTTAATATGCTGGATTCCGGGGGCATAGCTGAGGCTTTACTTAATTCACCTGATTTCTCATTTGATTGGCATAGCAAATTAATTTTGGCTGGCTTGAAATACAGTTTAAGTCATCCTGTGCGAAAATTCAGGCATCTTCCTTCGCGGGAGGCTGGTTCATGACCGAGGTAAAGTATACTCCCCGGCACGTAGCCATTATTATGGATGGTAATGGCAGGTGGGCAAAAAACCGTGGGTTACCCAGGCTTATGGGGCACAAAGTTGGCGGTGAGAATATTCGCCGGGTGACAAAGATTTTCGCCGATTACGGGGTGAAATACCTGACACTTTATGCCTTCTCCACCGAGAACTGGGAGCGCCCCAGGGTGGAGGTCGTGGGCCTGCTCAGTCTTCTGACAAGAAGAATCGACAAGGAAACCCGGGGTTTTCATAAAGAGAATATCAGGCTAATACACCTTGGTAAGCTAGATAATTTATCCCGAAAGCTAAGGCAAAAAGTAGAGGCAGCAACCGAACTTACCAAAGATAATACCAGCCTTACACTTTGCCTTGCCTTTGATTATGGTGGACGTGATGAAATTGTGCAGGCAGCTAGACATATCATCAGCACCAATATTTCTAGTGACAAAGTAGATGATGCTGTGTTTAGTCAATACCTGTATTCTGGTGGTATTCCCGACCCTGACTTAATTATACGTACTGGTGGCGAGGTTCGGCTGAGTAACTTTCTTCTGTGGCAAGCCGCTTACAGCGAACTTTACTTTACCTCGGTCTTATGGCCCGATTTTGGTGCGAAAGAGGTTGAGGAAGCCCTTTCTGAATACAAGCGTCGCCAGCACTGCTCTAGCGATGTGTGAAGGCTTAAATTTAACTGATGCGAGAAATTGCGCTTGTCCTGCTAGTTACTCTCAGCCCGGTAACTGAGTTAAGAGGCGGAATCCCATTAGGTATATCCCTGGGTCTCGATCCCTGGTTTACCTTCTTCATAGCGGTCATGGCCAATGCCGTGTTGTTTTTCGCCATCCTTCTAATCTTGCGACTGTTCTATGATAAGCTCCTGTCACGGCTTCAGATTTTTAACCATTACCTGGAAAGTGTGAGGAGAAAATGTAACCCCAAAGTGGATAAATATGGTTTTCTTGGACTGACCCTACTTGTAGCCATACCCCTGCCTGCCACCGGTGTGTACACAGCAACCATTGTAAGCTGGCTATTGGGCATGGACTGGAGGAAAGCCTTCCCTGCTATAGCCTTAGGAGTGCTTATAGCTGGCATCATAGTTCTGCTTATTACATTAGGTGTAATAGAAGGGTTAGGATTCTTTGCGGTAGGCTAACTTTGTTGAGAAAGATATTAACTGTGGTTGGACCTATGTCCTTGAATTGAATCTGTCCTCTGCTCTGTTTAAGTCCAGACCCAGCTCTTGGGAGTATGTTGCTATCTGGGACAGTTTTCCTTTTATATTCATAGTGGAATTCCTGCATCCTGCGAAAGTTCCTCTCCCTTGATGGGAGAGCTTAGGGGAGGGAGAAATATAAGAAGTCTTATGGTTAATCATAGTTTGCTTAAGAGGCTTTGATAAGTTCCTTTAGTGTTGCCACTGCCGGGGGCAAGACCTCACCTATTCCTTCCCAGAATCGCAGGTGAGCGACTGTATCAAATGGAGTTTCTCCCTGGTTGATAATCACCAGCCGGGCTCCGTGCTCTAGAGCAATCCCAGGCATATCAGCGGCTGGAGTGACAACCAGGCTGGAGCCGACGACTATAAAGAGGTCACAGTGCTGCGAGTGCCAGTAGGAACTGGCTAATGCTTCCCGGGGCATAGGCTGGCCAAAATTAACCACACTGGAAGCCAGTTTGCTGCCGCAGTGGGGACATCTATCCAGGCTGGCAGATTGGTCTACTTCGGCTTCACAGCGGGTACATCGTAGCTTGGTGACATTTCCATGCAGCTCTGCCAGCAAGTCTGGGCGAATGCCTGACCTCAGGTGAAGATTATCCACATTCTGAGTGATAAGGAAGCTCAGCTTGTCCATTCCTTGTAGCTTAACGATGGCCATGTGTCCTGCGTTGGGCTCTACGGCGTCAAAGGGTCGAGCTTTCTGAGACAGCCCCTTTGCCAGACGTGTCCAGATGCCATCGGGTCCGCGGAAATCGGGCAGCCCCGACTCTGTGCTGATGCCCGCACCTGTGAATACCACCAGATGCTTTGACTCAAGCATCCATTGGGCTAGAGTCTTTATTCTTTTGTCTAAGTCGGATGACAACATTTACGGTATACTATATTATAAAGTGCGGTGATAGCGAAATGATGACCACAGGAGATGAAAATGGACTACGTTAAAGTTTTGAAAGACATTATTTCTATTGATACCTCTGTTCCACCCGGCTGGAATTACGAAAAGGTGGTGGATTATCTTCAGCCTTTGTTCCAGGACGTGGGTTTTGAAACCGAGAAGATTTATATTCCCAGAGAGCATGCGGAGGGGAGAGAAGGAAGGGTTAATCTCCTGTGTCATCGCAGAGAGCTAGGAAAACCTCGCTTGATTTTCTATTCCCATATTGATGTGGTGCCGGCTGAGGGATGGGATGCTTTCAATCCCAGAGTGGAAGAAGGGAAGATTTATGGTCGGGGAGCGGCAGATATGAAAGGTGCGATTGCAGCCTTGCTTCTCGGTCTGGAAGCTCTTAAGGGGAAGCCCTTGAGGTATGATACTTCGGTGATGATTACCACAGATGAGGAGGTAAACCAGGCCAGTCAACTCCGCTATCTAAGTCCTTTTCTTCAGCCTACTTCTGGAGCTTATTTTTTCAGTCTTGATTCCAGCTTCGGTTATGTGAGTATAGCCAACCTTGGAGTGCTCCAGATGGATATCAAGGTGAAGGGAAAGTCGGTTCATTCAGGACTATCCCACCTGGGGGAGAATGCGGTGGAGAAAGCAAGTCTTTTGATGGAGGCTCTTCTCGACCTTAAGAGGAGGGTTGTTCAAAGAGAATCAGCCATTGATGTTCATCCCGGGACGGGACTCAGCAAAATGGAGCCGAGGTTGAATATAAATAAAATCGCAGGCGGGCTTAAAGTCAATATTGTGCCCGACGAATGTGTAATTTCTGTGGATCGAAGACTGATACCGGAGGAAAAATTGGAGGAGGCAGAAAGGGAGCTAGCGAGTACCCTTTCCTCAGTTGAGGGAGTGGAATGGGAAATTGCCAAAATTCATAGTATTCCCACTGTTCCTCCGTGCCAGGACCCAATAGTAGATGAATTGGCCCAGATAATCGGGGAGGTCACCGGTCAAAGCGGCAAATTTGGCGAGATGGGTTCCGGGGACTTACCTTATATTGCTAACTCTGAATGGGGAGGGAAGGAGTTCGGCCTGGGGGTGATTAGGGTGGAATGCAACATCCATGGCAAAAATGAATTTGTGTATCAGAAGGATATTGAAGATTTGGCCAGGATAATCTCTTACCTCCTTTCCGTGGATTAGTGAACTGGCTTTTGTTCCAGCTAAGTTACCATGGAGTTCAAAAAAATCGTAAAGAACGGGGTGGAATATAGATTCGACCCTCTGATATATGACCAGTGCAGGATAAATCCTGCTAGAGCCAGAAGGGTTAAACAGGCTGGAGGCGGGCTGGAACTCAGGAAAGTAATTGAGGAGACAAGGAAGACGTGTCCGTTTTGTCCTGAGCATCTGGAAGAAAGAACACCAAAGTTTGCCGGGGAGATATGTGAAGAGGGAAGGATAAAACTGGGGGAAACCCTGATTTTCCCCAACTTGAATCCCTTTGGTGCGAATCATGCTGTGGGAATTATAAGCCGGGCTCACTTCTTGGACTTGGATGAGTTCAATGTAAAGTTGCTTCGGGATAATCTAGCTGCCAGCAAAGATTACATCCTCTCTATATATGGAAAAGACAAGGAAGCGGCCTGGCCCATTTATATCTGGAACCATATGCCACCCAGCGCTGGAAGCATAATTCATCCCCATGTGCAGATTCTGGTGGAGAGCCAGCCACTGCCCATGCAAGCCGAGCTTTTGAGAAAGGGTGAGGAGTATCTCAATCTTAATGGCAGAAACTATTGGCAGGACTTGGTTGAGGAGGAAAGAGAGCTTAGCCAGAGATTCATTCACGACAGCGATTGCTTGTCGGTGATAGCCAGCTTCGCCCCACGGGGTTTCAATGAAATCCAGTTTATTTTCAAGGAAGCAAGCTCTTTGGCAGAGCTGGAGGAAAGACAAATAAACGATTTTGCTGATTGTGTGGTAAAAGCATTGAAGGGATATAAGGGGATTGGTGTTGGCTCATTTAATCTGGCCACTTTCTCCGGCCCTGTGGACAAGAAATTGGATTACTACAGATTAAATGTAAAACTGATATCCCGGCCATATCCTGGCGCACTCTACACCAGTGATACTGGTCCATCAGAAAGGCTGTATAATGTGTGGGTCATTGACACCTTACCGGAGTTGCTGGCTGAAAAATTAGGGCCTCTTTTCGGGCCAGAATAAACTACTCTTGACCAGTGTGAGGGTGTGAGTGAAGTAATTGGAAGAAGCTAAAGTAAGGAGGTTAGATTGGAAGCTAAGCTTTGTCGTAAGCCTGAGTTAGTTGCAGAAGTTGCGCCTTCCCTTGAGGCCGAGCTTGTAGTGGAAGATATCCCCCGGGCTCTTGTCCTGAAGTTTCATACAGAACTCTTAGGCGAGAGTCCAGAGGAATCAGCTTACACTATTTTACCTTCAACCGTCTCTGTGGAGCTCAGTACTTATGCTCCCAATAAACCCGTTTATTTAGGGAACCTGGCTCCTTCAAGTATGCATTCAAGAAGACTAGAAAGTGGGCGGGGTGAAGAAGTTATCTTCAGTCTAGAGTTGGAGCATAGGAAGGTTGGGGAAATTGAGCAAGCTAGAGGGAAAGGGGATGTTTGTCTGGATGTCTATCTTGATGTGCTGGTCTTGATTGGGGACCGAGATGGGGGAAAGTATCGTATGGAAGGGTATAGATGCAAGGTCAGGGATGCAGATGCTGGCAAGGATTTCATTAAAATAGCTGCAAGTGATTGGATTTCTGCCCTGGAAAGAGCCAGATGCGGCAGACGTTTAATCTTTGACATTCCCACAGGGTATGAGGCTCTCGAGCTACAGGAAGAAGGCTTGGGCAGCAGGTTAGCTGAGGCTAGCAAAGGTGTAGAGCAAGTCCTGGCTGACTTTGACAGACAGAGCTGGGATAAGTTTATCAAGGACTCGAAGAAATTTTTCCAGCTGCTAAGAAGAGGTGAAGTGGCACAAGGTATTTCCACCAAGGAGGCTATCAAAGAGCTTATAAAGGGGGACGGCTCTGATTTACCCCAGGAGGCTGCACAAAGTATACAAGCGGTGGTTGAGAATCTTTACAGGTTTGTAAATAGCAGCCATCGTTTTCAGGATGAGAATGGGAAGAAGATGAAAATGAAGCCTTCCTATGACAAGGAAGATGCCTTGTTCATAGCGGTTGTTGTGCCTGCACTGTTAAATATGTTGTCCCGGAAGTTTATCAAAGCCCAGCAGCAGGGGTGTTGATTTCGCCACATGAATAAAGAAGAAAGTGGCGCTGGCAACAAGCAAAGTGGAGTTCGAGGAATAGAGCGGTGAAAATTCTGCGTTTTGCTATTAACAGAGCAGTTAAGTACGGGGTGCTTGAGGACGATAGGGTCAGGGTTATGTTGGGCACCCCATATAGTCACTTTAAAAACCCCGGCAGCTCTTTAAAGTTGACACAGAGCACATGTAAGCTGGAAGAGGTGCGGCTCCTTGCCCCCTGTCTTCCCTCCAAGATAGTGGCGCTGGGATTGAATTACAGGAGCCATGCTGAGGAATTTAAGCTACAGACACCCAGCGTGCCACTTATTTTTCTCAAACCCTCAAGCGCAGTTATAGGGCCGGAGGATAAAATCGTTTATCCTGAAGTCTCTAAGCGTGTGGATTATGAGGGTGAATTAGCTATAGTCATAGGGAGGAAAGCCAGAGCAGTGGACAGGGCAAGGGCAAAGGAATACATATTGGGTTACACCTGCTTTAACGATGTTTCCGCCCGATACGAGCAGCAAGAGGATGGCCAGTGGACTCGCTGCAAAAGCTATGACACCTTTGCCCCAATAGGCCCGTACATAGAGGCCGATACTTCCCCTGATGACCTGAAGCTTGAGACCTATCTCAATGGTGAGCTTCGTCAGTCCACACGGACAAGCGACCTTATCTTCCCTGTTGATGTGCTGGTAAGCTTTATCTCCAATATAATGACGCTTCTCCCCGGAGATGTCATCGCCACAGGGACTCCCTCAGGCATCGGGGCTATGAACCCCGGTGATACTGTCGAAGTAAAAATCGAGAATATAGGCACACTGAGGAACTACGTGGTAGAGCAGAAGTGAGTGTGAGGACTTGACATAACAGTTAAGCCCTTGCTAAGCCAGACAAAACATAGTTCTTATTTCCTGCACAAAGTCTGCGTCACTACCATGCCTGATCATCCGAGGATAAAAAGTTCAACGCTAAGGACAATATGCACCCAAGCTGGAATATCCAGAGACGGTTTCTTGAAAACTTATAACCAGGCATAATGGGCCTAGCGAATATCAAGCGCATCTCTCCCAACCATATTATAGAGGAATCTATACCACCGATACCGGCCTACTTGAGAGGCTATATGACGTACAGGTCATTGATACCTTGCCAGAAATAGTTGCCGAACAACTAAAGCCCTTCTTTGGGATGAAATAGCTTTCTTTTGTGCCTCTTGTAATCTTGTTAGGTCGGTAAAAGTCCTGTACAATCCAAATAGGGGGTAAGAATATGGAAAGGCTTATGACGGTTGATGAAGTAGCGGAGTATTTAAGGCTTAATCGGGAGGTAGTGCTTCGAAAAGCAAGAAAAGGGGATATCCCGGTGGTTAAGGTGGGAACTAAAACTTATAGGTTTTATAGAGAGCAAATTGATGAATGGCTTAAGAGCAAATCCATTGTGAAGCTGGAGGAAACGGGATCCGGAGCTGAAGAAGCTGCTACTTCAAACCAAGAGAGACAATTGCTTGTTCTTAGACAAGCCGAAGCATTACGAGCCAAAATTGAGCGAAGGGTGGGGAAACCATTACCCAGTTCTGCGGAAGAAATTCGGGTTTTGAGAGAGGAGCGAGTCCGCCGTGCCTCCTAAGGTATGTGTTGATGCTAGTCTAGCGGTGAAACTCTTGGTTCAAGAGCCTTATAGCGACCGAGCGGCTTTTCTTTGGCAAGGCTGGATAGAGAAAGATATTGAGCGCATAGCTCCAGCCTTTTTCCCTTCCGAAGTAGCTTCTTCCGTCCGTCACAAATGCGTAAGGAAACAATTAAGTGAAGAAGAGGTAGAGGAAGCTTTTAACATCTTCACCATGCTTGATTTTACTGTGCTAACGCCGGAGACATTACTGAAGGAGGCCTGGGATATGGCTAGAGAATTAGGGCTTCCCACTCTTTATGATACTGCCTACTTGGCATTGGCTAAATTGTGCAACTGCGAGTTTTGGACTGCAGATGAAGTTCTTGCTAATTCTCTCCAAGGGAAATTTCCCTGGGTAAGGTGGCTAGGTGGATGAAACACAAAATCCCTGTTTCCGATTATCCTGCTGAGGAACTGAAGGGAGACTCAGAGAACTGTCGAGGTTGGTAGAGGCAATACCACCTATTTAATTAGTCTTGAAGGCATGAAGCGGGAAACTGTGTAGTATAATAGGGATGGAGATAATGTGAGTTGAATACAGACTATGCTTTTCAAATAAATGACCATGTCTATTGGAAAAGCCGAAAGGCTATCGGGGCGGTGCGGCGATGTATTGAGAGGGAGCCTAAGCCATATTATGAAGTGAGTTTCCCTCATCCCTTTGGCATTCAAGTTGTGCCGGAGTGGGATCTTCAACTTCCTCTAGATCCTATCGCTCGCCTATCTAGAGGAGAGTTTGACAATCCTTTAGATTTCCAGCTTCGAACCAAAGCAACTCAGCTTCTTTATGCTTATAGTTACGAAGGTATGACTTGCCTCGCTAACTCACGGCTTGAATTGATGCCACACCAAGTCTTTGTGGCCGACCGCATTGTCTCCGAGCTAGACCCCAGGGTTCTTCTCGCCGATGAGGTTGGTTTAGGAAAGACAATGGAAGCTGGCTTAGTGCTGAAAGAATTACGAGCTCGTGGTTTGGCCAAGCGTGTTCTGATAGTAGTGCCTGCTAGCTTGGTTACGCAATGGAAGCAGGAGCTAGAAAACAAGTTCAACGAGAAGTTTGTGGTTTATAATTCGGAAAGAGTTGCTGTTCTCCATTATGACTACCCCAATAAGAACATATGGACTATCTATGACAATATCATCTGCTCCATCCAGTTTGCTCGCAATGAACAGCGCCGGGGGGAGATTGCTCAAGCTGAATGGGATCTAGTAATTTTTGACGAGGCTCATCACCTGCGCCGCTATCTAGAGCGCCGTCCCACTCAGAGGTTTCGTTATCAGGATGGAAGATTTGTTATAGAACACGAGCCTGCCAAGACCAGGTCCACTCAATCTTACCACTTAGGAGAAGCCCTATCTGATAAGACAGATGCCATGCTCTTCCTTACTGCCACGCCATTGCAGCTCAGCGATTATGAGTTTTATTCCCTCATTGAGCTACTTAACCCGACACTGTTTCCCGATTACGAGTCTTTTGAATCCTATAGACCTTTGGTTAGGGAGATTAACGAAACTGCGACCGCCATTGAGGATGAAAAATTTGACCAGTTTCCTTTTGCAAAGAGAGAGCAGCTTGTAGACCGAATTTTCCACATCCTCTTCCGTGGAGCGGAAACCAACTCTGATAATATTGGAGCACTAATTGGTGAATTTAAGGAAAAGTGGTTTCCAAATTCGCTAAATTCAGCTGAGGAGCGACAGCAAGCTATCAAGTGGTTGAGACAAGCGCATAAGCTGAGTCAGATAATGATTCGAAACCGGAAGCGAGTTGCAATGCAAGGTCAATTTACTGCCAGGAAAGCGTGGATCCTTTCTGTCGATATGACTCCCCAAGAACGAGATGTATATGAGAGTGTCAGCGAATATGTGCAAACCCAATATGCGAGGGCAACAAATATAGGCGATAGAAGTTTAGGGTTCGTAATGGTGATTTTCCAGAAGCTCCTAACTAGCAGCACTCGTGCTTTGGCGCAATCTTTGAGGCGGCGAAAGGAGCGCTTAGAGATTTCCTTCTTTCAAGCTATACAAAAGATGCGAGTAATGACCCCAGATGAACTCGAAGAACTTGCTGAGACCTTCGAAAGCATCGCAGAGATAGATGAATTGCTGGGAAGTCAAGGCAAAGCATCTATGCAAGCCATACGAGAGGAAATATCAGCTATAAGTGCTTTGGTTGCGAAGCTAGAGGCTATCAAAGAAGATACCAAGGCAATAGAGTTGTGCCACGCCATAGATGGAATTTTCAAGGAAAATCCGCAGGAAAAAGTATTGATTTTTACCCAATTTATCGAGACCCAGAATTACCTGCGCGATTTACTTGTGGGCAGAGGCTATGGTGTGGAAATCTTCCGTGGTGGTATGCCAAGCAAAGAAAAAGATGCTGCTGTTAATAGATTTAGAAGGACTGCTCAGATCATGATTTCCACTGAGTCAGGTGGTGAAGGACGCAATTTTCAGTTCTGTCACGTTATGTTTAATTATGACCTGCCCTGGAATCCTATGAAAATTGAGCAGCGTATTGGCAGGTTAGACAGAATCGGGCAGAAAAAGGATGTCTACATCTACAACTTTGCCTTATCTGGGACGCTGGAAGCGCGTATTCTACAGGTCCTGCATGAGCGCATCAGGATTTTCGAGGAAACTATCGGGGGTTTAGATCCCATCCTAGGCGAATCAACTGAGAGGGATATTACTGCTCTTATTCTCCAACAAAGAAAGGATTTTGGCGAAGCAGTCGAGCGGTTCGAAAAGGACTTAGAGCTAAAGGTAAGAGATGCAAGGGAAGCAGAAGAGAAAATGGCTGATTTCATTATGGATACCAATAGCTTTAGGAGAGACACTGTGGATGAGCTTCTTGGGCGAAAGCAAACTCTCACTAACCAAGAGATAGCGTCTTTGACGCGAGCATTCCTCTCTCGATATCTCTCACCTTATTCGCGAGCTGAAATCAAGGAGGTGCACCCAAAGATATACCAGATCACTGTTCCTGAAGCCTTCAGGGTGGATTGCAAGAAACGCTTTGGAAGGAAGCTTGGTGAAGAAGGCATCCCCCACAAACTTCGGGCAACTTTTGATCCCAAGACGGCAATGGATGATGACTCTCTGGATTTTATTGCTTTTGGACATCCATTTTTTGATGGCATTGTCGAGTTTTGCACTTGCCCGCTTACTCATCCCCATTTTAGCGGGGAGACAGCATATTTAGTGCTTAAAGATAACAGATGCGCTGGCATTCAATGTTTTCTATTCAACTTTGTTTTCGATTTTTCAGGAGGTATTCAAGATTTTAAGAAACTTGTGCCTATATTTATTAAGGCGGACGACCTTACGTGCGCCACGGATTTGCCACAAATGGCATATGAGAAATTTGATTTCAGCTCCTCTGAGAGAGCACCAAGCCCGGAGCTACTTAGCAAAGTTTTTGAGGCAAGAGATGTAGCCGAAGCAATGGTTCTTGATACGCTTGAAAAGGAAAAGGACGATTTCCAAACTAAGAATAATGACCTATATCAAACTAAACTGCAAAAGATTGAGCGTCTATATGATTTCCAAAGCCAGAAGGCACAGAAAGAACTGGAAGAAAGAAGAACAGTGCTGGCTAGGTTAAGGGAATCCTCAAAACCAGATGACCAACGAATCATTCCTGCTTGGGAAGGGCGAGTGCGGGAAGCCGAGAGACACATCGAAGAGATTAAAGAAAAGAAACAAGAGGTGGCAGGAGAAGTCGAAAAACGAAAACATGTAAGCTATAGCTACCAACTACTGAATGCGGCAGTGGTGGAATTTGCCACAGATAAGGAGACGGCTACTAGTACACGAGTCTAAAAATAGAGACCTGCAAACTTTGCCTCAGGAAAACAGTAGATGAAAAAGGCAGAAAAGGACAAGCTCGAGAAAGCCCTTGATGGCTACTTTAAGGAAATATATAAGATTTATGTAGCAGGTGATTTTAGAGAGGAGAGTTTTTATCCTTCCTTAAAGGCGCTTATTGAAGCGTGCTCTCAGTTTTTCCTGCCCGAAAGCGAGGCTGGTGTTCTTGTTCAACCTAAAAAGACGGATGTAGGGATTCCTGATTTCCTTATTAGGAAAGACGGGGACATTGTAGGCCATATTGAAGCGAAGGCGCCCGATGCAAGCATTGACGATGCTGAGAAATCTGAGCAGCTAAGAAGGTATCGGGAATCCCTCCCAAACCTCATCTTGACCAATTTTCTGGAGTTCAGGTTATATAGAAACGGCAATCCTATAGATAAAGTAGAAGTAGGTCGCCAATCTACTTTACAAAGCTTGAAGTATCCTCCTGTCCCTGAGAAGCTGGATTTATTCTTTGAACTTCTTGAGAAGTTCTTCTCCTTTTCCACACCGGAAATAAAGACCTCATCTAGTCTTTCCATCGAACTGGCAAAGAAGACACGATTCCTTGAACACATCTTGCAGGAGGAGCTTTTCAAAGAGAATGAGGAGGTAACCAGATTTTATAAAGCTTTTCAGCAAGAGCTTATAGAGACTTTGACAAAGGAGAGGTTTGCTGACCTTTATGCTCAGACCATCACCTACGGTCTCTTTGCTGCCAGGATGAGAGTTCAAAATGGCTTCGATAGAAATACTGCCTGGCAGTTTATTCCTCAGAGCCTGCCCTTGCTCAGAGAAATCTTCTATTCCTTTACTGGACCCCACTTTCCAGAATCGCTGCTCTGGGTTGTTGATGATATAACACAGGTGTTAAGGAAAGCGGATATTTCGTCTATTTACAGGGAATTCAAGAGCACAAAGTGGGAGGAAGACCCAGTAATTAACTTTTATGAGACTTTCCTTGCTACTTACAATCCTGAAGAAAGACAGAGATTAGGTGTTTATTACACTCCTCTGCCGGTAGTTTCCTATATTACAACATCAATCCACAAGCTTTTGAAATTAAAGTTTGGAAAAGCCGAAGGTCTTGCCACTAATGATGTAACACTCCTTGACCCAGCGGCTGGAACCTTAACCTTTGTTGTCCAGGCGATAAAACAAGTCCAGAAGGAATTGGAGGAAAGGAACAAGGCAGGACTTCTAAAGTCTTACATAGAAGAACATATCTTGCCTCATTTTCATGCCTTTGAGATTCTGGTCGCTCCTTACACAGTAGGGCACTTCAAGGTATCTATGGTTTTAGAAGAAATGGGCTATAAGTTCAAGGAGGGTAAGCGATTTCAGTTTTACCTGACAAACACCTTAGAAATGAAAGAGCCCAAGCAGATCAGCTTTCTTATAGACCTAGCCAAAGAAGGTCAGGAAGCTAAGAGGGTAAAGGAAAAGGTACCCATCTTAGTTGTCTTAGGCAATCCTCCCTATTCCGTGAGTTCGGAAAATAAGTCAGATTTTATCGAAGGGGTGATGGATGATTACAAAGAAGATGTGCGGAAGGAGCGAAATATTCAGCCTCTCTCTGATGATTACATAAAGTTCATTCGCTTTGCTCACTGGAAGATTGAGCAGGCAGGAAAGGGGATTTTAGGATTTATCAGTAATAACTCTTACCTTTCCGGTGTAATCCACCGTGGAATGAGGAGAAAGCTTTTGGAGACCTTTGACGCGATTTACGTCTTAAATCTGCATGGCTCTTCAAGGGTAGGTGAGAAGACGCCTGAAGGTGCTAAGGATGAGAATGTCTTTGCCATCCAGCAGGGTGTGGCAATTGCCCTTTATGTGAAGACGGAAAAGCCACCTGAAGAGAAGAAGGCTTATTATGCTGACTTATGGGGATTGCGAAGCCAAAAATATGGATACCTCTTTGAGAATGATATAGAAACAACCACATGGCAAGAACTGAAACCTGTTGCTCCTTACTATTTCTTTGTTCCCAAGGACTTTGCTTTGCAGGGAAAATATGAGAAATTCTGGAAAGTGACTGAGATTTTTAAGGAATGGGCAAGTGGGGTAAAAACGCATAGAGATCATTTTGTGGTCGGATTTTCGAAAGAAGAAATTATTCAAAGG
>Ga0209121_10000914_pt1 | contig 31474 bp, 24 predicted proteins | sample Cruoilmetagenom3_FD_187292 | JGI IMG/M metagenome (GOLD analysis project Ga0209121, IMG submission 187292) | Oil polluted marine microbial communities from Coal Oil Point, Santa Barbara, California, USA - Sample 3 (SPAdes) (version 2) | ecosystem: Environmental > Aquatic > Marine > Oil seeps ...
CTAAAGGGGTATGTAGAACAGGTTGTAAAGGAGCAGATTCCTGAAATAAAAGAAGTAAGACTAGCTGAATAATAATAAATTAAATTAAATAAATTCCAGTTTTAAATGTTTGTAAAATATTTATAATAATATTCAAAGCAAAATGAAACTTTCTTATGTTAAAATACATCAAAAATATATTATAATTAAAATAACAGGAGGGCAAATGAAAAAAATACTATTGCTAACCATATTAATAATTGGGATTTTTCTTGTTAATTCTATGGGAAAAGAGGTTAAAAACTCTGATAGCCCCGCAAAAGGGACATTTAATTTTAAACTCCAGAGAGTGTTGAGCATAGATTCTGCAGGAAAAGATCTATTTGCTAAAATCAATATGATTAAGGTGTCTGATGACAATTATCTATATGTTCATGATAGAAAAAACAAGAGGTATTATATTTATGACAATAATGGAAAATTCATTAAGGGGTTTGGGAAGAAAGGAGAAGGTCCTGGAGAGATAAAATGGATTCAACAAGCTCAATTCTTTTTAAAAAATAATAAAATTTTAGTTGCAGATATGGATAAGATCAGTTACTTTTCAAAACATGGAAATTTTATAAAATCAATTAAAAACAATCATATGCAAATGCGGCCCGTACTGTTTCTTGATGAAAACACTTTTATTTCAGCTCCTCTACTTCAACTTAATATTGAAAAGAAGGATTCTAAAATCATAAAATATAATTTGAAAACTAAAAAGATAAGAGAGATTGCTAAATTTCCACTATTCAAAGGGGGAGTTGCAAGAAAGAAAGGAAATGTTATAGCATTGGCTATTGGGGGATTAACTCCAATGATGATTATCGGATATCACAATAATATGCTTTATTATGGAATGAATAATTCCTATACTATTCATATATCAAATATGCAAGGGAAAAAGATTTATACCTTCTCCTTAGACAGAAAGGCACAGGCAATCACTGATGCTGATATTCGAAATAAATTTAAAGAGACTCGAATACCTGATGATATGCTGGATATAATAGTAGAAAGCATGCCAAGAAAGTTAACGTACTTTAGTAAAATTGAAGTTCATAATAACCTAATTTATGTGTTCAGGTCATATCTTGAAAGAAATAACCGGCAGCAGATAGATATATTTTCTTTGGAAGGGGACTACCTATATCGTGCTTTTATCAAGGTTGATAAAGGGCTAACTATAGATGCTAACCCTTTTATAAAAGATGGCTATCTCTGCCTGGTTCTGGAGGACGAAGAGGGTGAAGTTAGTATAACCAAATACAAAATAGAATTGCCTTTAAAATAAAAATCCCAATTGTAAAAGTGCAGTTAAAGAACCCTTCTAAAATACTCTTGTTTACACATCTTTTCAATAGAGAGTAAGTTTTTAAATGCTTCATTAAAATCTTTTTTACAAGCAGTGAAAACACCATGACCATAAACAATAATACCTCTTTTCCCCTTTATTGCAGGAGGCATAGTTTTATATAGCCCATAAGGTCCTGTACCAACCTCTCCTGGAACTATTGGAATATCATTTACAAATCGTTTGTATGGACATTTTATATGGCATTGATCTTTATATTTACAAATATCTCTTTGATCACAGTCCATTGATAGTATAACTGAAAATTTCGGATGTCCATGAAGAATAGCTCTATTTTCTGTATCTAAATAAATTTGCTTGTGTGCGGAGAGTTCACTGGATGCAGTTATTCCTGCACATGATGAATTGTCAATTGGACATGGATCAATATAGCCATCTAATTCATCAAGAGAACTGCCTGTTTGACTTATATATATAATATCATCAATAAGGTATGATATATTTCCAAAGTAAGAATCAACCAGTTTAGATTTCACAGTTATTTTTCCTGCTTCATCCATAGCTTTGTATACTTTTTTTTTATTAAAAGGGCCTTTCATTAAAGAAAAAGTAAACTCAGGATATGGATTTATCATTAAAATAATTTTATTGAATGTTTTCTCTTCTTCATTTGTAATTGTTCTACGTTTTTTGTGTTCTAAGTAATCTGAAAAAAATTTAACATATATTGCAAAGCACACTGAACTAAATGTCACAAAAGCTTGTTCAGGGCTTACTGTGCCAAATGTAATAATCCCATGACCTTGAATAATCAGGCTTTTTCTCTCTTTTAATATATTTGCTATGGTCTGGATATTAAATCCTTTAGTATATGGGAGCTCATGAAGAAATGTTCTTGTTTCGGTATCTTCAGGATATATTACTTTATTTGATGTTTTATAAAGATATTCAATGATAGTTTTATATGGCTCAGCAGGTTCTGAAAATATGATAGAATTAATGTTTAGAGTTTTAAATAATTTTTCTAATATATTAGTTGTTTTATTAGTTTTATTCCAGATTATTTCAGCATCTAATGTTCCAATTATAGGTGCATCTTTTTCTGTTAAACCATGGTTAAAGAGTTTATCATTATATTTTTTTATTAATTTTTCCATTAAAGCTCCAATTCTCTTGCTTTTTCTTTTGTAGGTATGCCATTTATGTCAAGTCCCCTGATTTTATAATAATTTTCAAGTGTTTTGATAAACTCAGTTCTGCTAATAGGAGGAATATCTATATTATTACCGCTGGTTCCAGGATATTTGAAAAATCGAGATGGAAGGTCATCCTCAGCTTTTGTAAATCCATTCAAAGAGTTCATTATTCTTTCGTTGTAATATATTCTTTCACCTATTTTTAGCAAATCCTGAGCTGATGTTTCAATTCCAGTAATTGATGTATAAACATTTGAAAATTCTTCTAAAGTAGCTGCAAAGAAAATAAATTTGCATGCAGTTAAAGAGTCAATTATTGCATTCAAATCTTCCTGGATTTTAATTATTCTTGCTTTTCCGTTGAATGTAAATCTATCAGTTGAAACTGGTTTTCTCAATATTTCATGTGAAATCGGGTATGAACGAAGGTGACAGCCGCCTCTTGTAGAAGTTACATATGCAAGTGCCATTCCTAAAGCTCCGCGCGGGTCATAAGCTGGAAGTTCCATTTTTTTAACTGTAATTGCTGATTCTGGTTTTCCTTTTGACTCAGCAAATCTAAAAGCTCCTTTTCCAAGTTCATTGCCTGTTCCTTTTGCATATCCGATTTGTTTTAAAAGAAGAGTGATGTCTGAGCCTGAAAGTTTTTTATTTGAGATTTCTATGTAACATGCAATTGTTGCACCAGCAGAAATAGTATCCATTCCCATTTCATTACATATCTTGTTTGCCTCCATCACAACTGAAATATTGTTGTTGTTAATTAAAGCACTGAAGTGTGACATTGTTTCAAATTCCGGTATGCTTAATCCCTCGCTTGTTGTATATTTGCATAAAATATGACAACCCAGACAGCCCCCCTTTTTTGGGTTAAATTTCTTTTTATAGGAAAATGCATTCATTAAACAAGCATTATTAAAATGTGTTTTTCTGAAATTATCAGTTGGCATCATTCTTCTATTATCTATAAGGTCATATAATGCGGCAGTTCCAAAATTTGATATACCAATTTCTCCCATAAGAACAGGAGAAGCAAAAGTTAATCGAAAAATATCCTCTCTTGCTTTTTTTAAAGATTCTTTGTCATATGTTTTTGTTTTACCTGTTCCTTTTACTGTAATGTATTTCAACCCTTTTGAGGAAAATAAGAGCCCTAAGCCATTTCGTCCTGCAAAGTAATGATTGTCTATAACTATATTTGAAAAGAGTACGCCATTTTCAGCAGCAGGTCCCACAACAGCAGTGGAGCCTTTATTTTTGATTAAACTATTTATTTCATTTATCTTTAATCCTTTTAAAGATAATGCATCAATAAATTTGATATTATCATTATTTATTTCTATTCCACATAAATTAAAGCTTTTCCCAGTTATAATAATTCCATCAAATCCAGCTTTTTTTAAAGAAAAACCAAAGCTTCCCCCTACTGAAGAATCCCCTATTGTTCCTGTTAAGGGTGATTTAGACATGACAGTCATGCGTCCGGATGTGGGAGAGATAGTGTTAACCAATGGCCCAGTAAAAAAGATCAAAGGCATATCAGGATCATGCCAGTTTAATGTAATATGATCTTTAAGATAATAACCTGCAAGACCTTTACCTCCAATATATTTCTTTAATATATTGATGTCTGGATTTAATATGTCATATTTTTTAGAACTTAGATCGATTTTTAGAATCTTCCCACACCATCCAAACATTATTTCACCTTAAATCTATTAATTTCTATTTTCATATATATATAATATATTAGCATATGTTCAAAATATCAAGAAAAAATAAATAGGAATGAAGGGGACAGGTAATTTATTTCACATTCAATTCATTTTCTACTCATATTAATGGATGATTTTGCATATATATCAATTTGACACAGTTCCTATATTTTGTTAGTATTAGCCTTATTTTACAAACTAATGGAGGATTATTATGATAAAAGGTAAATACCTGTTCACTTCTGAATCAGTTACAGAAGGACACCCTGATAAAATATGTGATCAAATATCTGATGCAATACTGGATGCGTGCCTTGAGAAGGATCCTGATTCAAGAGTTGCAGTTGAATGTTTGACAAAAACGGGCGTTGTTGTTGTTGCAGGTGAATTAACGACAAAAGGATATGTTAATATTCCGAATATTGTAAGAGATACATTGAAAGAAATCGGATATACTAATTCTAAGTATGGTATTGATGCTAAGACCTGTGGGGTGCTCGTGCAAATTGAAGGGCAGTCGCCTGATATTTCTATTGGGGTTACACATGGACAGGGTGAATATAAAGAGCAGGGTGCAGGTGATCAAGGCATGATGTTTGGATATGCAACCAATGAGACTGAGAACTTTATGCCTTTAGCGATCGATCTGGCACATAAACTTGCAATGAGACTTGCTGAAGTTAGAAAAAATATGATAATACCTTATCTCGGGCCTGATGGTAAATCTCAAGTAACTGTTGAATATGATAATGGGAAACCAAAAAGGGTTACAACTATTGTTGTATCAAATCAGCATGATGAGGGCCATGAACATGATGAAATTAAAGCTGATATTATTGAGAAAGTTATAAAACCTGTTTGTGGAAAATGGATAACAGAAGAAACTAAGTATTATGTTAATCCAACAGGTAAATTTGTTTTGGGTGGACCTTATGCGGATGCAGGTCTTACTGGGAGAAAAATAATTGTTGATACATATGGTGGTATGGGAAGGCATGGTGGAGGAGCGTTTTCTGGTAAAGATCCCTCTAAAGTTGATCGCTCTGCTGCTTATAATGCAAGATATATTGCAAAAAATATTGTTGCAGCAGGACTGGCAGAAAGATGTGAGGTTCAATTAGCTTATGCTATTGGAGTAGCTGAACCTGTTTCTCTTAATGTTTCACTTTTTAATACAGGGAAGCTTTCTGAACAAAAAATAGTAGAATTGATAAAAAAGGTATTTCCATTAAAACCATTTGATATCATAAAAGTATTAGGACTTAAAAAACCTATTTACAGAAAAACTGCTGCATATGGCCATTTTGGAAGAGATTCTTTTCCATGGGAAAGACTTGACAAAGTGAAAGAATTGAAAGAGTTAGCAAATATTGTTTAAATATTAATTTTTTTTAGTTTTTTTGTTTATTAAAATCTCATAATATTATAAAATCTAATTTAAAGAGTATATTAATATGAGCAAAGGAAAAATTTTAATTGCTGATGATGAAGTAGAAATCAGAGAATTGCTGGGGGATTTTTTAAGAGATGAGGGATATGAGTGTATACTTGCATCAGATGCGTATGATGCTTTAGATAAATATATTAAAAATGATAAAGTTGATGTTGTTATGTCTGATATCAGAATGCCAGGTAAATCAGGGCTTGATCTTTTAGGAGAGGTTAAAGAACTTGATGAAGACGTTATGGTTATTATGATATCAGCTGTAAAGGACATTGAGTCAGCTATTTCTGCTTTATCTAAAGGAGCCTATGATTATGTTTCAAAACCATTTGAATTAGAAAAAGTTGCTCACATTGCAAATAAAGCAGTTGAGAAAAGGAGATTAGTTTTAGAGAACAAGGAATATCAAAATGAACTTGAAAGAAAAGTCATTGAAAGAACTAAGGATTTAAAAGCTGCTCTTGAAGAATTAGATAATACTTACAGAGTTACTTTAAGAGCTCTTGTAACTGCTCTTGATACAAGAGATGAAGAGACTCACGGGCACTCAATGAGAGTTGTAAGATATACAATGGCTCTTGCAGATTTACTTGGTGTAGATAATGAGGATGATTTAAAAAATTTTGAGTATGGAGCTCTTCTTCATGATATTGGTAAAATTGGAATACCTGATGCAATATTAAAGAAACCGGGGAAATTAACACAAAAGGAATGGAAAATAATAAAAACTCACCCTAAACTTGGTTATAAAATGTTATATAAGATTAAGTTTCTTGAAAAGTCTTCTCAGATAGTTTTACATCACCATGAAAGATATGATGGAAAAGGTTATCCTGATGGATTAAAAGGTGATCAGATTCCTTTTGGGGCTAGAATTTTTGCTCTTGCTGATACAATTGATGCGATGACTTCAAAACGTCCATACGAGCATGCTTTATCATTTGAAACAGTTTACAAGGAAATAAAAAAATTTTCAGGCACACAGTTTGACCCTCAAGTTGTAAAGGCATTTTATTTAGCTAATTTGGGTTTCTGGAAAAAGCAGAGGCAGGAGATTGATATGCTTGTAAGAGAAAACCCTGATTTCTTTTTAATTTAGTATTGTTCAATAAATGGTTGATTTAAGTCTCTTTGTTTTTTAATTTTATTTTCTTATAATTCTGTACTGCATCAGGTTTTCTTAAATAAAATGGTTTTAAGTCCTGTAAATCTAACATAAACCTTTTATTTGTGAATTCTTTATAAGACATTTTACATATTTCTGATGCTATAAAAAAAGTTTGTGTTTTTATTTTACTATTTTTGAAGTTAGCTTTTATGAAATCTCTGTACTTTTCAGCTCCTGTTCCAACAAAGTTTAAGTTTGAAAAGGGACTCAGTTTTGTTTTTAAATTTTTTATGCTGATCAATTGAGGAGAAATTATTTCTGTTTTACATTGGTTTGAAAAATTGTAGCCTGCAATGTAAACTTCTTCTCTTTTTGCATCAATGACTGATATTATCGGAAAATTTAAATCTATATGTTTGTATGCTAAGGCTTTTAATGTAACAATAGGGACAACTGGCTTTTTCTTTTCAAATAATAGACCTTTTATAGTTGAAAGTCCAACTCTTATTCCAGTGAAAGATCCAGGTCCAATTGCAATTCCAAAGACATCTATATCATTTAGATCTAAGTTTATTGTTTCTAGCAGGGATTTGATTGTTGGAATAAGCATGGAGGATAGGTTGTCATCTGTGATAAAATTGTATTTAATTTGGATTTTTTCGCCTTTTGATATTGATATAGATGAGAATTTTGATGTTGTATCAAAAGAAAGGATATATTTCATATCATTTTTTCCATTACAACCTCATTTCCATTTTTCGAATATAGGAATTCAACCTTATCCATATAATTTTCCATAATTAAAATGCCCCTACCTTGAAAGGAAAGTATATTATTTTTTTTTATTTTTTCTTTTATTTTTATCAAATCAATTTTATTAGGATTTTCATCTTTTACATGGATAACAACATGTTTTTTGTTCCATTCGAATTTTACAAAAACCCTTCTTTGAGAATTATTTTTATTTCCATGGATAATCGCATTATTTACTGCTTCTCTTATTGAAATATCTATTTTAAATAAGTCATCTTCGTTTATTTTTAGGAATTTTTTTAAAAAATTGAGGATAAATGAACAGAATTCAGTAAATTGAATATTGCTTTCAAAACACAAAGAGATCTCTTGCTCTTTCATTTTATAAATTATATCAAAAGATCGATATTTTTTCTACGAATATTTTTTACATTTGCAGAAAAGAGGCCTAAATCTCTATAATTTTGTATTTTTTTAGTGTAAATAAGTGTGTTATAATTTTTAAATGGATAAAAAAAATCTTACTCCCATGCTGAAACAGTATTTTGAAATAAAAAGGGATTATCCAGATTCAATTCTATTCTTTAGAATGGGGGATTTTTATGAGATGTTTTTTGAGGATGCAAAAATTGCGGCACCTGTTTTGGAAGTGGTTCTTACAAGTCGTAATAAGAATAAAAAGGATTCAGTTCCTTTATGCGGTATTCCTTTTCATGCAATGGATAACTATGCAGCCAAATTATTAAATAAAGGTTTTAAAGTAGCAATATGTGAGCAAGTAGAGGATCCTGCCATTGCAACAGGGATTGTTAAGAGAGATGTAACCCGCATTTTAACTCCAGCAACAGCTCTTGAGATTGAATCCCAAAATCAAGATCTTAACAATTTTGTAGTATCAATTTATAAAGATGATAAATCTATCTCAATAGCTTCAATGGATTTATCAGTATCTGATTTTGAAGTAAGGAATTTTGGAAACAAAGACTTTGACTCCTTTTTGAATGAATTTTATAGAAAATTTCCAAAGGAGATAGTTGTTTCAGAAGATTTTAGAAAAGATCTGGATAAAATAATTAAAAGTATTCCAGAAATGCCGGATGTTTTGGTTAATGAATATGAAAGTTATGAATATAATTATTTTGAGAGCGAAGAAATCCTTAAAAATCAATTTAAATTAGAAACAATAGAAGGCCTGGGCTTAAGAGGTTATAACACGGCTGTAATTGCTTCTGGGGTTCTTATTAAATATCTGAAGTCAGTAAGAAAAACAGCGCTGAGAAATGTTTCTTTTTTGAAATTTATACCTAAAGAGAGTTCACTTATTATTGATTCAAATAGCTTTAAGAATCTTGAAATTTTAAGAAATTCAAGAACAGGTACTGAAAAAGGAAGCCTATTTAATACTATTGATTTTACGATTACTCCAATGGGTAAGAGATTGTTAAAAAAATGGCTTTCCTATCCATTAATTGATAAAAAAGAGATAGATAAAAGGCTTGATGGGGTTGAAGAGTTTTCACAAAATCTGATTGTCAGAACAGAGGTAAGGAAAATATTAAAAAATTTTGGAGATTTGGCGAAACTTAATTCAAAAATCTCATTAAATATTGCTTTACCTTTGCATCTTTTGGTTCTAAAGTATACATTAAAAAAAATTCCGGAAATAAAAGGGGAAATTGGAACATTGAATTCCAAAATTGTAAATATTGTAAGCAAGGAATTAAATCCATTAGATATAATTGTAAAACTTATGGAAGATTCTATATCTGATGATCCTTCAAATAATTTGAATGAGGGGAATTTTATAAAAAAGGGTTATAACAAAGAGCTTGATGAATTAAGAACAATAAGTAGGAATGCAAAGGAAATAATCTCTGCTATGGAAAAAAGCGAAAAGAAAAAAACAGGTATTTCTTCGCTAAAAATTAAATATAATAAGGTTTTTGGATATTTTATTGAGGTTACAAAAACTCATTTGAAATTTATTCCTACACGTTATGTTAGAAAACAGACATTAGTTAATTCAGAAAGATTTATAACTGATGAGTTAAAAAAACTGGAAGAGAAAATATTAAAGGCTGAAGAAAAGATTGTTCATATTGAAAAAGATCTATACAATGATGTTTTGAGACAAATCCAGAAATATTCACCTCAATTGAATAAAAATTCTGATTCAATAGGCTTAATTGATGTTATTTGTGCAGGAGGAGAGCTTGCACAGAGGAGAGGTTATGTACGATCTGAAATGACTCGTGATAATGAAATTAATATAAAAGGTGGTAGGCATCCAGTGGTTGAGAAGAGCTCTGAAAAGGTTTTTATTCCTAATGATTTAAATATTGCTTCTAATTCGGATCAGATTCTTATTATAACCGGTCCAAATATGGGTGGAAAGTCAACATATTTAAGGCAAAATGCTTTGATTGTAATACTTGCTCAAATTGGATATTTTGTTCCTGCAGAAAAGGCAGTGATTGGCATTTGTGACAGGATTTTTACAAGGATTGGTGCTTCTGATTCTTTAATTGAAGGTAAATCAACTTTTTTGATTGAAATGATTGAGACTTCAATAATATTAAATAATGCAACTAAAAGGTCATTAATTCTTCTTGATGAAATAGGAAGGGGAACATCAACATTTGATGGACTCTCAATTGCTTGGGCTGTTATAGAGTATTTACACTCTTTAAAGGAAAGACCAAAAACTCTCTTTGCAACCCATTATCATGAATTAACTGAGCTTTCTGAGATTCTAAAAAGGGTTAAAAATTATCATATTACAGTTAGAGAATGGCAGGATAATGTGGTATTCCTTCATAAAATCGTTACTGGTGCAACTGACCAGAGCTTTGGAATTCATGTGGCAAAGATTGCTGGTATTCCGAATAATGTTATTGAAAGGTCAAAAGAGATTCTTTTGAATCTTGAAAAAAAGGAACTTAACCGTCTTGTGAAGGAAAGAATAAAAGGGGTAACAAAAGAGATCCCTTTAAAACAAAAAGCTCTTTTTCCAGAGGATGAAGAAATGAAAGTATGGGATGAAATAAGAGAAAAATTAAAAAATATAGATATTTCAAAGATCACTCCTCTTGAAGCTCTTAATATTTTGTATTATTTAAAACACAAGAGTGAGACTTTTAAGTAAGATGATATAGGGGATATATGAGGATATAAATGAGTAATGAATCTGTAAAAAAAATAGCAAGGGGTGAATTTTTAGATGATTTAAAAAAAATGGAAGTACCTGTAGGAGCTCACCTTATTATATGGGGAACTGGAACTCTTGTAAGTTTTATTATAACTTGGCTGCAATATTTCTGGCTTGGGGTTAAGAATTCGCCAACTCACATTCAGAGGGCATATGATGAGAATAGAGATATATCTGCAGAGTGGAATGGAGTAAAGCTGGCACATAGGATTAAAGAACTAAAGAAGGTAAAAAGAGTAAAGATTGTTTTCCATAAGAAATTTTTGGAAACTGGGATGAAAGAAAAATTCCTTGAAGTATGTGAAAAATATATTAATGCTCCATATGATTATTACTTCTATTTTCTTGTTGCTCTAAGAATATTTTTAGTGTTTTTAGTATTTGCTTTTATATGGACACTAATTATTAATGCTTTTTTTATTACACTTCTTATGATTATTGTTATTATTCTTTATTGGCCAGTGAGAAGATTTTTAAAGAATAAATCAAAATGTTCCTGGGCATGTGCTGAACTAGCAAATGTTCTGGATAGGGATATGGAAATTGATACTGGTATAGATATTAATCATAATACATCACCACTTTATTATTATCGTTTATCACGCGCATCAAGTGATTTTGAAACATTATATGATTCAGGAAACATTTCAAAAAAAAAACAGGTTTAATTTATGATCTATTTATTTTCATTTTTTATGTGTTTAACTGCATATTCTTTACTTTCTATTGGCTTTGTACTTATGAAGAAGGGTATTGAATGGATTGGATGGAAAGGGAAGAAGAATAGAAAATTTTATTCAAATTTATTCTTGTGGTTAGCTGGTTTCTTTGTTATGAATATATATGGTGTTCCAAGTGCAATTGCTTTAAAAATATTAACACCGCATGTTGTTTCAGCCTTTGCAGGTTGGGGAATTATTGTTCTGGTTGTCTTTTCTTATTTTCTACTAAAAGAGAAGATATTTAGAACAGATTATATATTCTCTGTTTTAATTGTAGCAGGGATATTTTTGCTTAATTTTTTTGAGAAATCGAATTCTTTTGAGAATAGCACAAGCTTTTTGGGAATTATATTTTTAAGTATGATTCCTATTATCCTTTTTTTTTATGGTTTTTATAAAAAACTATCATTTCGGATCAAAGCAGTGATATTTGCTTCAGTTTCCGGTATGGCAGCTGGCTTAATGGTACTATTTTTAAGGTTGCTTATGTTAAAATTTGGTTATAAAGTCTCTTTGTTTTTTAGCTCAGAATATCTATATCTTTATATTATGTTTGCTCTCCTTTCGTTTATTGCTTTGCAATTTGCTCTTAAAGCAGGTGATATGATAGCTATTGGACCTACACAATACTCGGTTAATATTATTTATCCTGTATTTGCAAGTCTTATGGTTTTTGGTCAATTAATTAATATAATCCAGGTGCTTTCTTTAGGGCTGATTGTTTATTCGGTTATTAATATTTTAAAGAAACATTAGATTAAATTTTAAGATCATGATTTTTTTGGTTTTTTTTTATAAAAATGCTAAAATTTTGTGTTATTAAACAAAAAGAGATAAAAGGAGGTATTTATGGTAAGGCATAAAAAAATTTTTCATGGGGGAGGTTTTTTTGGGTTCATTCTTATTGCAATAGGAATTTTGTGGATATTGGATAATTTAGGTGCTGTGGATTTTAGTTTTGGTGTATGGTGGCCTCTTATTCTAATTATTATTGGTCTTTTCAATCTTATAAATCATCATAATGCATTTAATTCTGGCGGGTGGATACTAATTGTTGTTGGGGTTATTTTCCTTCTTTCAAATTATGATATTCTTGAGTGGAATGATGTTTGGAAATTCTGGCCAGTTATTTTGATTATTGTTGGGTTTTCTCTTCTTTTCAGAAGGCATGAATTTAATTATTGGAAAAAAGCAAAAATCTCAAATAAAGATGAAATTGATGGTACAGCAATCTTTGCTGGTTATGAGAAAAAGATAACAAGCAAATCTTTTAAAGGTGGTAACATAACTGCTATGTTTGGAGGTGCTGAAATTGATTTGAGAGAAGCTGAATTAGATGAAAATGGGGCAACAATTAGTGCTTCTGCAACTTTTGGCGGTGTGGATATATTTATTCCTGCATCCTGGCCTCTTGAAATTCATTCTACAGCTATTTTAGGGGGTATTGGATCTAAATGCAGGAATGAGCAATGTTCAGAGGGAAAACGCCTGATTATTTATGCAACAGCAACTTTTGGAGGAATTGAAATAAAAAATTAAAAGCAAAAAACATGATCTGTACCCAGAATTAATCGATCTCTTTATTTTTTTTCAATAAGAACAAGAATATCCATAGGTATGGCAAGCTTTGGCTTCAAAATAAGCTGCTGAACAACAGACTGTATTGTTTTCCCTCTTAAATTCTATTACGTAAGATCCTGTTTGAATAGTTCTCTCTTTAGTTTCTCCAGGTTGCAATGTTGCTATGTTAGAACCATTCAGGATACATTTTTGAACATGATTGGATTTATTCGTTACATTCAGTGTTGCTGTTTGATTTTTCTCACATTGCGAGAGAGGTAATGTATCCGTGCAAGATATTGAAATGAGCAGCAAAATCAATACAATGAGGATTTTGGTCATTATGCTTAATCTCTTCATTTTTTCTCCTTTTAATTTATTTATAAACACCATAGAAGATTCCTTTTTTCCTGAAATAATATTTTAGAGCGAAAAAAATTATATGTCAAGAATAGGAGTGTTATTCTTATCTTGGTCTAATTAAGGTTTTTATCTTTTTGTGAACTGGCTCTTTAGCAAGCTCTTTTTTTAGATATAAAATAGCTCTATTTAGCTGAGCATCAATACCTTTTGCAAGATCATTTGGATCATTTTCAACAATGATGTCCGGAATAGCTCCGCGTGTTTCTAACTGATTGCCAAAAATGTCCCATATTCCAACAAAGGTCTTTCTAATTAAACCTCCATCAATTAAGTTGTATGAATTAACTGCAATAACAAAACCCAGAGTCTGGACACCAATCACCTTTCCAAGGCCTCTTACTTTGAAAGCATTTGGGAAAACTTCAGCATCAGAGTAGGAGTGTTCATTACATAAAACAACAACTTTTCCTCTAAAAATATCAGTAGGTCTTGGAATATCAACACTGTCTCTTAATCTCATAACCTGATATTGTTTTCTTTCAAGGAAATCTATCAGTTGTGGGTCAATCCCTCCACCTCCATTGAATCTAACATCAAGTATTAAACCTTGTTTGTCAAAATATGCCTGTATATAGTTATAAAATTTTGCCAGTTGACCTGAACTCATGACATTTAGATGAATATATCCCAGTTTTCCTTCAGATTTTTTATTGACAAGTTCTCTATTATGTTCAATCCAATCAAGGTAACGCAGGTTTCTTTCTGATGATATGGGTTTTATTTTTATTTCCCATGCTCCCTCTTCTGAAGGTTTGTTGTTTACTTTTAGAAAGGTAGTTTTATTGATTGTGTTTATAAGAAGTGTTCTGTAATCTTTTTTTGTATTAACTTTATTATTATTTATTGCAATTAGATAATCGCCTTTTTTTACTTTAATGTATGGTTTATCTAAAGGAGCGTTGTACATGCTGTATAAACTATTTCCTCTATAAATCTTTTCAAATTTATAAAAACCGGATTTATCCGGAACTAAAATGGCTCCTATGGAAGCGATTTGCACTCTTTTTGGCTTCTCGAGAGAGTCTCCTCCTCTGGCTCCCTGATGTGACGCATTAAGCTCTCCTACTAACTGGACTAATACACGATTTACATCATATCGAGTCTGGCAACTTGTTATCATTTTTTTGTACTTTATTTTCATTTTATTCCACTTGACACCATGTAGCTTTTCATCATAGAACCGGTCTCTTACCATTCTCCAGCTTTCATCAAATATCTGCAACCATTCTGCTTTTCTATCTAATTTCATAGAGAGTTTGGAAAGTGATATTCTTCCATCTTTTCCTGCTTTTTTTCCAGCATCAATGATCTGAAATCCCTTATTTTTGAAGAGCAGAATTTTTTTACTGTCATGTGATAGTGTATATCCACTTATACCTTTTGCTATTTCTTTTAGTTTCTCGGTTTTAAAATTATAAAGATAAAGATCATAATTGAATTTAAAAGATCTTTTTTCTTTTACTTTTATCTCCTCTGTTTTAGGCATAAAACCAATATATAGACCATTTGTTGCTGCTTTTATATTAATATACCTGTAACCTGTTATTGGGAGAAGTGTAATTCGTTTCATAATTTCTCTAAAATCTATCTTTACATTAACCTCTTCTTTTTTCTTTTTTTTATCTATTTTCTTTTCTGATTCTTTTGTCTCTTTGCTTTCTTTTTTTACTTTCTCTTCATCCCATTCATGTTCAAGAGGATCTTTTTTCTCCTTTTGCAATGAGAGCATAACTATTCTGGATTTATCTCCTGCTCTGCTCGTAACAAAATAGATATGTTTACCATCTTTTGAAAACACAGGTGAACTGTTCCGCTCAAAGGATTTAAAAAGCAGATGTTCTTTTCTTTCTTTTAGGTTGAAAACTCTGATTTCTGAGACGAAATTTTTACCTGAGACTGTATAAATAATCCAGTTATTATCTGGAGCCCAGTTATAATCAAATTGTCCAAATAATGGTGATTTACTGACAAGAATCTCTTTTTTGTTTTTTATATCAAATACCCATAGTTTAAAATCATTTGTTTTATATGATAGAAAACCTGCATTAGGAGAAAATCTTAAATCTTCAATAAATTTATTTTTCCTGTTAGTCAACTTCTTTGCTTTTTCTTTTGCAAATTGATCTATTAAATATATGTTCTCTTCGCCATCCATGTCAGAGATAAAGGCAATTTTGTCTCCTTTTGAAGACCATACTGGTTCTTCATCTCTAGAAGTAGAATTAAAGGTCAACTCTCTTATCTCTCCATATTTTGCAGGAGCAGAAAATATCTCACCCCTGGCAGAAAATACAACTCTTTTCCCTGTTGGAGAAATATCAAACGTTGTTATAAGTTTTTGGGGGTTTATATATTCATATTCAGGTACCACACTTTCAACACATGAAGGAATAATTATTTCGTTTGATCTCTCTTTTTTTATATTAAGTTTGTATATACCATTATTACATTCATAAACAATAAATTTTTTATCCGAAGATAAGGAAGGAAATTGTACATCATCTTTTATGTGCTTTGTAATCTTAATTCGTTTTCCATTTTTTAAAGAAAGCTTGTATATATTGGCAGGTCCATTTTCTTCTGATACAAAATAGATATAATCATCCACCCATATTGGCCATGATTCATTGTATAGTGTTTTTGTAAGGTTTTTAAATTTGGTAGTATTGCCATCATATAACCAGATATCAGTATTTGCAGTTCCTTTGTATCTCTTCCACCACCAGAAATAGAGTGAATGCCTGTTTAACACATAAGAGTCACCTTTATCATTAAAAGAGATTGTTGATGCTTGATCTACTGGTAAGGGTTTGGCAATTCCACCTTTTAATGCAACTTTAAAAATTCTGGAAAAATATGGTGAATGTGATGCTGCATTTGAAAGATAATATATATATTTACCATTTGGTCCCCACTCAAGCATGCGTGCTCCCTCTGATTCAAATGTAACCTGTTTCATTTTGCCACCGCAGGAGGGGATTATATAAACATTATAGTTCCCATTAAAAGTACTTGAAAATCCAATCCATTTTCCATCTGGGGAGAATTTTGGGTTAGATTCTATACCTGCTGCTTTTACAATTCTTTTTAGATTATTGCCATTGAGATTAGCAGTAAAAAGATCGTTTTCATATATAAAGCATACCTTATCTGATGAAGCATCTGGTGTTCTCATCAGTTTTAAGTTTTCTGCTGATAAGCCTGCGAATATAAAAAATGTAAATAAAAGTAAAATAAATATTTTTTTCATAGAAGCCTCCTTCTATATATATTATATTATTATAATATATAATAAATAAAAGTTCTACTTAATTTATTATTTGTTTGACAATTTTTTAAAAAAATATTATAAAAAAGTTAAAGGAATGGAAAAAAAAATATTAAATGGTTTTAATGGTTTAAGTATCTATGATAAATTGAGAAAATTTGAGTACGATTTAATTGAAATAAATTTACTTATTGAAAGTATTGAAAATGAAAAAATAGAGGGAAAAAATGGTGCAGATTTTATAAGGAGATTTGTTGATATAAAAAAGTTGAAAAAAATAGAAGAGCGTATAAATCGATTTCTTAAATTTCCTTTAATGGAACCTAAGCCTGGCAGACCTGTCGAATATCCTGATAGTGAACGAGAAAAAAAAAGATTTAAATTATATCGTATTGAAGGGTTAAGTATAAGGAAGATTGCAAAAAAAGAAAAAACAAGCCCGGATACAGTTTTAAGGAAATTAAAGAAGTATAGTATCAAATAATTTATATGGTTTTTATAAGTCTTTTGTACTAATTACTTTACCAACGCCAATATTTATGTAGTTTTTTTGATATTCCTTTTCAAACAACTTTCTTGCATTATCTCCGGAGCAATGGCAGGGGCCAACATATTTTACTTCCATGCTTTTTAAACTGGAAATGATCTTTTCGATTTCTTTAGAGCTTTTATTCCCCAAATGAAAACCACCCATTACTAAAAGCACTTTATCCTTTATTATACTTTTTGCTTTCTCTACTATTTTTACTATACCCGGGTGTGCACATCCAGTTATTACTACCATTCCTTTGTGTGTATGAATTATTAAAGATTGCTCTATTATCCAGGTTCCGAGCTCTCCTGTAGAATAAACTCCTTTGCAAATTTCCATAGGTTTTTGTACATCAACTACTTTTGTCCCATATTTCTCAATATTTCTCTTTAAGCTTGTTGGAAAGGATTTTGGCAGATAAACATAAATATTAGGATTTGTTTTTAGAAAGCCGTCCAAACCACCAATATGATCTCCGTGAATATGAGAAAGGACTATAAGATCAATTTCTTTTGGTTTAATTTCTAATTTTTTCATATTTTCTAATAGTATGGAACCATCTCCGCCAGTATCAAATAGAATAGTCTTCTCTGCACCTTTTATTAAACAGGAAAACCCCCATGATGTTTTTAATCCATCTTTGTATTGATTATTATCAAAGGTAACTGTAATATTTGCATCCTTTATTTTAGTTATGTTTATATTTTCTGATCCATTTACCATAATTTCTCTTTTTTTATCCTTTTTTTGACTAAAAGATAAAGCCACTACCAACATTAAGCCAATAGATATTATTATTAAGCTAAATAAACCTAATATTTTCCCCATTTTAATTTCAAATAAATTTATACACAAGGATTACCAAATTGTCAAACTATATTTCAGATTATATGCTATTTATGGATTGAAAGTGAATAATGTTTTTATATCATAAAATAATATTTTTATACATTTTTAAAGTTCAAGTTGAAATATGTATAAAATTATATTATAAATAAAACCATATAGGATTCCCTATATAAATCTAATCTGAATCAATATCTGTAATTTTCTGGCTTGAATGGTCCTTCAATAGATACATTCAGGTATTTAGACTGTTCTTCTGTCATTTTGGTTAATTTTGCATCAAGGTGTTCAAGATGTAATCTTGCAACTTCTTCATCCAGCTTTTTAGAGAGTATATAAACCTTTTTCTCATGTTCTTTTGAAGCAAGTTCTATTTGAGCTAAGCATTGATTTGTAAAACTTGAACTCATAACAAAACTTGGGTGACCAGTAGCGCATCCTAAATTTACAAGCCTGCCTTCTGCAAGAATAATTATTGATTTCCCTGATTTTAGAGTCCATCTATCTACCTGTGGTTTTATGATCTCTTTTTTGCATTCTTTGCATTTCGAGAGATATTCCATCTCTATTTCACTATCAAAGTGTCCTATATTACATAAAATAGCACCCTCTTTCATTTTTTCCATATGCTCACCCTTTATTACATGATAATTTCCAGTAGCAGTAACAAGTATATCTGCTTCTTCAACAATATCTTCAAGAGTTACAACAGGATATCCTTCCATTGAGGCTTGTAAAGCACATATTGGATCAATTTCAGTTATATAAACCTTTGCGCCAAATCCTCGTAGAGATTGAGCACTTCCTTTACCTACATCACCAAAACCGCAGACAACTGCTTTCTTGCCTGCAAGCATGATATCAGTGGCTCTTTTTATTCCATCAGCAAGGGATTCTCTACATCCATATAAATTGTCAAATTTTGATTTTGTTACTGAATCATTCACATTTATTGCAGGGAAGAGAAGTTTGCCCTCTTTTGCAAGGTTGTATAATCGGTGAACTCCTGTTGTAGTCTCTTCTGATGCGCCTTTTATCTTTTTTGCTACATTTCTCCAGTGTTCAGGATTCTTTTTATAACTTGATTTTATACGGTTTATTAAAATCTGAAATTCTTCTACTTCATATTTTTTATCAAGTAAAGAAGGAGATTCTTCTGCTTTTACTGCTTCATGTACAAAGAGAGTTGCGTCGCCACCATCATCTACAATCAAGTTTGGACCTGAGCCATCAGGCCAGGTTAATGCTTGTTCAAGACACCACCAATACTCTTCTAAGGTTTCACCCTTCCATGCAAAAACCGAAGCATCACCTTTCTTAGCAATTGCAGCAGCAGCATGATCCTGTGTGGAAAAGATATTGCATGAAGACCAGCGCACATCTGCTCCCAATTCTATGAGTGTTTCAATTAACATTGCAGTTTGAATTGTCATGTGCAAACTACCTGTAATTTTTAATCCTCTTAGGGGTTTTTCTTGTCCATATTTTTTACGCACTGCCATAAGGCCAGGCATTTCAAGTTCTGCAAGTCTCATCTCTTTTCTACCCCATTCAGCTAAAGAGATATCAGCGACTTTGTACTTCAACGATAAATCAAGTTTTGATGTATTCATTTTGTCCTCCTTTACCCTATTTTTAATAACAAATAAAATTTGTATTTCATAAGGTTAATTTATTCCTTTATTGCTTGTATAATAAATCCTTTTAATTCTTTTTGAAGATTAAAATCTTTAAATTTATCAAATTTAAAACCTGTTTTTTCAAGCCATGTTTTTATTTGTTCTTTTGAAAATCCAAGCCATCTATCTCCATATTTTTTTCTCATATTTTCAAGATTATGATTAAGAAAATCAACAATAATGAAAATTCCGCCTTTTTTAATTACTCGATTAATTTCATAAAAACCTGCAATAGGTGAAGGTAAATGATGTAATACCATATTAATAATAGCAATATCCACTTCGTTTTCTTTTAAAGGGAGGTGTTCGATTTCACCTATTCTAAGATCAATTTTTTCATTATTATTCTGAAAACGTGTATATGCTTCTTCCAACATTTTAGGAGATTTATCAACACCTATGACAATATCAGCTTTTACTTTTATATATGACAAAAGATCACCAATTCCACATCCGAGGTCTACAATTGTGTGAGTTTCTTGTATATGATTGAGAATAAATCCATTTAAATCAAAATTGCCAAAAATCTCTTTTTTCAATTTCCCCCAATCTTCTGCTATTGAATCAAAAAATCTGGTTGTTTCTCTTGATCTATTTTCTATTACTATTTTTGCCTGTTTTAGGTCTTGAGAAAAGATGTTTCCATTCTTCAAAAAATATTTTATGGATTCTATAAATCTTAAACCATTTCCTTCAGTTACAGTTGAATAGAATGTCCATGCTCCGTTGTGTCTGGATTTTAGCAATCCCTTATTTGTAAGGATTTTTAGATGGCGTGAAATTCTTGATTGACCCATATTTAGAATTTCAATTATTTCATTTACATTTAATTCAAAATATAGAAGTAGGTTTAATAAGCGTAATCGTGTTTCATCTGATAGAGCTTTAAAAAAATCTAATATTTCCATCCATATCAATATATCAAGATATTTTGATATTGTCAAGCAAAAAATGATTTTTTTTGCTGTTTTTTCGGAATAAATTATCTATCCTATTTATTCTTGAATCTTGTAAGATTATTATCTATAATATTAAGTATAATATGAATATAAAGCAAAGGATAGAGAATTTATCAAAAGATTTGTTAAGACATCAATATCTTTACTATGTAAAAGCAGAGCCAGAGATTTCTGATAAAGAATATGACCGTTTATTTGATGAACTTGTTGCTCTTGAAAAAAAATATCCGGAATATGCTTTTGGGAATTCACCTACAAAGAGAATTGGTTCTGATCTTGACAATATCTTTACTGAAAAAAGACATGAAATACCTGTTTTATCTCTTGATAAAGAATATACTTTACAGGGCTTAACAAAATGGATAAAAAAAACGATTTCTAATTCAAAAAAGAAGTTAAATTTTGTAGTTGAAGAAAAGATCGACGGAGCATCGATTGTATTATATTATAAAAATGGGATGCTCAACTCTGCATTGACGCGTGGGAATGGAATGTATGGTAATGATGTTACTGAAAACATAAGGACAATAAAGCAGATTCCATTAGTTATTGAAGAAAAATCTAATTTTGCAGTTAGGGGAGAAATTTTTATTAATAAGTCTGAATTTCTCAAGTATAATAAAGGTTTTGAAAATAAATATTCAAACTCCAGGAATCTGGCTGCAGGTTCTTTAAGGAATCTAAAGTCATCTTTAGTTGCAAAAATACCCCTTAACTTTCTTGCATATGAAGGCTTTTTTAAGAAAAAATTTTGTAATGAGCACATTCTTATTCTCTTGAAGTTGAAACACATGGGCTTTTGTATAAATAAAAATATTGCTTTTTTTTCGAATGATAGAGGGAAGGTAGCAACCTTAGTTAAGGAATTGCCTGAAGTAAAAAAAATGAAAATTAAAAACATATCTAATTACATTGAGAGAAAAGCAAAGAATAGAAGCAAATTAGATTATGAAATTGATGGACTTGTAATAAAAATAAATGAGATAGATGTCAGAGAATATCTTGGGTACACTTCGCATCATCCAAGATGGGAGATTGCCTTTAAATTTGATTCACCTGTTGCTCAAACTGTTTTGAAAAATATTGTAATACAGGTTGGAAGAAATGGAAGAGTGACACCAGTTGCAATCTTAGAACCTGTAAAAATTGCTGGAAGTATTGTTTCAAGAGCTACACTTCACAATCAAGAGTATATTGAAATGTTAGAATTGGGGCCTGGAGATTTAGTTACTATTTCAAAACGAGGGGATATAATTCCTGCTGTTGAAGAGGTGATTGAAAAAAGTTATGAAAATCCAGTGGTTTATAAATTTCAGAGTAATTGTCCGTTTTGTGGTTCCATATTGGTTAAGAAAGGTGCTCATCATTTTTGTGAAAATAGAAAATGTCCGGAGAGGATGAAACGTTCTTTAATTCACTTTGTATCTAAAGATCGAATGGATATTGATACCTTGGGTGAAAAGACAATAGAGTTTCTTTTTGAAAGAGGATTTGTCAAAATCATTCCTGATATATATAAGTTTGATTTTAATCTACTATTAAAAGAAGAGGGATTTAAAGAAAAAAAGGTTAATAATATAAAGAAGAGTATAGAAAAAAGTAAATCAATACCTTTTAAAAAGGTATTAATAGCTCTTGGTTTCGATGGGCTTGGTGTATCTGTTGCATCTGAATTGATAAAAAACGGTTTTAATTCGATTGATAAAATCATTGAGGAAGCTTCTAAGGGAGAGAAAGAGGAATTTTCAAAAATTGAGGGGTTTGGCACAATTACTGCAGAATTGTTGATTGAGCATTTTACTGATAAACAAAATCTTGAATTGATAAAAGAGTTGAAAAAATTAGGGCTTAATTTTGAAGAGAAAATTGAATCGGAAACTTTAAAAACCAAGCCATTTGAAAATCAAATCTGGGTTATAACTGGTTCTTTTGAAAATTTTAAACCGCGTTCAAATGCAGCCAAAGAAATAGAGAAAAGGGGAGGAAAAATAAATAATAATATTTCATCGAAAACCACGCATCTTCTCGCGGGTTCATCCCCTGGTTCAAAATTAGAGAGAGCAAGAAATTTGAATATAAAAAGAGTTAATGAAAAAGAATTTCTTGAGATGCTAAACTTTTCTTTATAATTTTAAAGGATTATTCCTAAAAATATTAATAATATAAGTACAGGTGAAACAAATTTTATAGAGATCATCCAGAAAAAAGCCAGTTTAAATTTTTCTGTTCCTTTTGAAATTTCAAGCAAAGCATTGGAAGTTTTCCATATATATCCAACGAAAATAGCTACAAAAAAAGCGCCTATACTTAAAGATAGGTTTCCCCAGATAATGTCCCACAGGTCAAGAAATCCTTTGTTTACAAGAGGTAATTTTGTGAAAAAGCTGTTCCCTCCTTGGGAAAGAGCGGATGGAACCCCAAATATTATTGTAATCGCACCTACTGTTAAGGCAGATTTTTTTCTATTCCATCTTTTTTCATCTATAAAGAATGCAACTGGTACTTCAAGAACTGAAATAGTGGATGTTAGAGCAGCAATTGAAAGTAGTAAAAAGAACAGGGACCCGAATATTACACCGCCTGGCATTTTAGCAAAAATAACTGGTAATATTTTGAATACAAGGCCAGGTCCACCACTGGTTGCTTGCATTCCAACTGCATACACAGCAGGGAAAATTATTAATCCAGCAACAAATGCAATGAGAGTATCAAAAAAAGCAACCCATGCTGTTGCAGAAGGAAGATTCTCTCTTTTACTGACATATGAGCCATAAGTGATCATTGTTCCCATCCCAAGACTCAAACTGAAGAAGGCCTGACCCATTGCTTCTAAAATAACTCTTGGTTTAAAAGCTGAAAAGTCGGGTTTTAAATAAAATTCCAGACCCTTGGATGCTCCATGCATGGTTAAGGAGCGAATCAATAATAATAATAAAATTCCAAAAAGAACTGGCATTAAAATCTTTGAGAATTTTTCTATTCCAGATGAAACACCCCTTGAAACAACGTAAACAGTAAGTAAGATAAAAGCTGTAAATAGAATTATTTGTAATAGAGAATTAGATGTGAAATTTGTGTATGTTTGTGTTGCAGCTTCTTTGTTCATTTTAGCAAACTTGCCTGTTAGAGCTTTAAAAAAATAGCCAACTGTCCATCCTGCCACAACAGCATAATATGACAATATCATAAAACCTGTGAGAACTCCAAGGTAACCAACGTATTTCCATTTGCCTTTTGGTCTTATTGATTTGAATGCACCAACTGGATTTTTGTTTGAGGATCTTCCAAGAGAAACCTCTGCAATCAAAACTGGATAAGCAATAAATAAAACTGCAATAAGATATATTAAAACAAAAAGAGCTCCTCCATTTTTACTTACAGTGTATGGAAATCGCCAGATATTTCCCAGTCCAACTGCTGATCCAGATGCAGCTAAAATAAATCCTACTTTTGAGCCCCATTTTCCTCTGCCTGACATGGTAATGCCTCCTCTTTTCTAAATACAATTTCTATCATAGGAGGTTTTTATTGTCAAACAGGGATGTGTTGGAGATTTTAGCATTAAATATTTTGAGGTTTAATCTTTTAAAGGCGGTATTTTTAAAATAAAATAAATATAAAAGTTGCTATATGGAAAAAATTTGATAAAATAATTAGATGTTTATTGGAGATACTATGCAACGAAAAATTAAATTTACAATATTAACACTTATATCTGCAATTCTTTTTTCAGCCCACTTTTTATATGCACAGGGCACAATAAAAGAGAGGGTTTTATCCAATATTATTTATCAGACTCTAGAAAACTGGCATTATACAGGAAAGAAAATTGATAATGAATTTTCTGCAAAAGCATACAATAAATTTTTAAAATATCTGGATTTTAATAGAAGGATTTTCCTTAAATCTGATATTGAAGAATTTAAAAAGTATATATATAAACTTGATGATGAATTGAAAACTGGAACAAATGAGTTCATGAAATTAGCTGTTCAGCGTATGAAAAAGAGAGTTTCTCAGATTATGTGTTTTTACGAATCTATGTTAATAAAGCCTTTTGATTTTACAAAGAAAGAATATATTGAGCTCAACGCAGATAAGAGAGCATATTGTTCAGACCTTAAAGAATTAAAGGAATATTGGAGGAAGATTCTCAAGCAGCAGACTTTAATAAGATATATTAATTTATTGAATACAAAAGTAAATAAAGAGTCTAAAAAAAAGTTGAAAGAAAAGGCACAGAAATCTGTTTTGAAAAGTTTTAAATCTGTTTTTGACCGAATGCTTAAGTTAAGTAAAGATGATATATTGTTTGGATATTTAAATTCTATTATAAAGGTTTATGATCCACATACAGTCTATTTTTCTCCCAAGCAAAAAAAGGATTTCGATATTAAAATGTCAGGTAGACTTGAAGGAATAGGTGCTTTATTAAGTGAAGAGGATGGATTTGTAAAGGTAGTAAGAATTATCCCGGGTGGGCCTTCATGGCGTCAGAAAGAGTTGGAACCTGCTGATCTGATCTTAAAAGTTGGGCAAGGGGATGAAGAACCCATAGATATTATTGGTATGCCACTTAGAGATGCTGTAGAGCTTATACGAGGGAAAAAGGGTTCTATTGTTAGTTTAACTATAAAAAAACCAGATGGTCGAATTCTGATTGTTTCTATTGTACGTGATACAGTGCTTATTGAGGAGACTTTTGCTAAATCAGCGGTTTTTATAAATAAAGAATCGAATAAAACTTTTGGTTATATTCTTTTACCGAGCTTTTACAATGATTTTTCAAAAAAAAATGGAAGAAATTCTTCGGAAGATGTTAAAAAAGAGATACAAAAACTCAAATTAAAAAAAGTGGATGGAATAGTGCTTGATCTGAGGAATAATGGTGGTGGATCTTTAGAAGATGCAATTCGTATTTCAGGTCTTTTTATTGAAGATGGACCAATTCTTCAAATTAAAGGAAGAGGGAACCAGATTCGAACTCTTAATGATCCTGGCCCAGATATTAGTTACAAAGGTCCAATTGTAGTATTAATTAATTCTCTAAGTGCTTCTGCTTCAGAAATTCTTGCTGGTGCTCTTCAAGATTATAAGAGGGCTATTGTTGTAGGTGGAGAGCACTCTTTTGGTAAAGGCACTGTTCAGGTTATGGTTTCACTTGATAAAATGGTTTCTGATAGTTCTTTTGATGTTGGTAGTTTAGGAGCTATGGAGTTTACAATTAAAAAATTTTATCGTATAACAGGCATATCCAACCAATATAAGGGAGTAATTCCAGATGTTATTTTACCGGATTTTTATGATTATCTTAAAATTGGGGAGAAATACCTTGATTATCCTTTGAAATGGGACAGAATATCTCTTGTGAATTACAAAAAATGGAGTAAAAATAGAATAGATACTGAGATTATTGTTGAAAAAAGTAAATGCCGTGTAAAAAATAGCAAATATTTTAAATATATGGGAGATTATATTAAAAGGCTTAACTCAATGGATAATAAAACCAGACAGAGCTTAAGATTAAAGTATGTTTTAAAACAAAACAGGAAATTGAAGCAAGAGTTGGAAAAAATAAAGATATCTGATGCGGAATCACTTAATTTTAGGATAATAGCTTTTCAAGCAACAACAGAAAAATCATCGGAATTGTTAAAAATTTCTAAGCAAAAAGAAAAAGAGTGGTTTAAAATTCTCAGAAAGGATTTATTTCTTGGGGAAGCTTTAAATGTATTAGCTGATATGATAGATATGGAAAAGGCTAATTAATTTTTATTTCTTAAACTTGAAATAAGTATAAATATAAAAAATGGTGCTCCGATTAAAGATGTGATTATCCCAACTGGAATTTCAATTGGAGGCATAACTGTTCTGGCAAGAAAATCTGTAAATGTAAGCAGTAATCCCCCCATTATTATTGTTGCAATTATAATGGATTTAAAATTCTCTTTAAATAATATTCTTGAAATATGAGGAACTATCAAACCTATAAATCCTATAGGTCCAACAAATGAGATTATAATTCCCAGGATAAATGATACAATTATAAACAGAGTTATTCTAAATTTTTTTATGTTCAGCCCCTTTGAATAAGCAAACTCATCTCCTGCTGATGCTATAATTAGTTCATTTTTAAGAAAAAAGGTAATTGTAATAAAGAAAAAATAGAGGGGTAACAGGAATAATATCTCTTTATACCCAACAGGAGTGATGCCTCCAATAAGCCATCTGATAATTGAAATGGTTTGAGTAAAATCAACAAGATATTGAATAATAATAATCAGAGATGAGAAAAAGAAATTAATAGCAACTCCTGACATCAGTAGAGTGTAAATAGAAAAACTTTTTACAATTTTAGCAATACTAAGAATTAAGAATATTGAAATCAAAGCGCCTAAAAACCCATAAATATAAACCCCATTTAAACCAAGAAAAGATATTGATAGATTTAATTTTATTGCAAATACAACACCTAATGCTGCACCAGATGACACACCAAGAGTATATGGTGTTGCCAAGCTGTTTTTAAATATATTTTGAAATATTAAGCCTGCAAGTGCAAGAGATGAGCCTGCAATGAATCCGAGAATTGTTCTTGGGACTCTTAATTGCCAGAATATAAAACTTGTCTGCTTGTTGGAGAGTAGACTATTAAAGTCTACTTTTATCACACCCACAAATGGAATGAGCAATAAAATAATTACTCCAGTTCCAAATATTAAAATATATTTTTTATTCATCTAAATATATAATTTCTCTATTTTTTGAGATTAATTGTTCATAATTGACATTATAGGTTTGCTTGAAAATATCTTTGTCAAATAATTTGCTCCCTGAATATACTATTTTTCCTCTTTTTAAAGCTAAAATTTTGTGAACTACAGGGAAAAGAATTTCAATGTTGTGAGATACTATGATTAAGGTTTTCCCATTCTCTTTAAGTTTAATCAGAAATTTTGTTAGATTTGCAATAGCTTCAGGGTCAAGGAACGTAAAGGGCTCATCAAATAGTATGATTGAAACATTCTGAATAAAAGTTGATGCAAGCATTACTTTCTTTCTTTCTCCACCACTTAAAGTATTTATATCTCTATTTACAAATTCATGAAGATCAAATTGGTCTACTGTATTATTAAATATGGTGAAATCATTCTTTGAATAATCTTTAAATAATGAGGTATAAGGATATCTACCGGATAGAAGTATTTCTTTTACACATAAAGGTAGGGAAAATTCTTCAAATTGTGGTAAATATGAAATTTTTTTTGCAATTTCTTTTTTTGTATTTTTTTTTATATTCTTATTATCTATAAAAATTTCACCTTTATAATCAGTGATTACTCCAAGTAAGATTTTAAGCAGAGTTGTTTTACCAGCCCCGTTCGGTCCAAAAATAAGCCAGAAGTCACCATCTTCGATTTTTAGATTTATATCTCTTAAAATCTTTTTTTTTTTTATATTATATGACAGGTTTTTTATTTCAATCATAGAAAAAATTATACAGTTTTTTTGCTATTTCTCCAACTCTTGGCCCTGGTATTAACAAAAAAGTCTCTTTTATGATTTTTATTCTCTCTTTCTTTACAGCAGTGATAATATAATGCTTTGACCATAGATTTAGGATCTCTTTTCGTTTTTTATCTGAATAAAGATTAGAAAATTCTATAATAAAATCCGGATTCATATAGACAACTGATTCAAGGGATATATTTGGATAAGGAATGTTACCTTTGTATGCATTTATTCCACCAGAAATTTCAAGAATTTCATTTAGAAAATCGTTTTTACCCATAATTGTAATATTGGTCAGTTGATCTGGATTTCTACCAATAATCAGAAGTGTCTTAAATTTCTTTTTTTTTAATGTTTTTAATCTTATATTCATAAGAGTTTTTTTTATTTTTGAAATTATCAATTCACCTTTTTCTATTTCTCCTAATTTTTCTGATATCAATTGAATTGAATCAAAGATGTCCTTTAAAGTTTTGTGTTTTACGATTAAAAGTTCTGCTTTATCTTTTACTATTTTTATTTTATTATAATGTTCAGGATAGAGAATGATTATGTCAGGCTTTAGATCTATTAATATTTCCAGACTTAAATCAAGGTAACCTCCGATTTTTTTTATTTTTTTAGCTTCTTTTGGGTAATCACAAAATTTCGTATTCCCAACGATGTTTTCCCCTTTTCCTAAAGAAAAGACAATTTCAGTCAAACCAGGAGCAAGAGTAATGATTCTCTGAGAGAATATTGAAACTTGTAGAATTATTATTACAATTAGAATTCTTAAAATTTTCATTTTTTAAATATTTTTAATTAATTTTATATCTAATACCAACATTGAATCGTCTTCCTGGAGATGGATATCCAATAATTTCTTCATATTCATTGTCAAATAAGTTGGTTATTTTACCAAATATTGATAACCCTGTAGTTAAGGGTACAGAAATTGTTAAACTGTATGTGTTAAATGAAGGGTTTTCTACTTTAGGAGGATAAATAGTAAAATCAAAATCATCTCTTTTCCCAACATATACCATGTTTGCTGCAAAAGTGAATTTTTTGTGTGTATATATAATAGAAGCTGAAACAGTATGTTTTGGTTTTCTTGGAAGTTCTTCCCCTGTTGCTTTGTCCTCTGTGTGAAGGAATGTATATGCGCCATATATGGATAGATTTTTAATAGGTTTGAAATTCGTACTTAATTCTATTCCATAAACATCTGCTTCTTTTATATTTCTATATTGACCAGTATAAGTGAGCCAGTCAACTGTTACCCAATCAATCATATCTTTGTACTTTGTATTAAAGTATGTAGCACTAAAAACAAATTTGCCATAATAAAAATCAGTACCAATTTCAAATGATTTCCCTTTTTCCGGGTCAAGATCAAAATTGGATTTCCCCCAGGGATTGATTTGTTGTGAAATTAACGGAGCTTTAAAACTTTGAGAATATGAGGCGTGGATTTTTAATTTATTAAAAGCAAGATAAGAAAATCCGATTTGAGGTGATATGTTAGAATCTACATTTTTATATTTGTCATACCTTAATGACGTTGAAATCATGAGATTGTTAAGATCAATCACTGCATTTATATAGCCTGAAAAATAGTTCATTTTTTCACAATCAAGGATTTTTCCATAATTGTTTTCATTTGATATACTCTGATTTGATAAATCAACTCCTGTATTTATCATTAATTTGTTAAACAGAAGAGTGTTGAACATTACCTCAGTTTCATAATTATCGAATTTAGTCTTAAATAAAGGTGACCAGAGATCATCAGGATCTTTAAAATCATATTTACTGTTATTGTAGGATAGTTTTATATTCAATTTTGAGTTTTTATTGAATTTATAAATAAATGGCAGGGCAATTATATAATAATCTTGTTTGTAATTTCTATTTGGTGTTGAAATACCCATATTAAAGGGTATGCCTGAGTTTGTAAAATTTCCAAAAAATCTAAGTCCTATTTCTATTGATTGATTTTTATAATCTGCTTTTGTTGAAATTCCTGTATTTTTAAAAATATCATTTTCAATATTATCGCTAAAACGCTGGAAATTAAGAGATAATCCAAGATTAAAGTTTTTTATTGGTTTTGAAATTGAAAAATTACTTGAGTAAGAGTTATGGTTTCCTGCAGAGGCTACAAATTTCGTGCCTTCTTTTGAATATGTATTGATATTAATAACACCTCCCATTGCATCTGAACCATATAGATTGCTCATGGGTCCTCTAACAATTTCTATTTTATTTAGTAGATCAGTAGAGAGAACAGCAAGGTTGACACCACCTATATTAGCATTGTCTCTAAGTTTTATACCATCAATAATGTACAATACTTGAGTTGGTTTTGACCCCCTTATATAAGTTGATGAGGTTTGTCCGAACTGACCTGTAGAAAGTGTTAAAAGTCCTGGAGTCTGATTCAAAACTAGTTTTAGATTGTCAAATTTAAATTTTTCAATATCTTCAAATTTAAAAACAGTTACACTTTGAATTGTTTTATTGAGAGCGATTTTGCCTACAACCTCAATTTCTTCTGTGAACATAGATTTTTCTTCTTCATTTTGAGTTTTTTCTGTTTTTGAGAATAGAGAGAAAAAAGATAAAAATAGAATGGATAGAAAAAAAATTTTTCTAAACATAAAAGTCTCCTTTAAAATTAATTTGGAGGGAAACTCAATTTATATTACTTGCCCTCCGCGAGTAATACAAAATTTAAGGATTAATAGGTCTTCCGACTCCCGGGATCTTTAAGAAACCTTCCCATCCTTTTAATAAGGACAGTGGCTTTTAATTTAAAGACTGTTTCCTGATAAATGATCAGGACCCGGTCACGGCAGCGGGGGCTGTGGGGTTTTATACCCTCTTCCCTTGGATTAAGCCTTAAAAATATAATATACATAAAAAAAATTTTCATGTCAAGATAAAAATAAAAAATTAGTTTGACAAGTATCTTTTAATTTGTAAAAATGTAAGTAACTTTTGTTAAGCATAAATATATCAGGAGATTAAGATGCTTGAAATAATAAAGAACAAGATATGGGAATTATTAAAAAACAAAGAGGTTTCATTAGTGATGATCTTTCACAGAGACGGAGATATTCTGTGGCATAGAGGTAGAGAGATTAAAGGTAAGTCAATTGAAAGAGGAGAGGGTTTTTGCAAGAGTTATATAATAAAAAGTATGAGGGATTTTAAAGGAGTAGAGAA
>Ga0209121_10000915_pt1 | contig 31464 bp, 30 predicted proteins | sample Cruoilmetagenom3_FD_187292 | JGI IMG/M metagenome (GOLD analysis project Ga0209121, IMG submission 187292) | Oil polluted marine microbial communities from Coal Oil Point, Santa Barbara, California, USA - Sample 3 (SPAdes) (version 2) | ecosystem: Environmental > Aquatic > Marine > Oil seeps ...
CATTGCTGCTTTATCTTGCTGAATTGTAAATTGCTTAAATTGAAAAATATTATTAGGCATATTTTAAATAGTTCGCAGAGAGGAAGGGATTCGAACCCTTGATAATTTCCCTTTATTTAAAGGGACTTCCCTACTCTAATATTTTTTTGTTGACCGATTTGTTGACCTAACCATTAATATCCATTGATTGGTTTTAACTCTCAATCTCACTAACAAATATACAATTTTAATACTACAAACAGCTTCAAATAATATCAAATACTATGATACTTTTCTCAAATATTCATTAACAATTTCAATCTTAATACCACTATATTCTGCAAATTCTTCTGAAGTAATGAACTGGTGTTTTTGTTTACCGAAATGTAACTTGATTGCATTGAGTAATTTTCTTCCATAACGCTCACTTCTTCCTGTGATACATTGAATGTCTTTTGGGTAAATACAAGCTCTTACAATCCTCATTTTAATGCACTATCCATACTTTATCCTACTAGTATCTATTCTTTGTCTATGCGCCATAATTTGACTTAAAAAGCATCTTTTCGGAATGGATGGATTTCTGTTTTTTAATTCTTCTATAAAGATAGCTTCATTTGTTGAGAATTTAAAATTTATAACATTATGGCTAAACAAACCGGTATTATTAAATTAAAAGGAACCATTGGTGGAATTTCCTTTTACAAAACTGCAGATGGACATCTTGCCCGTGAAAAAGGTGGAGTTGATGCATCTAGAATTAAAAATGATCCTGCGTTTCAAAGAACTCGTGAAAACGGTTCTGAATTTGGAGCTGCTGGTAGAGGTGGTAAAACATTGCGTAATGCAATTCGTGTTTTATTACAAAACGCTAAAGACAAAAGAGTGGTTAGTAGACTGACTACTGATTTGTTGAAAATTGTGAAAACCGATACAACAAATGCTCGTGGTGCAAGAACTGTTGAAGATGGAAATTTAGCCCTTCTAGAAGGTTTTGAATTTAATACCAATGGGAAATTGGGCTCAACGTTGTTTGCAGCAACTGTAAATGCATTTGACCGTGTGGCTGGAGATGCAACGGTAAGTATTGCTCCGTTTGCTCCAACTGTGAGAATTGCGGCTCCTGCTGGAACTACGCATTTTAAAATGGTAATGGGTGCTGCTGAGGTTGACTTCGCCAATGAAGCTTCTGTTTTTGAAAGTGATGAAACTGCGGTATTACCATATGACAGTGCACTAACTGCACAAATTGATTAGAGTGCTGTTGTGACTGCAAATTCTGTCAAACCTGTTGCTCAGGTATTAGGAATTGAGTTTTACCAAGAGGTAAATGGAGAAATGTATTCATTGAAAAATGGATCTTACAATGCTTTATCAGTTGTAAAAATTGATACTGTATAATGGAATTGGTTTTACATAGAACCTATTTTGAAAAGGGCACGAATAGTGTCCTTTTCTTCAATTCTAAATTTCTAGGGTTTACTATTGAATTGCCCTGGAGAAACAACCAAAAATCTGTTTCGTGTATTCCTGAAGGTACTTATGTATTAAAACCTCGCTTTTCTGATAAGTTTAAACATCATTTAATTCTAGAAAATGTAGTGAATAGAAGCTTGATTTTGATTCATCCAGCCAATGATGCTTTAAAAGAATTATGTGGTTGTATTGCTCCTGTTTCCTATTTATCTGGTATTGGAAAAGGAACTACTTCAAAACCATTATTTCAAAAAATTGTATCGCTATGCTACCAAGCATTTGAACGAAAAGAAAAAGTAATCTTAACCATTAAATCATAACTTATGAACTTAAAAGAACGTTATAAAAAACCGACTCCTCCATTTTTTAGAAAATTGAGAAATATTGGTATTGCATTGGCTACTGCTGGAGGTGCAATTATTGCAGCTCCAATATCATTGCCGGCAGCTGTGATTACTATTGCTACTTATTTAACTGTGGCCGGTACTGTTGCAACTGCTGTAAGCCAAGCGGTGGTTTCTGACCAAGACAAAAACGAAGACCAAGACAAAAACTAATAGAAAAACTAAGACTTTGATGCTTCAAAATGATTTACAATTAAAAAGTGGTGTTGTTGGTGGTACGCTGCTTTCTACTGCTCTAAATATTAGCCTAGATGATGTATTTTTTACAATTGTAATGGCGGTTATTGGTGCAGTGGTTAGTTTTTTTGTTTCTTATGGTTTAAGGAGATTGTTTTCTACTAAAAAATAGGGTTGAATATTTTCAACCCTATTTTTTAGAATTTATAAAGTTTATAAATAATGCCAATTTATGTTATAAATCAATTATTCCACTTCATAATATTTTCTATATATATAGATGTTCTTTTTTATAGTCTTATTCTTCAAAGCAAAATAATGAGTGATTGGTTTAATAAATAAAGGGGAAAGAAATAATAGAAAGGCAAACCCTTCTGGTAAAAAGAATATTGATATTAATAAAACAAACAAAGCTAAAAAGTAATTAAATCGATAAACTATCCTTCTAAATTCTTTTTTATTACTACTCATCAGTTTTGTAATATCATCGTGTTCATTTGTAAGAAACAAATTATCTTCTTTACCTAATAGATAATTTTTAAATACTTTATTTTTTTTTAATCCGTAGTTGTTAATGTATTGTTTTAAGTCCATAATTAAAAGTTCATTATTCCTCCATTCAAAAGTTGATCTATATCTTCTTCAGAAATAGCTTTTGTTTGTTCAGGATTGTGATATTCATTTATTTTATTTGCCAATTGATTTAAAGATAGTTCCTTTGAATTTATTTTAAATTCAATAAATTCGGATTTATTATTTTCGATTCTTTGTTCTAGTTCATTAAGCTGGTTTGAAAAAACATCTAAAAAAACAGATTGTTTTATCATAAGTCTTTTTTGAATTCCTTTTTGTTCTTCTTTAATTACTTGTGTATTTATGAGGTCTAAAGCTATTGTTAATCCTAAATCAATAAACTTCCTTTTTTGATCATCATTAAAAGAATTTAATTGATCCCTATCCTTCAACCTCTGATACAAGAGGTTTTTTATGTTTTCCCTATTTTCTCCATCAATTAATACCTCATTTGCTATGTCATTCAAACTATTCAGTAATAAGATTTTATTTTTTTGAGTATTAATAAGATTCAAATCTTGTTTTGTAATGATTAATCCTTTCATAATTTATGCTTCCATTAATTCTTTTGCAATATTGACCTCTAGAACACCTTTAGAACTTGTTGTAACTTCCTTAATCTCTTTTAATAAGTTTGTAAGCATTATTTTGGAGTCTGTGGAGTTTTTAAATATTGATGCAATCTTTCTAGAATTAACTTTTAAATAATCTGCTATTTCCTTTTCTCTTTTTTTAAGGTTTTCTAGATCATCCTGATTTTCTTTATTTAATTTGATTTCTTCATTTAATTTTTCAATTAAGGCATTATAGTTATCAATAAATGGCTTGCAGTGTGCGGTCCAGTCTTCCAATGTTTGTTTATATAATTTCATTGAGTTGGATGGTGAAATAACTTTATAAAATCCAGAAGGTTTCTCAGGATATAGCGATTTAAGATAATTGCACTCAAACTTTTGTCTATCAATTAATAAAGATAATTTGGACTGAACATGGTTTGAGTATTCTATTAGCTTAGCTTTATCAATAAGTTCTTCTTTAATTTGTCTTTGCTCAATCATTAATTTCATATTTTCATCCCGCAAAGACCTAATCTGATCATTTTTAATAGTTAATTTATACAATGGAGAAATGTTATTTACAATAATCTCTGATACTTTATTAATAAATAAATCAAGTTGAGGAATTAACTTATCCTTAATTTCTGTATGTAATTTTCCAAGCCTTAATATGTCATTTAGTATTCTTTCAACATCAGATTGCATCCCATCTTTTAACTTTATTATGTCTAATTCAATTTGCGCAATTACTTTTTTAGATTTACTGCGAGATTTTAAAACTGAAATACCGGTATCTACTAAAAATCCAAATGCAGCACTGGCAGCAGCACCTTTCACATCTTTTTGAGTTAAAGCACCATTTTTTCTACCATTCGATATTTTTTTAGTATTGTTCAAAAAATTATTAACACCTTCTTTTCCAGCTCTAGAAATATTATTCATCTGAATCGCATGAAAATCTTTAAACAGTTCTATCTCATTATTGATTTTGTCAAAAAACAATTCGAGTTTAGGGTAAGTATCCTCAAAATCTTCCCAATTAACTTCGGAAAAATCAAACATTTGAGGTTCTTCTGCCTTTATTGATTCTCCGAATAAATCAATAAGAAGGTTTAGCAAATCTTCTCGAAGAAGTTTTAACCTATTCCTCGTAACCTCAAAATCTGAGATTAGGTTTAGGTTTAAGTCCTTAACAAATTCATGTGTATTTATAAGCTCTTCATATCCACTCTTAATCTTGAATGCGTGTTCTTTATATGATTCTACCTTTGAATTACCTGTAACTGAAATAGTGTCTTCTCTTTTTAAAGCATCAATTTCTTGAATGACTCCATTAACCAATTTCACTCCATCAATTTTTATTACATTTTCGCTTTGTTTTGAGATTAAAGAAATATTCTTAAAATCTAACTTAGGAGATTCTAAGTCTAAACAAAAAATATTGTCCTCAACCCTTATTGGATTATAGACCTCATTTTTACCATCATTTTCAAGAATATTATTCACTAATGCTTTCTGGATACTCTCTGAATAAGAGGTCTTTAAATATGCATCCTTTACTAAATTCTTAATGTAAATACCTTCCTTAATCTTAATCTCATGAGTAGTATTTAAATAATCAACTAATTCTCTTCTATTAATAATTTCAGACTTTATTGAAAGTTCCGAAGCTTTTTTTATAATACTATCGACTAATTTGTCATAAATAGTGTTGTCGTTTGGTAATATAATCTCCTTATGATTCATTTTATTCTAGTTTTATTATTCATTCTCATTTGAAATCTTTCTCCATTGGTGATAAGATAATGATGCACTTGAATTAGTGTGTTTACATCTTTTTGGGGTAGCCATTTGCGAAATCAATGTATCATTTTTTGTAATACCACAAACTGCACATTTGTAAGTTGCCATAATTTAAAATTTGAGTTAGTTATTGAATTAAATGATTAAATCTTTTCATATTGAAAATACCCTGGAGTCAGGATTCCTTCAGCTTTAAAATCTATACCGTGTATTCTTAAATAGGCATTATGAATTTTATCCATTTCATCAAATGGGTTTGAAAAGAATGTCATTACTTCTACTGATAATCCTTTATGTATTGGTGTTCCATTAACGTTAAATGATTGGTTGGTTTTAATTTTATAAGTAGCCATTTTTATGGGGTGTATTGTTATAACAACAAATATAAACAGTAAGTGGACATAGCTTGTCTATTCAGTAATAAATAATGATGCAGTACATTTTAAAATAATAACAACTAAAAAAGAGCATCAAACTTGATACTCTTCATTATTTTTTTACAGCAAGATTCCCCTTTTAATTGCCCTTTCTTTTTTGAGAAATTAAAATTAAATGAACAAAACAAGAATAATGTCCTACGAGACATAGTTTGTCCAATAAGAATAAAATTGAGGATATGATTAAGGTTTTAATTGTGTTACTGGTTCAGCTGTTGGGTAATAATTAACAGCTACAAAATGATAATGATTTGCAATTTTATCCACAAACGATTGAGGCTCTACAACTTGGACCCATAAATTGAATTTAAAAATTTCCATAATGAATTCATAATTTGGTTGTAAAAAAACTTCCAGTTTTCCCCACATGTCAGAATCTAAATAATTGAGTTTTTTTGTTTTTGTTTTTTTTGGTTTTGTAAGAACCTTTTGAGAGTGGTGTAACGGTTTAGATTTTAGGTAATTGAAGTGATGATTGGCAACTTTTAGAACGATTCGAACAGGCTCGCTATTATCATTTAATATATTAATAGAATTTTTAAAATATTGTTTTACATTAAACGTATAAGGGTTTTCAATCTTTTCATTTGTTATCTGCAATTTTTTAATTCTAAAATCTAGACAAAGTGTTTTTAGACCAAATTTTTCATTAAAAACAATAAGATACCACGCTCTATTAGCTTCTTTAATGTGTAAAGGCTGGGCTTTAATGTTTACAAAATTTTTAAAATGGTCTTCATCATACCACCCATTGTATGAAAAATGGATATATTTTTTTTCTTTAATGGCTCTTATTAGTTGAAATATGTTGACTACAGGGTTTAACGATGAATTCTCAGTGGTTACATATTTTCCCCACTCCTGTTCTTTATGACTCGCCAGGAATAGTTCCATTTTATCCATTATTTTTTGATAAGATTTGTCCTCTAAAGATTCTTCCTCCAAGTAATAACCAGCATTTCGCTTAAGATTTATTTCTACTCCAAAGAATGTTTGAATATCTTTGATGTCTCTAGAGATGGTCTTCTCTGAAATTTTTGTTAATCCGATGTATAAGGGATTTTCAAAATTTAATTCATAAATAGCCTTTAATTTACTTTTTATTTGCTGTTTAGAAATAAAGCTATTGTTTGAATGTTTTGATACGAGTTTGTAAATATGAAATTTTCTAATGAAATCTGAAGTCATTTGCTACATTTGTGTTAAATATTAAAAGTATAAAAAAATTGCACAATATCTAATGTTAAATATTTTTAGTAGAAAAGATTTTAAAAATACATATTGGTATGTTGCTGAGAAGTTAGTACAACTTTCTGTTGCTATTTTTATTATTCCAAAAATTTATAATGAACTTGGTGCAGTTGATTTGGGTAAACTCGAGTTTTCAAAAACTTTAATTGGTTATTTAGCGCCTATCCTTTTTTTAGGATTATCTGTGATATGTATTCGTGAAATTATTTTGAATCCATCTAAAAAGAACGAAATACTTGCGTCTGCGTTATTCTTAAGAATTGTAAGTTGTTTTATTATTCTATCCGGTCTTATATTTTATGTGCAATTTATAGACCGCAATGATATTTCAATAATAGTATTGATTTTAGGATTTAGCTATTTTGTTAAAGTTACTGATGTTTTAGAGTTCTATATTCAGGCCAAGAAGAATTCAAAACTCATTTTTTCATGTAAAATTACTACTCTTTTCATTATTGTAGGATTGCAGTATTATGGTATACAACAACATTATAATGTATACTATTTTGCTTTTATATTTGGACTTGATTTTCTTATTCAAGGCTTTATTTATTGGGCCCTATTATTTGGTAGGGGGATGCTGCAATTTTCGAAATGGAAAATCTCAAAGAAGATATCTAAAAAACTGTTGTTAGATGCTTACCCTCTAATGTTGTCAAATCTAATCATCGCTTTTTATATTGGTATTGATGAGTTGTTTTTGAAATATTATCTCGGAGATGCAGCCGTAGGTGTTTTTAGTTCGGTACAATTTTTAGTCATATGGCTTACTTGGAATATAGGAGAATCTTTTATTTATGCTTTATACCCGTCCTATGTAGAAGCTTACGCAAATAATCAAGAGCTTTATAAAAGAAGAATTGGATTAAGTTATAAACTTGTAATTGGATTTGGCATATTAATTGGGTTATTTTTTGTTTTTTCGGGAGAATATATTTATGATAATTTTTATGATGTATCCTATCATTCAGGCATTTACCCATTAAAAATATTTAGCTGGGCTCCTTTATTTGTGTTTCTTGGAGTTATTTATGAGAAGCATTTAATAAATATTAATCAAATTAATAAAAACGTTTATAGGTTTATTTTGGGTTGCATTGTAAACTTTGTTCTTTGTTATTTTCTGATACCAACATATCAAGTTGTTGGAGCTGCCATAGCTGTATTGATAAGTCATATTGTAACCAATTTAGGATTTATTTTGTTAGATAAACAAAGTCGACTGTTTTTTATTGAGGTAATGAAAATATAGACATTAATAGTTTCGTTTAACTATAATTAACGTGATTATAATTTATTTTCAATATAAATATATTTTATTTTTAATTGGGTTTTACGAGCTAGATTTACCATGCTTTTAGTACCTCTACTCTTTCCATCCCAAAAGGCAATTAATGTATCAGCATAATTTGCCATTTGTTGGTTGCGTTTTGGTCCTGCAGCTCTTCCGAATCTTTTCCAATCTGCTGGAAATCTCGTTATTTTATATCCTCTTTCTTTGGCGTATTGTTCTCCAAGTCTATCAGCTCCTTTATAGTAAGATCCAGATACAATTTCAATATTGTTTTGATCCTGGAGTATTTGGTCACAAACTTCACATAGTTTTTTGTAATCAGTGAAGGTTCTGCTTCCAGCGATTATTAGTTTCATAATGATGTAGTTTAAATGATGAGATCCCGGATCAAGTCCGGGATGACACTTCGACTGCGCTCAGTGCAGGCTCAATTTTATTATTAGGACCTCAACAAAGCAATTTTTAATTGCTTGATTGATGCAAGTTGTTGTTTTAGATTTTCTTCCAAAGCATTGATTTTTTTGAGTTTTTCAACTTTGATATTCCATTGCTGCTCCTGGTTGTTTTGGAGTGCTGTATTTATTACTTTTTTAGCATCTGAAATGCAGATAAAAGGAATAACACTTCCTTTTAGATAATAACTGAAATATTGACTTGTTTTAAGCGATAAGCACAGGTAATACAAAGATTCTCGGGTAGGCTCTGCAGCTGTTGTAATTACAAAACAGTTTGGGCAAGGCTGGTTCATCGGCCTACCACTGTTTAAGCCTTTAGATAAGATAAAAAAGTGCGGTGTATTATAAGTTCTTCCGCTTCGGTGGGTTTTGATTTCATAAGTTGACATAGTTCTCGAAATAAAATTATTAGCGCTTCGCGCATATATTTAATTGGGAACAAAAAGAAAAATGAAAGCACGTGTGTTGGTTGTGAGGCAAAGGCTGTCAAGGTTTTTGAGAAAAATACAACCTGTGTTTTTATTAAAAATTGGAGACGAACATTTGTGAGGTGGAGATTTTTTTCAAAACCCGTAGGGCTTGACCTTGAAAGGTGTTGTGCGGCTGGAGAAGGGAACAACCGAGTTTTGCTCTCTTTTTTATTTTTACTTTGAACCTAAAATATCGTATTATGGAAAATCATTTTGAAATTATTGTAAAAAAATTAACTCTTATTGAAAAACGACTTGCATCAATTGAGCACAAATTAGGAGTTAAATATAATAATGATGGTTATAAAGAAGTTATGAACTTAAAGCAGTTATGTGACTATTTAGAGCTTTCTAAAAGTCATATTTATAAACTTACGAGCCGCCAAGAAATTCCACATTATAAAAGTGGTGGTAAAAAATTGTATTTTAATAAATATGAAATTGATAAATGGGTATTAAAAAACAGGGTTGATACCAATGATGAAATTGAAACAATGGCTGCTAATTATTTAATGAATAGTAAGTTTAAATTTTAAGCAGGTAATCTGCGAAGCGTTAAAGCGAGCCGCCTAGCGAGTTGAGCGAGGGTGTTGGGGAAAAAGTATGTTGCCATCGGCATAAGTACGTGCAACAACTACGTGGTACACGCAAGGTTGGCGGAGTTTTTGAAGCGGTTGGAAAAGCAAGGGCAATTTATGTAGTGAGGAATGAAGGAATGTTGTGTACTTTATTTTAAAAGACAGAAGTTGGTTTTTTGTTATTGGTTTACTTTTAAAGTGAATTAAGGTTTAAAATCAAATTTATAAAGTACCATAGTGACAAATTAGGAACGGAATACATTGCTCTTGTGCGCGTTTGCAATATGTAATAAATCCGCTATTGTTTATTTAATTATACCGAATTAATTTACATTGAATAAACATTCATAAGAACCCCACTTTCGTGAGGACAGGCGGTTTATTTTATATGCAAAATGGCTGCCTTCAAAAACTGTGACAACCTGATTAGCCCGAAGCGAGCAGCAGGCGAGCGAAAATTGTGTAATAGCGGTTTGCCCCTAATAATATGTATTTATACCTTATTGGGTTTTAGGGGCAAAAGATAGCTATGCGTGAGCAATGCGTGGAATGTGTGCAGTAAAGTAACTGAGTGTGCTACAATGAGCACCCACTGGAGCACAAATTGCAGTACAACGAAGGGTAAGTACAAGGGGGGTTAAGCTACTATGATTTAGGTTATATGATGAGATCCTGAATCAAGTTCAGGATGACGTTTTTTAATGAATACCCTTGTAATTATGCTTTATGGAACTAAATGGAGGGTATTGTGAACACCTTATTACCTGCACGAATGTTTGTAGTTTGTTCTACTGTTAATTATGGAAACGTATTTCAGAGCGCAAAGGCAAAGAGTAAGTGCTTGCTTTTTTCAGCAAGATCTTACTTCGCGGAATTGGAAGCTGTATGCAATGGAGTGAAACGGAACGGAATACTGCTGGAGATAGGGATTTATCTACTTTCTTTTAAATAATTGATGTAGTTGTTTAACAAGCCTCTTATTTGTTCTGCTGCAACTGGATTTGCTGAATGTACGTAGAATTTCAAGTTTGTTAAATCTAAATTTGATTCGTAAACTAACCATTTTGCTGCTGCATAGCCATCGGGTGCTATTACTCCATTTTCATCGAGACCTAAATCATTATCAAAACTTATAAAGTTTGGTAAGCCATTTTTTTTAATATAAGCTACAAATTCATTGTAATTTCTTACAATATCAAATTCACTTTCCAACGATTTGTCGAAAACCATTGCAACTGTTCTTATATCATCTAAAAATAACTTCTTCATTTTCAATTATAATGCAATTCAAATTTCATATTCTGAATCCGTATTTTTTAATTATTTATTTACTGACCCAATTGGCCCAATTATGACCCAATTAATTTAGTACATAGAATGCACAAGTATCTACTTTTATTAAGCATATAGTTAACTTTAATTCTACTTATTATTACTAGCTACTAAAACTTCATATTTTATTCAACTATTAAAGTATTCTGGCCAATAAACGGTTAATTGGTGTCCAATTCGGCCAATAAACGGCCCATTAAATTAAAGTGTATTTAGCACCTCGTCCTTTGGCAGTTGGAGCATTAAAAATGCCTAGTTCAACAAGTTGAGCCAATTCTTCTGTAGCTGTAGTTTTCCCTATATTATTTAATGATTGATATACCGAATTCGAAATCACACTATTTTCTTTTACAAATTCTACAGCCTTTATTTGTCTATCAGATAAACCTAATTTTTTCAATTGTTCAATATCATATTTATTTTTGAATAGGGTTACTAAAATACCACCATCTTTGGCTTCAATTGTAGGTTCGGGAAGTTCTGCTTCCTGACACGAATTGAATATTTTTAAAGTACCACGGCCCCAAGAATCTATGTACCCTGCTTTGAAACAAACATCGGCAATTATTGGGTTTTTAGGACGAGATGAATGATTTGTTTTTAATGATTCAATATGCAATCCTTCAGGTAAATTTCCTTCATTCCAAAGCGTTAATTTGTTGTCATACACTCTCATTTGAATTGAACTTCCCATATAGTTTCTATGGACTAATGCATTTAGCAACATTTCACGTAATGCTGCAACTGGATATTCTCCTTTTTCAATTCTCTGCATTCCTTCAAAATTTATAGGTTTTACAAAAAACTTATAGTTTAATATTTCCGGAACCTTGTTCAATAGATTGATTAAATTTCCTTCTTCAATTTCCTGAAATTTTAAATCAGCATCATCGGAACCAAAACGACCTATTTTTACTTGAATATTTGGATAAAATTTGTTTGGATCTTTTCCGAAAAGAATGATTGCAGCTCTTTTTAGTTTACCATCTTTGGAAAGCCTCAATTTTTCTAAAATCTCTATGGTTGTTAAATCAACAACACTTGGCATTCTACCACTTTCTTTTGCGTCTGCTAAAAATATATCTAAACTTTCTTTATTAATATCATCTATAGAAGCGCCTTCTTCAATAATATCATCCCAAGTTTTTCCTGCTTTTTTAAGTAAAAATTCATTCAGTTCATTACCTGTTAATTCTAATTTTGAACTTCCTGAACGATAATAATATCTCCCTCTTAAAGAGACTGGAACTGAGTATGGTTTTGTACTAATTTCAATAAAATGCAATCCATTTTCTTCTTGTAAATTCACTTCACTAATAATTCCTAAATTATCACGTATTTTATTAGGAAGCATTTCTGTTAAGTCCTTGTAATTATCTAATCCAATTACTTCACCATCATCATTTTTACCAATAAAAATTGTACCACCATTGGCATTGGCAAAACCACATATCCATTTTAGATAATCATTATGCCAACTTTGTTTCCACTCTATGTTTTGGTTTTCGTTCATTTAGTTTTATTATATGTTTTAAACTTACATCTGAGCCATCCTTTTCATTGTGTCAAAAAATGCTTGGTAAAAAGCATCGTCTTTTGCATATAACCTGTAAAGGTCTAATTCATTTTTACGTTGTTTAGACATCACCTCATCTAATATTTTTCTAAAAGCTAAATCTTTGTTTTGTTGATCTCTATTTTCCGCTACTTTGGTTTTATAATCAGGGTGTGCTTGAATGGATTTAGTTAAACTGATAAATTTCACACGTTGGTCTTCAGGTGTTGCATCCCAACCTTGGAACCATCTTTCATTGAAAGACTGAATAATTAATTCAAGTGGGTCTTTATCTTCTTCACCGTGCGCTCCTCTTGGATTTGGATTTTGAGGGTCTACCTCTGTTTCTGAATCATCTAACCCAATTGCATAGTTCAATTTTACACGCTCTAAACCGTAGGTAGATAAATCTACCGAATTTAATAATTCATCCAGTTTATCACTATCTGGGTCTTCTATAATTAATTTAGGTATTAAGAATTTTAAAAACCAAAATAATTTTTCCCAATTCAAAATCTCAAACGACATTATAGCAGCCATTTGACCATATATTTTCACAAACTGTTTTGCTTTTATTTTGAAATCTGCTTTTTCAGCATCTTCCAATTCTAATTCTATATTAAAACGTTGTGCAGGGAAATCAATAATTGGACTTAATTCTTGTGCGTCTACACCACTGAAGAATTTCTCGTTAAAATCTTCTACTTCACTCCATTCGTACACACCAACATCGTCTAACATTGCTTTTATTTCGTGTAATACGTTTACATCTGTTGATTGGTTTAATGAAGTAGCAGTATAAAATGGATCAAATGCTTTTTTTATTTCTTCCACAGTATTGAAAAAATCTAACACAAAAATATCCTCTGTTTTTTTTCCTAGTTTTGGAGCTGACCTATTTAAACGAGATAATGCCTGAACAGCCATTACACCCTGCAATTTCTTATCAACATACATTGCAGATAGTTTCGGTTGATCAAAACCAGTTAGGTATTTATTTGCTACTACTAAAATTCTGTAATCATCTTCATCAAATTTATCCCGTGTGTCTTTTTCAGGGAAACCATTTAAACCAGGTTCACTATATTCAATACCGTCCACTTTTTTATCACCAGAAAACGCAATTAGAACTTTAAAAGGATTTCCTTTTTCTTCCAATACTTTATTTAATGCATTGTAATATCGAACAGCAGATTGAATACTTTGTGTAATTACCATTGCTTTTGCTTTACCCTTTAATTTTTTGGTATTTACAACTTTAGGAATAAAGTGATCCAACATTATTTCAGCTTTTGTTGCAATGGTTTTTTCGTTCTGCTCTACAAAAGCTTTTAATTTTTTTTGTGCTTTTGAAGTGTCAAATTCAGGGTTTTCCTCTATAGACTTTTCAATTTCATAGTAACTTTTTAGTGTTGTGTAATTGCTTAATACATCTAAAATAAAACCTTCTTCAATGGCCTGTTTCATTGAGTATAAATGAAATTCTTTGAATGTGCCATCAGGTTGAGGTACCCCAAATTTTTCTAAAGTAATTGGTTTAGGTGTAGCGGTAAAGGCCAGATATGATGCATTCCCTTTCATTTTTCGATCTTTCATTGCATTTACAATTTTATCTTGCACATCTATTTCATCTACATCCTCCACTATTTGACCCATAGCCTGATTCATTTTATCATGTGCCGAGCCACTTTGAGAGCTGTGTGCTTCATCAATAATTACGGCGAAACGTTTATCACTCATATCCGCAATACCATCTACAATAAACGGGAATTTTTGAATGGTTGAAATGATGATTTTTTTGCCTTGCTCTAAACTTTCTCTCAACTCCTTTGAAGAATGTGCGTGAGCCACAATATTTTTAACTTCAGAAAATTGTTTGATGTCCTCCTTTATTTGTTTGTCTAATAATCTTCTGTCGGTTACCACAATTACAGAATCGAACAATGGTTGTTCTATTCCTTTGCTTCCCGGTAGATTCTCCTTTTCTGGATAGGTTTCAATTAATTGATAAGCTGCCCAAGTTATAGAGTAGGATTTACCAGAACCTGCTGAATGCTGGATTAAATATTTTTTCCCTGTCCCATTTTTACTAGCGTGGTCAATTATTTTACGCACCACATCTAATTGTTGGTAGCGAGGGAAAAATAATGTTTTTGCATTTAAATTATCTTTTTTTGTACCATCTAACTTCACAAAATGCTGAATGATATTAGCAACACTTTCTTTGGTTAAAATCTCATTCCATAAATAATCTGATTTATGACCAAGTGGATTTGGAGGATTTCCTTTTCCGTGATTATTCCCTTTATTAAAGGGTAAGAAATAGGTGTCTTTCCCTGCTAATTTTGTGGTCATATACACCTCATCTGTATCAACTGTAAAATGAACGACACAACGAGCAAAATTCAATAATGGCTGTTTGCTGTCTCGTTTAAATTTATACTGGTTTTGACCGTGTACTTTAGCATTTTGACCTGTCCAATGGTTTTTCAATTCCATAGTAGCTATTGGAATTCCATTGATAAATAAACCCATATCAATTTCTTCCAATGGGTTTTCGACTGAATATTTTAATTGACGTGTTACACTAAAAAGGTTGCTATTAAAATTGTCTTTTACTTTTTGAGCACTACTTGCCAATGGACTTTGATACAGCAATGTAAAATGTGCATTATCCACTTCTAAGCCTTTACGTAACAGATGTAATATTCCATACTTTTTAATCATACGGTCAAAGCGTTGTAGGATTTTTAATTTCCAGTCGTTTTGTTTTTGTATTTTTTCTAATTCCTCTTTTTGGGTTTCCTCTAAAAATTTCCAAAAGAAATATTCATCTACAGCATATTCTTTATTGAATTCTTGAGGTTTACCAATATGATAGCCATTTTTATTACCATATTGCTCAGCTTCTTCACTTAACACATTTGTAATTCCTTGCGCTTTTAGCTCTTCTAAAGAAGTGCCTGTTAGTGCTTTTTCAATTGCTTCTTCTAAGGCTTGTTCGTTGGTTTGGCTTTTCATAGTATTAAAAATTTTTTAATATTTCTTTCATAGTGTCACTATGGTTTATTATTTCTTCTTCAGCCCAATTTATTTCCTTCATCATTTCTTGCTGTTTTAAACTATCAGCTCCTACTTTATAGTAGTGATCTTTTTTAGCGGAAGGCATATAATTACTTAAACGAGAATTTTTACTGCTACTTATCAGACATAAATTACCAAATAAATCATAAATAGATTTATCTATTTTATGTTCTTTGGATATAGGATTTTGAGGGTAATAATGTTCTACTGAACTTCTAAAAGTAAACTCAAAATTTTCTTTGTTTTCTTTCCAAAGGATATAGTCTAAATAATTGAAAATAAAATTTTCGACTGCGGTTCCAGTATCCAAGTCATCAAAATTGTAGTTTTTAGTCAGTTTATTTATTGATAAAGCATTATTCTTATAAATAATATCGAAGTAATCTATAGGTTCTCCGTTAGCTGTGTATCTATCGAACAAATAACTCTGAGCTAAATTTTGCAAGAACTTTATGTAAGCAGTTGATTTTATTTCAGTTTGATAAAATAAATAATATAATGATGCATTCAGCCAATGTTTATATACTAATGTTGGAGTTGAAACATGAAACATAGATAACAACATTAACACTTCCTTATTTAAGCTTTCATCATTCTCAAAAGTGTTTACGTAACTCACTTTATTACCTGAATACCATTTCATTTTTTTCAAACTCCATTGATCTTTTTCTCTAATAAATTCTCTTTTTATAATGTATTGGTCAAACAAGTGTTTTATTTTTAATAAGTTAAAACCAAAATCTTTAACGAATTGTACTTTGCTATCTGCGTTTTTTAAATAAACATCAAAAGAATCAATCAACCTTTTATCATCTAACGCCACGTTTGTTTTAGTTTGAACTCTTAAAACATGTAATAAAAAATTTGAAAAATTGATTACAGAGTTAAATCGTTCTGGAGCATCTTCTTTTTCACCAGAATTTACTTCAAAAGTACCTTTGTGAGTTATAATTGCTTGTATATTTAGTTCGCCATTAGTATAATCTTTAGAATTATCATAAATATGTTCAGCAATTGACTCTAAAGAAATTAATTTTAAATTATTCCAATTATTATTTGTAAAAACTAAATCTCTTTGTTCAGTTGTAAATCCATATTGCACATAACGTTCCATATCTGCACAGGCTTCCCATACTGTGTTAAAAGCATAACTAAGTTTTAAATCATCTTTTAATATTTCAAGCATATTTGCTTTTAATATTTCGTGTTTTTCTAATTGTTCCCCACGATTATTCATTATTTCAAAATAGTGGTTTAAATCTGTTTCTTCAGGAACTGAAACACGTACAATATTTACGTTTTTTGTTAAATACGAATAGAATATTTTTATTTTTTCTGTAGAATTTAAAAAGCGTCTCAATACTTTTTCTGCATCAAAATATCGTTGTTTAATATTTAGATTGTATTCTTTATTTGATATGAATGAAATACTTTCATTATTATGATTATTAATTACAGCTAAAGTCTCTGTTGATTTTTTTCTGCTATCAAAACTAAGATCTAAATTGTATTTTATTTTATTTTCAATATTAAATATGCGATGAAGCGCATTTAATAAAATGTTTAATGTCGTTAATCGTTGCTGTCCATCAATGGTTTCAAAAAATATGTTACCATCTATATGACGCTCGTAAACTACTAATGTTCCTATATAGTAATTAGTTTTTGACTTTTCTATATCAAAAGCATAATCACATACATCTTGAATTAATTGTGTAATTTCTCCTTGTCCCCAAGTATAATTTCTTTGATAGATTGGAATTATGTAAGAATCATTATTCTCAAATAAATCTTTTATAGAAAATGAGGGTATATCTTTACGCATAAATAAATTTCATTTGAGTAAATAAAGTTTTAAGATCTTCCGTTTTTTCTGAATTTACCAATTCCGATTCACTTAAAATTTGCAACTTAATATTTATAAAATCACTTGGTTTTAAGGCATCTTTAATTGTTTTAAATACAAAAGGATATGCTAAGGCATAATTATCAATAGATGCTAATTGAACGCTATGATACGTTAATCTTATTGAATACGCCCAAATAAAAATACGTTCTATTGCTCGCTCAATTTCAACCAAGCCAAACTTATCTATATAATAAATTAAAGCACAGTCAAATAAATTACGAACATATTTATCCCCTGTTCTGTTTTTACCGGCATAAACATCAAGAGTATCCAAGATGCTTTTTGCTATACTATTTTCTTGAGCAGTTACTTTTAACGTTTTAATTACTTCAACATAATGGTTGATCATTTCAAAAAAACGTTTTCCATTTATAACTACCTGGTCTAATTGAAAAGGATATGGCATTGTATTTCCATCAATTTTTCTATTAAAGTCTTCATTATAGCCTTCTACATAAAAATGACTTATTCGATACATACTTGCAAATGGAAATGGCTCCTTTACATTTGGGCTAATCCCTTTGAAAATATCAACATCGGTTTTAGTGAAATTTCGAGCAGATTTTGCATTTGCCCAATTTCTAATTCGATATAAATAATTTGAAAACGTAATTTTTAATTGGCTCAACTCCATATTCTCCCAATCATCTACAATTTGAATACGTTCTACTTCTGTTGTATTATCCATCATTTCACGTAAATGAAATGCTTTTAATAAATCGTGAGGGGCTAAATCAACACCACGTGCATTTTGAGAATCAAAAAATTGAAAAGCTTCTGAAATATCATCTAAAACAACCTTAACTACTTCACATTTTTCATAAAAAAACCGAACCGTTTCTTCATCAAAATCTACAATTCTGCGTTGTATTTCTAGGTAATTATCACGAATGTTATTTTTACTTTGTTGATTTTTAAAAGTTAAGGAAGCCGTCACCTTTAACTCTGGCGTATTAATTTTGGCTTTTTGAAGCTTTTGTTGTAATTCCGTATTATTATTTATTGCTAACCCTATTAATAACAATGTTATTGTACGTTGCTGGCCATCTACTATATTTAATAATTTTTCCTCATCTAAATGATACACTATAGTCCCTAACCGGTATGCTGGTTTACTTTTAAAAACCAAAATATCATCTAATAATTGATTTACATTTTTTGTAGACCATTTATAAGGACGTTGATAATTCGGTATGGTTACAACTGAATTTACCAATTGTTGTACTGTAATAATTTCAGGTTGAATTGCTACCTCTTTTTTTGGTTGATTTATTGTCATACCTTAATTCATTTTAACTTTATAATTAACAGCTTCAACACAAAGGTTGCTTACATCTCCTTTAATAACCAAAACGTCGCCTTTTAAACTGTCATCATTAAAATTATATACACGATACACAAAAAAGTTATCTTGTTCTTGTTTGCTTCGTTCTAGCTCGTTTCTAGTAATGTAAAAAGGTGTGTTTTTGTTTCCTTTGGTTGCTTTTACTTCAATAAACATCTCGTTTCCATTTTCATCAAAAGAGTATACATCATACCCTAAACCATCACCTTTGTCTTTAGCGTGGTGTGCCACTTTTTTAGCTAGATTTGGTTTGTTGGCATTTTTTAGTTTATCTCTTTCTAACTGAACCACAAACAATTCGCCTAAATCGCCAATACGTTTATTCTCTTTATTATTTTGGATATGATTTGTAATGCTCGGGTTAAAATTAATGTTCGAAGTTACCACACTTACTGCCACACCAATAATATGTTCTATTATTACTTCCTCTTTTTCTTCAATTGGTTGATTTTCTAAATGATCTATATGCCTAGCAACTGCATAAATGAAATCCTGGGTTAAAATGTGTAAGCTTTCATCTATGTAACAATCATTGGTTAAACGGGAGTTGTGTAACCTTAGTAAATCTTGGTCTTGCGATACTAAATGATTAATATGTAGGCAAAGATTCTCAAAATGAGAAATGTTTTCAATCCGTCCTTTTTTTGGTTGGTATGAATAATCAATTTTAGCAACAAAATCTTTAAACATACCAAACTTATAGAAAAAATAACGGTCTGGATATTTTAATACTAAATAAACCATAATAGCTCTATGGTCTTGATAATCGTTTTTAACTTCAAAATTATCTTGAACTATTTCCTTTATAACCGTTCTAAAGTGTTCTATCCTTTCAAATAGGTTTGTATCTTCATTATACAAAGCCTTAAACAAAGCTCTTACTGTTTCTGGTTGTACCTTTGCAGACTCTAAAAGCATTCGTTTAGGATAATATAAACCAGAATCTAATAAATTAAATGTTTGGCTTAAGGCAACAGATAACATAGCATAAAAATCTGGTGCATCTATATCCCAATTGTCTTGAAACTGCTTAACCGCTTGCCATTTGTAAAGTTCCTGCTTACTTATTTCTGCAAATTGACTTTTATAGGCTTGTATATATGTTTTTATAAGTTGTTGGTTCATAGCTAATCTTTCATTTACAATTTCTTTATTTTTTTCTTTTTCAAAGGAAACGGAGGTTAAATTATTCTATTATGTTCTCTCTTCCAAATTCTTTAAAATATCTCTTCGCCCTATAATGGTATTGTATTTTTCAACAACATCATCTAATATTTCATAGTCTTCGGTATGGATTAAGGATACTGCGGGATTGTTTTCGTCAACACCAAAAGCGCCATTAAAATCCATCCCTTTTACACAAGGAACGTATTGAGGGAAAAAGTGGTCATTCAAATTTGATGCAACCAAAAATAATTCTAAATAATATTCTGCTTGTTCATCTTCATCCTTTCCTTTTAAAAACGGTTCTACGGCTTCTTCTATAAAGCATTCATATAAATCCATTGAGCCTTTTAGAACTGCTAAACGGAAAAAATAATTTTCAGGAAATTTTAACTGAGCAAGGTTGGGATTGTCTTGCAGTATCATTTGCATTAAACCAGCCATTGCATCTGCCTTGTATGTGGTATATTTTGAATATATATATTCTGATAGGTCGCGACTTGCATCTTCTTCAGAAACGCCTTTTTGATATTTTTTAATATTCTCTACTATCCCTTGTTGATCACCATAATTGTAGCAATCATTTAATTTTTCAAATAATTCTTTTTTATTCATATTCAATTTTATTTAATTGTTTTCTAATTCATTTTTAAGTTTTAATCCTTTTTCTGTTAATCTGTACCGTTGGTTTGGGCTTGTTGGCTTGTTTGGTATAGTTTGTTCTATATACCCTTGTTCCATTGCTGGATTGAGATAATTGTCCATAAAATAATCTCTATGTTTTAATTCTAAAGCTTCCTGAATTTCATTTCGTTTTAATTCGCCATTAATTACCAATACAACTTTATGAACTGGATTACTAACTTGCCCAGTAGCTTGCCCGGTAACTTGCCCAGTAGTTTGAACATTACTAAGCAAACCAGTAGTTGTAGCTTGTCCGGTAGCTTGCCCAGCAATAGGAACAATAGGTCTCCAAATAGTAACTTTAAAACCTTCTTCTAAATTAAATTGCGGTTCTTTTAAACCAGCCTCTTTACTTAATCTAAAAATTTCACCAGTACCTGTACCAAATCTTTCAATATAGCCTGTTTGATATAAAACCTCGGCTAATTTTGGGTTTTTAGGGTAGGAACTATGATCTATTTTTAATTGTTCTAAGTTTAGTTCAGGTGGTAAACTACCTGGGTTTGTAATTTCTAAACGGTTAGCAAATAACATTACCTGCACACTTGCATTGCTCTGATATTCACGGTGTGCAATGGCATTTACGATAGCTTCGGCAACAACCGCTCTTGGAATTTCATATTTAATAGGTGCTTGGTTGCTTTCATTTCTCATTCCAACAGAAACACTGATTTTTGACAATACAAAATCTATGGCTTCATCTACTTGGGTAAATACATCGTTTTTTATAACCCGATGGTCAGGAATTGGTTTTTCTACTTTAAAACCGTGAAAATGCGCGCATTTTACAATGGCAGAAGGTGTAAAATTTTGAGGGTCTGTTCCAAAAGCTAACAACGCACTATTGGTTAATTGGTTATTGAAATACATATTTAAATGTGACAAAACTTTTACAACTGTTGTTCCTTCTCTCAAAGGAAATCCTCTTTTTGCTCTTGCTATACTTATAAAATTATTGATTTTTTCAGTGTCAATATCCTCTAAAGTTGCTATTGGGTTAAAAGCAGCATCAAAATCTGTATGCTGTATGTGGCCTTGTTGTTTTAATAATTGTACAAATGCCGTATCAATTTCAGTAAGTAACTGCTTAATATTTTCAAAACGTTTATATGAAACGTGGTTTTGCACTTTATTTAGTAACGCCTGTTCTTTAGGATGTCTTGTTGTGTTATCTATAATTTTTATAAATGCAAAACTTGTTTTATGTAATTTATTAGCGTGGTTATATTCCAACTCTGTAGGTGATACTCCATTTTTATCTTCGTAGCCATACTCTTTACCAATTAGCAATACATATACTTTTGAATTGGCAACCTCATCTATATAAACTTTATTTGGTGCTTGGTGGTTTGCCGGTAATTTTTCAAAAAGTATAGGCTCAAAAAAAGAGCTTAAAAGAGCATCCCCTAAAAAATGATTGTATAATGCCAATCGTTCTTCCTGGAACTCATTTTGTACACTGCTTATAAATACTTTTTGTTTCTCCATACCTAACACACCTTTACCTTACCCGTTACCACACTATTTATTAAACTGCTTTTATACTCTTTTAACTTCTCAATTTCTTGCTGTTTTAGACGAATAGCAGTTTCTATTTTTTTTGTTCCTAAATCCAAATAATTAACAATTTTAATTTGTTCATTTTTAGATGGAAACCAAACTGTAGGTTCTTTTAAAATAGACTGTGTAATGCTATATACCTTTACACCTTTAACCTTTGTTCGAATTTGGTTTCTGAAAGATTCAGATTCAAAGATATATGCAAAAAATCTTGATTCAATTTCAAATTTAGGTTTAGCAACTACTGTATGATAACCTGCAAATATTTCATTTTCACTCTTTAAATAAGTGAAATTTCCAGAACCTTCAATATCCTCTGATGTATCAGCAAAAACAAAATCACCATTATTTATTAAAGCATTTGAGTTGCTTTTGAGATATTCTTCATCTACACATTTAAGTTTATGAATCTTTGTATCTATTTCAAATCCATACTTTGAATGAATTTCCCCATAATTCACGCAAAAAACACCTTCATCTCTTAAGTTTTCTTTAGTAATTGTTAAACCTTTTCCTAAATTGAAAACGTATCTAAACCGCTTCACCTCCCAATGCTCTGGAATCTCCCCAATCCATTCTATACCAGAGTTTTTTAGTTTTGGTTCTTTTGGGACAGATCCTGAATCAAGTTCAGGATGACGTTTTGGAGGTACACCACGTGTTACTGCTTTGTGAATGAGTATTTGTTTGCGTTCTTTTAGCAGGATTATTTGTTGCTGTTTTATGGTAATTGCCTCGTCTATTTTGGTGGTTTTATCATCTAAAAATTGAGCAATGGCAATTTGTTCATTTAGGGGTGGAACAAAAGTTTTAAACGCAAAGAAATTATCTTTAGAAATTGTATTTCTTAAACCAGTATATAAAGGTTTCATTCTTTTATCAGCATCTAAATTCAAATAGAAATAATATAAAAAACTTCTATCAAAATTATCATTTGGTCCCATTACAGTATAAGCACCTGTAATCATTCCTTCAAAATCTGATAAACCAACGCAACGTGGTGTTTCTTCAACATCAAATAAGCAAAAGACAAAATCACCTTTCTTAACTTCTTGATATGTATCAAATTCAGCCGGAAATTTACCTCCATTTTCTAAATTTCTAATTACAATTCCTTTAAGGGTTAAAGACAGTAAAGCATACTTATCAGAATTTTTTCCAACTTGATTTTTCTTCAAGTTGAAAATATATTTATTTGCTAACGCTTCCCAATGTTCAGGAATTTTCCCCAACCATTCTACGTCAGAATTTTTATAGTTAGGATATCTATTTACCTTGGGTTTATTTTTAATTATTTCCATATTGCAATTGCTTTTTCTGCCAACATAGTAGCACGTTGCATTATTTGGTTTTCATCCCAGATATCCAAATCTAAAAATGCAGTTGTCATTTTTAAGGAAGAATACTCACTTAATGTCGATTTTTTAATAGACCACGCTTGGTTACGTAACTTACTATTTAAGTTTTTAGTAATAAGTGTTAAGTTGCCAAAGGTTTTTAATTTTTGGGTACGTTGGAATTTACCTAATTCATCAAAATCATCATCATTCCAATGTTCTTCCCATTTTTTAGGCATCATATGCTCCACAGAAAAGGATTTTGAAGACAACGTTTTAGAATCTGAATATTCAGAATCAATATCTTTTAATGCAATAATGTATAAAATTTCACCAGCTTGCTTGTTAGATAATACTTTCTCGTGAAATGCATTTTTCACTTCAATTTCTGTTGGGTATCTATTAGAATCTTCTGTAAACGATTCTAATATTTGTTTTAGACGTGCAGGACTCACTTCTTTTGAAGTTTCATCATCCTTATCTACAGGCTTTTCAAAGGCTCTAATAATTTGTATAAATATGTTGTTATAATTTTTAGTAGTAAACCTACAAATTTGACGCAATGCTAAATAGGATTCTAGTATTTCAAAAGTATTTAACAATTCTTCTTTATCTTGAATATACTGATATAAATATAATACTAAAGGAAATATTGTAGTAATTTCAAGATTTTCTAACACATGGAAAAAACGTTTTTCACGATCAGAAAATTTAATTTCGACTAATTCTTCTTTCTGTGGCATTGAAGAAAAAATGTTTGCCATTTTGCTCAATCTAATGAGAAAATCTTTCTTTTCTTCTGCTGATTTTGTTTTTAAATACGCTTTATACTCTTTAAACAATCGGTCTAAACGGATTTCTTTTTTTGTTTCAATAATTAGGAAACAATACAATAGTAACTCCATGTTGTTCCTTTGAACTCTACCAGAAGAACGTTCGGTATGCCAATAGTTTACTTGTTCTTCATCATTTTCGAAAATTGCCAACCATTTATCATCATAAAGATTTATCAATTCTTGCTCCTTAAACATATAATTTTTAAGAAGCTCCCCAATTGTTAATCTAACACCTAAAGAATTAATAGTATCAAATATTTCTTGTTCATCATCATTGGCGTCTAACAACATACTAATTACTGGAACTTTTTGTAATAATACTTGTTTTACGGTTTCTCGTTTTTCATCAGTTAAATTTTCAAGAAGATTTTTAAAATGACTGTAAGCTAAAAGGATGGAACTGGATTCTTCTTTAGAAATCTCTTCTGGTTTCTCCATTACTTTAATAAAGTTGGGCTCATCAATTCGGCTGTGCTTCATTCTGTAATGAATTTTACCATAGCTATCTTCAAACCACAAAAGTTTATCAATGCTTTCCTTTAATTTAGGAAGTTCTCCTAATACAGTATCACGCAATGCCTTTAGAAATACAGAAATCGTGGTAAGTCGCTGCTGACCATCAACCAGCTCCACAACATTTTCGCTCAAGTTTTTACTTTTCTTTTGTTTGGTAATTATTGTACCAATAAAATGTTCGCTATCAATTCCGTTTTCATACGCCTCTAACTCTGCGGTTAAATGTTCCCAAAAGGTTGTCCAGTTTTCGTCCGTCCAAACATAAGCTCTTTGAAAAAAAGGAATTTCATATTGTAAATTTCCTTGATAAAAGGATTGCAGTTTTTCTTTATTCGCATTAATCATGATAATAATAAGATTTCGTTAATTAATCCGTCACTTTTTTGCTCTAAATCAACAATATCAGCCGTTACTTCTTCTATTTTACGTAGTGGTTTGTGTTGGTAGAAATATTTGTTAAAACTAATTTCGTAACCAATTTTGGTGGCGTCTAAATTTATCCAAGCTTCTTCTACGTGTGGTTTTACTTCTCGTAAAAAATAGGCTTGTATATTTTCTTTTAACGGTACATTTTCGGTGTCTCGTAAGTCGCTTTCGGTTTCGTAGGTGATGTAGGTTCCTTTTGCGGCAGATTGCTTCGTTGCTTCGCGCCTCGCAATGACGGACTCAAGAGGGTAATAACCAAAGTTTGGTAACTCTTTTTCTTCACAACCTAAATGCGTTAACAATTTTGTTAGTTTATCACCTGTAAGCTTCACCGTACTTTTAATTACTTTTTCAGCATCTGCGCTGTACCAACTTATGGCATTTAAAATGGCTTTCTTTTCACTTGCACCTAGTTTGGTTTTAGAAGTTTTTAGTTGTTTATCAACCAATACTTTAAATATATTAAAGTCGTTGTATTCTTCAGTTCCAATTGCTTTCATTAAAGCTGTAGCTTCGGTAACCAAGTTTAAATGTTTTTTCCAAGTATCTTGTTTTAGCAGTTTCTTTTTATTGGCAGCTGTTAGGTTTAGCTCATTTTTTTCGCACCAGCTTTCAACTTCTTCTTTGTACTCTGCAATATTTGCATATACTTTTTCGCCATAGGTTTCAAAGGCCCATTGCATTGGTTCTTTCAACGCTTTGTCAAACCGTAAGGTTTCGATACGTTCCGCAGTAAATTGTGCTTTTAAACGTTTTGGTCGTTCTATGGTTACTTTGTAATAGCCAAAATCTGTATTGTCAAAAATTTGTGCTGCAATGCTTTGTTCTCCTGTACTTTCAATAGCTTGCATATTAGCATAGGTATTTACAATTTTAGTGATATGCTTTGGTGCAAACTCACAGTTTTTGTTTCCTAAATTTTTACGCAGTTTTCTAAATAATTGTCCGGCATCAATTAACTGTACTTTTCCTTTGCGGTTGGCTGCTTTGTTATTGCTTAATAACCAAATGTAAGTAGTAATGCCTGTGTTGTAAAAAAGATTATTTGGTAGTTGAATAATTGCTTCCAACAAATCGTTTTCAATAATATACCTACGAATATTGCTTTCTCCTCCACCAGCATCACCTGTAAATAAACTAGAGCCATTGTGAACCGATGCTATACGAGAACCTTTCGGACTTTGTTTTAAGGTTTTTATTTTATTTACCATCTCCATTAAAAACAGTAATTGTCCATCAGACGAACGTGGAGTTGCATCTGCAGGAGCTTCAATACCCCAATAATCTTTCAAAGGCACTATAAAACGAGGGTCTATAATATCCTTGCCATCTTTGATGTATTTTAATTCAGATCCCCAGGATTTTCCATACGGAGGATTTGAAAGCATAAAGTCGAACGTTTTACCTGCAAATTCATCGGTAGATAAGGTTGATCCCAAACGAATGTTTTCGGGATTATTCCCTTTAATCATCATATCACTTTTACAGATGGCATAGGTTTCGTCGTTTATTTCTTTTCCATATAAATACACATCACCAGTCGCTTTTATTTCTCCCTCTTCATCTTTAATAAAGTTTTGGGCTTCGGTTAGCATTCCTCCAGAACCACAAGCAGGGTCGTAGATAGTCATTACCGGAGGTAAGTTATTTTTGATAGGATCAAAAATTAAGTGTGTCATTAAATCAATTACTTCTCTAGGTGTAAAATGCTCACCTGCTTCTTCGTTATTTTCTTCATTGAACTTTCTTATTAACTCTTCAAAAACATACCCCATTCCTAAATTAGTTAATGGCGGTAATTTTCGACCATCTGGATCTAATTTTTCAAAAGGAGTTACATTGATTGTTGGAGAAGTAAATTTTTCCAAGACATTTAGCAACACATCCTTAGACGCCATATGACGAATTTGACTTTGAAGTTTGAACTTTTCAATAATTTCCTTCACATTAGGACTAAAACCATTTAGGTAATCTTCAAAATTAGCCTGTAATATTTGTTGACTATTAGTGGTAGTATCGTGTAATTTTTGAAGTGTCCATTTACTAATATTGTAAAAGACATAACCAGAAGCTTCTTTTAATCCATTTTCATCCCATTCAGTAAATTTGGCTTCATCACGCTGGAAAGCTAACTCTTCCATCACGGCATCTTTTGTAGGCTCTAATAAGGCATCTAATCTGCGTAATACTACCATTGGTAAAATTACATCTCTATATTTTCCTCGTACATATACGTCTCTTAGGCAATCGTCTGCAATAGACCAAATGAAGGATACTAGTTTGTTGTGTGATTGGGTAGTCATTTATATTTTTATGTGTTTAATATTTTAAAATAGACCGCCAAAAACATATTTTTTATTTTGATTTATACGCTATCAAAAGCTTTACAAAGTAAAATACTTGCTTCAATCGGTTATTTAAAATTTCATTATAGCATTTTTTTTAACAAATATCTAAAAACTAATTTGTCAAAGAGCGTTAAAAGTACTTAAATTTTATGACGTGTTTTATGATAAATGTTAATTTCTTGAATAGATGTGTTGAATAGGTTATTACCTTTAAAAAAAATAGAATTTTGGATGGATTGAAGCGTAATTATATTATATTTGAAGTGTTAGGTTTTCATAGGCCTACATCTTTTTTTTAAGAGTTTTGTTATTTTATATTTTTGACTTAAGGAATTCGCTTTTAGAAAGTCTTCTTCTAAAATTAAAATAGTTAAGCTCATTTCATAGCAATTTTTTTTAAAAGCTCTCTTCTTGAGAGCTTTTTTATTGTCTTTTATCTTTTGAATTACTATCAAAACTTATGAGATTGAACATTGATTTTAATCTACTTCTTACACGATTTCCGTATCTATTTTCTAGTTCCTGGGCGTTGAGGTTTGTTGTGATGTGGGTTTTGCTATGGTTGTTGGTGATTGGTTGTTGGTTGTTGGGGTTCAATTTTATAAATAAGTCATAACGTGAAAGTAGTATTTCACCTAGTACGTTACATTCTTTTGAATAATGGCAGCCTGTTGGTTCAACACCTAAATCATCAAAACAATAGTTTTTGGTTTCGTTGTATTTTTCTAACACTTCAAATCCGGATGCGTTGAAATTGAAAACTATATTTCGTGTTGGAATTAGCTCGTAGTTTGTTTTGTGTGGTGCTAAATGTTGTAAAAGCATCATTAGGGATGTTTTTCCGCATCCAACAGGACCCGAAAGTAAGATTCCTTTGTTTGTGTCGATTCCAATTTGAGCACAGCTGTAGTGATCTTGAATAAAATAGCAACATAGTTTGAAAATTAGCGGTTCGTCTTCTTTGTAGATTTTAAAACTTTTCCCGAATAAACTATGGCCTTTAATGTTGAGGTAGGTTTTTATTTTTTCGAAATCGTAATGAACTGTGTTGTTTATTATTTCTCCTATTTGAAATTTTGAGGTTCCTTCAGTTTTTATGTGTGGTTGGTGTTTCATAGTGGTTAATTTTTTTGATTATTTTAAACAAATTGAAATTTTAGTTTCTTTGATGTTCTTTCATTTTTGTCTTGACACAAAAACGAAACAAAAAAGTCAAGACTTCTGAAACTTTCTTGAAATTCGAATCCTCATAGCTAAACAAAAAGAACTCGCTACGCTCAAACAGCTTTTTGTTTTTAACGCTACTTGCGGTTGAATTTACTACGAAGACTTTCAGAGGTCGATTAAGTTTCAAACTGTAAATTGGATTTTTAAAGTGGTTCATCGTAATTTTTGTTTTGATTGGTGTGGAGGTTGTCTTGAAAATGGTTAAGTGGTAAGTTGTTTGTTTTTCCTCTCTGTGTTAATTTCATTTCTTCTGTTTTGAGCATCCAACTTTTGGCGGTGGCTTGCCAATCGACTATTTTTGTTTTCCCTCCAACTTTCCAACCAATTCCCTGGTAATGATTGTAAAATTTTTCTGCTTCCAATTTGGGCCAATTTTGCTGTTTAAAAAACTCAAGAATTAATTTTTCTTTTGCGATTGCCTCTAGTTTAATAAAGTTTATATTAAGTTTATTAATGTTTATATTAGATACCAGTGCTTGTCCGTTTATGGTAGAGTCTAAATACAAGTCTTGCTTATCGCTTGTACTGAAATTAAACAACTTCACTTTACTGCCCTTGAAAGGGTTGTGAGAAGGTTTGTATACAATGTATTTCCAATGACTTAATTCTTTAATACAACGATGATATGTTGTGTTAGAACCAATTTTAGAAAACTTCATTACTTCTTCTCGATTTATATAAAATTCATCTGGAAATCGGTTGTAATTCCAAAACTGAAATAAAGCAATGTATAGGCTTATATGTGTTGGATTTAAACGTGTATCTTTTGAAAATTGATGAAAAATACCGTTGAGGTGTTTAATGTAATTCATAGGTTTGTATGATGAGATTCCGCATCAAGTTCGGAATGACGCACGTTTAGAATTTGTTATGAATGCTATTTTCTTTCATTACTTTTTCAATTTCATCTGCATCGTAGAAAATGATTCCTCCAATTTTTGTGTATGGTAGTGTTCCGTTAATTCTTAAAGTTTGAAGTGTTCCTGGGCTAATTTTTAATAGCTCCATTAACTCATTTGATTTTAAATACTTTTTCACTCCTGGTGAATTTGTACTTTCTAATAGGTTTTTAAATTCCTCCAATAATTCAATTTTGAACTCTCTTAAATCATCGGTTGTAATAATTTGTGTTGGCATTGATTCAGCATTTTTTTAAATTAATAATTGTTTATAGCGATTTGACTTTCGTGCTACAAAACTGTGAAGTATTTATTAGAATCTTTAGGTAGTCAATAGGTAGTACCTAAAAAATTTAACATTTTAAAAAATACAACAACCTACATATCAGTATTTTACATATTTTTCATTTTAAAAAATAATTGAAATTTTGATTTGTATAGGATTCTATTTCAAAAAAGGTGTGTTTTTCAATGAAAAAAGACGATTCTTTTATCAAAAAACGTCTCTTTTTTCATTTTTAGGTAGTCGTTAGGTAGTCCTATTTATTTTAGAATGTCGACAAATTATAATCAACTATATTACAGGTATTTAACACTAAAATCTAATTAGATTCAATTCTATTTATGAGTCCAATTTTTAAAGAATCTATAAATTTTGTTTGATCTTTCTCTCTAGCTTTAATTTGCTCAAAAACTTTATAAATATTACCTAATTCAATTTCAAAAAGTAGCTCAATTACATTTTTGATTTTATTAAGCTCTGCTCTTCCATTTCTTAAAACCCCTGATTCTTTTAAAGCGAAAATCAATTCAACTAAATCTGTTTTAGTGCCTGTCCAACTTAAATCTTTTAAAATGGCAGGTTTAACCTCTTCTACAGCTATTGCATTTGATTGCTTCTTTTTAAGAATTTTCAACTCGTTAGAAAAAAATGCAATTAATAAATCGTGTGCAATAATTTTTGACACTAGGTAATCTCGACTCGTTGTGAACTCTGGGTCTTTAAAGTGATGAGAGCTATCAATAAATAAATCTAATTGTTCAATATCTCTTAAAAAATAAAGGTGATCCAATTTATCTTCTTTTAACCTATAATACTTTACAAATTCCAACTGTTTCCATTTTCTACTATCTAACTTATCAAGTTCATTGCTAATGTACTTCTGTTGTTTTGAGTTACCAGAAATTGGTTTTTCAAGTAAATAATTATGTAACCATTTAAAGTACTGAAGTCTGCCTTCTACATACGGTTTTTGATATTTAAAAAATGTTATTTCTTCTTTTTTTGAGGGGAACTTTTTAGTTCTTACAAGTGCGCTAAATTCATTTAGACACGTTCTTGAAAGTACAATACCTTGTTTTAAAATTGTTAAATCTTTTAAATTAGATTTTTCAATTAACACAATAGATTTTTTATACCGACTAAAGGCAGTAGTAGTTTTTTTCATATAGGTTTTTCAATTTTTTTAAGCATTTAAAAATAATAAAAAAAACTATAAATTAGTTAGCTGCTAGATTCCTTCTGAACTACTTCTGAACCTTGCACTGATTTGGTATTTAATAACACTTTTAAAGCATTCATATCATCACTCACTTTACGTTCAATAACTTTCGCATAAATTTGAGTTGTAGCTAATTTGGTATGCCCTAAAAGTTTAGAAACGGTTTCTATTGGCACTCCGTTAGTTAAAGTCACCGTTGTAGCAAATGTATGACGTGCCATATGAAAGGTTAGGTTCTTTTTGATTTTGCACACGTCTGAAATTTCCTTTAAATAACTATTTAATT
>Ga0209121_10000918_pt1 | contig 31442 bp, 38 predicted proteins | sample Cruoilmetagenom3_FD_187292 | JGI IMG/M metagenome (GOLD analysis project Ga0209121, IMG submission 187292) | Oil polluted marine microbial communities from Coal Oil Point, Santa Barbara, California, USA - Sample 3 (SPAdes) (version 2) | ecosystem: Environmental > Aquatic > Marine > Oil seeps ...
GCGCGGGTGATCGCCTATAGCCCGCACACGTCAGATGCACAGTTTGAAAAGGCTGGCGTAGACCGCTGTGAGACATTGCACGAGCTGCTGGCGCAAAGTGATGTTGTCACCATTCATTCGGTTCTGAACCCCGAGACCCATCACCTGATCGGCGAGGCAGAGTTGCGCGCAATGCAATCGCATGCCTGCCTGATCAACGTCTCGCGCGGGGCGATTGTGGATGAACAAGCCCTGATCCGGGCCTTGGATGAGGGCTGGATTGCAGGTGCCGGGCTGGATGTATTCAGCACCGAGCCTTTGGCGTTGCAGGACCATCCGTTAAGCCCGCTGTTTGGCCGTGACAATGTGATCGTCACACCTCATCTGACGTTTTACACGCATCAGGCGATGCATCGGTTGGAGGTCGAAACACTGGAGCGGTGTCAGGAAATTATTGACGGGCGTGATCTGTTGATCAAATCCCGCGATCCGCGTTTGGCCGTGCAAACCAAGGGCGTGCGGTTTGCCAGTGAGGCGTGATAACGCCAGAAATCCACAAAATCCCTCACACTCATAGCGAAGAATCTGGACTTATGAGGAATTTGCCTGTCTAAGATTTTGGGATTGGGGGCATAGATCGTGACTGTTTTAGAACCACACACCACCCACCGCGAGGTGGAATTGCTGGACAAACTGCGCAGCATGGGCGGCTCGGCCCGAACTGCGGCGCTGGCTGATGCGCTGGGTGTATCCGAAGAAACAGTGCGCCGCACCGTCAAGGCCTTGGCCAAGGCCGGGCTGGTGCAGCGTGTGCATGGCGGGGTTTATCTGGCCAACACCGAGGCGCTGACGCCGGTGGTGTCACGCCTGGGCAAACGCCCCGAGGAAAAAGCCCGTATTGCCGCCGCTGCCGCCGGGTTGATTCCGAATGGATCTTGCGTGTTTCTGGATGTCGGCAGTACCACGGCCTTTGTTGCCGAAAACCTCAAAAATCACCGGGATTTAACGATTGTAACCAATGGGTTACATGCCGCTCAGGCGTTGATAAATGTCAACAACAATCGGGTATTTCTGGCCGGAGGAGAGCTGCGCATGGTCGAAAGCGGTGTCTTTGGTCCCGAAGCGATTGCCTTTGTCGAAAAGTTCAATCTGGATATCGCCATTATCAGCGTTGATGGGTTTGACCCCAAGTCCGGATTCTTGCTGGCTGCCGCCCCCGAGGCCGATCTGGCGCGCAGTGTGGTGGCGCGCGCGCACCGAACGATCGTGGTGACAGATCACACCAAGTTCGGCCAGAATGCTCCGATGGTGGCCTGTGCCCCGAGTGCCGTTGACATGGTGGTGACAGATCGTGCCTTGCCTGAGCCTATGGCGCAGTGTCTGGCGCAGATGGATGTGGAAATGATGGTGGTTGAGGGCTAGCGCCCCGGTGCTACGCCCGCAGTTGCCTTAGGTAGCGCGCACATCCCTGCAATGCCGCGCTGTCGTCCTCAATCAAAAACACCGGGATATCCCGCAGGATTTGCGTATAGGGCCCCTTGGCTGTGAATGGTTCATAAAACCCCATGTGATCCATCAGCGGGGCGATGGCACGGGCCATGCCGCCGATGAAATACAGCCCACCCATTGGCAAATGCGCCAGCGCAAGATCACCCGCGACCTGACCCAAAAGTTGGCAAAACAGCTCAAGAGCTTCGGTTGCATTAGGGTCGCCCGCCCGATGTGCTGACAGGATGCTTTCGGGGGCGGCATGCAGGCCCGACACCCATTCATAGATATTGCTGAGGCCGGGGCCTGACAATGCACTTTCAACCGGGCGATGAGCTTGCACTTGCCCCAGATGATCCACCAACGCCCCGATCCTGCCAGTCGCATAAGGCAGGCTGGCATGTCCGGCTTCGGCAGGGGGCACCAACAGCCCCGAGGGCGTGGTATGAACAACCGCAATGTTGCACCCTGTGCCAAGGCCCATCACCAACCGGGTGGCTGTGGCTTGGGGATCAGCACCCGCGAACAGGCGGCGCAGTTGATCCTGTGCCAGATCATCCAACGCATAGCCCTGCGCTTGCAGGTCATTCAGCAATGTAACGCTTTGCGCGCCAGTGGCCGCACGCAGTTCAGCACTGTCGATAAACCAATCGTGGTTGGTTAATTGTGCGGCCCCGTTGCGCACCGGGCCCGCCACCCCGGCACATAGCGCCTGGATAGCGCCCGGTCGCACCTGCTTAAGATAGCTGTGCAAAACATCGCTCAACCCATCAAAATCCGCATTGTGAAACCTGTGCAGGCTGCCCGCCTGAATACCCTCAGGCCCGGCCAGCCCAATGCGCGTGGTGGTGCCGCCCAGATCAGCCAAAAGCCAGCGTTCAGTCATCGCGCCAACGCGCCAGAGTGGTACGGGCCGTCTGTGCCAACATGAGCACATCAATGCCCACTGCAATGAATTGCGCCCCCCAATCGACATAGGTTTGCGCGGTATCCTGATCCACCGAAAGGATGCCTGCCGCCTTGTCGGACGCCGAAATTTTGGCCAGCGCCTCGCGGATAACATCCTGCACCGGACCATCGTTTTTCTTGCCGAGATACCCCATATCAGCCGCCAGATCGGAGGGGCCAATAAAGACACCGTCGACACCTTTGATCTTCAGAATATCATCCAGTGCCTCAATCCCGGCCATGGTTTCGACCTGCACCAACAGACACATCTGGTCATTGGCTGTGAGTGTGTAATCGGCGATCGACGAAAACCCCGAGGCCCGGGCCAATGCGGCCCCCGACCCTCGAATGCCTTCGGGGGGATAGCGCATGGCGCGCGCCAATGCCTCGGTCTCGGCGGCGGTTTCAACCATCGGGATCAACAAGGTCTGTGCACCTGCATCCAACACTTGTTTGATCATCCAGGCCTCGCCCACGGGCAGGCGCACCACCGGATGGCTGTCATAGGGCGCCATGACCTGAAGTTGTTGCAGGATAGAGCGCAGATCATTGGGCGCGTGTTCGCCATCAATCACCAGCCAGTCAAACCCGGCTGTGGCCAGCACTTCGGTGGCATAAGGATCGGCAAACCCAGCCCAGCACCCGATCTGACGATCACCCCGCGCGAGGGCGGTTTTGAAAGTGTTTTCAGGTGCGGGCATATCAATATTCCTAACAAAAATTGGTGGCCAAGACCTGCACCAACCGGGGATAACGTAACCCGTGTGACCATAGTAAAGCCAGCATAAACCCATACGCGTCCAGATGGCGAGAACGGATGGACAAGCCATGGGCCTCATGTTTGAGTGGCCCAATGAGACACGCAAAATCCACACCCTATATGATCACCGCCATGATGGTTGTGATCACCGCTGTCATCCTGCTGATGATGGGCCGTGTGCCGTGGTGCGCCTGCGGGATTGATATGTGGGGCACGGTGCGCACCTCTGAGGGGTCACAACAACTGTTTGACTGGTACACTCCCAGCCACTTGTTGCACGGCTTCATCTTCTATGCGGTGCTGTGGCTGGTGGCGCGCCGGGTTGATGTGGGGTGGCGGCTGGTGATCGCCATGCTGGTTGAGGCCGCTTGGGAAATCGCCGAAAACACCAATGCTGTGATCGAGCGCTACCGAGAAGTGACGATCTCGCTGGATTATTTTGGCGATAGCGTGCTGAATTCTGTCGTGGACATGCTGGCGATGGTGTTGGGGTGGTGGCTGTCCATGCGCCTGCCTGTCTGGGCGTCGGTGGCGGTTGTGATCGGATTTGAAGTGCTGACCATGGCGCTCATCCGCGATGGATTGGCCCTGAATGTGATCATGCTCTTGTCTCCGCTAGAGGCGATCAAGGTCTGGCAAGCGGGCGGATAAGCCATGAACACCCACGCCAAAGGGCTGCTGATCACCACATTGGGTGTGCTGTTTGTAGTGCCCGATAGCCTTTTTGTACGGCTGATCGAGGCCGAGCCGATGACCGTCGCCTTCTGGCGCGGGATGAGCTCGGGCTTGCTGATCCTGATTGGTTTGCTTGTGGTGCAGGGCACCAGCGGGTTTCGCGCCGTGCTGAAAACCGGATGGCCGGGGCTGATCTATATGGTTTTGATCGGCTCGACGACCGCCGGTTTTGTTTTGGCCATCACGCACACGAGTGTTGCAAATGTGGTGTTCATTTTTGCCTCGATGCCGATCTTTGCCGCCATCCTCAGCCGCGTCTTTCTGGGCGAGCCGATCCGACGGCGCATGGTGATGACCATGCTGGCCGTGGCTGCGGGCCTGTCGATCATCGCCTATGGGTCAGGTGCATCGGAAATTGCCCATTGGTCGGGCGATCTTTTTGCGCTTTATGTGGCGTTTGCCTATGCGGCTGCACTGACGGCCGTGCGCAAGGTGCGTGATATCTCGATGATCCCGGCCATCCCGATTGCCTATATTACATCGGCTGTTGTGTTGATCCCGTTCTCGGCCCCGTTGGAGCCATTGGCGCAGCAGTGGCATCTGTTGCTGGGCCACGGGGTGTTCATCGCCATCGCCACCTGTTTCTTAACCTTGGGACCACGCTATATCAGCACAACCGAAGTATCGCTGCTGATTTTGCTGGAATCGGTACTGGCGCCAATCCTGGTCTGGGGCGTCGTCGCAGAAGACCCCGGCATCTGGGCGTTGATTGGCGGCGCGGTGGTTATCTGCGCCCTTCTGATATCAAATCTGATCGTGCTGGTGCGAGGCCGCAACCGCGCCTAACCACCCCCGTGCAATGATCAGAAGTCCGGGTCGATTCCTGGCAGGTTCAGCGCCTTGATCAGGTCTCGCAATTCCTGACGTGCGGCAACGTTTGAGATATTCAGCTGCTTGACGCCTACATCCTTGAGGTCCAGCAGGGTCAGCCCGCGCGGGAACAATTCGCGGAAAATCACGCGCTCATTGAACCCCGGCGCGATGCGAAACCCGATGCGCTTGGCCAGATTTTCAAGGGCGGCGCCCATCTTCTCTTTGTTGACCATCCGCTGCGCGCCCAGTCGGTTGCGCACCACGATCCAGTCAATCGGGCTTAGGCCTGCCTGCGCGCGCAACTGGCGGGCATTCCAGACCATTTCGGCATAAACGGAAGGCCCGAGTATTTTCGTGCCGTCTTCATTCACATGTGCCAGCAGATCAAAATCAACGAAGCTGTCATTCAGGGGCGTGACCAGTGTGTCGGCCAGCGAATGCGCCACCTGACTGAGGCGTGTATGTGATCCGGGGCAATCAATCAGAATGAAATCACTGTCGGATTCCAACTCGGCCACAGCAGCAGACAGGCGACGATCATAGACATTCTCACCGGGTTTCAGGCTGGCCTGATCTACCTCGGGCAAATCATGATAACGTGGGCTGGGCAGGGTTAACCCGGCCTTGTCCAGAAATCGCTGACGGTTGGCTACATATCGCCCAAAGGTCTTTTGGCGCAGGTCCAGATCCAGCGCGCTGACCTTTTTGCCCATCCGGCACAGGGCTGTCGCCACATGCATGGCGACGGTGGATTTACCTGCGCCGCCCTTTTCGTTTCCGACAACGATGATATGTGCCATGCCCCGAACCTCTTGCTCGTCTGGGCTTTCCTGCCCTTTGAACCACTATATGTTGAGAGCTGTCTTTGGGGAAGAGCCACGCTTCGCGCAAGGGGAAAAAGCACTGAGGATGTCACCCATAAGCTGCGCAAACGAAAAACGCCGCCCCGAGATGGAGCGGCGTTTGGGTAAACTCAGGACTGATTGGCTTAAAAGCCCAGGCCTGCATATTTGTTTTTGAACTTCGACACGCGCCCGCCGGCATCCATCAAACGGGTGCCACCACCGGTCCAGGCCGGGTGTACTGAGGGGTCAATGTCCAGCGAAAGCTGATCGCCTTCGGCGCCATAGGTCGAACGCATTGGAACAATCGTGCCATCGGTCATTTTGACGTCGATGAGGTGATATTCGGGGTGGATGTCTTTTTTCATCGTTCCGCTCCTTATGCCGACTTGTCAGCTTTGGCTTTATACGTTGTATCCTCGGCGATACGGGCAGATTTGCCGCGACGCGCACGCAGGTAATACAGTTTGGCGCGCCGTACACGGCCACGACGTACAACAGTGATGCTGTCGATATTGGTGGAATGCAGCGGGAAAACCCGTTCCACGCCTTCACCAAAGGAAATCTTGCGAACAGTGAACGACCCGGCAATACCATGGCCATTTTTACGACTGATGCAGACGCCTTCAAAATTCTGGACCCGGCTGCGCGAGCCTTCGGTCACTTTAAAGCCTACGCGAAGTGTGTCGCCGGCTTTGAAATCGGGAAGCTCTTTCCCGAGTGAGGCAATCTGTTCGGCCTCGATCTGTGCGATCAGGTTCATCTGATCAACTCCTTCATATGCTTGCGGTTGTTCCGCAAAGATGTTTGCGCGGTCATGAGAGCTCTTGGTCTTCATTCGGGTCCGCAGATGCGCCCGCCAGAGATCAGATCGTCATATTTATGTGTGACCAAACGGCCATTCCGGGGGTGCTGGCGGCAAAGACTGTGATGCCCATCAGAAGATAAAGAGAATCGGCTGCGCCACAACAGGCCCGGAATGGCCGGGTAATACAGTGTATGTTGAGAATATCAAGCCCTAAGGCTTAGGATATCACCTGTCCGATCAGCATATCTGGCGCGGCAGTGGTGAAATTGGCAATATCATCAATCACTGGCCCTGCCGCAGCCATGGCGGCATCCAATTCAGCTTGCCCGGCAAAGGTGGAGCCGCCAGAAGTGCCTTCCGGTAGGGATCATGCTGTCCCTAAGTGTCTGTGTCGCCTTTCTGATAGGCGTGCCACAGGTCGGGGCGGCGTGCCTTTGTGATCTCTTCGCTTTGGGCCTGTCGCCATTTGGCCACTTCTCCGTGGTTGCCGGACATCAAAACCGGCGGGATCGGCAGGCCCTTCCATTCGGCGGGGCGGGTGTATTGCGGGTGTTCCAGCAACCCATCCGAGAAGCTTTCTTCTTCGGCCGAGGCATCATTGCCCAAAATACCGGGGCGCAAACGCACAGCCGCATCCAGCATGGCCTGTGCCGCCAACTCGCCCCCGGTCAGGACAAAATCGCCCAATGAGACCTCAAGAATGTTGTAATGCTCGATCACCCGCTGATCGAGGCCTTCAAAGCGGCCGCAAATCATCGTCACACCCGGACCAGCCGCCAGATCCTGCGCCATGGCCTGATCAAACCGCCGCCCTCGCGGGCTGAGATAGATCAGCGGGGCACCGGTGGGCGCGGATTTCAACGCATGATCAATGGCGCGGCCCATGACATCGGCGCGCAAGACCATGCCAGCACCCCCCCCGGCGGGTGTGTCATCCACATTGCGGTGCTTGCCTTCCCCAAAGGGGCGCAGATCAATCGGGTTCAACTGCCATAGGCCGTCCTTCAACGCCCGCCCGGTCAGGCTCTCGCCCAACACGCCGGGAAAGGCCTGTGGAAACAACGTGATCACCTGCGCCAGCCAGACACCGGCCAAACGTGGTGCCGGGTCAATCAGGCTGCGCGGGGTCAGGGACGCGCTGATGGATTTGCGGCCATGAGATTTGGAAGGGCTGTCGGGCATAGGTGCCAATGTCCTGTCACAAGGGGGTTGCCCGGGTTGTGGCGGAGCATTGGGCCTGCGGTCAACCCCAAAGCGGCTGGTGCCATCAACTCGGTGATGGTCGATGGGTATAGCCGGACCGGCGGTGGCGTTGGATGACATCGCGTTTTGCTGCGGCCAGCGCATCATCATCAAGATCTGATTGGTTGAGCGCCAAAAGTTCGTCAGCGGCCCCGTCAGGTTGCACATTATGGGCCGGGAGAGGGGCGATATCATTGGCAGGAATACCCAGCAGCTCCAGCGCCGCCCCCAATGGGCCAAGCGGCGTGGCGCCGCATTGTTCAATCGCGGTGGTGGTCACACTGGCGCGGTTGCCCAGGCGGCGTGCGACGGCCTGTACCACTTCGGGCAGGCGGGCGGCGTGGTGCAGTTTCAGACGATAGTCCTCGAACTCTTCGGTCACACGCATGGCCCGCAGGTTCTGCCAATACACGGATCGTTGCCAATCCCGCGCGGTGCGGGTTGTAAACCAGAGGGTGATTTCAGCATCAGCGCCGAAATGGCTGCGCAAAACAGCGGTGGCCACATTCATCAGCGTCGGCGCGGCATCATATCCCGCAACGCCGTGATGGCCGGGGATATACCCGCTCAGGTCTTCGGAACTGATCAACATATGGCGTGGATCGGCGGCATCCAGCGGCTCAATTGCCTGTGCAAAACATTCGGCAAATTGTTGCAGCAACTCCATATTTGGCTGAGCAGAAAACTTGCGCGCTGCGCGTGCGGCCTCGATCACATCGGCTGTCACCATCAGGCGCAGATGTGGGGCCAGATCGCCCATGCGCGCCTCGGCTCCGCGTTGCAGGCTTGAGGTGCCTGTCTTGTGAAATCCGGGGTGCAAAAGGATGCGCAACAGTTTGGGCTTTCGATTGGGAGTGGTCTGAGATGGATATGCGCGCGGCAGGAGTGGCGTCAAGTTGTCCTTGGAGCGAGGTTTGTGCTGCGCAAAACCTCAGTCAGCAAACAGCCCGTCTGGTGGATCACAAACGATGCGGCCTTTGGACAGATCAACAGTGGGCACGGCATCCAGCGTAAAGGGCAGCAACACCGTGTCCTTCAGGCCGTCGCCCTGGATTTCCAGCAGGTCAGATGCGCCGTGGTTCAACACATCCTTGACGCGGCCCAACAACGTGCCGCCAGTGTCATAGACGTCAAGCCCGATCAGATCGGCATGATAGTATTCATCATCCGGCAGGTTGGGCAATTGTGACCGCTCGGCAAACAAACGTACGCCGCGCAGGGCGTCGGCCTGTTCTTTGCTGGCAACGCCGGAAAGTTGAGCGGTAAAGCCGTTTTTGATCTGACCGTTCAAGGTGATGGTAAACTGGCGCGTACCGTCCTCGGTGCTGAGGGGGCCATAGGCGGCGATGTCCTCAGGCTCGGCGGTAAAGCTTTTCAGGCGCAGTTCGCCGTTCACACCAAAGGCGCCGGCGATGGCGCCTACACAGATCATTTCATCCATTGGTCGTCTCCACAGCGCAGACACCGGCACGCGCCCAGGTGCCACCCGATTGTTTGCACAGGTCTTGTTGATGCGCACGTTCAAAGAATATGCCAGTCACAAAGGCAACAAGGCACAACGCAACGAGGCGGATCAACCGGAAGATCACCCTCATCGTGTGATTACCGGTAAATGGCCGCGCCGATCTTCCCAGCCGGCACGTTCCAGTTCTGGCGTGTCGCTGTCTGCCTCGGGCCAGCCGATACACAAATAGGCCACCAGCCGCCAATCAGGTGAAACATCAAGATCGCGCCCGAGTTTATCAGGGTCAAGGATCGACACCCAGCCCACACCCAACCCATGCGCACGTGCCACCAGCCAGAACTGAGTGATGGCCGCCACGACCGAGTAGCGGCGCGTTTCCGGCATGGAGCCTGCCCCCAAGCCTGCCCCTTTTTCGGTTTCTTCGTCGCAAAAGACGGCCAGTTGAACCGGAGCCTCCTGCATGCCAGTCAGTTTGAGCTGGCTGTATAAAGCGGCTTTTTCACCGGCATATCCTGCAAGTGCGTTGGCATTGGCGGACGTGAAGTTCTCCAGAGCTGATGCACGCGCAGCATCGCCCTCAAGGCGCAGCACACGCCACGGCTCGCTCAGGCCAACAGAGGGGGCCGACAGAAAACTGTCGAGGCAGGCCTGTAGCACGGCCTCGTCCACCGGATCTGAGCGAAAGCGGCGCACATCGCGCCGCCAACGCATCAGATCAAGCAGTCCCGTTTGTAGCTCGGAAGAAAACTGCGACATGTCGCAACGTCCCCGGATTACTTATCCGCGGTTTCTTCTTCAGCAGCAGGTGCTTCTTCGGCAACTGCTTCTTCAACGGGTGCTTCTTCAACCGGGGCAGCAGCGGCTTCGGCAGCGGCGGCAGCTTTGGCTTCTTTTTCCTCAACGCGGTCCTTGGCTTTCTGGCCAGGCTCACCTTTGTTGGGGTTTGAACGCTCTTTTTTCTCGATTGTGCCGGCAGCTTCCAGGAAGCGGCTGACGCGGTCGGTGGGCTGGGCGCCCTGATCCAGCCAGTATTGGATGCGCTCAATGTTCATTTTCACGCGTTCTTCGCTGTCTTTGGGCAGCAAAGGGTTATAGGTGCCCAGTTTTTCGATGAAGCGACCATCGCGTGGCATGCGGCTGTCGGATGCCACGATGCGATAAAAAGGGCGTTTCTTGGAGCCGCCGCGGGCGAGCCGGAGTTTCATAGCCATTGTGTGTTCTCCTTAAGAATGGCGTGGGAAGGTGGGGTGAAACCCCACCCTACATTTGGTTAGGGATGGTGTTTCTTGTGGTGTTGGATGACTTCGCCAATGATGAAGTTCAGGAAGTTCTTGGCAAATTCGGGGTCGAGGTCGGCTTCAAGCGCCATGCGCTGAAGTCGCTCGATCTGCTGGCTTTCGCGCAGCGGATCGGAGGGCGGGAGGGCGTGCTCAGCTTTCAGCTGACCTACGGCCTGTGTGTGTTTGAAGCGCTCGGCCAGTGTGTAGACCAATACCGCATCCAGTCGGTCGATGGATGTGCGGTGCTCTTTCAGAAGCTCGGCGGCGCGGGAGGTGGCGTCAGTCAACGGGCATTCCTTTCGGTTTGAACAGCGGGTCGCAATAGTGGCTGATTTCCAGCTCGATCCCATCGGCGACCTGGCCGGATTTCAGCCGCTCGGGCGAGGGGTGGCGGTAAACGGCATCATCGCCATCAATCGTGGCGGCGGCCTTGTCTTTGGTGCAACCCAGCCTCTCGGCCAGGCGAATGCTGTCGAGGTTCTTGGGATCAATATAGCTGACCGCATTTTCCCAACCGCAATGGGCATAGAGATGTGCACGCACCGCATGGGTGGCTTCCAATGCATAGCCGTGACCGGCCTCATTGGGCCAGATGATCCAGGCGATTTCGTGTTCGGGCCATTTGGCCGGAAACCAGCCGCCGGCCATGCCGAGGGTTCTGTCGGTGGCGCGGTCGTGCACCATCCACATGCCATAGCCGCGGATTTCCCAATGGCCGATTTCGGCGGCATAGAGCATCCAGGCCTCATAGGGGTTTAGAGGCCCACCCATGAAACGCGAGCGATAAGAGCTGAATGTGGCTTTGAAATCCGGATAATCCTCGGCCATGGGGCCACGCAGAACGAGGCGCTTGGTTTCCAGAATGGGAATGCTGGTGGCAGACATTACACATCCTCCGGTCTGGGATGGCGGCAGAGCAATGTGGTGTCCCAATCGGTCAGGCCGGGAATGGCCCAATGGTCGAAAAGCCCGGCGTTCACATACTGCACATTCATGGTGCGCAAGGTCAGGCGCTCAGTTTCCTGAACCGGAGTGTTGATCAGACCAGGTGTCATGCATAAGCCTCCGGGTTGCCGTCATTGTCACCGCTCAGGCCCAGATCAGCAGGCGAGGGGTGCCGGAACAGGCGTTCGGTGCCCATCTGAACGTTGAGATACTCGCGTTCGAAATGTGCGCCCAGCCTTTCGGCGAGCGCGACCGAACGGTCATTGCCCGGCACGATGTTGGATGTCAGCGTTGTAAAACCAAGGTCGGTGTAGGCCCATTCGCGTGCGCGTGTGGCGGCCTCAAACGCGATTCCCTTGCCTTCGAACCCGGCGTAAACGACCCAGCCGATCTCGGGCTCGGGCCAGCCTTCGGGCTCCCAGATGCCGGTGATACCACAGGACAGGCCTGTGGCTTTTTGCTCAATTGTGAAGTAACCGAACCCGCGCAAGGCCCAGTGGCCGATATTGCTGGCAAACCAACGCCAGGCCTTGGGGCGGTCTTCTTCGGTACCAAAGCCCCATGACCGTTCAGGATCGGTGATGAAGGTGCTGAATACATCAAAATCGCGGGCCTCGGGGCCGCGCAGGATCAGGTTTTGGGTTTCCAGACGGGGAATGGTGAGTGACAGGGTCATGCCTGCGCCCCCCGTGGCAGGGCATAGATATCGCGGGTGACGCCGTCGGGGAAGACCTCGCGGCGAACGACGCGCCCACCGAGGCGTTGAGCGACGCGGTGAGCGGATATGTTGTGATCCCGCATGAAAGTTTCGACCTGTGTCCAACCCAGCGTGTCATAGGCAAACGCAATGATGGCGCGGCTGGCTTCGGTCGCGTAGCCTTTGCTGCGGGCCTTGGGCATCAGCCACCAGGTGAGTTCATGGGTGTCCCAGTCATCGGCATGGGCCAAACCTGCGCCGCCAAGAACAGCTGCATCGTCTTTGCGCCGCAAGAGCCAGATGCCAAAGCCTTTGTCTTGCCAGTGGCGCATGTCTTTTGCATGAATATCGGCGATCTGATCCGCACTGCGCCCGCCTCGATAGGCCCCGACAGTGGCGTCAGTCTCGGCATAAAACGCTTGATAGGTTGGCAAGTCTTTGGGCCCCGGTGCACGCAGGGTCAGGCGCTGGGTGTCCAGCGAAGGCAGATGCCGCGCGCCATTCATCGCAACGCGGTCCAAAGGGCGCGCTGCCGCGCGGCTTTCATTCTGATAACCTGGCCGCAATACTCCGTTCCCGCTGCCTGAGCGGGTCGGGAGGGTAGGAGCCTCCGACAGAGATATTTGGTGCCAGGGAAAGTCATCGGGTTACTTCTTTTTCCCGAAGCCTGAAAGGCCGGGGGGCAATGCGCCGCCGCCCAATCCCGGCAGGCCACCACCGGGCAGGCCTTTGCCCATTTGTTTGGCCGCCTGTTCCAGGGCTTTTGGGTCCATGCCTGCGGCCATGTCCTCGGGGGAGGGGCCGCCTTTGCCAAACATGCCTTTCATCGCCTGTTTCAGCATGCCGCCTTTGCCCATTTTGCCCATCTTCTTCATCATGTCGCCCATCTGGCGCTGCATTTTGAGAAGTTTGTTCAGCTCACTGACTTCAAGCCCGGCCCCCGCAGCGATGCGTTTCTTGCGGCTGGCTTGCAGCAGCTTGGGATTGGCGCGCTCCTTTTTGGTCATGGAATTGATCAGGGCGACCTGACGCGACAGGATTTTGTCGTCAATGCCGGCGCCTTCCATCTGTTTGGCCATTTTCCCCATGCCGGGCATCATGCCCATGACGCCTTCCATGCCGCCCATCTTTTGCATCTGTTCCAGCTGCATCTTCAGGTCGTTCATGTTGAACATACCCTTCTGGAAGCGCTTCATCATCTTTTCGGCCTGTTCGACCTCGATGGTTTCCTGCGCCTTTTCCACAAGGCTGACGATATCGCCCATGCCAAGGATGCGGCCCGCGATGCGTTCCGGCTCGAACGTCTCAATCGCGTCCATCTTTTCGCCCAACCCGACAAAGCGGATGGGTTTGCCGGTGACAGCGCGCATGCTGAGGGCCGCACCACCACGTCCATCGCCATCCATCCGGGTCAGGACAACACCGGTCACGCCGATCTTGTCGTCAAATTCGGTGGCGACGTTGACAGCATCCTGACCAGTCAGCCCATCAACCACCAGCAGGGTTTCACGCGGGTTGGCCACATCACGCACGGCGGCGGCCTGTGCGATGAGTTCTTCATCAATGTGCAGACGCCCGGCGGTGTCGAGCATGTAAACATCATAGCCGCCCAACCCCGCCTGCATCTTGGCGCGTTTGGCAATCGCCACAGGGTCTTCGCCCTTGACGATGGGCAGGGTATCCACACCGATCTGGGTGCCGAGGATGGCAAGTTGCTCCATCGCCGCCGGGCGGTTCACATCCAATGACGCCATCAGCACGCGCTTGCCTTCGCGTTCTTTCAAACGCTTGGCCAGTTTGGCGGTGGTGGTGGTTTTACCCGAGCCTTGCAAGCCAACCATCAGGATGGGCGCAGGCGGGTTATCAATTTTCAGCGCGCCGGGATCGTCCGAGCCGGTGAGGGTTTCGACCAATGCGTCATGTACGATCTTGACGACCTGTTGGCCCGGTGTGACCGATTTTGTAACTGCGTGCCCGGTGGCCTGGTCCTGCACACGTTTGATGAAATCACGCGCCACAGGCAGCGAGACATCGGCCTCAAGCAAAGCGACACGCACTTCGCGCAGGGCGGATTTAACGTCATCCTCGGACAAGGCACCTTGCTTGGTCAGCCGGTCGAAGACGCCGGAAAGGCGGTCTGATAGGCTTTCGAACATTTTGTGCCTCCTATCGGCTAATTGCAGGTGCCAATCCTATATAGGACGAGCGGTTCAAACGATAAGCGCCCCCACGGGCGATACTCGCTGGTGGGGGGCGATCCCGGGCATAGGCCCAAGGGACCGGAAGCAATATGGACTTCCGGAAATTCAAGCGTGCTGATACTGGGTTCGGGTGCTCGAGTCAACCGGGCTAAGGAGGTGCCAGGCTGGCCAGCGGATGGAGCAGATCGGCACAAGTTTGGGGCATCCGAATGGGTAGCGAAGGGGGCTTCGGCCGCAAACATGTGCAGGACTGAGCGATGTGTCCATCGTCAGGGTGTTTGGACCCAAAGGTGGCCTAATTCAAGTGAGAGCCGACCAATCGTCACCTGCACAGGCCATGCGACCCGCACAAGTAGTCCAAGCGCAAGGGTTTACAACTACGCGCATTGATGAACATTATTGCGCAATACACCGCGCTGATGTGCGCAAACAAACAGGTGGTTTCAAATGGACAATTGGGACGAAATCCGCACTGCGTTTCGTGTGGCTCACATCGGCACTGTCAGTGGCGCGGCTGAGGTGCTGGGCGTGCACCATGCGACGGTCATTCGTCATATCGACGCCCTCGAAGATCGACTGGGCGTCAAACTTTTTCAACGCCATGCGCGCGGCTATACTGCTACGGAGGCCGGTGAGGACCTGCTGCGCGTCGCGCAGGCCACTGACGATCAGTTTAGTCAGTTGGCAGGGCGGATAAAAGGCCGGGGCAATGACGTGAGCGGTGAGTTGGTGGTGACGTCGCTGGGCGATGCCAGCTATTTGCTTGTACCGGTGTTGGCTGAATTCAGGCGCGAACACCCCGATATAATCGTGCGATACCTGACCGGTGATCGCCTGTTTCGCCTGGAATATGGCGAGGCACATGTTGCCATCCGGGCAGGGCGTATCCCCGATCAGCCTGACAATGTTGTGCAGCATTTCGTCACCCAGAAGTACACTCTTTATGCCAGCGAAGCTTATGTCGCGCGCTATGGCTGCCCCGAAAACTGGGGCCAGTTTGACAAGCATTGTTTTGTAGGCACGGACGACCCTAAATCACGCGCGCCTTTTTCTCAGTGGATGCGCGAGCATGTGCCGGACAAAAATGTTGTGTTCCGCAGTGGCGATGTCCACTCTTTGCGCCGCGCCATTCAAGAAGGGGTGGGCATTGGCTTCATGTCACAGATGCATGCACAAGAACTTGGCAATCTGACCGAAATCACCCCACCGCGCGATGAATGGTCAGCAAAGCTCTGGCTGGTCACGCATATGGATCTGCACCGCACTACCAAAGTGCAGGCGTTTTTATCGTTCCTCAAAGATCGCGCCAAAACCTGGGAAACGCCATGACCGACGCTCTGCGGGGCCATCTGGCAATGCTGACGTTTTCAGGTTTGATTGCTGGCTCTTTCGCGTTGGGGTCGATGGCAGCGCCCAGCATTGCCCCGACAGCGCTGAACGCGGTGCGCTTCATATTGGCCTCTGTCTTGCTGGGGGGCTTGGCCCTGGTCTGGACAGGGATTGAGCGCAAAGCCTTCGCTGCTCCCTGGCGTTACCTGCTGATGGGGGCCTCAATGGGCATCTATTTCGTTTTGATGTTTGAGGGGTTGAAAACTGCGGAACCGGTATCGGCGTCGGCTGTGTTTACTCTCACTCCGATCATATCGGGCGCCTTTGGCTATGTCATGCTGCGCCAGATCACCACGCGGCGTATGGCCTTGGCTTTGGCGGTGGGGGCCTGTGGCGCATTGTGGGTGATTTTCCGTGCCGACTGGGGTGCTTTTCTGCGCTTTCAGGTGGGCCGTGGTGAAATGATCTATTTTGTCGGCTGTGTTGCCCATGCAATCTATACACCCATGGTGCGATTGCTGAACCGGGGCGAACCTGCGGTGGTCTTTTCGTTGGGGGCCATGTCAGCGGCGGCCCTGCTTGTTACAATCGCAGGGTGGCAGGATATCATCGCCACGGACTGGGCTAACTTGCCGACTATTGTTTGGATCACCATTGCCTATACAGCTGTCTTTGCCACCGCGATCACCTTTGTTTTATTGCAATACGCCTCGTTGCGGCTGCCCTCAGCCAAGGTCATGGCCTACACCTATTTGACGCCAAGCTGGGTGATCCTGTGGCAAGCGTCATTGGGCCATGGATTGCCTGCCGGGCTGGTGATTGTGGGTATCGGGCTGACGATACTGGCGCTAGGCATGCTGTTGAAAGAGGAATAGCGCAGGGGCACGCCTTTAGATAAAACCCGATTGTTCCAGCTGCTGTATCAGTGTGGAAAAGTCGATCGGATCGGGGAGGCGCTGATCTGTTGTGGCGCTCGACAGTGGGGTGATGCGTTGCAGGTCCACATCAGCGAAACCCGTGATCTGATTGGCGATGGCATCCACCGCATCGCGCCGAACGCGGCGTTGGATCAGGCCAATACGCGTTTTGGGTTGCACAGCGAAGGGCACAAGGTGAAAGGCTGATCCGTCACCGCCCACAATCACCTTTGCAGCACGGTAAACGCGCGCTTGTGCCATGATGCTGTGGCGCTGGGGGTGAAACACGGTGTAACCCGCCGCCTGCATCAAATCTTCAATCCGCCCTTCCTGATCGACTTGTTGATGTGCGTGCTTCAACTTGCCACGAGAGATATAGATCTTCTCAGGCCCTTGGGGCTTGCAATTGGCGGCCACACGGCTGCGCACATACCGGCGAAAATCTTCGGTGCCTGTGGCCCATTGCATATGGCCAAACCCTTGCGCTGGTACCAATAACCTCTCGGCGATCACCGGAGCTTTGACCAGATGCAGGGGCATATCCACGCCCATCAGCTCAAAAAACGCCAGCAGCCGTCGCCGCAAGACCGACCCGAAATCAGTGTTGGTAAAGGGCAGCATTACCAATCCGTCAAACCGTTCCTGACGGCCATCCATGGCCCAAAGCCGTGCGGTGCTTTCCATCAGGAAATGCCCGAAGTGATGCCGCCCAAGGCCGCCGAACAGATATGTGCCCTCCAGTTTTGTGGCCTCTGAAATGTCAGGCATCACAGGGTGTGCGGTAAACCGGTTGTCGGAAATCCTTGTACGGGACAGCTCGCAAAAACTGCCATCGGCACGAAAGACACCACACCCCAGCCCATCGTTTTGTTCCACCGGCACGATCACCGCATTGTCAATCGGCTCAATAATGGGGGGTGGCAGGCGCTCGGGTGTCAACGGCGCGTTGGCTCTCATGTCAGGCTGGGTCATCGGCCCCACCATCCTGGCCCAACTCGACCTTTAGAAAGCGCTCGAACGCATCCAGATTGACCGCCTCAAACTGGCCAAAGCTTTGCATCCAGATTGAGACATCCCGCATCGCATCCGGTTCCAGTTTGCACCATTTCACCCGGCCCCGGCGCTCCTGAGAGATCAGGCCCGCGCGACTGAGGATATTGAGGTGCTTTGAGATGGCTGCCAAACTCATGTCAAACGGCTCGGCCACATCTGTGACAGCCATGTCATCCTCCAGCAGCATCACCAGGATGGCGCGGCGGGTGGGATCGGCCAATGCGGCAAAGATCGTATCGAGCGGGTTGGTCATTGCCCTCTGCGTTAGCGGTTTGGGCAGGTGGCCGTCAAGGCAAGGCAGGCCGTTTGACCCAAAGCAAGGCGGATTGCAGCCCCCTGGGCTAAGTTGCGGCCAATAACCGGAGGGCGCGCGATGATCACGCATATCATGGGTCCGGTGGATATGGCCGAAAAGGACCGGCTGACCAAGGCCGTCGATGTGGCGGCAGATCTGGCGAAACATCACGGAGCACGGCTGACCTTGATCAGTGTCAGCGGCGGATTGCAGGGGCGGGTTTCACATTGTCGTGGCGAATTCAGGCAAGATTGACCCCTGTTTGGATTTTCGTCGTGCGCGATGAGGGGGATGCCACGGTGATGCCAAAAGATAGTCAACCAAATGGTTGAATATGCCAAATCCGGCTTTGTGGCCCGCAATCGCCCTACGGCATCGGTTCTCATGGCGTCGGTCGTACATAAAGCATTCATTAAAACAATAACTTACCTTGATTGGCGTCACCCATGCTGCGTGCTTGACTCATCTCCCTCCCGGCCTTAGCACTCCCTCAACACTTCCCGAGGGGGTAATTGCGTGTCCGATCCTGATCCTGCTGAGCGCCTGGCGCTGCTTGAGACCCGGATCAACGAGCTGAAAGCCAAGGACGCGCCAAAGCCCCATACGGAAGAGCACTACTCTCAGGCGCAACATGCCTGGCGGATGGTGATAGAGATGGTGGCCGGCATCGCAATCGGCTTTGGCATCGGGTACGGGCTGGACAGCCTTTTGGGGACGATCCCAATATTCCTGGTGCTGTTTACATTGCTGGGCTTTGCGGCGGGCGTCAAAACGATGATGCGCAGTGCCGCCGAGCTTCAGAAAGAACATTTGGCCGATGCGGCCACGGATAATACCCCCCAAACAGGGGGAGATGAGAGGGCAAAACATGGCGACTGAAGCGCACGGAGCCGAAGATAAAGGTCTGGAACTGGTGTTCCACCCGATGGATCAGTTTATCGTCAAGCCACTGTTTGGCGATGGCGGCGTGGGCACGTTTACCATTACAAACGTGACGCTTTGGATGGCCATTACGGTTCTGGCGATTGTTGCTTTGCTGGTTTTGGGCACGTCGGGGCGTAACACTGTTCCGTCACGCATTCAGTCGATTGCGGAACTGGCCTACGGCTTTATTCGCAAGATGGTTGAGGATGTGGCAGGCAAAGATGCGCTGCCGTATTTCCCCTATATCATGACGTTGTTCATCTTTATCGTGTTTTCGAACTTCCTTGGGCTGTTGCCCGGTGCCTTTACCACAACCAGCCATATTGCGGTCACTGCGGTTATGGCGATGGCGGTATTCCTGGCGGTGACCATTCTGGGCTTTGTCAAAAACGGCTTTGGTTTTCTGAGTGTCTTTTGGATCAGCTCTGCCCCGCTGCCGTTGCGCCCCATTCTGGCACTGATCGAAGTGATCTCGTATTTTGTGCGCCCTGTCAGCCACTCTATTCGTCTGGCGGGTAATATGATGGCTGGTCACGCTGTTATCAAAGTGTTTGCAGCCTTCGCACCCATGGTGCTGATCGGATGGATTGGTGTTCTGGTGACGCCGCTGTCGATCATTGCGATCACCGCGATCTATGCACTTGAAGTGCTGGTGGCCTTTATTCAGGCCTATGTCTTTACCATCCTGACGTGCGTGTATCTGAAAGATGCGCTGCATCCACACCACTAAGGGAATGGTGGGGTTAAACCCCACCCTACGAAACAACCGCGGGGCAACCCGCAAAACAAATCGAATGCTAATTCCAACGTAAGGAGAATACTCATGGAAGGCGATATCGTACAAATGGGCGCATACATCGGCGCTGGTCTGGCCTGTACAGGCATGGGCGGCGCGGCTGTTGGTGTGGGCCACGTTGTTGGTAATTTCTTGTCGGGTGCCCTGCGCAACCCATCGGCTGCTGGTGGTCAAACCGCGACCATGTTCATCGGTATCGCGTTCTCGGAAGCGCTGGGGATCTTCTCGTTCCTCGTTGCCCTTCTGTTGATGTTTGCTGTCTAAACCTTACAGAAACTGATCCTTACGCGGGGGTGGAAAGCCAAAGGGCATTCCACCTCATGTAACCGGAAAGTTCCTGAGGGAGGACGACATGGCAACTGAAACGCACGAGGCTACGGGTCACGGAGCAGCTGAAGCTGCTGATGTCGGCATGCCGCAGCTGGATTTCACGACGTATGGCAACCAGATATTCTGGCTTGTTGTCACGCTGGTCGTGATCTTTTTCGTTCTGTCTCGTATCGCCCTGCCGCGCATCGCTGCGGTATTGGCTGAACGGCAAGGGACGATTACCAATGATTTGGCCGCTGCCGAAGACCTGAAGGTCAAGGCAGTTGAAGCCGAAGACGCCTATAACAAAGCACTGGCTGATGCCCGCGTTGAAGCGCAGAATATCGTGAACGCGACCAAGGCCGAAATCAAAGGCCAGATCGACGACGCGATTGCCAAAGCGGACGCTGACATTTCAGCCAAAGCAGCGGAAGGCGAAAAGAAAATCGCCGAAATCCGCGCAGGTGCGTTGGAAAGCGTGAAAGTCGTGGCCAAGGATACGGCCAAGGAAATCGTGGCGGCCATGGGCGGCAAGGCAGATGCCAAGTCTGTCACTGCGGCCATCACAGCACGGATGAAGGGGTAAGCGACATGATGCGTTTCATTGCAACACTGATTGCCCTGACCATGGCCAGCCCTGCGCTGGCAGCTTCCGGGCCGTTCTTTTCACTGACGAACACCAACTTTGTGGTTCTGATCTCGTTCCTGCTGTTTGTGGCTGTGCTGTTGTACCTCAAGGTGCCATCCATGTTGGGTGGTCTTTTGGACAAACGCGCCGAAGGCATCCAGGGCGAGCTGGACGAGGCCCGTGCCCTGCGTGAAGAAGCGCAGACTTTGCTGGCCTCTTACGAGCGCAAGCAAAAAGAAGTGCAAGAGCAGGCCGACCGGATCGTGGCCCATGCCAAGGAAGAGGCCGCTGAGGCCGCAGAACTGGCCAAGGCTGATCTGAAGGCGTCTATCGCGCGGCGTTTGCAGGCTGCCGAAGATCAGATCTCTTCGGCCGAGCAAGGTGCCGTGAAAGAGGTGCGTGACCAGGCGGTGATCATCGCCGTGGCCGCGGCCCGTGATGTGATCGCCAAGCAGATGACCGCCACCGACGGCAACAAGCTGATCGATGCCGCCATCGCTGATGTGGACGCCAAGCTGCACTAAGCAGAACTGGTAGAAAAACTATAAAGGGCCTGGATGTTATGCATCCGGGCCTTTTGTTTTGAGGCGTGTTTTGAGATGATAAATATGGTCGGCGGGTAGTTTGATTGAGAGCGGATTGGCAACGCAAGCGGATTCTGAATCTGCAAATATGCGACGGGTCTCTGATTACGCTAACGAAAGCTCAGCCTTACTAATCTGCGCTGGTATCCCAAAAGAAGGGGGGCCGTTTAACCGGCCCCTCAATCCGTTCCTGCCTGGAACTTAACTGGAAAATTACTGGAAATTTACTGCGCCGGGATCACCAGCTGTTGGCCCACTTCAACCTGATTGCGCGATTGCAGTAGGTCTCGATTGGCGTTGTAGATGTCCGTGGCCTTGGCCGTGCTGCCATAAAACCGATACGCAATCGAGGCGAGGCTATCGCCCGGTTGCACCACATAGGTGCTTGCGCCCAAAGCGCCTGAAACATATGCCGGATTGCTCAGAGCTGCCAACAATGAGACGGTATCAACACGCCCATCCTGAGTGATCAAGGATTGTGGCACCTCGACAGTGCCTTTGGCCGCCGCGTCGTTCACCAGAGCGTCGATATAGTCTTCGGACTGCCCTTGCGTCAGGGCGCTGACGATCAGCTGCTCCAAATTATCGACTGTCGCTGTGGGCGCAACGGCCTGTACCGGCTGTGTTGTCGGCTTCAAAGGCTCCGCAGGGCGGATGGCTGCTGCAACACTCGCTTGCAAAGCTACCGGTTCGACCTGAGGCAGCTCTGGGGCCAGAGTGGCCGTAGTTCCAAGGCTGTCAGAAAGGGTTTCAAGCGGGGCCGGGTTGATCTGAGCGCGGGTGACAACGGCATCTACGGTTTCAGGCAAACCTGCATTCAGCGAGCGATCTGAGGATGGCTGCATCAGGATCAGAACCAAAGTAACGCCCAAAAACAAGATCAATGTTAACGCTGCGCGGATCATGGCGCGAATACCTTTCCAGAAACACTCAAATGCAACTCCTGCGCTTTATTGTAATCAGCAGGTCGCACGTCTATTCCAAATCTAATGGCCGTCAGCCCCACGGCGCTCCTCAACAACAGGCGCCTATATATTGCGCCTTATGACTGTCGCCACAAGATATAGGCGAAACCGAATCTGTCGGTCAATATGAAGTGATTCGGAAATCGGCGATAACACCTGTTTCTTTGGGGGAAATGTGGGTTTAGGGGTGCCGCACGCGCACCAGTCCTAAATTCTAGTCGTTTTCGCGCAAAATATACCCGGCCAGGTAGAGTGACCCACAGATCAGAATGCGTGCATCCGGGGATGACGCAGTGATCTGGTGGACCGCCTCGACAACCGAGTCGGCGCTTGTTGCCGACAGGCCCACGGCGTTGGACGCCTGAGCCGTGGTCTCGGCGGGCAGGGTGTTGGCCTCGCCGGGGATCGACACGGCGGTCAGTGTTTGCGCGACATCGGCCAAGGGCGACAGATAGCCAGAGATATCCTTGGTGTTCAGCATACCGCAGATCAGATGTGTGGGCCGTTGGGGCAGGCTGGCCAGATGGCGCGCCAATGCTTGTCCGGCGGCGGCATTGTGGCCACCATCAAGCCACAGCTCTGCTCCTTTCGCGGCCTCGACCAACGGGCCTGACGCCAGCCGTTGCATGCGCGCAGGCCAGTGGGCTTGGCTGACAGCCGCCTCATAGGCCGCTTCACCTATCTTAAGGTGGCGCAACGCCGCCAGAGCCGCACCGGCGTTTTCAATCTGATGGGCACCGGGCAGGTTGGGCAGGGGCAGGTCCAGCAGGCCGGTTTCATCTTGAAAGATCAGCCGCCCACGTTCCTCGGACACATGCCAGTGCTGCCCATGGGCCAAAAGAGGGGCCCCAAGGGCGCGGGCGTGGTCCTCGATCACGTCCAGGGCGTCATCGGGCTGCGGGCCAACAACGCAAGGGACGCCGCGTTTTATAATTCCGGCCTTTTCAAACGCAATCTTGGCCAGGGTATCGCCCAGAAATTGCTCATGGTCGATCGACACAGGTGTGATCACCGTCAGCGCAGGCCGGTCCACCACATTGGTGGCATCCAGACGCCCGCCAAGGCCAACTTCCAGCAAGGTGTAATCCGCAGGTGTGCGGGCCATGGCCAGCAGCGCGGCACAGGTGGTGATCTCAAAATAGGTGATTTGGGCGCCATTGTTGGCCGCATAGCATTCGTCCAGCACAGCCGTCAGATGATCTTCGGTGATCAAAGTGCCAGCCAGCCGGATACGCTCGTGAAACCGTGCCAGATGGGGCGATGTATAGGCATGCACGCGCTGCCCGGCTGCCTCAAGCCCGGCGCGTATCATGGCCTGAGTAGAACCCTTGCCATTGGTGCCAGCCAGGTGGATCATTGGGGGCAGGTCATTTTGTGGATTGCCCAACGCGTCAAGCAGGCGCCAGACGCGATCAAGGACCAAATCCATAACCTTGGGGTGCAGCGCCATCATCCGTTCAAGGATGTGGTCAGATCCGGGCGCGGTCATTTTTTGTCGTTAGGCTCAGGATCGGGCGCGTCCAGCGCTGGTGTGGCCTCTGGGGCAGGCAGCTCGCCTTTGATGGCGGGGGACAGGCCCATCAGCATCCGGGTGATGGTGATCAGTTCGTCGCGCATTTTGGTGCGCACGATGACGCGGTCCAACATGCCGTGGTCCAGCAGGTATTCGGCGCGTTGAAATCCTTCGGGCAGTTTTTCCCGGATGGTTTGCTCAATCACCCGTGGCCCGGCAAAGCAGATCAGCGCATTGGGTTCGGCGATATGCACATCACCCAGCATCGCATAAGACGCGGTGACGCCCCCCGTGGTGGGATGGGTCAACACAACGATATAGGGCAGGCCTGCCTCTTTGAGCATTTGCACAGCCACTGTGGTGCGCGGCATTTGCATCAGGCTCAGGATGCCTTCTTGCATGCGCGCGCCCCCGGCGGCAGAAAACAGGATCAACGGGCATTTGCGCTTCACTGCTTCTTGGGCGGCGGCGATGATGGCATTGCCCACATACATGCCCATGGATCCGGCCATGAACGAAAAATCCTGTGCAGCGGCCACAATCGGTGTGCGGCCCATTTCGCCGACACCCACCAGCATGGCTTCTTTTTCGCCGCTGGCCTTTTGGGCCGCTTTCATCCGGTCGGGGTATTTCTTTTGATCGCGGAAATGCAAAGGATCAGCTTTGGGAACAGGCACCTCGATTTCGGCGAAGGTACCGCCATCAAACAACCCTTCAAAGCGTTCACGCGGGGTGATGTTCATGTGATGTCCGCAATTGGTGCAAACATAGAGATTTGTGCTCAACTCGCGGTGGAACAGCATCGTGCCGCAGCCATCACATTTGGTCCAAAGGTTTTCAGGGATTTCCCGCCGCGAAAAGATCGAGTTGATCCGCGGGCGTACATAATTGGTAATCCAGTTCATGCCAAATGATCCCCTATAGCATTGCCGATCTGAGATAATGGGCTACGCAGCAAATTGCAATCAAACCCGTAGCGCAATCCGTGCCGCCAGCCAACAGCATAGCATGATCAGCATCTCAACCGGCATCCAGGCCATCATCAACTGAGAATCTGACACTGAGAACGGATAGGTAAACAGCGCCAGCCCGTCAAAACTGCCCTCAGGGGCGGCAATCGCAATGGCCATCACATTGTTTGCCAGATGCAGCGCAATCGCTGGCCCCAATGTGCCCGAGCGCGCTGTCAGATCGCCCGTGATGAGGGCAAACACCAGCGCCCACACCACCACCAGCCAGGCCGCGGTTTCATCAATGTTGGGATCAAAGTGCATCATGGCAAACAGCACCGACGGAATACCAATCCACACCAATGGATGCCGGAACCGCGCGGCCAGTTGGCTTTGCAGATATCCGCGAAAGATCAGCTCTTCGGCCGAGGTTTGGATCAACAGGCCGATCAAGGCCACTGGGAGCAAGACTATCCACAATCCGAAATCTAGGTTTGGCGCGAGTTGTAGCGGTTCAGGCGCAGGCAACAGAAAGGACAGCAGATAAATCGGCACCAATAGCCTGATCACCTGCCAAAACTGCATCAAAGCAAGGGGTAAGGGCCCCAAAAGCCCGCGCAGGGGGCGTTTATGGATCAGCCAGAGCGTGATGCGGAGCGCAAGGATCATCGCAACAAAGAAGTAGAGGTTGAGCAATGCGGTCAGCGGCGTGCTGGCATTGGCGAGGTCTTGCCCCCAGAAGGGCTGCATCATAGGCGAGAGAAACATGCGGCTCAGCGCGTTGACAAGCGCACTGAGCATCAACGAGATCAGCAAGAAGACCACCACGAAACCGGCCACACCCGCCGCCAGACGCCCCAGCCCAGCCGAGGGTCGGGCCGGGTCACTCAGGGATTTATGCGGCTCATAACTCATCAGGTAACGTTATCTGCGGGGGCGGTGGGGTGCAATCACGGCCTTGGTCGTTTTCAAGGCTCATGACGCTGCATGCTTGTGTCACGCACCACTTGGCGTTATCGCAGAGCGAACAAAAATCCCCGGAGGCCGCCATGACCAAGTTTGATAAATCAAAGCTCCCCAGCCGCTATGTAACCGAAGGGCCGGCCAAAGCGCCGCATCGCTCGTATATGTATGCCATGGGCCTGTCCGAGGAAGAAATCCACCAACCACTGGTCGGGGTCGCCACATGTTGGAACGAAGCGGCACCTTGTAACATCGCGCTGAACCGTCAAGCACAGGCAGTGAAGATGGGCGTGAAACAGGCGCTGGGCACCCCACGTGAATTCACCACCATCACCGTCACCGACGGTATTGCCATGGGTCATGAGGGCATGCGCTCATCACTGGCCAGCCGAGAGGCGATTGCCGACACGGTTGAGCTGACCATGCGTGGCCATTCTTATGATGCGGTTGTCGGCCTTGCGGGCTGTGACAAGTCCCTGCCGGGCATGATGATGGCCATGGTGCGCCTGAACACGCCGTCGGTCTTTATCTATGGCGGGTCGATCCTGCCGGGCAAAGCCCCCCAGATTGATGAGATCCCCGAAGAGTTCCGCAGCCGCGACCTGACCGTACAAGATATGTTTGAGGCCGTGGGCTGGCACCAGAATGGTGATATGTCCGACAAGGCGCTGGATGTGCTGGAGCGTGTGGCGTGCCCCAGTTCCGGTGCCTGTGGCGGCCAGTTCACGGCCAACACCATGGCTTGTGTGTCTGAGGCGATCGGTCTGGCTTTGCTTAACTCGTCTGGCATGCCTGCCCCCTACGAATCGCGTGATGCCTACGGCGAGGCATCGGGCCGCGCTGTCATGAACCTGATTGAAAAGAACATCCGCGCGCGTGATGTGGTGACACTCAAAAGCCTGCAAAACGCTGCACGCGTGGTTGCCTGCACTGGCGGGTCAACCAACGCAGGTCTGCACCTGCCCGCGATTGCCCATGAGGCCGGGATTGAGTTTTTCCTCGATGATGTCTGCGAGATTTTCCGCGACACGCCTTATTTTGTTGATCTTAAGCCAGGCGGCGCCTATGTGGCCAAAGACCTGTATGATGTGGGTGGCATCCCCGTTGTGATGAAGGAGCTGCGCAAAGCAGGCCTGATCCACGAGGATTGCATCACCGCCTCGGGCCGCTCCATTGGTGAAGAACTGGACATGGTGGACCGCGAAGCCGATGGCAAAGTGATCTATTCAATTGATGCTCCATTGACCAAAACCGGCGGTGTTGTGGGCCTTAAGGGCAATCTGGCCCCCGAAGGTGCGATTGTGAAAGTGGCCGGCATCCCCAGCCAGCTTCAGGTGTTCACCGGCCCCGCGCTGGTGTTTGAATGCGAAGAAGATGCCTTTGAGGCGGTGCAAAAGCGTGATTACTCAGAAGGTGATGTGATCGTTATCCGCAATGAAGGCCCCGCAGGTGGGCCGGGTATGCGCGAAATGCTGTCAACCACCGCGGCGCTGTCCGGGCAGGGTATGGGCAAGAAGGTGGCCCTGATCACCGATGGCCGCTTTTCTGGTGCTACTCGCGGGTTTTGCGTGGGCCATGTCGGGCCTGAGGCGGCCCATTGTGGCCCCATCGCCTTGCTGCAAAATGGGGATATGATCACCATTGATGCGATCAAAGGCGATATCAACGTGGCGCTGAGCGACGATGAACTGGCCGAGCGTAAAGCCAACTGGAAAGGCCCGCGCGAGACGATTTATGCCAGCGGTGCCCTTTGGAAGTATGCCCAGCTGGTGGGTGCCACCTATAAAGGCGCTGTCACCCATCCCGGCGCCGAAGCCGAGCGCCATGTCTATATGGACATCTAAGACCTTGTTTGGTGTTAATCGGTTTGGCCCTGTGGTGGCATTGGTGTTGGCCTTGCCTTTGGCGGGGTGCATCGGTGAAGGCACTGGCAAAGAAGGCATGGAGCTGCGCACCCCTGCAGATAAGGCCAAGCCGGTCAGCGGAAAAATACTTAGCAAAGTCCCATTATATAATGGCCGGGTCGTGGTGGCCGGGCCAAAGGGCTATTGCATTGATGGATCGGTTTTACGCCAAGGAGGTGTCGGCCGCGTTGTGCTGATTGCCAGCTGTAATACCCTGTCGGGCAAACCCGGTGGGTCGGTGGACCCGGCTGTGATGACGGTGTCAGTCTCGCCGCGCCAATTGGGGGCCAAACAGCCTAACGCCAATGAGTTGAGCGCCTTAGCGGCGCCGGCCAAAGTGTTGGCCTTGGAAGATGGCGACGGCATATCACTGGTGCGTATGGCCTCGGGTGGGGACAGCGTGCTGGCGCACGGCGATCCGCGCTATTGGCGTGCTGGCATGTTGATCAATGGCCATGTGGTGAGCCTGGCCGCCTATACGCCCAAAGGCAGCGGCACATCCGGCAAAGCGTTGATCATGGCCCTTGCCGAAACACTGCGAGAGCTAAGCCCGGTGAAAGACTATACACCATCCGCAGACGCCGAATAAACCGACGCAAATGCGCAAACTACCCGATTGAATGTAATACTGGTGGATTGTTTCCAAAATCTGATTAATGCTATGGAAGGCCCGGTAAGATAAACCGGTAACGGGCAAACGGAACAGACCTTCATGCAGCTGCGCTCATCACTATTGGATTGGATCGTGCTTCGCCGTGGCCTGCGCCGCTGGAGGCGTGCCGCAAGGGGTGCCGCGGATATGAAACACGCCGATCTGCGCCGTGAACGTGGTCGCGCCCGCAAGCTAAGGTACTTACTTAACGAAGTTATTTCGGTCGCGGACAACCGTTTGGCACTGCCGATGATCGGCTCAAATGCCTTTCCCAAACCGCATGGCACCGATTGGTCATGGCGGCCTGCCCTGTGGCGCGAGCCTCTGGCGGTGCCCGGAATGTCATCGGTTGACAGCAAATCCATGTTGGGCAGCGAAGTGACATTGTTTCATGATTGTCAACAATCTGAGCTGACACTGCGCCAGGTGCGCAATAGCCGTGAGGCCGATTTGGCCCCTTACGGCCTGCGCGTGGACGTGTTCAACTTTGATGGCTCATTCTTGTCTCTGGTGCTGGATATGCCGCTGGATGTGGTCAACGGGCTGCAACGGCGCCACCTGATCCGCATGGACACGATTGTAGAGATGGAAAAGCCGCTGGAAATCTTTGCCCGGCTGAACATCAAACACGGGCCAAACACCGAACAGATCGTGCGTGAACTGCCGTTGAACGAAACCGAGTGTATGGTGGAGTTTGACCTGGCATATTCCAATCTGAACGAAAAGCGGATTGAGCGTGCCTGGATTGATCTGATCTTTGAAAACCCGCAGATGAGCCAGGTGACCCTGCGTGATCTGACTTTCAGCCGCTCTCCGCGGGCTGAGTTGTGACGGAGACCTGCAAATGAGCGATGTAACACTGACCAAAACGCGGCTGTTTGAAGGGGTGTGGGAAGGTGTGCTGACGTATGAAGGCACAGGAAACTTCCAGCCAAAGATCGAAGTGACACATCTGCAAAAGCCCCTGAGCGGGGTTGAAGTCACCGAAAAGCCCGAGGAAAACCTGTGGGTTGTGCGGGTGCCGATCCCGGCTGAGTTGATCTCGGACGGGGTGCAGACTTTTTTGATCCGTGATGCGCGTGACGGGCAGACGCTGAACAGTTTTGCGCTGATGGCAGGCGACACGCTCAGCCACGATATCCGCGCCGAAGTAACCCTGCTGCGCGAAGAACTGGACATGCTGAAACGCGCGTTCCGTCGGCATTGCCTGGAGACAATGTAGCGGGAGTTGTTAAAGCCTGCTTCACAGCCAATGGCTGCTTGTGGCCTTGTGGCTGGGATGGTGTCGCCGAGAGAGAATTGGCAGCGGTCGCCTCTCCGCGATTTAGGCGAACAAGAAGAGCAGTATGATAAGGGCAATATGATCCCCAAGGAATGGTTGGCTAAATGCTCCTGCCCGAAAATCCTTGGGAAACCTCGGGGCTCCCCTTACAGTGATCCAAAACCAGGGGGGAATAATGCTAACTTCAATCATCTCATTCGGGGTCATTCTCGCGTTTGCGCTCGTGATCTTTAGCGTCATCAAGTGGTGGAACCTTCCGCTAACTGGCGTCACGCCTGTGCCACTTTTTACCTTCATCGCAATCTTGTTCACATCGGGTTTGGATGTCGGCCTAATCATGTTTCCGCTGGCGTTTGACTATCCACTTTACGCAGACACGGTGAGCGAACCCGCCTATGCATTCACCAACCCACTCGCACTTGAGTTCGGGTTTTGGGGCTTTTTGATCTGGGCGTTCTATTTCCTGACGACGTTCTATTTCTGCGCGATTGAACCGCGCATAGGGTTCTTCAATATCCCGGCAGTGAAACTTCTCAATAACATCGTGATCATAACCACTTGCGCCTTCACCGGTGCGTTGTTCCTGATCTACATGCCTTATTACATTGCAGAGGTTGGCGATGGTGAGACCATTTTGCCAGTGTTCTACCTGATCTGTTTCCTCGTCATTTTGGTCGCCGCATTCAGCTCGACCGACTTGAAGTTCGTGAAGGTTCTATCGGTCAGCTCTACTATCTTGTTCCTGCTGTTGATCCTCTACATGTTCTTGAACGCAGGGATGGGCGTGGGTGATTTGGCATCGACCTCCAGTAACATCGGCAGCTATTTCTTGAACCTTCACAAGTTCATCATTCCGCTGACGGACTACCATGAATTCTATCTGTTTTGGTGGTTTGCATGGTCAATCATGATTGGGCAGTTTGTCAGCCGCTTTGTCGGGGGCCTAAAAACATGGCAACTGCTGGCTGCTTTGCTGGTCTTCCCATCCATTCCTTTGGCGCTGTGGTTTTCAGTTTTGTACTTCTACCACCTCAACGGGATCGGCACGGCTGGCTTGCCGAACTGGGCGATGACAATCGTGGGGATCGTGTTTGTGATTAACTCGTTTGATTCACTCATCCGCCTCTACACCGACAATATGAACCTAACCACAGAACGCTTTGGCACTGTGTCATACGTGCTCGCCAATACGATTGGCCTGTTTGTGCTGACACTGCTTTTCCAAAGCCAATGGCTGCAAATCCAATGGGTCGGCACAATTGTCATCGTCATCTATCTATTGGCGCTGGCGTACATGTTCTTTGCCAAACGGGAAAAACTGTCCAACCTGGACGGCAATCCTAAGGTCGCGGCAGAATAAGGCCGTCAAACAAAATGGACCTGCCCAGAAAGCGGGCAGGTCCACAGCAAGCGTTTTGACGAGGCAAATCAGGCTTCCGCCATTTCTGGGTCAGCCGAGCATGGTGTTACGTGCAGCAGCGGTCAAATTGGGCTCTTAGCTGTCCTTGGTCAGCTTCACGACTGTCTCGTCAGCGTCCGGTGCCAATTCCTCAAAGTCGAAATTGTCCAGACGGCGCGCCCGGCGTCCGGCCTTGTCGGAGGAAATCTTGATCTCCGAAATATCCTTGGCGGCCTGATTGAAATGCCGATCGAGGTTTTCCACCCGCGTTCCCAGGCGTTCCACATCGCCAAACAGCAGCCCCAGTTCGCGCCGGATGGCACCGGCCTGTTCACGCATCCGCGCGTCTTTCAGGATGGCGCGCATGGTGTTCAGGGTGGCCATGCAGGTGGTGGGCGACACGATCCAGACACGGGCCGTAAACCCCTCGCGCACCAGTTCGGGGAAGTTGGCGTGAAGTTCGGCATAGACCGCCTCGGAGGGCAGAAACATCAGCGCACCATCGGCAGTTTCGCCGTCTAGGATATATTTCTCGGAGATGTCCTTGATGTGTTTTTTCACCGAGGTGCGCAGGAATTTTGCCGCCTCATTCGCCTCCCAATCGGTGTTGGCATTGCGCAGCGCCTCGTAGGCCTCAAGCGGGAACTTGCTGTCGATGCAAATCGGCCCCGGTGGGTTGGGCAGATGGATCAGGCAATCCACGCGTTTGCCGTTGGAGAGCGTGTGCTGAAGGGTGTAGCTGTCTGTTGGCAGCGCTTTGGACACGATGTCATTCA